>WNFF01003177.1_pt1 | contig 22183 bp, 28 predicted proteins | sample 5400441 | NCBI WGS metagenome assembly WNFF01 (sample SAMN13153345, study PRJNA577476) | soil metagenome | isolation source: 120 cm saprolite under Douglas fir tree site 2 hole 3 replicate 1 | place: USA:California | collected 2015-04-18
CATTGCAAGGCTGAGTTCAGCCGCTCGCCGCGTATGGGTGAAAGCGGCGAATCCCTGACGGGGTCCACAACCGCAGGTGGCTCGATTTAAGTGGAGCGGGAGACGGGCTTCGAACCCGCTACCTCGACCTTGGCAAGGTCGCGCTCTACCAAGTGAGCTACTCCCGCTCGGCGAGAGAAGATGATACCGGCTAGCGCCGGTACCTCCATTTGTACCGCCATGTGAAGAACGCCGTCGCAAGCCCCCACAGAATCGCCATCGCCGGCAGCACGTACGCGGGCGGCATATGCGGCAGGCCCACGCCCTCGAAGAACCCGTAACCGAAGGTCAGCAGAGCCGTCGCGCCCAGTGACGAACCGAACGCGAGCAGTTGAATCCGCGCCTCCAGGTCGTCCAGCCGTGTCAGCGCGCGAACGAACACAACGAGGGCGATGAGCGCCGGCACAGCCGGCAGCGCCGCAAGGTAATACCGCCAATCGGCGTCGGGGTTGGCCTGGATCAACGTGATCGCGCCCACCAGGACCATGAGATACGCGAGCATCGAGAGCCCGAAATTGATCTGCGAGCGATAGGTGACCCATGACGACTGCGTCGCCGGCGGCAGCGGCGCACTCGGCGGAGGCCCGGCGAACACTGGAAGCGGCGCCTCGGTCCTCCTGAAGGGCGAGGCGGCATCCGCGAAGGGGGTCTCGAGCGGCTGACTGGCGGTTTCCGACGGCACCGGCTGGGTGGACACGACCTCGGGAAGCTTACCCGACGCCGGTGGAAACCCGATAACTGTTGACCCTCCGGCGGCTAGCTCTCCGAGCGGTCCTCGATCTCCCACGCGTGGTCCATCGTGTGCCACGAAATGCGCCGCGCCATGTATCGCGCAGACCGGCCGCCCTCGCGCCGCGGCTTGCCGTTCGCTCCAACGCGAAAAGCTTCGAGCCACGCCTCGCGCAGCGCCTTGATGGCCTTGATGTCCCCCACCTCGGGCTGCTTGAGCTTGAGCGCAAAGCTGGATCCGTAGCCTGCTTCGGCGCCGAGAACATGCTCGACGATCTTGTCGCGATCGCGTCCACCGCCACGCGGACCTTTGCGCAGAGAGGCCGGCGCTTTCTTGACAACTCCATCGAACACTTTCCACGTCGCCTCGACCAGCGAGCACATGCGCTCGACCTCGGCTTTCGACATCGGCTGCAGCTCGAGCTTGGACATCGCGCCGGGTGCGCCGAAATTGGTTGTGGCATCACCGCCGAGATGGTCAACGCCATCGAAGTTCCAGCGACCCACGGTGAACGGCACACCCGCGGTCCTTGCGACCACCGCATAGCGAGGCGCGTAATCGATCAGCGCCTGAAGCGCCAGCTCCTGATCCTTGCCCGCCCTGCACCACCCCGGCCAGTCGATCGCGCTGGCAAAAGTCCTCTTCGACCCGATCTCAAAAACGACACGCGTGGCGGCCACGAGGCAAGATTAGTGTCGTGGCGCGCGCACCGATGAAGATGCCGAAGCCGTCCGAACAGGCGAAGGCCGCCTTCACGAAGCTCGTGCCCGGCGACCCCGCGATCACGCTCAAGCCGATGTTCGGCAACCTGGCCGCATTCGTGAACGGCAACATGTTCGCCGGCCTGTTCGGTGAGGACCTGTTCGTGCGCCTACCCGACACGGACGCGCAGCCGATCATGAAGGCCGGGGGCCGCCCGTTCGAACCGGTGGCCGGCCACGCCATGTCCGGCTACGTGATGGTGCCCGGCAGCTGGCAGAACAAGCCCGACGCAGTCCGCCCGCACGTCACACGCGCCCTGACGCTCACGCGGGCCATGCCCGCGAAGGCCAAGAAGCCGGCCGCCGCGAAAAAGAAGCGCTAGCTAACGCTTCTTCGGCTTCTGCTTCTCCTGGGCCGTCTCGCCGTCGGTGGCTGACTGCACGGCAGCCGCAACTTCGACAGGGGCTGCGGCCTCCGCCGCCGCCGCCTGAGCGAACTCCGCGGCGACCTTCGGTCCCATCGACACGTTGCCGCTGAGGCTCGCGCCGTCCTGCATGATCAGGCGCGGCACTCGCACGTCGCCGACGATGGATCCGCTGCGGCCGATGACGAGCTTCTTCGACGCCGTCACCGCGCCGTTGACCTGGCCGCTGACGTTCACCTCGCGGCCCGCGACCGTTGCCTTCACCATCGCCGCCTCAGTCACGTCGACGTCACCCGTGGCCTCGATTTGGCCCTCGAGCGTGCCGCTGACGCGAAGGTTTCCCTCGATGTACAGCTCACCGATGAGCCGGTCGCGCGGTCCGAGCATGACGACGCTGGTCTCGTTTTCGGTCATTGACTTCGCTCCAGTGTCCAGCTGCTTGGGCGTGGGCCTAGCTGCCCGAAGACTGCTCAAAGCTTCCCATGTGGACGTGGCCGTTGAAGCTGGCGCCGTCCTCGATCTGAAGCCGCTTCACGGTCACGTCGCCGTTGAGCTTGGCGGACTTGCCCAGAGTGAGCTTCTCGCGCGCGGTCAGCATCCCCTCCATGTCACCTTTGATGGTCACGTTCGAGCCTTCAATGAGCGCCTTCACGGTCGCGCCGCTGCCGACCTCGAAGTTGCCCGTGATCCGAAACTCGCCCTGGGCCTGCCCCTGGACGGTCACGTGCCCGTTGTAGTTGAGCTTGCCATCGAGGCTGTCGCCCGGGCCCAACATGATCTTGTTGGAACCGTCGCGGCGTGACTCCACGCCATCTGCGTTAGCCTCGACTGGCGCGGTGTCGGCAACCGCGTGCTGCGTGTCCATACAAAACCCCCGTAGTTAGTGTCTACCCGTCGTTAAGCGAGTGACAAGGATACTTCACGCTCGCGAACACAGATCGCCGACAAAACGACGGCGTTGCCAGGCAACCTAATGTACCCCTCTCCCGCGTGCGGGAGAGGGTCAGGGTGAGGGTCGCTGCTCGCTAAACCAATCCGGCCTCATAGGCCAGGATCACGGCCTGCACGCGATCACGCAGCTGCAGCTTGTCCAGGACGTGCGCGACGTGAGTCTTCACCGTGGTCTCGGCTACGTGCAGGCTGGCCGCGATCTCAGCATTCGTGAGGCCGCGCGCGACCTCCTTCAGAACGTCCAGTTCGCGCGACGTGAGCTCCTCAAGTCGCTTGGCGCCGCGGGCGGCGCGCTCGGGTCGATGCGCGAACTGCTCGATGAGCCGCTTCGTCACCGACGGCGCGAGCAACGCGTCGCCGGACGCCACCACCCGGATCGCACGGAGCAGATCCTCGGGCGGCGACGCTTTCAACAGAAAAGCCGACGCTCCCGCGGCCAGAGCATCGAACACGTACTCGTCGAGCTCGTACGTCGTGAGAATGACCACGCGCGTCGCGGCGGAGATCTGCCGCGTCGCCTCGATGCCATCCATGCGCGGCATGCGCACATCCATCAACACGACCTCAGGTCGCTCGGTGCCGACCACGCGCACCGCCTCCTCGCCGTCGCCCGCCTCAGCGACGACGGTCATGTCGGCCTGCGACTCGACGATCATGCGCAGCCCGGATCGCACGAGCGCCTGGTCGTCGACGATGCCGACGCGAATGCTCACGTCTTAACAGGCAGCGTTGCGCGCACAGTGAATCCGCCCAATGATGACGACGCTGTGCTGAGATCACCGCCGAACAGGTCGACTCGCTCGCGCATGCCGATGAGGCCGTGCCCACTCGACGACGGCTGTGCGTCGTGTGAGCCGCCGCCGTTGTCGCTGACGGTCAACACCAGCGCGTCGGGCCCGTAGGCGATGCCCACCTCGACCCGGCTTGCGTGCGCGTGCTTCAAAACATTGGTCATTGCCTCCTGCACGATGCGGTAGGCGGAGAGGTCGAGGGCCGCTGGCAGTGGTCGCTGCTCGCCGCTCACCTTCACGCTCACGTCGAGGCCTGCGTCACGCGCCGGCCTGAGCAGCGACTCGACCTGGCCGAGGCTCGGCTGCGGGGTACGCGCAGCGCCATTCGGGTCCTTGCGCAGCACGCCGAGCAAGCGATTCAGCTCCGCCAGGGTGTCGCGGGCCGTGGTTTCGATCGACTTCAGGGCCTCGGTGCTCGAGCCGCCCGAAACCCTCGCAGCGCCCGCTTGGATCGCCATCAGGCTCACGTTGTGGGCGACCACGTCATGCAGCTCGCGCGCAATGCGGAGCCGCTCCTCCTCCGCCGCCTGCTCGCGCCCTTGCTTGTGCCGTGCGACGAGCTCTGAGAAAAACCGGCGCCTCGATCGCACGTAATCCCCGATCACCCAGGCAACAAGCGACGTCGCACTGAACGGAAGAAGATTGCGAGCGACCGGAAAGTCGCCGATGACAAGGAGCGCGACCGCCACCGCGATGATCGCAATCGCAAGTCCGGCCACCCAGAGTCGCGTCCGTCCCTGGTCGTATACGGAAACGGCGTAGACGGCGAACGCAAGGGCTGGGCCGCCAGGCTCACGCTGCGGGGCGACGATCCACCAGAGGACGCCGGCGGCGGCCACGACGGCGAGCGCTCCAACAGGACGAGTCCGCCGCCACCACAGCGCCCCTGCTTGAATCAAGACCAGGGGCAGTGGAACGAAGAGCCCTGCGCGGAACGGACCGCCCAAGAGCGAAAGGCTTCCCGCGACGAAGCTGATCGCGACGACGAAGCTGTCGACGAGCCGCGGCCGGCCGCTGATCCATGACCACGGCCGGCCGCGCAAACGCTGTCGTTGGGGGTTGGAGGGGTCTATGTGACGTCCCTCAGCCGGAGAAGTCCGCCGGCGACAACAACCAGGCCGAGCAGGTATGCAGCTAGCACGACCAGAGCCTGCTCGGCGCTGATCGTCGGGGCGACGGGCTGCGGTGCGATGTTGCCTATGAGCGCGGTTGCGTTCTGTCCCGCGAACAGATCACCGATCCACTTGTAAGCGCCGTTGTTGACGCTGTCGATGAACCGCACGGCGATGATCTCCACCGAGAGCACATAAACGAGGCCGACGCCGACCGCCGCGGCCGATTGCCTGATGAGCATGCCAAGGGTCAAACCGATGGCTCCGTTGACGGCCAGGATCAGCCAGATTGCGCCGAACCCCTTGGCGACGTCCGCGACCGTGGGCCACACCAAAGCCTGGCCTTCAAACGATGCGATCACGGCGCTGCAAGCCGCGCCAACGACGAACAGCACAGCCGCCATGATGCCCATCCACGCCATGAAGACGATCACGCGTCCGGCCCAAGCGGTCACGCGACCAGGACCCTGTGTGAGCACGGTCTTGAGAGTCCCCCACGAATACTCGGATCCTGCAAAGACGGCGCCGAGCACTATCGCCATCGCGGCGCCCAGCGGCCAACCGGCGCCCAGCACGCTGTTCACAAAATGCGCTGGATACAGCGACGCCAGCGAGACGGCCCGCTCCGCGGTCCCAGGATTCAAGGCCTGGTACCAGTTGCCCCCGTAGAGCAGCACGGTGATGCCCGCGATGAGTCCCGTGCCCACCAGGAATGCCGGGCGAAAACGGTTCTTGCGCCACTCGGACTTGATGGTTGCGATCATGATCCCTGCTTCTCTCCTGTGAGCTGGAAGAAGACTTCCTCCAGCGATCTTTCGAACGGGCGCAGCTCGCTTACGCCGATGCCGACGGCGGTGAGCCTGCGGTTTATCTCCAGGCTGTTCTGCGGCTTGGTCTTGAGGCGGATCGCACCGTCCTGGCGGCTGATTGCCGCCGGCCCGAACATTTTCGTCAGCAGTTCCTGGGCCTGGTCAATCGGGTGCGCCCGTACCAGCACTCCCTCCTCGCCGAGCAGCTCCTGAACTGTGGACTGCTTGACGAGGTGGCCGTTGCTGATGACCCCGACCCGATCGCATATCTGCTCAACCTCACCGAGCAGGTGGCTCGACAGCAGGACCGTGCGGTCTCCCTGGCCGATGTCCTTGATGAGCTTGCGCATCTCGGCCATGCCTTGCGGGTCGAGGCCGTTGGTGGGCTCGTCGAGGATCAGCAGGTCCGGGTCCTTGAGCAGTGCGGCGGCGACGCCGAGGCGCTGCTTCATGCCCGTCGAATACGTGCCGAACTTGCGCCCGGCGCGCGAGGCGAGCTCGACGATGTCGAGCACCTCGTCGACCCGCTTCTGGTCGACGCTCGCGAGGTCGGCGACGACCCGCAGGTTCTCGCGACCCGACAGGTACGGGTAGAACCCGGGCGACTCGATCAGGGAACCAATGCGAGCGAGTCCCGCGGGCTCCCCCGGCTGGTGCCCAGCGACGACTGCCGTGCCCGAGGTCGGCCTGATGAGGCCGACGAGCATGCGCAGGGTCGTCGTCTTCCCCGCCCCGTTGGGACCGAGGAAGCCGTAGACCTCGCCACGCCGCACGCTCATGTCGACGGAGTCGACGGCGAGGACTCCGCTTCCATAACGCTTTGTGAGACCGTGGGTCTCGACGATCGTGGTGTTTTGCATGCGATCAAGCTAGGTCTCGGCGGTAGCGGCGTCGTCAGCACACAGACCGATCTTTTGACTCATCCTCGAGAACGAGGCTCGCCATGGACGAAGCAGCGATCCGTACGTACATCGCCACAACCTTCGAGGGGTGGACGTGCAGATCGGCTCGAGAGAGGACGGCTCGCTAGCAATCGCTTGGGGCGACACCTTCGTCATCTACGACCCGCAGCGCAACCTCGAGGGCACGGGCCGGTCCCGTTCGCGACTACGGTATCAAGGATTACGGCGACTTCGACAACGCCTCCAAGCTCGATCGGCCCGGGGTTTTTCGGCTGAACATCGGCGTTTCGAGGAAGACCTTCGACCCGCTGTTTCCGGAAGAGGTTGACCACGACTTCACCGCACTGGACGTCCTCATGCCTCATCCCGTGTACGGGCGCAACCACTGGGTGTGCGTGCTGAACCCGAGCGACGCCACGTTCGAGAAGCTCAAGCCGCTGCTGGCCGAGGCGCACGACACCGCTTTCAGGCGGATCGAGCGCCGGTCCTCTGCGTCCGGATCAGATGCAGGGCGACCATCGACATCCACGTCCAGCCAGTGATGATCGCGATGCGCTGAAAGAAGCCGGTCGGCGCGTTGGGCAGCGTCCCGGCGCTGTCCATGGCCGAGACGGTCGTGCTGATGATGAACGTGATGACCATCACGATTCCGACCGCCAGCGAGTACCACAACCAGCGCCGCCTCGGTTCGTGGCGGGCGAACCACGCGGCCATGACAAACGCCGTTGCCGGCAGCGTGCTGAACGCGACCAGGCCCGCGAAGCCATGGATCGTCCCGTGGGTTGTGTGGACAACCGCCGCCCCGACCGGGTATCCGAGGGCGGGGTCGGTCGAGAACGTGCCGGCCACCAACAGAGCGACGCCGAACACGCCCATGAGCGTCGGCGCCGCGATCGAGCGGGTCGCCATGCGCAGGCCGACCGCGTACAGGAGAACAAAAGTGCCGCAGACCAGGAAGTTGACGACCTGGACCCAGCCTCCGGGTCCCGTCGCGAGCTGGCTGACGTAGTGGCGCCAGGCGCTGTAGCCGGGCCGAGTCAGGCCCTCGATGAGGAAGACCACGATGAACAGGAGCGGTCCGACCAGGCCGGCGTAGAGGAGTTTTCTCATGCGGGCCAGGCTATTGGTCATCGGCGCCGCCGTCGTCATTACGCCGGCCGATTTTTCGAGTCATCCTTGAGCACGATGCACGGATGGCATTCGCACGGCGACGTGGGCCGATTCGACGAGTGGGCGTCGACCTACGAACGGCACTGGATGCAGCGCCTGATCTTCAATCCGATCCAGTCGACGCTGCTCGACCTGGCGGCGTCGCAAGCGCCGCGGGCGGCCTCGATCCTCGACGTGGGATGCGGAACCGGCCGCCTGCTGCGCACCGCCTCGCAACGATTTCCTGGCGCGCACCTGGATGGCGTCGACGCCGCGCCGCAGATGATCGCGCAGGCGATCAGCATGCTGCCGGCTGGCGCCCCCATCCATTTCCAGCAGGCCACCGCCGAGGCGCTGCCCTTCGCCGACGGCCAGTTCGACCTCGTCTTCAGCACGATGACTTTTCACCACTGGGCGGACCAGAAGAAGGGCGTGAGCGAGGTCGCGCGCGTGCTGGCGCCGAACGGCCGCTGGCTGCTGGCCGACTTCGTCGGCCAGGGCATCGTGCGCAGCATCACTCAGCTCTTGCGCCTGCACCGATTTTTCGACCGCAAACGTCTCGACGCGTTCATCGCCGAAGCCGGCCTTGCGGTGGTGACGGAGCGCCCATCCGGATGGCTTGGCCGAAGTGTGCCCGTGCTCGTGATCAAAAAGATGGAGCGGGCGATGGGAATCGAACCCACGTAACCAGCTTGGAAGGCTGGCGCACTGCCATTGTGCTACGCCCGCGAGTCTGTCAGGAGGCCTTGCCCCGCCTCGTGCTCCGCTCGGGTTCGTTGTCTCTCCGGAGACGCCGATAGTAAGCCTGGTAGATGAACAGCCCCGCCAGGCCGCTGACCGCCAGCGCGATGCTTGCCGGGATCCATATGTGCCAGAGCGCGGCGCCAAAGCCAAGTATTGCCGTGCCCTGGGCGATGACCTGGGCAAGGATCAAATACCACGGGTTCGACGCATAGCGCCGCGACTCCTGGAGCTGCAGGAGCATGGACAGAATCGCGAGCAGGGGCATCGAGACCACCAGCGAGGTGATCGCGATCTTTGACGCGACGTCAGGCGTGCCGGTGCCGATCAGCGTTGCAACCAGGTAGATCCCGAGCACGATCAGCCCAACGTTGATGAGCGTGGCCTGACCGACCCATTCCGGGTGCACGCGGAACCGGCCCCGCTCATCGACGGTGGTTTGGATCGGGCTCGAAGGCCTCTTCTCGCTCACAGCCACAAGGATATGTGTGCGCGGGTGCCCATACGGGCCTAGGGGTTACGCCGGCAATCTAGAGTAGCGAGGCCCCGACATCAGCGGCCAAGAGGAACAATCGAACGTGCTGAACAGCATCCGGCGTGCCCTCGGATTGCACGTCCACGAATGGGAAGGCGTCGCTGACGAAACCTTCGAAGTCCACAGCAAGCTTGCCGCGAAGCACCAGGATTTCGTTCAGCCGGGCTGGCGTCCGTGGGACATCGCGCCCAGCCCGCCGACGATGGGCCTCATGACCTTCAAGTGCCGCACTTGCGGAAGGGTGCGGACCACACGGGTTCGCGTGGGATAGTGTGGCCCGTACGGCCCTGATCACTACGGGGCACCGGGCGGGCGCGATGCGGCCCGAACTCGCAAGGCCGGCCAAATTTTCACGTTAGCCCCTGCGGACAGGTGCGCCCATTCCTCGCCGGAAATCCGATAGTACGGTTTGCTGGGGTCACTCGAGCCTACGGGTCGCGAGTCGCCCTCGACGACGTGCACCTGGAGATTCAGCCCGGCGAGCTGGCATTCCTGGTCGGGCCCAGTGGCGCCGGCAAGACGACCATCCTGAAGCTGATCAACCGCGAGATTCGCCCCACCCATGGTGAGGTGATGGTCGCCGGCATCGCCGCGCACCTGCTCAAAGCGTCGCGTGTGGCAGAGCTTCGGCGAAGGGTCGGCGTCGTCTTCCAGGACTACAAGCTGCTGCCGCGCCTCACGGCGCTGGAGAACGTTGCCTTCGCGCTCCAGGTCGCCGACCTCCGCATTTCGGACGAGGAAGCGCGCGACCGGTCGCTCGACGCCCTCGAAGCCGTTGGTCTAGGGGACCGCGGCCGCGCGCTGCCACATCAGCTCTCGGGTGGGCAGCAGCAGCGGGTCGCGATCGCCCGCGCGGTTGTGGCCAAGCCGATGCTGCTGATCGCGGACGAGCCCACCGGCAACCTGGACCAGGAAACGGCCTGGGAGATCATGGACCTGTTCTCAGACATCGCGGCCTGGGGCACCGCCGTGCTCGTGGCCACCCACAACGTCGAGATCGTCACTCGACTGCAGCGGCGCGTGCTGACCCTTGTCGAAGGCCGGCTCGTGCGCGACCAGCAGGCCGGTCACATCGGGAGGATGGCGTGGCTGGCATCGTCCTGAGAGGCCGCTTCCCGCGACGGCGGCTCATCCAGGTCGTCGCCACGAATCTGGCTCGCCAGGTCTTCGGCAGCGCCGCCCGCAACTGGGCACGCAATCTCGCGGGGACCACGCCCGCGCTCGGCTCGATGACGTTGCTCCTCCTGATGACGGGGCTGGTCGGCCTCAGCGGTTTCGCCCTGTACAACCTGGAGCAGTACGAAGCCGGCCAAGCGTCTGTCCTTCACGTCTATCTGAGAGACGACGCGGCCTACCAGAATGTCGACTCGCTGTGGGATCGCCTGTCCAACGACCCACGCGTGGCGACCGTCACCTATACGTCGAAGGCGCAGGCTCTCGCGCACGCGCAGAGCATCCCCGGCCTGCCGGCGCTGGCCGACGCCAGCGGCAGCAATCCCTTTCCGGCGAGCCTGGATGTGCAGGTCAAGAACATCAACAACATGGGCGCAATCGACGGGATGGTGCGATACGACCTGGCCGTCGATTCCGTGACTCCGACGTCCTACGACCCGGGCGCCTATCAGCGCATCCAACAGGTCGTCTTCGGCCTGGCCGTCGCGGGCCTGGCCTTCCTCTGTCTGCTGGGATTTGTCGCCATCACCGTGACCGCAAACAGCATCAAGGCGGCCATCCACGCGCGGCGTGATGAGATCACGATCATGCAGCTGGTCGGAGCACCCCGATGGATGGTGCGCGGGCCGTTCGTCGTGGAAGGTGCGATCACGGGGGCGCTGGCCGGCTTGGTGGCAGGAGCGGTTACCTTCGCCCTCGGCGCCGGCGCCATCAGTGCCGGATCGACTGGGTTCAGCGAGTTCGCCCCAGGCGTGACCGTGGCAACCGTGGTCGTGGCTGCGGTGGGCGTCCTGCTGGCAGGCGTCACCCTCGGCTCAGGTTCATCACTGATCAGCCTTCGACGGCACATGGAGACATGACGAAAGCCCTCGTCGCGATCGTCACAGTTTTGCTGCTGGTCAGCGCCGACAACGCCGCTGTCAAGGCGGATAGCGGCCCGACACAGGACCCGCAGCAGGAGCTGGCGCTCATCAACCAGATCCGGGCGCAGCTTGGGAGCAACCTGGCCGACGCTCTGGCGGCGCAGGTACAGCTGCGCCAGTCGCTGGAGGACAACGCCGTTCAGCAGCAGGCGGTCCAGTCCGAGATCAGCGATGCCAACACCAAGATCGCCGACCTCGAGGACCAGATCGCCCAGGCGCAGCGACTCGAAGCTGTTCTATCGGCAAGGATCCAGACGGAGCGCGACCAGCTCCGCCAGCTCGCGCGCGCGGTGTACGAGTCGCCCGGTTCGACGTTGCTGATGCTGGCCGAGGCGAAGAGTCTCAGCGATCTCTTCACCCGCGTCGTGGATCTCAACGTCGCCGGCTCGCGCGCAGCCACGTTGAAGTCATCGCTCGACAGCGATCTGGCGGACCTGCAGGCGCAACGCGAGAGAGAACAGACCGCGCGCGATGAAGAGGTCACGACCCGCGACATGCTCACCGCCGAGCTCTCTCAGCTCAGGGCCCTGCAGGCTCAGCAGGCTAAGGCCATGGCGGACCTGGAGACGAAGATCGCGGAGACGCGCTGGGAGATCAGCCGCTTGAACCACCAGTCGGCGCAGCTGGCTCAGCAGGTGACCGACATGTTGCAGCAGCAGGAGGACGCGATCATCGCGGCGGCCATGCAGTCCGTGTGGGCGCAGCTGCAGCTCTGGCTCCAGTCCAACAGCGTGGGCCAGATTCCAACCAGCGCCGGCCACTCGACGCGATATCGCTTCATCTGGCCCGAGCCGAAGGCTCAAATCTCGCAGGGATTCGGCCCCAGTTCGTACTGGTTCGAGCCGCCATACGGCACATATCCACACTTTCACACCGGCATCGACCTGGTCGAACCGTTCGGGTCGCCGGTCTTTGCCGCCGACGATGGGGTGGTCGCGCTGGTTGGAAGCACGACCACGGGTTACGGCAAGTATGTGGTCATCGCCCACGCGGGAGGGTTCGACACGCTGTACGGCCATCTCTCGACCGCTCTGGTCAAGGTCGGCCAGCCCGTGACGCAGGGCACAGTCGTCGGCCTCGAGGGATCGAGCGGGAGCTCCACCGGGCCCCACCTGCACTTCGAGCTGCGCATCAACCAGCGGCCTGTGGATCCGACCCCCTACCTGCCGCCTGGCGCGCCGTCCGCCTATCGCGCGTAAGCGCCGCATCGTGCTGGAGTGGCCCGTACGGGCTTCGAACCCGTGATCTCCGGCTTGAAAGGCCGGCGTCCTAGTCCACTAGACGAACGGGCCCCGAAACGCCCGGCACGATTGTGGCGGAACCCGTTGAGGATGGTGGGCGGCGAGGGTTTCGAACCCCCGACCTCCAGCATGTCAAGCTGGCGCTCTTCCAACTGAGCTAGCCGCCCGTGGCGAGCACGCCCGTGGCTCCCCGAGTGCGTCGTGCGGAATCAATATTCTAGTTCCGTGCCCGAATACATCGGCCGCAGCATGCGTCGCGTCGAGGACCGGCGCCTGATCACCGGGCAGGGCCGGTACGCGAACGACATCAAGCCCGAGGGCACCCTCCACGTCGCCTTCTGCCGCTCGCCCGTGCCGCACGCGCGCATCCGCGCCGTGGATCGCACGAGCGCGACCGAAATGCCGGGCGTCGTCGCCGTCTGGACAGCCGAGGACCTGCCCGAGATCGCCGTCGGGCTCAGTGATTTCGGCCCCCGCGGCCTCGAGCAGCGCGGCCGCCCGATCCTGAACCGCGACGAGGTCAACTACGCCGGCGAGGCCTACGCGCTCGTGGTCGCAGAAACCAATTACGGCGCTCACGACGCCGCCGAGGCCATGCTGGCGGAGCTCGACCCGCTGCCAGCTGTCGCCGGAGGGCTCAACGCCATCGCCGACGGCGCGCCACTCGTGCATGGCGACATGAAGAGCAACATCGCCAACTCGACGCCGACGCAGTTCGGCGACATCAAAGCCGCGTTCGCAACCGATTCAGTGGTCGCGAAAGTAAGGCTGAAAGCCGATCGCGTTGCCGGCGCCGCGATGGAGCCGCGCTGCGTCACGGCAGCTTATGACGCGGAGACAGACGGCCTGAAGGTCTGGACCTCGACCCAGAGCATCTTCGGCGTCCGCAACGCGATCGCGTCAATCGCAGGACTGCCCGAGGAGAGGGTCCGCGTCATCGCCGAGGACGTCGGCGGCGGCTTCGGCGCCAAGGGGATGGTCTTCCCGGAAGAGGTGCTCACCGCGCTGGTCGCTTGGCGCCTCAAGAAGGCCGCGACCTGGACGGCCGACCGCAGCGAGGACGGCGCCACCACTGCGCAGGCTCACGGCAGCGCCATCGACCTGGAGATCGCCGCGGACAGAACCGGCAAGCTGCGTGGACTCCGCGGCCGAATCGTCCACGACGTCGGCGCCTACGCCGGCTCGGGCGCCGGCCAGCCCGTGATCATCATCGGCCACATGTTGTCGGCCTACGTCCTTCCCGCGATGGACATCGAGCAGAAATCTCATCGCGCCGCAGCAGATCCCGTACACCACCGGCCTTCCCGCGGGTCGTGGCGGATATACCTACGACAGCGGCGACTACCCCAAGCTCCTCGACCTCGCCGTCGAGACGATCGGCACGAAGCCCGCCGCCAACGGAAAGCTCATCGGCGTCGGTTTCGCCTGCTGTGTCGAGTCGACCGCGTTCGGCCGGGGCGAGCCGGCGAAGGTACGGCTCGACAAGGACGGGATCGCGCACCTCTACATCGGCTCGACACCCGGCGGCCAGGGCCACGAAACCATGGCGGCCCTTGTCGCTGCGGACAGGCTGGGCTGGCCTTTCGAGAAGATCAAGGTCACCGCGGGCGACACGGCCAACGTCCCGTTCGCGCTGCTGACCGCGGGTAGCCGGAGCGCAGTCCAGGTCGGCAACGCCACCTCGCGCGCAGCCGCGGCGATGAGGCATCAGCTGCTCGATCGCGGCGCCGAGGTTCTCGAGGCCGACGCCCAGGACCTGGTCATCGAGGACGGCGCGATCACAGTGCGGGGAACGCCTACGCGACGCGTGCCGGTCACCGACGTCATCCCCGACGGCGGTCTCGAGGTCCTCGAGACCTTCGACCCCGCCCGCCCCCTCACCTTCTCGAGCGGTTGCCACGCCGCGATCGTCGCCGTCGATCCCGACACCGGCGAGGTCGAGGTGCTGCGCTACGTGATCGTTCACGACACGGGCAAGGCGATCAACCAGCTGACGCTGGAAGGCCAGCTCATCGGCGGCTACGCGCACGGGCTCGGCTACGCGATGTTCGAGTCCGCCGCGTACGACGCCGACGGCACCCCGAAGAGCTCGAGCTTCCTCGACTACTCGATCGTGAGCGCGGGCGAGGTCACCTCGACGCCAATCCTCGTGCACATCGAAACGCCGACCGACTCCAACCCCGAGGGCTTCAAGGGCGCGGGCGAAAGCGGAACAATCCCGGTGCCGGCCGCGATCTCCGCGGCCGTCGAGGACGCCATCCGCCAGCGCAGGCCGGACGCCGTGGTAGACCGCATCCCGATAACTCCCGACCGTATCGTCGAGCTGCTGGCGAACTGAGCGGCGCGAACGCACCGAAGCCGGTCGACTGGCGGCGCAACCTCGCCGCTCTGTGGTTCGCGGAGTTCACGGCCATCTTCGGCTTCAGCTTCGCGTTCCCCTTCCTTTCGATCTTCATCGCGCAGGACCTGCACGTCGCTGCCGGAAGAGACCTCGACCTCTGGACCGCCGCCGCGGCCAGCGCGTCCGGCCTCGCCATGACGATCGCGAGCCCCATCTGGGGCGTGCTGGGCGACAAGCTCGGACGCAAGCCGATGCTCATCCGCTCGATGGTCGGCGGCGCGATAACCGTGGGCCTGATGTTCCTGGCGCAGACGCCCACACAGCTGGTGATCCTAAGGTTCCTGCAGGGCGCCACCAGCGGCACCGTGGCAGCGGCGACCGCGCTCGTGGCCGCGGAGACACCGAGGCCGCGCGTCGGGTGGGCGCTCGGGGTTCTCACCTCATCTGTGGCGCTGGGTGGCGCCATCGGTCCGGTGATCGGTGGATTCGCAGGCGCCGCCATCGGCCTGAGACCCGTCTTCCTCGGAGGCGGAATCCTGCTGATGCTGTCGATGATCCCCGTGCTTTTCATCGTCAAGGAAAGCGAGCGGCGCAAGCCGGTAGGGCCGCGGCCGAGCGCGCTCGCGACGATCCGGCAGCAACCAGGCACCATGCGCGCACTCGCGGTGCTCATCGGCGCGCAGGGGCTGGTCACTCTCGTCCAGAGCGCGACCCAGCAGCTGGTCGTGCTGAAGCTTTACGAGATGCTGGCCAGCGGAGCCTCGGCCGCGGCGGGTCTCGCGTTCGGGGCGGCGGGCATCACCAACAGTGGAGCGGCGGTCGCCTATACGCGCGTGACGAAACGTTTCGGCTTCGTGCGTACTGTCGCGGGAGCCTCGTTGCTGCTGGCCGGGACCATCGCGCTGCTGCCCATCGCACCAGCGGCAGCGCCGGTGGTGCTGATCATCGGCGTCTCGGGATTGCTCAACGGAACAGTTGTGCCCGCGACCGCGGCCATGATCGGCATCGAGACTCCGAACGAGGTGCAGAGCACGATCTTCGGCATCAACGCGAGCTCGGTCGCGTTCGGCTTCTTCCTCGGGCCACTCGTGGGCGGCGGCATCGCCGCCACTGCCGGCGTGCCCACCGCGCTGGTCGTGAGCGCGGTGCTGGCGCTGGGCCTCGCAGGGCTGCTGGGCATCGGCGCTCGGGAGCCTTCCAGATAGGCCGCCCCCTAGAATGAAGACGATCCCCAATGGCTAGACGCAACACGCCGCCGCCAAACTCGATCGACACCGGCAAGAAGTACCGCGCCACCGTGCACACGTCGCGCGGCGACTTCGTCATCAGCTTCGTCGACCCCAAAGTCGCGCCGCAGACGGTCAACAACTTCGTGGCGCTGGCGCAGGAGGGTTACTACGACGGCCTGAAATTCCACCGGGTCGTGCCAGGATTCGTCGTCCAGGGCGGCGACCCCCTGGGCAACGGCACCGGCGGGCCTGAGTACAAGCTTCCAGACGAGTCCAATCCCTCGCGCTGGCCGCGCGGCACTGCCGGCATGGCGTCGAGCGCGGCCGGCGTGAGCGGTTCGCAGTTCTTCATCACCCTCGGCGATGCACCGTTCCTCGCGACCAATGGCGTGTACAACCACTTCGGCGAGGTCACGTCAGGGATGGATGTGATCGACAAGATCCAGGCCGGCGACACGATGAAGTCAATCGACATCAGCGTCTCGTGAGGTGGCGTTTCGCCGGGCTTGTGGCAGGCGTCGTGTTGATGGCGACTGCGTGCGGCTACTCAGATCCATATGCGAGCACCAGCCCAATCGCCAACGAGAGCCCAGGTAGAGCGACTCCAAGCCCGGGCGCCGACGACTTTCACGCCGGCGACGGCCTCACACCGATCGTCTTCCCCGACGGGCTGAAGTCGATCGATCTCAAGGTCGGCACCGGCACGGTGGCCCGCCCCGGCGACGACGCGACCGTGCAGTACACCGGCTGGTTCGCCGACGGCACGTTGTTCGACTCGAGTCGTGCCCGCAACCAGCCCTTCAGCTTTTCGATCGGCAAGGGCCAGGTCATACCTGGATGGGACGAAGGCGTGCCGGGCATGGCCGCCGGCGGCCAGCGCAAGCTCATCATCCCCGCCTCGCTCGCGTACGGCGCCCAGGGTCAGACGGATCCCTCCACCGGCCAGACGATCATCCCGCCGAACGCGACGCTCGTCTTCGAGATCGAGCTGATCAGTGTTAAGGCGGGGCCGAGCCCATCACCTTCACCTTCTAAATAGACGGGTCCCTCCCCACGCAGTGGGGAGGTAAGGAGGGGGCGTCGACACAGTTCACCCCCGATCGAGCTAGGTAATGGTGAGCGTGCCTTTCATCCCCGAGCTCTCATGCCCGGGTTGGTCACAGAAGATCGTGTAGGTCCCAGCGTCGATGCTGTCGACGGTGAAGACGCTGCTGTCGCCCGCCGAAATCAGCTCGCTCGCGCCCTTGCGGTTGCCGCTGGCGTCGCGGATGACGAAGTCGTGCGCCAGCGAGCCGCCGTTGACGAGGAAGAACACGACCTTGCCATGGGGCTGGCTGATGGTCGACGGGTCGAAGTTGTACTCGGTCATCGTCACCTTGAACGAGCCGGCAGGCTGCGATGGTCCTCCGCCGCCACACGCGGCGACCAGGGCCAACGCCACCAGCGCGCCGGTGAATGTCTTTCTCACCGGAACAGCGTAACTCCGAGGTAGAGGATCCCGAAAAGGAAGATCCACACCACGTCGACGAAGTGCCAGTACAGGGTCACCGCGGCGACACCGACGTGGTGTTGGGACGAGAACTGCCCGCGCGCCGCGCGGAACAGAATGAGGATGAGCAGGATCAGGCCGCCGAGCACGTGCAGGCCGTGGAAGCCGGTCATCGTGAAGAAGGCGCTCGCGAACGTGTTCGCCTGCAGTGTCAGGCCGCGCGCGAATGCGTTGATGAACTCGTACAGCTGCCCGGCCTCGAATCCGAAGCCGAGGATGATCGTGGCGATCTGCAGTAGGAAGAACTGGCGACGGTTGTCATGCGCGATCGCCTCGCTCGCGAAGTGGCACGTGACGCCGCTGGACAGCAGGACGATCGTGTTGACGAACGGAATCGGCCACCAGCTGACGTAGAACTCTGGCGTCGACGACGGTGGCGGCGGCGGCCACACGATGTGTGAGCCGAACAGGTAGAAGTACATCGCGAAGAGGCTGCCGAAGAACATCACCTCGGAAGCCAGGAAGATGTACATGCCCATCATCCCGGGCTTGATCGCCGGGTACTGAGGGGTCTGCGGCTGGTGCATCGTGGCGACTGCCATCAGTGCTTGCCCTCGCCTCCGGCCGCGCTCGCTTCGTACATCTCCGTGTCCTCGAACCAGACCCAACCCACGACGCCGACCACGAGTACCACGCCTCCGAGGACCGCAAGCCCGATCCGCGCCTCGGCGACGAAAGGAATGGCGGCCAGCCCGAGGAGAAGCGCGCCCAGGCAGATGGTGAACGGCCAGTTGCTGTTCGGGAAGATGTGGATGCCGAGCTGGTGCGCGCGCGCTTCATAGTCGACCACGTTCTCTTCCTTAACCGGAAGCTCGAGGTCGAACCGCGACACCTGCCCTCGCCGCTCAGGATCGGCCGCTTGCCAGGCCTTGAACGCCGCTGAGGCCATCACGCTCGACGGCCACAGCTTGTATCCGCAGTTGCGGCAGTGATCGACGAAACGGGCGGTCCGGAGACCGCAGCGCGGGCAGTCGACGGCCAGAGATGGGTTGGACACGTCGACATATCGAGGCTTTTTGGCTTTGGCCACGTTCGGATTCCGATTCTAAAGTCTGGAGGGTCACGGGGTCGACCAACCGGCCGCCGATATACTTTGGGGCCGTGCGATTGACGACCAGAAGCCTGGTGTGGTTACTCGGGCTCCTGGTGGCTGCGATCTCGTTCAGCGGCTGCGGCATCGGGGGCCTGTCCCCCATCTTCCCGGAGCCGGTGTCGCCCAACGGGGCGAACATCTACCAGACCTACATCGGCATCTCGGTGCCGGCGCTGATCATCTTCCTTGGCGTCGAGGCCGCGCTGCTGTGGATCGTGGTCAGGTACCGCCGCTCGAGCCAGCCCGCCGGCTACGTGCCGCCCCAGATCCATGGCAGCACGCGCCTCGAGGTCGCGTGGACCGTGGCGCCGCTCGTCGTCGTGCTTGCCATCGCGGCGTACAGCTTCGCCGAGCTGCAGCGCGACTTCCAGCCGATCAACAACGCGGCCTTCACGGTGGTCGTGTCCGGCCACCAGTTCGGCTGGAACTACACCTACCCGCAGGGCTTCACGGTGCACCAGGAAGGCACGCTCCAGGCTGAGGTCACGCCGTTCGTGGTGCCCACCAACACGCTGATCAAGCTCCAGTTCCAGGGCACGGACGTGATCCACTCGTGGTGGGTACCTGCGATCTCAGGCAAGACCGATGCGGTGCCGGGATACGACAACTTCTCTTGGCTCAAGATCGACAGGACCGGTAAATGGAAGGGCGAATGCGCCGAGCTCTGTGGAGTCGGGCACTCCACTATGCAGATCGTGGTCCAGGCCATGGACCCGTCGGACTACAACGATTGGGTCAACACGCAGCTGGCTGCCCAAAAGGCCGCGGGCGCATCTCCGTAGTCATAGGATGAGATAGCAGATGGCAGCCACCACCGTTCTGCCTCGTCCGAAGGCCTACGACGACACTTTCTGGAAGCCGATCAGCCTCTGGCTGACGACCACCGATCACAAGCTGATCGGGATCATGTACATGGTCACCGGCATCCTCAGCTTCCTGATCGGTGGCATCTTCGCGCTGATCGTCCGCCTGCAGCTGTCGCAGCCGAACCTGCAGCTGGTCGACGCCGAGACCTACAACCAGCTCATATCGGCGCACGGCGTAACGATGATCTTTTTCTTCGTCACGATCTTCCTGACCGGGATCGCCAACTACATGGTCCCGATCATGATCGGTGCCCGCGACATGGCCTTCCCGCGCGTGAACCTGCTGGGGTTCTGGCTCGTGCCGGTCTCGATCATCCTTTACTACAGCGGCTTCTTCACCGGCGGCGCGCTCGACGCGGGCTGGACCGGCTACGCGCCGCTCACCGAGAAGGCGTACCAGTCGCACAGCCTCGGTGTGGACTTCTGGGCGCTCAGCCTCATCGTCTGGGCCATCAGCGGCATCATGGCCTCGACCAACTTCCTCACCACGATCGTCGCGCTGCGTGCGCCTGGGATGAAGCTGACCCGGCTTCCGCTCTTCGTGTGGGCGCAGATCTCGACCTCGATCCTGCTGCTCGTCGTGGGCGCGCCGCTCGCGGCGGCCATGATCCTGCTCGAGTTCGACCGCCAACTGGGCACGCAGTTCTTCACGACCGCGGGACGGCCGGTCCTGTACCAGCACCTGTTCTGGTTCTTCGGCCACCCCGAGGTCTACATCATGATCCTGCCCGGATTCGGCATGATCTCGGAGGTCATCCCGGTCTTCGCGCGCAAGCCCATCTTCGGCTACATGTCGATGGTGGCCGCGCTGTTCGGCATCGTGTTCCTCTCGATGACCGTGTGGGCGCATCACATGTTCACCGTGGGTATGAACACCTATGTCGAGGGCTTTTTCATGCTCATGACGATGCTCATCGCGGTGCCGACGGGCATCAAGTTCTTCAACTGGATGGCCACCGCGTGGTGGGGATCGATTGAATTCACCGTGCCCATGAAGTTCGCGTTCGGCTTCCTGGCCACCTTCCTCATCGGTGGGATCACCGGCATCTACCTCGCGTCAGTGCCGGTCGACACGCAGCTGCACCAGTCCTACTACGTGGTGGCCCACCTCCATTACGTGCTGTTCGGCGGCAGCGTGTTCACGATCTTCGCCGGCCTGTACTACTGGTTCCCGAAGATCACTGGACGCCTGCTCAACCGCACGCTTGGTGAGTGGAACTTCTGGACACTGTTCATTGGGTTCAACGGAACCTTCTTGATCATGCACACGCTCGGCCTCGAGGGCATGCCGCGCCGCATCGCGACGTACAGCAACGAGGCGTGGGCCGCGACGAACCTCATCATCACGATCTCCTCATTCCTGATCGCGTTCTCGGTGCTGCTGTTCATCATCAACATCGTGTCGAGCTGGAGGAACGGCGAGGTCGCGGGCGACGACCCGTGGCACGCCAACACGCTGGAGTGGGCGACAACTTCGCCGCCACCGCCGTACAACTTCGAGCGCGTGCCGCCGGTGCGAAGCTTCATGCCATTGCGCGACCTGCGCGAGTCGGGCGAGCTCGAGTCAGAGGCCACGGCTCAGCCGGTGCCGGCACACTGACGATGTATCTCGCAGGCGAATGGGTCGGCGCGTGGCTCTTCATGAGCATCACGTTCCTGGTCGCGACCCTTGGCGTCGTCGGCCTGGGTTGGTGGGTGCTGCGCGGCGACGCCCGGAATCGAGCGGCGGAGAGCATGCTCGAGAGCCCGCCCGAAGCGGGGCACTCCGAGGCGCATCACTAGTTACTGGGACGACCCTCTGCGTAATCTGAGCGGATCGCTCTGAACCTGATCGATCTCGTCATCGTCGGGGCCACGATCGTGGGGGTGGCCAATGGCTTCAGCCGCGGCTTCTGGCTGTCCCTGGCGCAGTACGTCGGTCTGCTGATCGGCGTGGTCGTCGGCGCCGCGGCAGCCCAGCCGCTGCTCGACTACCTCGGGATCAGCAATCCTGTCGCCCGCCCGCTCGGGGCTGTGCTTGTGCTCGTGATCGGCGGCAGCCTTGGATCGAGCGTGGGCTTTGCGATCGGCCAGCCGATCCGGCACAAGATCCTGAAGGAGCGAGTCCATACCACCACGGACTCGGTCGCCGGGGCGCTTCTGTCGGCTACGGCGGTGCTCGCGATGTGCTGGTTCCTGGGCCTCAGCTTCTCGCGCGGGCCAAGCCCCGATCTCTCATACGCGCTGCAGCGCTCGACAGTCCTCCACGTTCTGGACCGCGTCGCGCCCCGCCCGCCGAGCTTTCTGGCCCGCGTGCAGGGAATCCTGGCCGGGGTCTCGTTCCCGCCCGTTTTCGACACCCTCGACCCCGCGCTCCCCGGCGCGCTACCCATTCCGACGGACGTCAACACGCCGGGCGTGCAAGCCGCTGCCGGGGTCACGGTAAAGGTGATCGGCGCCGGGTGCGGCGGACTCGTAACTGGCAGCGGGTTCCCGGTCGGCAACGGGCTGATCATCACCAACGCCCACGTCGTCTCCGGGACGACCGACCACCGCATCCAGACCGCGGACGGTACCATCCTCCCCGCCGCGGTCGTGTACTTCGACCCCGAGGTGGACGTCGCGATCCTGAGTGTCCCTGGTTACGCGGGGCCTGCCCTCACGTTCGCGCCCGCGGGCCGCGGAACTGAAGGCGCAGTGATCGGTTACCCCGGCGGCGGCCCTGAAAAGGTGGAGCCCGCCGTTGTGGACGGATCCTTCACCGCCGAGGGTCGCGACATCTACAACGCGAGCCTCGTGCGGAGACAGATCTACGTCCTGCAGTCACACGTGCGGCCGGGCAACTCAGGCGGTCCATTGGTCGATAAAGAGGGCCGAGTGCTCGGCATGGTGTTCGCGACGTCG
>WNFF01001020.1_pt1 | contig 22176 bp, 14 predicted proteins | sample 5400441 | NCBI WGS metagenome assembly WNFF01 (sample SAMN13153345, study PRJNA577476) | soil metagenome | isolation source: 120 cm saprolite under Douglas fir tree site 2 hole 3 replicate 1 | place: USA:California | collected 2015-04-18
GTCACCGCGTCAAAGTCCTTGCCGAGATCGAGCGAAATCGCCTTCATCGTGCGCAGTTCGCCGTTGAGGACCTCGGTGCACAACGCGGGGCAATCGAAATACACGAGAGAGAGCACGATCGGCTTCTTCCCGAAGTAATCGCCTAGACGCACGGCCTTTCCGTTTTCGTCGCGGAAGATAATTTCCGGGGGAATAGGCTCGTTGAGGCGCTGGGCAATGCTCACTTCACGCAGGATGGCCGGCGGGCCCACCTGCTGCGCGCGCGCGGGAAGGGCGGCGAGCGCCATTGCCGCGATGTAAAGTGGCGCTGCGTTTCTCGCGTTCAATGTTTCGTACTTCCTTTCCGCTCAGACTTTTCTGCCCCGGCAGAGGTTCCGGGGGATGATGCGCTGGGCGCTACCGGCAGGCCCTTTTGAAGCAGCAACTCCATCGCGCGTTCGATGGGGACGCGCACCGTTCCATCGTCTCGACTCTCCCAGGAGTACGATTCAAGGGACCTCTCTTGCTCCGCGCGGAACCTCAGCCAATCCTGGCGCGGATTCACCTGCAACTGAGGGCCAGCGGGCAACTGCCGCGTTCCGGCAAATGGGGAAGCGGGCACGCGATTGATCTGGCCGGCCGAAAAATAATTGAACAATCCCCAGCACAGAACCGCCGTGAACACGAGCACGAAGCTCAGAACCACCAGAAAGCCGAAAACGCCCCGCACATTCGCATCGCGCGTCTCGTAACCCGGCGAGCCCGCCGGGGCGCCTTGTGATTTATCCGCGCTCGACGGCATGCTCCGCCACTCCTTCCATGCGTGGATCGTGAGCCGGCAGAACCGGCATTTGCTGCAACTGCCAGGTGAAATACGCGAGCCAGATTCCTCCCATGCCAAATGGAAGCAGCAAGTTCATCCACGTGAGGTGTGCATCGCCTCCGCCGAACGCGGGCAAAACCATCCAGTACATGTCCACCAGACGCATCACGAGAACCAAACCGGCAACAAGTAAAAGGGAGCCCGTCCTCCGCTTCACGTTGCGAAACAGAAGGAGGAAAAACGGCAGAGCGAAATTCAGAAGGACTAGCAGCAGTCCGACGGTCCCCCAAGTTCCCTGCATGCGCCGGATGTACCAGGGAATTTCCTCGGAAAGATTTCCGCCCCAGATAATCAGGAACTGCGAGAACTCCAGGTACGCCCAGAGCATGACGAAGGCCAGCAGAAAACTTCCGAGGTCCTGAAAATATGAAGGCCTCACAACTTCCGAGAGAGGTTCCCGTCCGGAAAGCCAGATCAATACCGCTATGGAGAACGCCAACGCAGCAAGCGCCTGGCCCACCATGAACAGCAGACCATAAATCGTCGAGTACCAGCGCGGCTCCAGCGACATCACCCAATCGACCGAAGCGAATGTAACGGTCAAACCGTAAAGCACCAGCCCGCCGCCGCTCAGCCCCTCCATGCGCGCCCATAGGGAAGCATTTCCGCCCGCATCTTCAGCGCGAGACCACTTGTTGAGCAAATGCGTGAGCATGAACCAGCACGCGAAATAAAAAATCGTCCTCCCAATGAAAAAATCAGCATTCAGATACAAATGCTTGGCGAGAACGACGGGATCGTTCTGGCTGGGGCGCGACCACGCATATAGGTCCTTCATTCCTGCAAGCAGCGGCAGCACCGCAGCAGCCATGAGTGGAAGCGTCCGGCTACCGGCTTCCAGGATCCGCCGAATCACCAGAGCCCAATTCCCTCCCGTCAGATGCTGCACCATCAACAGCGCCAGACAGCCGAGCGTGATCCCAATCCAGAACAGGAACGCCACAAGATAGGAGCGAAAAAATTCCCCACTGTCGCGAAGTCCGGCAACGACACAAACAGCGAGGAGGGCGCCGCCGATCGACACGAGCCGCACCGGTAGGCTCTCGAGCTTCATCGTTTTGTTTCCGGCTTCACTCATCGCGATTCGCCTTGCAATTTTCTCCGCTCCGCTGCCGGGACATCGCTGATCGACCCCTGCCGGCTGAGTTGCAGCGCTCGAATATAAGCAACAATCGCCCATCGGTCGCGAGGAGCAACCCGGTAGTCATATGGATACATCACGCCAAACCCGTTTGTGATCACGTCGAAAAAGTGTCCGGCGGGCGCGGCGCGCAAGCGGTCAATGTGCAACGAAGGTGGACGGCGGAATCCCCGTTGCACGATCATGCCGTCGCCGTCGCCGGACAGCCCGTGACACGGGGTGCAGTAAATATCGAAGCGCTCCCGGCCACGGTCCAGGACTTCGCGCGTGACCGGAAACGGAAACACCTCCGCCAGCGCGCCGTTCACTTTTCCCGTGTACAGGAGCTCCTCCGGCCCCGTCGTCAAATCTCCGCGCGGAAAAGTTCCCGCAACAGGCATGCGCGCGGATTGGCCGTCCTCAAAGAAGTCCGTCGGGTCAAACGGGTTGTAGCGCGGCTGGACGTGCATGTCCTGGCGGCACCCGGCACACAACAGCAGAAGTCCCGCGGCGGCGAACGCCCAGCTGCCCACGAACCGATTCCCGCGCTGGGTGCTAGGCATCAATTTCGGACACCTCGCGCGCAGTCAGCGTCTCAAGAAATCGCCTGGTCTTTTCGCGGTCGAACAGCGGGTCGCGCGCCTTGATGCAAAGGAAAAACCTGTCGCGCGAAGCGAGCGCAAATCGCGGCACGTTGAAGACCGGATGGTACGGTGTGGGCAATCCATTCATGGCCAGCATCCCGAACACGGCCGCGGCCGCGGCGAACAGAATCGTCAATTCAAATGTGATTGGGATGAACGCGGGCCAGCTATTGAGCGGCCTGCCGCCCACATTTACGGGATAGCTGATCACCGCGCCATAATACTGCAGAAAGAAGCCCGCGCATCCGCCAACAATCCCGGCGCACAAAACGACCAGCGGGAGGCGAGTGCGGCGGAAGCCGACGGCTTCCGCCAAGCCTTCGATCGGAAACGGAGCGAACGCGTCGATGCGGCGGTATCCCGCTGTCTGCGTACGGCGTGCAGCTTCGAGGAGCTGCTCGGGAGTCTTGAACTCCGCCATCAATCCGTAAATCGTTTGCTTCTTCATGTCGTGGCAATCGCGCGGGAGCAAATTGGGAAGCCGGGAATCACTCAGCCGCCTTTTTTTCCTCCTCGCTCACCAGTGTCCTCATTTCGAAAATGGAAATCAGCGGCAAGAAACGAATGAACAGGAAAAGCAGCGCCAGGAACAGTCCAATCGTTCCGATAAACGTCGCGAAGTCCCATCGCGTCGGGTAGTACATTCCCCACGAAGAGGGCAGAAAATCGCGGTGCAAGCTGGTGACAACAATCACAAACCGCTCCAGCCACATCCCCACGTTCACCACCATGGCGATCGCGAACAAAGCGCCCACCTTGGAGCGCACCTTCCGCGACCACAGAAATTGCGGCGCAACGATATTGCAGGCCACCAGGCTCCAATAGACTTTCGCATAAGGTCCGCCCATGCGGTTCAGGATCATGAAGCGCTCATATTGATTGCCGCTGTAATACGCGGTGAACGCTTCCACCATGTAGCCGTAGCCGACGATCAGTCCGGTGGCGAGCATCACCTTGCCCATATTGTCCAGGTGACGCATGGTAATGAAATCTTCCAGGCCAAAAATCTTGCGCACAGGAATCGAAAGAGTGAGCACCATGGCGAATCCCGCGTAAATGGCGCCGGCCACAAAGTACGGAGGGAAGATTGTCGCATGCCATCCGGGAACGATGGCGAACGCGAAATCGAAGCTCACAATCGTGTGCACGGAGAGAACCAGCGGGGTTGCCAGGCCAGCGAGCAGCAAGGAAGCCGTTTCGTGGCGATACCAATGGACCGCGGACCCGCGCCAGCCCATGGCCAGAAAACCGTAGATGATCTTGGCGGCGCGATTCTTCGAGCGGTCACGGAGCGTCGCGAGGTCCGGAAGCAGCCCGATAAACCAGAAGAGCGCCGATACAGTTGCGTAGGTCGAAACCGCAAACGCATCCCACACCAGGGGGCTGCGGAAATTCGGCCACATTTTCATCGTGTCAGGATATGGAAACAGCCAGTAGGCCAGCCATGGACGCCCCATGTGGATGAGCGGAAAAATTCCCGCGCAGGATACGGCAAACAACGTCATGGCTTCGGCAAACCGGTTAATGGAAGTGCGCCACTGCTGCCGCAAAAGCAGAAGGATCGCGGAAATCAGCGTGCCCGCGTGGCCGATTCCGATCCACCAGACGAAATTGATGATCGCAAAGCCCCATCCGACCGGAATCTGGATGCCCCAAATCCCCACCCCCACGGCGAAAAGATAGGTGATGGAATAAAGGAGCAGCATCACCAGTGCGAACGCCCCGGCGAAGCCCACTATCCACCACTTCGGCGGACGGCGGATCATGACAATCGCGCTGATCTTGTCCGTGACGGAAGCGATGTTGTACCCCGGGCCGAGGATCGGCGCGGGCATGCTCTGATCTGCCAGTTTGTCAGCCGGGCTTTCCGCCATGTTTTATTCCGCTCTAGACTGCCGCTGGTTTCTCGATCTCCGGGTTCGGATTGCGCAGCCGCGCCTGATAGGTAGTCCGGGGCCGCGTGTTCAGCTCTTCGAGCAAGCTGTAATTCAGATTTTTCTTCTTCAGCACGGAAACGCGGCTCTCTGGATCATTGATGTTCCCGAAAACAATCGCTTCCGACGGGCAAGACTGCTGGCACGCCGTGACGATTTCACCGTCGCGCACGGTGCGATCCTCTTTTTCCGCTTCGATTTTCACCGCATTGATTCGCTGCACGCAGTACGAACATTTTTCCATGACGCCGCGGCTGCGCACGCTGACGTTAGGATTGCGCATCCCGAAAAGGCTGGGCGTCTCCCAATCCGAGTAAAGTCGGAAATTGAAGCGTCGCACCTTATACGGACAGTTGTTCGAGCAATAGCGCGTGCCCACGCAGCGGTTGTAGACCATTTCGTTCAGGCCTTCCGGGCTGTGAACCGTCGCGGCCACCGGGCAAACAACTTCGCACGGCGCGTCTTCACAATGCATGCAGAGCACGGGCTCGTGGTAAGTGCGCGGGTCGTCCAAATCCCCTTCGAAGTAGCGGTCGATGCGAATCCAGTGCATCTCACGGCCAATCATGACTTCCGTCTTGCCGACCACCGCGATGTTGTTTTCCGCCTGGCAGGCCACCACGCACGCGCCGCAGCCGGTACAGGCGTTCAGGTCTATCGCCATGCCCCACGAGTAGCCGTCGTATTTCACCTCGGGGTACAGCGAGAGCGGATTTTTCTCTACGTCGGCCTGCGCGAATTGCGGATTCTTGCGGTACTCGTCCAGCGTCGCGACGCGCACGACGTCGCGCCCTTCCATCGTGTTGTGCGTCTGCGTTGCGCCCAGCGCCCATTTCGCGCCCGTCTTTCGGATCTCGAGTCCCGAGCCTATCCACGGCGTGGCGAAAGGCCGAATCCAACCCGCGTCGAAGCCAGCGCCCGTTCCAACGCGCCCCGCGCGCGTGCGTCCATAGCCAAGAAAAACAGTTACGCTTTCGTCCGCGTGGCCGGGCATCACCCACGCCGGCGCGACAATGGTTCGCCCCTGATACTTCAGTTCAACGGCATCTTCACTCCTGAGTCCCAGGCGCTGGGCCGTCTTCGGGCTCAGCATGGCGACGCTGTCCCACGTGAGTTTCGTCAGCGGCTTTGGTAATTCCTGCAGCCACCCATTATTTGCGAATCGCCCGTCCCGGATGGTCGGGTCGGGACGGAAAACGATCTCAAGTCCTTGCTGGGGAGCTTGGGGAGCCTGCGCTCCGATTCCGGATTTCAAAGCGACTGGTTTGGGAAGAAACGCAGTACCGGCCATCACTCCGTCGCGCAGCGTTTTCTCCCAAAACGCGTCGAAGTGCTGAATTCCGGTCCTTTGCGCTTGCCAGGATTCACGAACCACATCGTGAGATGGTTTCCCCGCTTGCCCGTTGAGCAGGGCAAGAAAATCGATCTCTGATTTTCCGCCATAGAGCGGCGCGATCAGCGGCTGAATCACCGAAATCGTGCCGTCGTATGCTCTGGCATCGCCCCACGATTCGAGAGAGTGCGCCTGGGGAATATGCCAGTGGCACAGCGCCGAGGTTTCGTCTTCGTAGAGCCCGAGCCGGGCAGTGAACTTCACCTTCGGCAGGATATCGCGAAAACCTAGATCCGATGGCGCGTCATAGGCTGGGTTGCCGCCAATGATCATTAACGTCGTGACTTTCCCGGCGCGAATGTCGGCGGCAAGTTCGCCAATCGACGGCCATTGATCGATCGGCGATTCTTCTATTGGCTGCGTGAAATAAACTGTCTTATCGAAATTGCCGAGCGTATCGTTGATGGCGTGCGCCAAAGCGTGTACGATCGCCGGCTGATGGTCGCCTGCGACCACGAGAGTCGCACCTGCATGCTGTTTGAGATCGCGCGCGAGCGCCGGGATCCATTCAGGAGGCACGCTCGATGAAATAGCCGGGCCCGCAGCGACGGCCAAGCCGAGTTCCTTCGCCAGCGCGCGCGCCAAGCCTTCGATTTCCGATGCACGCATCCGCAACCGATGATCGGCCATTGCGCCGGTATTGGTTGGCGTCGATTCGACGGCGTATAGTCGGTTCATGTTCGATTCGGCGGTCTCCACGCGGCGCTTTTGTGCAAATTCGCGCGCGTACCGAACGCATCCGGGTCCACTCGTAAGCAGATCTGAATCGAGCGAGAGTATCACTTCCGCGCGATTCACCCGGTAAACTGGATTCACAATCTCCCCGAATGCGATTTTTGCCCCTTCGCGGACATTGTCGCGCCCCACTGACTCGTACTGATGCCACTTCGCGGACGGGAACGTTTTCAAGAATGTGCGGATTTGCGCGCCAAGCGTCGGAGAAGTTATTGTGGGTGTCAAAAGTCTCAGTCCGGCGCCGCCGGACTTCATTTCATCGGCAAGCGCGACGGACAACTCGTTCTGGAACTCGGTCCAGCTCCCGATACGGCCATCGTGAATTTCCGCCTGCGAGCGGTCCGGATCGTACAGCTCCAGGATGGAAGCCTGCGCAAAGGCGTCGCATGCCCCCAGGCTGGCAGGATGGTCGGGATTGCCCTCAACCTTCGTGGGCCGCGCCATGTGGCTTTCGACCAACACTCCCGTGGCGACGCCGCCGAGTGTCACGGCCGTCGCATAAAACAGCGGCTTGCCGGGGACGATCTGCTCCGGCTGGCGAACGTAAGGGACGATGCGTTGTGTCGGAAGCTTGGTACAACCGGTAAGCCCGGCGAACGCCGCGGACGCGGCCATCACCTTCATGAGTTCGCGCCGGTCAAGTGTCGCGCCTGGATCGTTGGCACCATGAGGGAACTCATTCTCCGCATGGTCCCGAAATTCGGGCGTATCGGCAAGCTCGTCCAGGCTGCGCCAAAACCGGGGCGTCATCCCACCGCTCGTCGCGTGTCGAAGCGCGGCGATGTCGACACCGGGCCGCGCGTCGTTCTTCTTCTTTGTCTCCATCGATGGCCTTGCGTGCTCAACGTCCCGGCCAGGCCGGGACGTTCAGAGTAAAAGTAGGACCCGCATCCGCTCCCTGTTTCCCCTAACGGTGGCACGTCGTGCAGGTCGTCAGCCTCTGCACTTTGTATTCCTTCGCGAGTTGGCGACCGAGAGCCAGCTGGTTGCTGGGCGCCTGGTAAAACGCATTAAAAATCTCCGAACGCGGGCGAAGGTAATTCTCTGGGGCGTTATGGCACTCGAGACACCACCGCATATAGAGCGTCTGAGCACGCCAGGTAATGTTCATTTCCGCGACGGGGCCGTGACAAGTCGTGCACCCAACCCCCTTCGCTACGTGAATGCTGTGATTGAAATAAACGAAGTCCGGCACGGCGTTCACGCGCGTCCAGGAGATCGGTTTAGAGTCACTATAGCTGGCGCGCACGGGTTCTAGCATGGCGGCATTCGTCCAGATTTGCGAATGGCAGGTCATGCAAGTCTCCGTGGGCGGCATGCCTGCCGAAGAGGACACTTCCACGGATGCATGGCAATACCGGCAATCCAGACCGAGCTCCCCCACGTGGTGCTTATGGCTGAACGGGACCGGTTGGGGCCGTGCGTTATTCACTTCGGTAACGTAGGACGTCTTATTGACAACGTCGACGGCATATCCCAATAACGCGATAAGGATCACCGCGCCATAGATGCTCAAGCGCGCAATTGCATTTGTGCTGCGATGAAATATCTGAGCCATGCCAGCTTCACTCGGAGCCCTCACCGAGGGTGGACAGCCTAGACGGTCTTAGCGCCTTTCCGTAAGCCGCGTTAGCGGTTCCAATTTGCGGGTAACGGCGCGTTCGACCAGCGAAGGGGCGTGCAATTCGGCAGTCAAACTTTACACTCTTACGATGAACCTGCCGAATGTTTGGGGTACATCTAAAATATGCATTCTTCTAAAATTCCAAATATGAATATTCCGATCAGCCGCCGCCCACAGCAAGCACTATAGCAGCATCGGAAAAACTATTTCAAATTTTCTATCTTTGGGTTGTGGGTAAGTCTGGCCTAGGCGCGTATAGCGACGCCTACCGCGAACTCCGGCCTGCGTTTCGGGTCTCAACTTCCGGTTCGGCGACAATGACCCCGGAATGTTCTTGGTGCGGACGGCACTTCGTCATACAGCGCGTGTCCCAAGAGCTATCCGGTTGCCATTAGGCACTTGAGACGATCGACCATCAATCTTGCACCTGCGGTGGTTCACTGAGAATCTCTCTTCGTTGACTTGCCGTGCAACGCAACCTAAGATAGATGTGCGCCAAATGGCGGGCTCCCCATCACACCTCGGACAAACCGTCTCCCACTACCGCATCATGGAAATGCTGGGAAGTGGCGGTATGGGTGTTGTATACAAGGCCGAAGACACAAGGCTCGGCCGCTTCGTGGCCCTCAAGTTCCTGCCCGAAGATGTGGGGCACAATCCGCAGGCGCTGGAGCGCTTCAAACGCGAAGCGCGAGCGACCTCAGCCCTGAACCATCCGAACATTTGCACGATTTACGACATCGGTGAGCAAGGTGGCCAGGCCTTTATCGCCATGGAGTATCTGGACGGCGTCACTCTCAAGCACGTCATCGCTGGCCACCCACTCGAGATGGAACGCCTGCTCGATATCTCTATCGAGATTGCCGATGCCCTGGATGCCGCACACTCCCAGGGCATCGTCCATCGCGACATCAAACCGGCGAACATCTTTGTTACCAAGCGCGGCCACGCCAAGATCTTGGACTTCGGCCTCGCCAAAGTTCCCACCGCCAAGGTTTCTGCTAGCAATGCTGACACTGTCGAAACTTTGACAGACGAACCCGAGCACCTTACGAGCCCCGGCACCGCGCTGGGAACGGTCGCTTTCATGTCGCCCGAACAGGTCCGCGCGAAAGACCTCGATGCGCGCACAGACCTTTTTTCATTCGGCGTAATCCTCTACGAAATGGCGACGGGACAATTGCCCTTCCGTGGGGAAAGTTCCGGCGTCATCTTCCACGCCATTCTCGAACGGGAGCCAATTAGCCCCGTTAGGTTGAATCCCGACTTGCCCGCAAAACTGGAAGACATCATCAATCGAGCCCTCGAAAAAGACCGTGACCTGCGCTACCAGGGCGCAGCGGAGATGCGCGCGGAACTGAAACGCCTCAAGCGTGATACAGACTCCGGGCGATCAGCGGTGACCCCCAATATCTCCTCAGGAGCGAGTACTGACCCGCTCGACGCATCCAAGCCGCAGTCCGGCACGCATAGGGTCGGGTTACCGGGGTTGAAAGAGGCAACAGTCGAAGTTCTTCCCGCGCATCCATCCAGCAGTTCGGTCATCGACGTAGCGAAGCAGCACAAAGGTGGACTCGTTGTAGCAGCAATCGTCGTTCTTTCACTTGTGGCCGCCGCCACGTACGGTGTCTATCATTTTCTTTCGCGCCCGAATCCTCCCGCTCCACATACAAAAATCACTCAAATCAGCCACTGGAACAAGCCAATGGACACGGCATGCCTTTCGCCGGATGGGCGTACCGTGGCGTTCACCTCGCCCGTTGCGGGTATTCCGCAAGTGTTCGTCATGCTTTCCTCAGGCGGCAAACCGCTTCAACTGACCGACGATGAAGGCGACAAGGTCGTAGATAGCTTTTCCTTTGACGGTTCGGAAATCTATTTTAACCGTGTGTTGGGCCGCGATGAAGTATGGGCCATCCCCACACTCGGGGGAAGTGCGCGCCGCCTGGCCTCCGGTGTATCGCTAGTTCCATCTGCTGATGGGAGTTCACTCTTCTACTTGAAATCAAACAATCAAGGCATCTTCCGCGCGCCGAATACCGGCCTTGGTGAGGAGCGCGTATACAGTTTTGACAGCCCTCAGATTATTCCCTTGTCCATTCTCCTCTTTCCCGACAGCAACGATCTGCTGGTCAGTGCCGCAAGGCCAACCGGCGACCTATCCACTGATGAAGTCCATTTGTACAGACTGAATGCGTCCACTCGAAAGGCGGCGAAGTTGGCCACGTTATCGGGTCATCCCGAGGACCTGGTTTGGGGAGAGCCTGGAAAGAATTTGTTGCTTAGCCGGACGCTCAACGGCCTCACCAATCTTTGGAGCTACAATTTGGCGGATCGCTCCTTAACGCAAATTACTTTTGGCCCCGGCCCGGACCTCCGGCCGATGCCCTATCAGGCCGGCAAAGGCATCTTGTACGTCAATGGAAAGGGATCCGGATTTCTAACTGCGTATCATGTACGCAGCAAGTTATCCACCGACATCGTTTCGGAGAATGCAACGCAACCCGTTATCTCTCCAAATGGAAAGAGGCTGATTTTCATTAAGATTATTGACCAAAATGAAAGCGAACTGTGGGTATCCGATATCGATGGCAGCAATCAAGTGAGGCTTGCTACCTCCGGGCCTTCCTTGTCAACATTAGGTTGGTCTCCCGATGGTTCGCAAACTTCTTTTGCTGATACAAAGGCAGGAGAGAATAGGACGTTTCTAGTGGGTGCGGATGGCAGCGGACTGCGCCAAATCAGGGGCGTAGAGGGTGTGGTTGGATTCCTGATTTGGTCGGCCGACATGAAAACGCTTTACATCAGTACCTCGAAGCAGGGGGCCAAGCCAACGGTGTGGAAGGCCGACCCAGACGGCACCCATGTGGAGCATTTCCTGGATGACTGCTGCTGGGTGGCAGATGCTTCTTCGGACGGCAAACGCCTGCTCGGTTTCTGGCCATCAGGTGACAACCTTGGGATTTACCAAATCTCAATAAAGGACATGAAGCGTATTCTGTTAGTTCCTGGCGTAGCAACCTTTGGGGTCCACTATTCGCCCGACGGAAATTCCGCATTGTATCCGCTTGCTTCGCGCGGAGAGGTCACGTTTTACCGGCAAGCCTTGCGAGACGACAATCCGATTGGCAAACCTCAAATCGCCCTCAAACTCCCCTTCACTTTCCGATTGTTCTACCAGGGCAACGCCTTTGATTTTTCTCCCGACCTCTCCACGGTGGTCTACGCCCGTCCTGGGGGACAAGCTGACCTTTATCTTTTGAGCCAGGCACAATAGAGAGATCACAAAGCGTGGACGGATCCTTCTTCCCGCGCCGGGTGCGATTTCCAAAGCGTTACTCGATTGCCCTTTCCAGAAGTCGAGATGTCTGCCAGGAACTTCTTACTAATCCTTCGACCACGACTGTTCGAGGTTCGTTTGACCCGAGACTCAGGCCCCATCTCGGACTTTTCGATCAGCAATCGCAAGAAATTGCCGGGAACATTACAATCGAAGGCCGCGTATCAATCATAGAAATCGTGGCGCCCTCTGCAAAGGCGATTTCACATTGATCGCAAGATCCGGATAGTGCACAGGCAAGGTATCCGTTATTTTATGCCGACCCTGTGGTATTGGGGCAGCACGATCTTATGGCGTAGCCGGGCCATAATGGCTCTTTGGTGGAAATATTTTTCTCCATCCAAGAGTCCATTTCGACCCTGGAGCGTCCATACCGTATGAGCAGGAATTCCTGTTCGAGATGAGCTTGTGGTCTGGTCCATATCCGCGGGGCCGGTCACATGCTTTCGGAAAGGACGCCTGCGATAAATTAAAAAGGTGGAAAAGGGGGTCTATGAGAAATCCAGTTCTATCACGTGGGTTCATCCTATTGGCCGCGTTGGCGCTTTCAATCCCAGCTTGGGCGGCCCCAATGAAGAAAGCCATTCACATTCAACACAAGTTTCAGGTCGGCGATACAACTCTCGCTCCCGGAGATTACACCGTTGTGGTTGACGGAAACGAAGCCACGTTTAATCAGGGCCACAAGGTCGTCGCGAAAGTTTCCTGCGCAATAAAGGAAAACGGGACGAAGTCCCCCGAAGACGCCGTCGGGTATGATGCCAACGGGGCCATCACCGAAATCCGTTTCGCGGGACAATCGCAAGTAATCACATTTACTCCCACCGCTGCTTCCACGCCGTCCAAATCTTCTCCATCTTCTTCTGGAGACCGCTAACGAGTTCTTTCGCAGCCCCACCGGGTCCGGCACTCCAGCGCCGGACCCGCTCATATTTTTCCTCCGGCGGCCATTTTCATGGTGTCTGCGCTAGAAGACTCTCGCCGTTCAGAATTCGGATTGCCGATCGCGCAATAGTGGATCCAAAAGCAGCGCAACTTGAGCGGTGGGCGCGCGGCGAAATCCTCCCCAAGTTTAACCAGGCTGAATGGAGATTCCTTGGAGCCGAAGCCCGGCCTAATACCGAAACTTATTCATTACAAATCTGATATCGGGCGTTCGCATGGTGGACTGTCGATGAAAATGACGCCGCCTGGTCCGGATTTCTCACGAGTGCGGGATGGATCTGCTATGCGACGCCAGTTTGCCGTGTCGAATTGCGCAGCGGTGTATGGAGTTCTTGAGTAGCACATCCTGCCTGTCCGCGTGTGCCGTAGCGATATCCCACCGAACAGACAAAAGTGTCTGTCCTATCCAGCAAACCGATGACCCAGTACCCGGCAGTTCGTATTAACTCTATTTGAGATTAGAAAGAACGACCAGATGCGCGCCCCCAGAGCGATCATCCTCCACAAAATCAACTGCCATCAATGGGCGACGGTTTTTGTAGAGGCCTCTCCGTCCCGCATTCCAGGGACCGAGAGGGCATATTCCCGGCATGCGTCCCCCTAATTGCGGCCTCCACTCAATTTAAAGTAAACTCCAAGGTAGTTTGCCCCGCAAAGTCGTAGTGGAATAATTCTCCGTCGCTGGGAGTCCCGGAGGGACCCCGCAACGTAGCCCACTGCGGAAGCGGTGGGAATCTTCGTCAGGGATGACACGAAAACCCCGGAGGGGTGACATAAGGAATCCACCCAAAGGAAATAAGCTCGCTATCCGCAATCGTCTTTAATTCCGACGCGAGTCTGAAACGCTAGAATTGCTGCCTTCAGACTTCGGGACCGGCCAATGCTAGTTGTGATGCAATCAAACGCTTCTGAAGAGCAAGTCCGCGAGGTCTGCAAACGCATCGAACAATTGGGTCTCCGCGCACATCCCATCCCTGGCTCGCTTCGTACTGCCATCGGGATCACGGGCAATAATGGAGCCCTGGACCTCGGCGTCCTCGCCTCGCTTCCGGGCGTGGCCGAATGCATTCCCGTCAGCAAGCCTTACAAACTAGTCAGCCGCGACGCCAAGGCCGAAGATACGATTGTGCGCATCTCCGCCCCAGCCGGTGAAGTCGCCTTCGGTGGAGGTATGATTGGACTCGTCGGCGGCCCTTGCGCGATCGAATCGCGAGATCAGGCATTCCGCATCGCAAACGTGGTCGCCAAGACGGGTACTCGATTGTTTCGCGGGGGTGCCTACAAACCGCGTACCTCTCCCTACAGCTTTCAGGGTCTCGGCGAGGACGGATTGAAAATCCTCTCCGAGGTGCGTGAACAGTTTGGTCTCGGCATTGTCACGGAAGCTGTCGACCACGATAGCCTTGACCTGGTCGAGCGCTATGCCGACGTCATCCAGATCGGCGCGCGCAACATGCAGAACTTTTCCCTCCTGAAGCGTGCGGGCCGCTCCAAAAAGCCCGTCTTACTGAAACGTGGAATTTCCGCCACGCTCGACGAATTTCTGATGGCCGCGGAATACATTCTCTCCGAGGGCAATTACCAGGTAATTCTTTGCGAGCGCGGCGTCCGGACTTTCAGCGACTATTCACGTAACACGCTGGACATATCCATCGTTCCGGCCGTGCAGCGGCGCAGCCATCTGCCGATCGTAGTCGACCCAAGCCATGCCGCCGGTGTCCGTCACAAGGTCCTGGCTCTTTCGCGAGCTGCGATTGCCGTGGGCGCCGATGGGTTGCTCATTGAAGTCCATCACGACCCCGAGCGCGCGCTTTCGGACGGGATGCAATCGATTTTGCCTGACGAATTTCAGAAACTCACCGAAGAAGCGAAGCAAATCGCAGAGGTTATACACAAGAAGATCAACTGAGCAGAACACGCTCGCCGCCATCGCGATCCATCCTGCCCGCTTATCTCTCTTTTTTGCATTAACGCCTGAGCTTCAAAACCTCATTTTTCCCTCTTTGTCCTCTGTGCCTCCGTGTCTCTGTGGCAGAATCACAACCTCTCCATGTCGCGCCGCCTCAACTACCGGTTACTGTTCGCAATCGTGCTGCTCGTAGCCTCCGCCACGGTCGAAATCCTAAGGGAGCGCCGCCCGTCCTTCCTCCGCCCGGACCTGCGTCTCTTCGCCTACGTCGGCAACTCGCGCGATGCGACCGTTTCCGTCGTGGACCTCATCCGCCTGGGAACGATCGCCACGATCCCGGTAGGGCCGTCTCCCTCGGGCCTTCGCGCACATCCATCACTTGATCAAATCTGGGGGGTCTCAACAGAGGGCGGCTACGCTTTCGTCATCGACGCGCCCACGGGCCGCCTGGCGTCACGCATTCCGGTCGGCGCATCTCCCTTCGCGGTCGATTTCTCGCCTGACGGGCGCCTCGCCTACGTCGCGGCCTCGGGCTCGGCCACTCTGGTGGCCATCGATTGCCGCACGGGTCAGGTTGTCGCGCACGCGCGCACCGGCAGGAGGCCTTGGCTCGCCCGCGTAACGCCCGACGGCAAGCAGGTTCTTGTTCCCAATCGCGACGATTCCACCCTGGAAGTCTTCAACGCCTCGACCCTCGTGCTCCAGGCCACCATCGGCGTAGCCAGCCACCCGGAGCAGGTCGTCGTCCTCCCGGATAATTCCATGGCCTTCGTTTCCGCCACGGGTTCGAACGAAATTTCAGCGGTCGACCTTCGCAACCGAACCTTAATTTCGAACCTACGCTTGAGCGGCCCCCCTGCCGCTCTGCTGCTCAAGCCCGACGGTGGAGAGCTCTACGTCAGCATCCCGGATTCGCACGGTCTCGAAATCATCGACACATGGAGAACTGAAATTTCCGGCTCCATGTTGCTCGGCTCCGCGCCCACCGACGGTGCCATGACGGCCGATGCCTCCCTCGTGTACGTTTCCGACGCCCTCGCCAACAGCGTCACGCCCATCGCCATGGCCGAGCGCCGCCTGCTATCCCCGATTTCGACGGGCCGTCATCCCGGTCCGTGCGCGCTCGACCCCAGCGGCGACCTTCTCCTGGTCCCCAACGAAGACTCCAATGACCTCGCCGTCATCCGCGTCCGAACGCAAAGCCTCATCACCATGATTCCCGTAGGCTCCCGCCCCCACTCCCTCGCCATCAAGTTGTTTTAGACAAATTTCTCGGGAAAGATTCAGCATCAAACAGAGCTAACCTTGCGCGCTTCCAGGAAGGGATGCTTTAGTGGTGCTGGCGTCTCGCCGGCGCTCTCGTAACTCTTTTGCATCAAATTAAATCTTCCGTTCTCCTCGAACTACTCCACACCCCACCCAAAATGTTCCTCGCCCAGTTGAATTTCCAACAGGCCTTCCGCGGGAAGCAAATCCACGGGCAAACCACCTTCCCAGATGGCCACCCCCAAAGAAACAGATTTCCGTTTGCCAAGAATGAACATCTCTTTCGCGACAGACACTTCCAGAATCTTGTCGCAAGCGACTTTCACGACTTCATCCGGCCCAAGCAGGCAAAGATCGCGGGATTCCACGAGATACCCGCTCACGCGCCCTTCCTCCAGGCGCACGACCACGCGCAGTTCCTGTTCGGCGCGAAGAGTGATCCGGAATTCGGCATCCCTCAGTTCGGCCAAGGCTTCCGCAAACACATCCACACGCAGGTGGAAACGCTCCTCATCGAATCCATAACGCAGCTCGTGCAGCAGCAGCAATCGCCCGTGCATCGCGCTGCTCCTGCGGTCCGCCGAATAAAGCCCCGCGCCCATCCACTCGAAATAGGTCGATTCGCGCCCGTCCACTTTCACATGCAAATGCGACGACGGCGGCAGAATCAACGCGCGTTCCGGCTGGCGTTTGATCGGCTCCGCCAGAACGTCGGGAGCTTCGGCGCCCAGTGCCAGATACACCTCGGTCAGGAGCTTCCGGTAGAACGCGTCAAACTCCCCATCGTTGGCCGAGCTGTGTTCCGGTCCGTACCACCAGCACCAGTCGCTTCCTTCGGCTCCCAGCAGAGCTTCGTAGGAGGCCGCGAGCTGTTCCGGCGTCGGCGCCCGCGGAAAGCCTTTGGCCGCACACTCCACTTGCTGTCCGTAAAAATCGCGCGCGCGGCGCAAGTGGTCCCACGCCGTCACGTCCTCGCCCGAACCGATCCACACATCGAAATTTGCGTTGATCCACGACGCCGGGAAAATTCCGTTATTCGTGGGAATTTCTCCCGCTGCCGCCACCGCCTCGCTCGCGGTCAACGCGCGAATATCCGGATCGTTTTCGATCCGGCGGTAAAACTGCCGCAAAAATTCGCGGCCGTTCCCGGGGTAATACTCCCACGCGTTTTCGCCGTCGAGAATGAGCGAAACGGTCAGCGGACGCCCGATCTGCACGCGTTCGCCAATCGCGCGAATTCGGTTGTGGAGATCCTCCGCGGCAGCCCCCGCATTCATCCGGCTATACACGAAGCCCACGAGATCCGACAGATAGTGATCGCGGAAAAATCCAACCATCTCGCGCCCGCCGGCTCGCACGCGCAGCGGCGAGTAAAGTTTTTCCGCATTCGACGGCACGCCGGCGGCGTCTCGCCCAAATCCCGCCCGCAGCGTGTGCCCGAGCACTCCTTCGTCGGTGGCGAACCACTTGAACCCGAGTTCGGCCGCGATCGACAACGCCTGCTCGGAGACAGAGCCTTCCGAAGGCCACAGTCCGTCCGGCGCCCGCCCGAATACTCGCTCGTGATATCGGCGCGCCCGCACGAGCTGTTCGCGGGCATCCTCCGGATGACGAAACGCGGGCGTGGGGAGCGGCGTCCCCGGATTCGACACGCGCGCAATGTCACTGTCGCATAGCAACGGAAGGATCGGGTGGTAGAACGGCGTCGCTGAAATTTCAACCTGTCCAGTCGAGGCCGCGCGGCGATATTCCGGCAGCACGCGTCCGAGTAGTTCGAATTGCTTTGCGCAAAGGTCTTGCTTGTCCTTCTCGGTGAAGTCCGTCCCTTTCCGTGCCAGCCGCGAGACGACCGGATCGCTCGCCAGATACTCTTCATCCATCCACGCTAATTGCGAAAGCAATTGGAGATCGCGCCAATCGCGCTCGCCGAGGCTCTGTTTGGCGCGCTCGTGGCCCTGCGCGTGCACCCACTGGTGGAGTTCGATGAATCGTGGCCATCGCGCCAGCAGGTGATCGTAATTGACCTGGAACGCGCGCGTTAGAATCTCCGATTTATCCTCCGTCGTCAGCTCCTTCGCGGCCCGGAAGGCTGTTGCAAACCACGGCTCATCAAATTTCCCGCTGGCGTATTCCTCGAGCTGCGCCCCGAGTGACGGCACCACATTGAATGTCGCGTGTACGCGGGGAAATTCCTCCAGCACTCGAACCATTCCCCAGTAATCCTTGAGCGCGTGCAGCCGCGTCCACGGCAGCACGTACCTCCCTGTCGCTGGGTCCCTGTATTGCGGCTGGTGCATGTGCCATAGCACCATCAAATGAACGCGGTTCATTGGCCTGCCGGCTTCCTCTCCCGATTCACTGACGTGCTAGAATGGCGCCTGCTCCCGATGCGCCTCATTGACCGGTACATCTGCCGCCAAGTCTTCTCCCACGCCTTGCTGGGATTGGGAATTTTCACGTTTGTTTTTTTTGTGCCGCAATTGGTGCGCCTGATGGATTTGGTCGTCCGCCACTCGGCGTCGTGGCAGACGCTCGGCATCTTGTTCCTGTGCACTCTTCCGGGGATTTTGAGTTTCACGCTGCCGATGGGTGTCCTTGTTGGAGTGCTGATTGCCCTCGGGCGCATGTCCGCGGATAGCGAGCTCATCGCCATGAGCGCTCTCGGCCTCGGCCGCCGCCGATTGTTAGTGCCGATCGGCATTCTCGCCGTGGGCGCTACCCTGATCACTTTTTGCATGACTCTCTGGCTCGGGCCCCTATCCGTGCGCACCTTCCGCACCCTGGAAGACCGTTTGCGCACCGGACAAGCTTCCTTCCAGGTTGCGCCGCGCGTCTTTGACGAGCGTTTCCCCCGCCTGGTCCTCTACGTCAACGATATCGACTCCACGGCCACACGCTGGAAAGGTGTCTTTCTCGCGGGGACGGACGCCAAGGACGTCTCGCGCCTCACTCTGGCGGAGGAAGCGATTGTAATTGCCGACCGCAGCGAGGGCAAGCTGGAGTTGCACCTGCGCAATGGCAGCGTCCACGAGTTCTCACTGAACGAGCCGGGCAACTACGCGCTCTCCGCTTTTGCCCAGCGCGATTTGCCCGTTGAGGCCCGGGGCCTCGATACCGGACCTGCTTCCGAGCCGCCCATACCGGGCCGCACAATTCGCGCTCTCCTTCGTGAGCGCGGCGCCGCAACGCGCGAAGCCAGCGTTGAACTTCAGCGCCGCCTCTCTTTTCCCTTTGCCTGTGTTTCGTTTGCTCTGTTGGCAGTGCCCCTCGGAGCGCGTCCGCGCCGCGGCGGCCGCGCCGCCGGCTTTCTGATCACCCTCCTCCTCATCACTGGCTACTACCTGATGTTCACGGTCGGCGCGGGGCTGGCGCGCCAGGGCACAGTGCCGGTCTGGGCTGGTATCTGGTCTGCAAATTTGCTGACGGCCGCGCTCGGGCTTTTTCTCCTGCCGCGGCTCGAACGCATGCCGGGGAGCAGCCGGTTGAGTGCGGCGTTCGCCTCCATCGCCGGCTGGCGCATCTGGAAAATTTTCCTCCGTGAAAATCTGCACGCCGAGGCTGAAAGCGCGGGTGCGGGCTCTACTTTTACGCCCAACGGCCCGGTCAGGACCGCGGCGTCGCCGACGCACCACTCGCCCGCCAAAGCAGCGCGGCGAGCGGGAAGCCAGCGCTATGGCGACGGCGCGGGGAGCCCGTCAATTAGCGTCCAAGCGCGTCGCCCCAGCCCTTTCACCAAACGCAAGGGCCGCGCAGGCATCCCGCAACTCCTCGACATTTACCTGCTGCGCAGCTTTCTCTATTATTTTTTCCTTTTGACCGTTGGCTTCATCCTGCTCTTCGAGGTGTTCACGTTTTTCGAACTCCTGGACGACATCGCCCAGCATCGCACCCGCGTGCTCGAAGTCATCCACTATTTCGTTTATCTCGCAAGCTACCTGTTCTATCAGCTCGCGCCGCTGGCCGCACTGGTGGCCGTGCTGATCACGCTCGGCATTCTGACCAAGAACAATGAACTCGTCGCTTTCAAGGCCGGGGGCATCAGCCTGTACCGGATTTCTTTCCCTCTTTTGTTGGCTGGAATGACGCTTACCGGCGCCCTCGTGGTGTTGGATGACACCTATCTGCCTTACGCCAATCAGCGCCAGGACGCTCTCCGCAACCAGATCAAAGGCCGCCCCGCGCAAACCTACTACCAGCCGCGCCGCCAGTGGATCTTCGGGGAGCACTCGAAAGTTTACAATTACGAATTCTTCGACCCCGATCGTCAACTCTTCGGCAACCTCAACGTCTTCGAACTCGACCCCGCGACGTTCGAGATCAGGCGGCGCATCTATGCGGCCCGCGCTCATTGGGACAACCAACAGTCCGTTTGGATTCTCGAGTCCGGCTGGCTCCGCGATTTCGACCGCGGCCAGGTGTCTCACTATCAGCCCTTCCTCGCCTACGCCCTCAAGGAACTCAACGAGCCTCCTGCTTATTTCAACCGCGAGGTGCGCCAGTCCTATCAGATGACTTGGCGGGAGCTGAAGCAATACATTGGAGATCTTCGCCAGGCGGGTTTCGATGTAGCGCGTCTATCCGTGCAGTTGCAGAAGAAACTCTCCTTCCCTTTGATTGCTCCCATTATCATCCTGCTGGCCATTCCCTTTTCGATCCTCGTGGGAACCCGCGGCGCCATTGGCGGCCTGGCCACCGGTGTAGGCATTGCGATCGTCTATTGGGCGGCCTCGGCGCTGACCGAGGCGATGGGTTCGGTCGGCCAGTTACCGCCGCTGCTCGCCGGATGGGCGCCCGACACGATCTTCGGCTTCCTGGGCCTCTATTTTTTTCTGAAAATGCCCACGTAGCGAAATTCCCTCGGCTGCGGGCTCCACGCGCCGTCCCGCCTAGGCGGGCTGGCTTCCCGCTCGCCGCGCTGCTTTGGCGGGCGAGTGGCGCGTCGGCGACTTGTTTACCCTGAGTTCCGTTCACGGAGAACGCTCTCGGTGAACCGAAGGGGAGCCCGCCCGAAGATGGACGGCGGATTTTCGTCCCCGCTTCTGGCAACCCCGAACCTCGATTTCTCACGAATTCGACTGGGACCACTTCCGAATCGAATGGATTGCGGTGCATATTGGTGGTGTCGCTGTCGTAGGGGCACGACATGTCGTGCCCCTACGGCCGACCCGTAGACGCGCAGCTTCAGGAACACGCAACCTCCCGGTTTAGGATCTGCGGCTTTTGTTTGCGAGAAAGGCGGGCTAGCATCGGGTTTGAGGAAGAAAAGTGCACGGGGCGTGGAACTTTCCAGGGCGAAAACTGAATCGTCAAAAAAAAGGGGAGGAAGCTGTAGAGGCTTCCTCCCGTCGATTTTCCGTGAGTGTTGGGCGGCTTAGCTGAGCGGAGTGCTGGCCGAGGTGGCTGCACCGGCGGGATCGGAGCGGATCACACCACTCTGATCCGTGAAGAAACCCCGTTGGCCGGTCACGCCCGGGGACAAAGGCGTCGCTGTAAGCGTGTAGGAAGAAATCGGCGTGCCGCTGCCGACCCAGACGAAGGTGTACCCGCTCTTCAACGCAGGGTCCGTGCCGAGGACCGAATCAACCAGGTCCGCGACCGCGGAGCTGGGCGTGCCTCCTGATGCGATGGGCCCCAAATTGGTAAGGTGGGTTGGATAGGCTCCGTAGGTCGTCGAATAGGCGACGGCGGACGTGTTCAGTGTGCGTATCGTGGCGACGGCGGACGCTTCATTGGCCGCCATCTTCGAGCGCAGCAAGTTCGGAATCGCGATTGCCGCAATGATCAGAATGATTGCAACCACGATCAACAACTCAATCAACGAGAAACCATTCTGTTGCTTTTTCATTTTTCCTCCGGAATTTTGGGCTCCCTGGTAATTAGCAAAAGACAAGAAAGGTTCTCCCTGGCGATTCGCTAAATACACGAAACCTTGCATGTTAGGGGAGCACGGCGAGCGCCAATCGGCAAAGATTCGGCGAAGGGATTCGAGATTGCGGGAGCCCCATTGAATCATTGAGTTAGCCAGACAATCTGTCCTGCGCTGTTCCATTGCCGTCAAAAAGGCGCCCCGCACAAAGTCGTTAACGCCACAAAGTGGCGTTGTGCACCAGGCCTCCTGCCGGGATTTGTCAGTTTTGAGGGGGAAAAAGCACAGGTGCAGGCTTCACTTGTTTACCCTGAGTTCCGTTCGCGGAGAACGCTCTCGGTGGTCCGAAGGCGAACCCGCCATAAAAGGGGCAGCGCTCCACGCGCTGTCCCGCCTAGGAGGGCTGGCTTCCCGCTCGCCGTCCGCCTAGCAAAATTGCGGACTTTGGCGGGCGAGTGGCATGTCAGCGACTCGTCTACCCTGAGTTCGGTTCACGGAGAACGCTCTCGGTGAACCGAGGGGGAGCCGGCCAAAACAT
>WNFF01001022.1_pt1 | contig 22168 bp, 13 predicted proteins | sample 5400441 | NCBI WGS metagenome assembly WNFF01 (sample SAMN13153345, study PRJNA577476) | soil metagenome | isolation source: 120 cm saprolite under Douglas fir tree site 2 hole 3 replicate 1 | place: USA:California | collected 2015-04-18
ATCCGCTCGGCCTCCCGGGCGAGTGCGCGGTCACCGGTGCTGGCCGCGAGCGCCGGGTGATACTCGCGCACCATGGCCGCGCAGGACGCCGAGGGCGTGACAATCGCATCGAATTTCCCGAACGCTTCAGTAAAGCCGGCCACCATGGGCACCGCCTCACGCCGGTATCCGGAATTCAGATGCATCTGCCCGCAGCATGACTGGTCCATCGGGAAGGCCACGTCGTGGCCCAGCCGTTCCAGCAATGTCACCACGGCCTTGCCGGCCTCGGGGAACAGCGTGTCGGCCAGGCAGGTCACGAACAGTGCGATCCGCATGGGCCCTTCCGGCGGTCGGGGGCCCGGACGGACGAGGCCCGGGTCCGCCCATGGTAACGGTCGCGGTTCCGGCCCTTCCGAGCAGGTCTGACCTCTTGGCGGCCCATTCCGGCCAGGTCAGGTGACTGCTTGGCCGGCCGGTCAGGACCTGGCTGGCCTGGCGCCGGCCGGCTTGCGGCGCGGCCGGCGCGCTCGGACCACCGGCCGGGTGGACGGTCGGCCTGGTCGTCCGCTATACATCGGATGTCTGTTCCCTCGCGCCTGCCACCACGATGCGGAGGCCTGCCCATGACCGCAGCAGAGTTCGACGGGCTCACCGCCCTCGTCACCGGCGGCGCCTCGGGCATCGGGCTGGCCACCGCCCAGCACCTGGCGGCCCGGGGGGCGCGGGTCACGATCCTGGACCGGGACAATCCCCGGGGAGGTGCAGTCGGACAGGTCAGCGCCCTCGACGCGGTCATCGCCGACGTGACCGACGACGACACGGTGCGGGCCGCGGTCGGCGCGGCGGCCACCACGCTGGGCGGCATCGACATCCTGGTGAACAACGCGGGCGTCGGCGCGATCGGCACGGTGGAGGACAACGACGACGAGGAGTGGCGGCGGGTCTTCGACGTGAACGTGTTCGGCATGGTCCGCACCAGCCGCGCCGCACTCCCGCACCTGCGCCGCGCGGCGCAGCGGCGGGGCGCCGCGGTCATCGTCAACACCTGTTCCATCGTGGCCAGCGCCGGTCTGCCACAGCGCGCCCTGTATTCCGCGACCAAGGGCGCGGTCTACTCGCTGACCCTCGCGATGGCCGCGGATTACGTCGCCGACGGGATCCGGGTGGCCTGCGTCAATCCGGGGACCGCCGACACGCCTTGGGTGTCGCGCCTGCTTGACGCGTCGCCCGATCCAGCGGCGGAGCGCGCCGCCCTGGCGGCGCGCCAGCCGATGGGCCGCCTGGTCTCCGCGGCCGAGGTGGCCGCGGCCATCGCCTACCTCGCCAGCCCGCTGTCCGGGGCGACCACCGGCATTGCCCTGGCCGTGGACGGCGGCATGTCCGGGCTGCGCCTGCGGCCTCCCGGCCAGGCCCTCCGCTGAACGGGCCTCCGTGGCGACCCCAGTTCGACACGATTAGAACCGTAGCGAACCCGGGATCGTCACGCTTACGGCTGAGACGAAGCGGAGAGTGACACGGTGACGATAGATCGGATGACTCTATTCAAGCGCTGGCACATCGCTGAGGTGGAGAGCGGCTCCCAAAGGCTTGACAGCCACCACATATCGTTTCGGTGACGGTCTGCGCCTTGCGTGCATATCGGCGTTGACATGCCGGATACATCGGATCTATTTTCCAGGCACACGACCGGGGTTCTGTTCACTGGCGGACGCGAGGGCGCGGACCGCAGGCCCGAGGGAGTGGACACAGGAGGACCGATGGCAATTCGCAGACGTTTCGGCGTGTCCGTCTCGGCCGCGATCGCGGTCGCGGCACTGCTTGCTGCATGCAGCTCTGGTAGCTCCAGTAGCTCTAGTGGCTCCGGCAGCAACTCATCCAGCTCCGGGCCGGTCAAGATCGGCGTGGACCTCACCTACAACAACACGGCGTTCTGGTCCGCGTACATCAATTATGAGACCCAGTACGCGAAGCAACTGAACATCAAGCTGCTCGGCCCGCTTCTCTCCGCGGCCAGCGCCAGCCTGCAAAACCAGCAGATCGTGGAGCTTGTCAACCAGGGGGCCAAGGCGATCATCGTGAACCCCGAGACCGCTACCAGCCTCGGCCCGGCCATCACCTATGCGGCCAACCACCACGTGCAACTGATCTCCGTCGACACGATCGTCGGAGTCGGCAAGGTGTACATGGTCGTGCGGGCATCCAACCTGATCTACGGCCAGAACGCGTGCGCCTACGTCAGCTCCATCGCGAAGTCCGGCTACGTCCTCGAACTGCAGGGCGACCTGGCCTCCTCGAACGGCGCCGACCGGGCCACCGGCTTCGAGGCCTGCATGGCCGCCAACGACCCCGGAGTCAAGATCCTCAAGAAGCCCACCGTCTGGACGGACGCGACCGCGGTAACCGACGCGCAGAACGCGGTCAACGCGTACGGCAGCCAGCTCAAGGCCATCTACTCGGCGTGGAGCAGCCCGGACACCGGAATCATCCCGCTGCTCAAGGCCAAGGGCCTGACCGGAAAGGTCGCGCTGATCAGCGACGACGGTGTCCCCTTCGAGATGTGCTACATCGGCAAGGGCACGGTCAGCGCGTCCCAGTCACAGCCGGCCAACCTGTACGCGTACTGGGCGCTCAAGTACGCGGTCGATGCCGCTAACGGAGTCAAGCTGCAGTCCGGCCAGCCGGGCGGTGGCGCACCCACCCTGCAGATGGTCAGCTATCAGGGAGATTCCAACCTCGCCGACCCGATCGTCGCCCCGTTCGTCACGAAGACCGCCACGACCTTTACGGTCAAGCCGACCAGCGGGCTGCCCGGAACCGTGACGACCACCCCGGTTACCGACGCCAAGCTCTGGGGCAACGTCTACGGCGCCGCGCACGGCGGCGTCTGCAGCGCATCCGCAACTGGATGAGCGAGCAGATCGCGTTTGCTGCCTCGGCTGCCGCACCGGCAGCCGAGGCAGCAGGCATCCACAAGCAGTTCGGCAGCACACAGGCGCTGCGCGGGGTGGATCTCACCCTGTACCCCGGCCGCTGCCTGGGCCTGGTCGGCCGGAACGGCGCGGGCAAGTCCACGCTGGTGTCGATCCTGAGCGGCATCTATCCGGCCGACAGCGGCGAGGTCCGTTTCGACGGCGTTCCCGCGCCCCCGCTGGGTAACGTCAGCGCCTGGCGCGACCAGATCGCCACCGTCTTCCAGCACTCGATGGTGGTCCCCGGGCTCACCGTCGCCGAGAACGTGTTCCTCGGCCGTCAGCCCCGGCGTGCGGGGCTGATCGACTGGCGCCGGATGCGCGAGCAGACCCGCCAGGTCATGGCCGAGTGGGGCTTCCAGATCGATGTGAACCAGCCTTGCGCGGATCTCACCGTGGAGCAGCGGCAGATCGTCGAGATAGCCAGGGCGCTCGCCGCGGGGACCCGCTGCCTGCTGCTCGACGAACCTACGGCGGCGCTGGAGCGTGGCGCCATCGAGCGGCTGTTCGCGCGGGTCAGGCAGCTCACCGCGAGCGGTGTCGCGGTCCTCTACATCTCGCACCACCTTGAGGAAGTCTTCGAGATCTGCCAGGACGCTGCGGTCATCCGGGACGGTGAGCTGGTGCTCACCGGACCAGCCTCCGGCCTGTCCAAAGACGACCTGGTGACCGCGATGGTCGGCCCGGACGCGGCCGCCACGCGAGCCGACCTGACGCGGGCCGGAGCCGGGAGGTCCGCGGCGGCACCGGCAGCCGACCGGGGCGCGCCCCTTCTGGTGATCGATCACGTGTCCGCAGAGTCGCCGGGCGGCCGGGTCAGGGACACCTCGCTCCAGGTGCGGCCCGGTGAGCGGGTGGGCATGACGGGCCTGCTCAGCGCCGGTGTCAGCACGCTGGCCCGGATCGTCGCGGGTGCCGCACCCTATGAGTCGGGCCGCGTGCTCCTCGACGGCAAGGACCTCCCCCCGGGACGGCGTGACCTGGCCCTGCGGGCGGGTGTGGGCTATCTCCCCGAGGACCGGCAGGCCGACGGCTTCGTATCCGCTCTCGGCGTCGCCGAGAACAGCACCATGACCATCACCGACTGGCTGGCCCGGCTGGCGGGCTTCCTGCGTCCCCAGACCAGGGCGGCGGCCGCGGCGCCGCTGACCCGGGCACTGTCCATCATGTCGGCGGGGCCGGACCAGCCGGTTGGTGAGCTTTCTGGCGGGAACCAGCAGAAGGTCACCGCGGCCCGCGCTTTGGCCCGCAAGCCCCGGCTCATCGTCGCCATCACCCCGACCCGCGGCGTGGACGTGGCGTCCAAGACCCTGCTCCTGGCCGAGCTCGCCCGGGTGACCGCGGAGACCGGAGCGGCGCTCCTGCTCGCCACTGATGAGCTTGACGACCTGGCCATCTGTGATCGCGTCATCGTGCTGGTCCGCGGTGAGCGTTTCACCGAGTTCACCGAGCCACCCTTCGACCGTGAGGCTCTCATCGCGGCGACCGAGGGCATGGCCCGGGACGCGGCCGCGGGCAGCGGCGCCGGCCAAGGGAATGCCAGTACCAGCGGCCGGCCGGCCGGCGCCCCGCCCGCCAGCCAGGCCGACAGCCCACCCGACTCCGACCGACAGGGGCCACCATGACCGAGCCAGTGGACTCCGGCGCCACAGCAGTCGCCGACCGCGGCCGGGCCGAGGTAGAAGCCGTCCTCCAGGGACGCAGCCGGCGCACTGCCGCGGTCTCGCTGATCCGCGAGGCCGCGCTGCTGCCGGTCCTTGTCCTGCTGATCGTCGTCGGCAGCCTGGTCAGCAGCGCGTTCCTCACCGTCTCCAACTTCTCCGGCATCGGGGAGCAGATCGCAGCCCTCGGCGTCACGGTGGTCGGTGAGAGCCTCATCCTGCTCATCGGTGGGATGGACCTCTCTCTGGAGGGAACCTACGGGCTCGCACCGATGGTCGCGGCGTGGCTGATGGTGCCCGTCGCCGAGTTCGGTTCTGGCACGAAGCTGAGCCCCTATCTGGCGATCGTTGTCCTGCTCGCGGTGGGCGCCACCGTCGGCCTGCTGAATGGCCTGATGATCGTCAAGGGACGGCTGAACGGGTTCATCGTGACGCTCGCCATGACGATCATCCTGGCCGGGCTGCAACTGGGCATCGTGCACGGCAACACGCTGTTCAACCTTCCCTCCGCGTTCCTCTACCTAGGCTCCGCCAGCTTCGGCGCCGTCCCCGTCTCGTTCATCTTCGCGGCGATCGTCTTCGTCGCTGTCGGGCTCTTCCTGCGCTACCACCGCACGGGCCGGGCGATCTACGCGGTAGGCGGCAACCTGTCGGCGGCGCGTGCCGCGGGTATCAAAGTCGACCGGATCAGGATCGGCGTATACATCGCCGGCAGCATCCTCGCGGCGATCGGCGGGCTGATGGAAGCGGGCCGGGTCAGCGCCGTCACCGGCCAGCAGGGCTTCCAGGAGGGCATCATCTTCCCGGTCTTCGCCGCCGCGGTGATCGGCGGAGTGAGCCTGAGAGGGGGGCGGGGGAACATGGTGGGCGCGGCGTCCGGTGTCCTCCTGCTCGGCGTGGTGCAGAACATCCTGGACCTGGCCAACACCCCCAACTACTGGATCGAGGCAATTGACGGCGTGGTCATTCTCATCGCGCTCATCCTGGCCAGGGTGATCGGTGGCGAGGCGACGGCCGAGTGATCCGCAGCCCAGGGACCCGCAGCCGATCAAGCGACAGGCCAGGGCTGTGCCCTGACGGGGGATGCGACGCATGACCACGATTGTTGGCTTCGACACCTTCGACGTGCGTTTCCCGACCTCGCGGACGCTGGATGGGTCGGACGCGATGAACCAGAGCCCCGACTATTCGGCCGCTGCCCTGGTGCTGCGGACCGATGCGGCGGACGGGCTGGCCGGGCACTCCCACGTCTTCACGATCGGGCGGGGCAACGACATCCAGCTCGCGGCGGTCCGGGCACTCGAGCCACTCCTGGCCAACCGCGACGTGGACGAGGTCCTGTCCGACCTCGGCGCGCTGTCCCGGCGGCTGGTGGGCGACAGCCCGCTGCGCTGGCTGGGTCCCGAACGCGGGGTTGTTCACATGGCCATCGGGGCGGTGCTGAACGCATGCTGGGACCTGGCCGCCCGGCGCGCGGGCAAGCCGCTTTGGCACTTCCTCGCGGACATGTCCGCCGAGGAGATCGTCTCCCTGGTCGATTTCAGGTATCTCACCGATGCGCTCACCCCCGATGATGCCTTTGAGCTGCTCGAACGGGGCACGTCTGGGAGAGCCGGGCGCCGCCAGGTGCTGGAGCGTGACGGCTACCCGGCCTACACCACCGCCCCCGGCTGGCTCGGCTATTCCGACGAACGGCTCGCCGAGCTGTGCGCGGAGTCCGTCCAGGACGGCTTCACCCAGGTCAAGCTCAAGGTGGGCGCGAACCTGGACGATGACCAGCGGCGCTGCGGGATCGCCCGGGACGTCGTCGGTGAAGACGTCGCCATTGCGCTGGACGCGAACCAGGTCTGGGACGTCCCGGACGCGATCGCCTGGATGCGCGAGCTAGCCCCTGTCCGGCCCACCTGGATCGAGGAGCCGACCAGCCCGGACGATATCCTCGGCACTGCCGTGATCCGGCAGGGCGTGAAGCCGGTCCGGGTGGCTACCGGCGAGCATGTCGCCAACCGGGTGATCTTCAAGCAGCTCCTCCAGGCGGAGGCCATCGACATCATGCAGATCGACGCCTGCCGGGTGGCCGGGGTGAACGAGAACATCGCGAACCTGCTCCTCGCGGCCAAGTTCGGCGTCCCGGTCTGCCCGCATGCGGGCGGGGTCGGCCTGTGCGAGATGGTCCAGCATCTGTCGATGTTCGATTACGTCGCGCTGTCGGGGACGATGGACGGCCGCCAGATCGAGTGGATCGACCACCTGCACGAGCACTTCACGGCGCCGGCCCGGGTGGACCGGGGGCGCTACGTGGCGCCGACCGAGCCCGGGGCGTCCGCGGAGTTCAGGCCCGAGTCGCTGACGGAGTTCTCGTTCCCCGGCGGGCCCGCGTGGCGTCCAGGAACATGATTATCGACGCGCACCATCATGTATGGGATCCCGATGCCCGGGCGCACGGCTGGCTCGACGGGCTCCCCGCGTTGCGCCGCCGGTTCAGCTTCGCGGACTTCACCCGGATCAGCGCGGAACACGGGGTGAGTGCCAGCGTCCTGGTTCAGGTGCTGGCCAGCGCGGCGGAAACCGAGGAGTTCCTCGCCTTGGGGGCCGAGCCCGGCGTGGTCGCGGGCGTGGTGGGGTGGGCCGACCTGACCGCCCCCGACGTGGCGGCCGAGATCGCGCGGCTGCGGCAGGTGCCCGGGGGCGGCCGGCTCGTCGGAATCCGCCACCTGGTCCAGGACGAGCCGGATCCGGGCTGGCTCGACCGGCACGACGTGCGGCGCGGCCTGCGCGCGGTCGGCCAGGCTGGCCTCGCATACGACCTGCTGGTCCGCCCGGAGCAGTTGCCCGCCGCGATCCACGTGGCCAGCGACCTCGGCGACGTGCGCTTCGTCCTCGATCATGGGGCGAAGCCGGACATCGCGTCCGGCCATCTCGAGCCGTGGTCCGGCCTGGTCGCAGAGCTGGCCCGCAGGCCGAACGTGATGTGCAAGCTGTCCGGCCTGGTCACCGAAGCCGGTCCAGGCTGGACCGCAGCGCAGATCGCCCCGTACGCGGACCGGCTGCTGGAGTGCTTCGGGCCCAGCCGCCTGATGTTCGGGTCCGACTGGCCGGTCTGCACCCTCGCCGCCGGCTACGGCGAGGTGCTCGCACTCGCGCGGGAGGTACTCGGCGACCACCTCGCCCCAGCCGAACGCGACGCGGTCTTCGCCGGCAACGCGGTCACCGCCTACGGCCTCATGCTGTAAAAGCGCGACCTTTCACGAGTTCAAGTCATGATCAGGTCCGATTTGTGCCCGGATGCGCCACCAAACCCGTGAAATGTTATCGAAACCGTGAAACGTCGCTGCTACCACGATGGGTCAGGCCCCAGGCACGGGGCAGTCAAAGGACCGAGGCGAGCCACTGTTCGACGCTGGCGATGTGCACAGTCGACCAGGATCTGGCTACCTCAGGGTCGTGGCAGGCGAGCGCGTCGAGGATGGCCCGGTGCTCGGCGAGCGTGCGCTCCCTGGCGCCCGCCTGGGTGAGGCCACGCCAGACCCGGGCCCGGAACGTCGGCCCGGACAGAGACTCCAGCAGCGAGTAGAGCACCGAGTTGCCGCTGCAGGCCGAGATCCGCTTGTGGAACTCCAGGTCGTTGGCGACCAGGTCCTCCACCTCTGGATGGGGACCGAGACTGTCCAGCAGCCGGCCCAGGCCCTCGATCTCTTCCTCGCCGATGCGCTCCGCCGCCATCGCCGCCGCCGCGGGCTCCAGAATCCGTCTGACCTGCAGGAACTCAAGCACCGTACCGTCACGATGAAAGTCGACGATGAAACTGAGCGCCTCAAGCAGGAGCGGCGGCTGCAGGCTGGTCACGTACGTGCCGTCGCCGCGCCGCACATCGAGAATGTTGACCAGCGACAGCGCCTTGACCGCCTCACGCAGGGAACTGCGCGAGAGCCCAAGCTCCGCAGCGAGATCCGCTTCCTTGGGCAGCCGGTCGCCGGCCCGCAGCGTACCCGAGACGATCATTGACTTGATCTTCTCGATAGCCTCGTCGGTCAGCGCCACGGCAGACCCTCCGTAACCCTCGCCTCTGCGCCGCGGCCCCCGGGCCCTGATCATTGACATCGACGCAGATCCGATGTTTACCCCGAGTATCCCATAGCAGCGGAGGTCCCGGGATGCCGCAAAGCAAGCACCAGCCGCCAACGCCGGATCCGCCACCTGGCTGCCTCCGCCATGGTCAGCGGGCTAACGCGGAGATCCATAGCGCGACGACCGGGTATCCGGGGAGATCGACGCGCCGCGGGCCGGAGCAGGGTGGCAGAGCCGGGCATGGCGGCCGCGCCGACCACGAAGATCTGATAGTTGCCGCCCCAGGCCATGGTTCCGCGCGGCCCGGAATCGGGCGGCTTTCCGCCGTGACTGTCGGCATCTGCTGATACGAAGGACACCATGGCGGGCGGTGACTCGGACAGTGCTCCCCGGGGCGACACGGTGGACACCCTGCGGGCGGAGGCGGAGCGTTGCCTGAGCGCCCTCGCCGGCCAGGCCGCGCGGCTCCGCGACGACCAGTGGACCGCGATCAGCGCCCTCGTCAGCGAGCGGCGCCGCGCGCTCGTGGTGCAACGCACAGGCTGGGGCAAGTCGGCCGTGTACTTCGTGGCGACCGCGCTGCTGCGGACCCGCGGCGCCGGCCCGACCGTCATCGTCTCGCCACTGCTCGCCCTCATGCGCAACCAGATCGAGGCGGCGGACCGGGCCGGAATCCACGCTCGCACGGTGAACTCGGCCAACGCCGAGCAGTGGGAGGACGTCTACGCCGAGGTAGCAGCGGGCTCCGTGGACGTGCTGCTGGTCAGCCCGGAACGGCTCAACAATCCGGGCTTCCGTGACCTGGTGCTGCCCAAGCTGATGGCCGCCGCCGGGATGCTGGTCGTGGACGAGGCGCACTGCATCTCCGACTGGGGCCACGACTTCCGGCCCGACTACCGGCGGCTGCGCACGCTGCTCGACGACCTGCCGCCCGGCGTGCCCGTGCTCGCGACCACGGCGACCGCCAACGCCAGGGTCACCCGCGACGTCGCCGAGCAACTGGGCGCGGGCCGCGAGCCCGAGACACTGGTGCTTCGCGGCCCCCTGGACCGTGAAAGCCTGCGTCTGGCCGTTGTCCGCCTGCCCAGCCCGCAGCAGCGCCTGGCCTGGCTGGCTGAGCACCTCGGTGAGCTGCCCGGCTCCGGCATCATCTACACCCTGACCGTCGCGGCCGCACACGAGACCGCGGCCTTCCTGCGCGAACGCGGCCATCAGGTCGCCGCCTACACAGGAAAAGACGACCATTCGCAACGCACGGCGGCCGAGGACTCCCTCCTGGCCAACGAGCTCAAGGCCCTGGTGGCGACCAGCGCTCTCGGCATGGGTTTCGACAAGCCCGACCTGGGCTTCGTCGTGCACCTGGGAGCACCGCAGTCACCGATCGCGTACTACCAGCAGATCGGCCGCGCCGGGCGCGGCGTGGATCGTGCCGAGGTGATCCTGCTGCCCGGCCGGGAAGACTCCGACATCTGGGCCTACTTCGCCTCGCTGGCGTTCCCGCCCGAAGGGGTGGTCCGCGCCACGCTCGCCGCGCTCGCCGAGGCGGGCCAGCCGCTGTCCACCGCCGCGCTGGAGACCAAGGTCGACCTCGGCCGGAGCCGGCTGGAAATGATGCTCAAGGTCCTGGACGTGGACGGAGCGGTCCGCCGGGTCACCGGCGGCTGGGCCGCGACGGGACGCCCGTGGGTCTACGACTCAGATCGCTACGCGCGTGTGGCGGCCGAGCGGTCCCGCGAGCAGCGGGCGATGCTTGGGTACATCGCCATGGACGAGTGCCGGATGGAGTACCTGCGCCACGAACTGGACGATCCAGCGGCCGCCCTGTGCGGGCGATGCGACAACTGCACGCAGCGACCGTGGCCGGACACGGTGTCCGAGGCCGGCGCCGCGGCGGCCCGCGACCGGCTGCTCCGCCCAGGAGTCGAGGTGACGCCGCGGAAGATGTGGCCGACTGGGATGAAGGAACTGGGCATCGATGCTGTCGGCAAGATCGCGCCCGAGCTGTCAGCTGAGCCCGGCCGCGCCCTGGGCAGGCTGACCGACCTGGGCTGGGGCTCCCGGCTGCGCGCGCTGCTGGCTTCCGCTGGTGACAGTGGCCTGGTTGACCGGGCCGAGGACGGCCCAGATCCCGATGACCGTGCCAAGGACGGCCCGGTCCCCGATGACCTCGTCGAAGCCGCCGTTAAGGTCCTCGCCGCATGGAACTGGGAACGGCGGCCCGTCGGCGTGATCACCCTGCCATCCCGGACCCGTCCGGAGCTGATCTCCAGCCTCGGCCAGCGTGTCGCCGATATAGGCCGGATCCCGTACCTGGGCGCGCTCGCCTACACCGGCGACCCCCCGCCCGGCCCGCCCGGCAGCGGACGGGCCGCGGCACGACGGCCGACGCGCCCCCGGCCGGCCGCCCGCCAGTACAACAGCGCGCAGCGGCTGCGTGCCCTGTGGCACGAACTGGCTGTCCCCGGCCCGCTTCGTGACGCTGTCCGCCGGATCGGGGGTCCGGTGCTGCTGGTCGACGACCGGGTGGAGACGGGCTGGACCATGACTGTCGCGGCCAGGCTGCTCCGCGACGCCGGAGCACCCGCCGTGCTGCCCCTCGCGCTGGCGGTCACGTCCGGCTGACCCGCACCGCTTCTGGCTCCAGTGCCACCAGCCGCTGATCGGCGCGCCGTCGCCGGCGCATGCGAACCAGCCCTGGTAGCCGACGGTGATCTTGCCAACGACGTCGCCGGCCGGGTCCCGGCTGCCCGGCGAAGGGACGGCGGGACCCGGCGCGGCGTCACTGACTGATCAGGAACCGATCAGGGGTTGACGGTGATGGTGAATGTGCTCGTCGTGTTCTGGATGTTGATGAAGTTGTTGTTCTCCACCAGGTGGTTGAAGGTCACCGAGCCGACCGCTGGTCCCTGTCCGGGTTCGGGCAGGGGGTTGGCCCAGATGCCGAAGCCTGACTTGCCGGTTCCGTAGGCGTCGTTGTTCTGCTGGGCGCCGGTGATCGTCGTGTTGGTGAAGATCGTGTCGGTGAACGGGAACTGCGCGGTGCCGCCCACATAGTCGGTTTGGAACATGATCCCGCTGTAGGTCGGATCGGTGATGGTCGCGTTGTTGACCCGGATGCCCGTGAACGAGTTGGTCGCCGAGAAGGCCCAGAGCGCGCCGAACACCTGGCTGCCCCAGAAGTGGCCTCCGTCGCGGGCGAGGGAGAAGTTCTGGATGGTGGTCGGCGGGCTGGCCTCGAACCCTTCGAAGGCGAATCCGAAGTTGAGGGAGCTGATGGTCAGGCCCGAGTAGCAGAGCGTGTCCGCGACGTAGAAGTTCTGGATCGTGTTGTTGTAGCCGCCGTAGATGGCGACGCCCGCAGCACGCCAGGGGGTCAGCGCGGTCACGTTCTGGATCGTGTTGTTGGTCAGCTTGCTGCCGGGGTTTTGGTCCTGAGCGGCGAACAGCGCGAAGCTGTCGTCACCGGTGGACCGGGCCTCGTCGTTGGAGATCAGGTTGCCCTGGCTGCCGTTGGTGAGGTTGATCCCGTCGGCGAACATGTCCCGGATCCGCATGTTGGTGAAGGTCGAGTTCTGCACGTTCGACGCTCCCCAGACGCCCACCACGTTGTGCTCGATCCAGACGTTGTCGATCGTGATGTTCGACTGGTTGCGCAGGTCCCAGGTGTGGCCGGGGCCGTCGACGCGGGTGGTGTAGTTGCCGAACCAGGCGAATCCGCTGAACGACGAGCCGCTGGCCCCGGACTGGAGGTCCCAGCCGGTGTCGGTGTTCGTCATCGTGGTCGGGGCGACGAACTGCGAGTACCAGACGCCCGCGCCGACCACCTTGACCGGCTTGTTGTAGACCGACAGCCGCCCGGTGACGGAGTACTGCCCGGCCGGGAGGTAGACGCCGGTGAAGGTGCCGGTGGTGTCCATGCGGACCTTGTCCAGCGCGTTCTGGACGTCCTGCTGGGTGAAGCCGCCGGGCACGACCAGGTGCGCCGGGTCGGGGTTGGCGACCGGGGTCGCCTGCTCCAGGTTCATGAAGTCGATCGCGTACTGCGACGTGTTGGCCGTGTCCTTCTGGAGCTTGAACACGGTGCCCGCCGGGTACGAGGACGGCAGCACGAACCCTGACTCGTCGTAGATGTGCCGCGGCGAGCCGGCGCCGGGCGAGTCGCCCGGCCCGGTCTCGGCCCCGTACAGCCAGGCGAAGTGCGAGGTCAGGTTCAGCGGCTCGACCAGTGTGCCGTTGGCGTACAGGTCGAGGGTGGCGTTGATGCCGCCGCCGCCGGGCGCGTCGGGGATCGAGTAGCGCAGGTCGAAGGTGTTGGTGGGCACCCGCGACGTCCATTGGACGAAGGCGCCGGTGGAGTTCAACGTGACGGCCTTGCGCTGGGTCGCCTCGCCGGCGATGTCGCCGATGGTCCGGTTCGGGCCGACCGCCGCCGCGCCGCCGCCGATCTGGCCGTCGGTGGACTTGTAGCTGTCGTAGGGCATGTTCGCGCCCAGACCGACGAACAGCGGGGTGTCGCTGGTCAGGTGGGGCTGCTTGATCGGTAGTTCATTCGGGTCGGTCGCCACCACCACATGCGCGGTGTACTTGCCGTTGACCGCCGTCCAGGTGCCCAGTGTCACCGGTGCCGCAGTGGCTCCGGCCGCGATGACCCCGCTGACGGCGCCGGTCAGCGTCGTAACAGTGTTGTTGTTCGCGTCGAGCAGCGTCAGCGTGATGCCGTGCGAGCCATTGGTCGTCGCGATCGTGCCCTGGTTCTTCAGGGTGGCCGTGAAGGTGACCGTGTTGCCGGCCGCCGGGTTGCTCGGCGTCCAGTTCAGCGCGGAGACCAGGTCGGCGCTCTGCACTGGGTTGACCACGAGGTTGGTCGGGTTGGTGTAGGTCTGGTTGTTGGCGAGCTCGAAGTTCTTCTTCGACTCGTCGACCTTCGTCGTGAGCTGATACGTGCCGGCGGTCTGGGTGCCGATGTTCGCCGACACCGTGGCCGACGCGCCGGGCGCGAGCGCGCCGACCGTGGTCGACCCGACCTTGGTCGCGGCGAGGTAGAAGTTCACGTCGGTCGCGACGGACGCGGCGGTGCCGATGTTCCGCACGACGGCCGAAGTGGTGATCGAGTCGGTCTCGACCGGCGACGACGGCGTCCACGAGCTGCTGGTGACGGTCAGGTCCGGGTTGGGCGCCGGGGTGCCGAAGACCTGGAACTCGGCCGCCTGCCCGCCGGGCGCTCCGCTGTTGCTGGTGATGGACAGCTCGACGTCGGCCTCCCGGCCGGTGACCGGGATGGTGACGCTGTTGCCGTTGGCCGCCGGGTCGAAGGTGTAGGTCTGGGCCGGGGCCAGCGTGGTGAAACTCGTCGAGCTTTGCTCGCGGCCGAGCACCGCGATCGTCTGCGTGCGCGTCGACCAGACCGAGGCCGGATTGAGCTTGACGACCACCGACGTGAGGTCGGCGTTCGCGCCCAGGTGGACGGTGAGGTTGCTCGGGTACGACGAGCCCTCGAAGTACGTGGTCAGATCGCCGTCGTTGGCGTTGGCCGGGACGTAGATGTACGTGTTCGGCGTTCCGTCGATCGGCTTGTTCAGGGCCAGGTTGGTGCCGCTGCCGCCGCTGCCGGTCCGGGTGACGGTGTTGCTCGGCGGCGACTCCAGGCCGGCCGCGTTGGTCGCCGTCACGAAGTAGGACACGGTCAGGCTGCCGGCGACAGAATCCGTGTAGGTCAGGGTCGTACCGGAGACCGACGCGATCTTCGTCGAGTTGCGGTAGATGTTGTAGCCGGTCACGCCGACCGCGTCGCTCGACGCGCTCCAGGTCAGCGCGACCTGTCCGGACTGCGGCTGGGTGTAGGTGAGGTTGGTCGGCGCCGTGGGCGGCGTCGCGGTGTTTCCGGTGCGGGTGACACTGTTGCTGTTCGCCGACTGGTTGCCGGACGCGTCACGGGCGCGTACGAAATACGTCACCGTCTCAGTCGTCGGCGGGTTGTCGGTGTAGGTCAGCGCCGTACCCGGGACGCTGGTCAGCAGCGCGTTGTTGGCGTAGACGTCGTAGTTGGTGACGCCGGACGAAGTCGAGGCAGTCCAGGTCAGCGTGATCGCGCCGCTGCTGGCCTGGGTATAGGCGAGGTTGGTCGGCGGGACCGGCGGCGTGGTGCTGCCCGCCGGGCCGTAGACCTCGAACTCGCTGATCTGCCCGGCCGGCCAGCCGGTGTTGGCGGTGATGTTCAGCCGCAGGTACCGGGTGGTCGCCGCCGAGAAGTTGATCGTCACGGTGCTGTTGCTGGCCGGGTCGAAGGTGTAGCCCGCGGACGCCACGATGTCGCTGAAACTCGTCCCGTCGGTGCTGCCCTGGACCGCGAGCGTCTCGGTCCGGGCGGCCCAGCCGGCCACCGGCAGCTTCAGCACCACCTGGTTGACCGCGACCGATGCGCCGAGGTCGACCTGCAGCCACTGCGGGAACGCGTTATTCGCGCTCTCCCAGTACGTCGACTGGTTGCTGTCGTTCGCGTTGCTCGCGGTGTAGGTCTGGGTGAAGCTACTGGTGCTCATCGTCTTGCCGAGGGCCAGGTTGTTCGTCGAGGCGGCCGCTCCGTAGACCTCGAACTCGGAGACCTGCGCCGCGTTCCAGCCGGTGTTCGCGGTGATGTTCACCCGGACGTAGCGGGTGTTCGCCGCGCCGAAGTTGATCGGCACCGTGTTGCCGGAGCTCGGGTCGAAGGAGTACGTGGCCGAGGCGACGATGGTGGCGAAGGTGGTCCCGTCGGTGCTGCCCTGGACCGAGAGCGTCTGCGTGCGCGCGCCCCAGCTTGCCGGCAGCTTGAGCACGACCTGGGTGATCGACGTGGTGGAGCCGAGGTCTATCTGGGCCCACTGCGGGAAGGTGCCATTGACGCTCTCCCAGTACGTGCCCTGATTTCCGTCGTTGATGTTGGTGCCGACGAACTGGCCGTTGGCGCTTGAGACGGAGACCGCCTTGCCCAGCGCGAGGTTGGAACCCGCGGCCGCGGCCGGCGCGCCCTGCAGGGCGGGCAGCAGGACGGCCAACAGCGGCAGGAGCGCCAGCGCCGCCGTCCGGACGCGCAGGGCGCCGTGTTTTGTTTCGGTTCCCGGTCTGGTGCTCGTTCTCATCATTCTTCGTCCTCGGCTCGACTGACCGGCAGATGAGGGGTGGGCGCCGGGAGGTCGGGATGTCGGCACGGGTACGACACGACTTCACCGGCGTGAAATGTGGAACAGGCCGGGTCAGATACCGGCCACGTAGAGTGACGGCAGCGGCTCACAGTTGAAAAAATGCAGTCAGGCAGTCGCCTTCTAACCAGATATTGGAGATTTTTTGCAGGGTGCTACCTGGAAGTTACATACGTGCTACGGCTTGGTCAATGGGTACAACTCGGGAATCTTTGAAGCCGCCCGCGAGCGCGCCGCGGCGGACCCCGTCCGGCACCCGCACACGGTGATGTTCGTTAAGACTGGCTGAGCCATGACCAGGGGCGTCCCGGACGCACTGCCCGGGACGCCCCTGGGGGCGCGGTCAGGTTCCGGCCGGCTCCGGGACGGGCTGGGGCAGGCTGTCTTCGTCGCGGATGCCGTAGCGCGCGTACACCCGGCGCAGCGGGCGCGGCAGCCACCAGTTCGCCCGGCCCAGGAGCCGCATGGTCGCGGGCACCAACAGGACCCGCACTACCGTCGCGTCGATGACCAGAGCCACGATCATGCCGACGCCCATGAGCTTGATGAACGTGATCCCGGAGGCGGAGAACGCGCCGACCACGATGACGAGCAGCAGGGCGAGGCTGGTGATGATGCCCCCGGTGCGCTGCAGGCCGTCCGCCACCGACGCCGTGTTATCCCCGGTGAGGTCGTACCGCTCCCGGATCCGGGACAGCAGGAACACCTCGTAGTCCATGGACAGCCCGAAGATGATGGCCAGCATCAGGATGGGCATCGTGGGGTCGATCGTTCCGGTCGCGGTGAACCGCAACAGCCCGGACAGGTGGCCCTCCTGGAAGATCCAGACGATCACTCCGAACGTCGCCGACAGCGACAGCGCGTTCATCACGATCGCCTTGACCGGCAGGACCACCGAGCCGAAGGCCAGGAACAGCAGCACGAACGTGGCCAGGCACACCACCAGGGCCATCCACGGCAGGGTCCGCCCGAGGCTGGCCAGCTCGTCCACCAGCTGCGCGGTCCCGCCACCCACCAACACGTGCGCGCCGGCCGGCCCAGGCACGGACCGCACCTGTGTGACGATGGCGCGCGCCGCAACGGATACCGAATCGGGCGCATAACGAAGGTCCACCCGCGCGACATCTCCATGAACGCCGGTCACCTGTGCGCTGGTCACACCGGGGACGTGAGCCAGGCGGCCGACGTAGCCAGCCAGCGCGGCCTGCTGCGCCGGCCCGGTGGCTGGCGCGCCGAACTGGGCGATGGCCTCGATCGGGGCGGTCGAGTTGGCCGGGAAATCCCGGCTGAGCGCCTCCTGCGCGACGTGCGGGGCCGCGCTGGCGGGCAACGCCCGCGCGTCGGTGCCGCCCCAGGCGATGTGCCGGAACGGAGAGCCGAGGGCGAGCAGGGCGATGACGATCACGACCACGTAGGCCACGGGCCGGCGCATCACGCTGTGCGCGATCCGGTGCCAGGCGCCGCCGGCTTCGTCGGCGCTGGTCTCATCACCCCCGGGTGCACGCACCGAGCGCCTGATACGCAGCGCGTTCACCCGGTGGCCGAGCACGGCGAGCAGTGCAGGCATGACAGTCAGCGCGGCCAGCATGTCCACCAGGACGGTCGCCACTCCCCCGTACCCCATGGAGCGCAGGAACGTCTCGGGGAACAGCATCAGGCTGGCCAGCGCGACCGCAACCGTGATCCCGGAGACCGCGACCGTGCGCCCGGCGGTGGCCACGGTCCTGGCCAGGGCGGCGTCGACGGTGGGCTGGCGGCGCAGTTCCTCCCGGAACCGGGCGACCATGAACAGGCCGTAGTCGATGCCCAGGCCCAGGCCCAGGATCGTGGTGATGTTGATCGAGTAGATCGAGACATCCGTGCCGAGGGTCAGCAGCCGGAGGGCCGTGAAGGAGCCGAGGATGCCGATCCCGCCGATGGCGAGGGGAAGGCTGGCCGCGGCCAGGCTCCCGAAGATCACCAGGAGCAGGATCAGCAGCACCGGCATGGAGATTGTCTCGGCCCGCCCGATGTCGGCGGTGACCTGCTTGTTGATGGCCTGCTCGGTCGGGATCTGCCCGCCGGCCAGCTCGGTCAGGCCGGGCACGCTGAGCTTGTTCTTGACCGCGTCGAAGCTCTTGATCCGCGCCGCGTCGTCGGCGCCGGCCAGCCGCAGGACCGCGTACGTCTGGTGGCCGTCCTGGCTGGCGAACTGGGCGGATCCGGTAGACCAGTACGTCGCAGTGGACGTGACCCGGTCCCGCGGCAGGGCGGCCAGCGTCTGGGTGACCGCGGTCCGGTAGGCGGCGTCGTGCACGGTCAGCGCCGGGCTGCGGTAGAGCACCACCACGTCGGCGGTGTCCCGGCCGAACGCGCGAGCCGCCAGGTCGGCCGCCCGCTGGCTCTGGCTGCCCGGGTCGGTGAACCCGCCGGCGGTTTTGAGCGCCCCGAACACGCCCGTTCCCCAGACCGCAGCGAAGATCACCCCGAGGCCGGCGATGACCAGCACGATCCGCCGGCGGCGGTATACGAAACGTCCCCATGCCTCGAACATTGCTGTCTCCCCGGCTAAGCTGTTACCGATCATCACGCTGGTGAACACCGTAAACGAAGAACGGTGTTAACATCGCATACGTCGTTCACCGATGTCAAGGTTGTTTACGGAGTGGGCAGGAGGTCGGCATGGTCCAGGCACTGAGCCGGCGCGATCGCGTCCGCGCCGAGACCACCGAGGAGATCAAGCAGACCGCGCGCCGGATCCTCGTCGAGCAGGGACCGAAGGCGGTGACGCTACGCGCGATCGCCCGCGACATGGGCGTGACCGCGCCCGCCCTCTACCGGTACTTCGAGAGCCATGAGGAACTGGTCAGGCGCATTGTCGGGGACATCTTCGGCGAACTGGCCGACGAGATTCACGAAGCGATCGAAGCGGCCGCCGTCGCCAGCGGCGGCGACATGGGCGTGAAGATGGCCGCGGCGTGCCAGGGTTTCCGTCAGTGGGCGCTGGCGCACAAGGCGGAGTTCGCCCTGCTCTTCGGCACGCCACTGCCCGGCATCAATATCGAGGACGATGATTTTTGCGAGGAGTGCGCCCGCCGGTTCGCCGGCACCTTCTTTACCCTGTTCCTGGAGCTGTGGCAGAAGAACCCGTTCCCGGTCCCGCCGCCCGAGGAGATCGAGCCGGGCCTGCGTGAGCAGCTGGCCCGCTACCGCGACGGGATCGGCGCGGAGGTGCCGCTTGGCGCCCTGCTCGTGTTCCTGCGCTGCTGGGTGCGGCTCTACGGGATCGTGAGCATGGAAGTGTTCGGGCACCTGGGATTCGCACTTGATGACCCGGCGCCCATATTCGAGATCACGTTGGCCGAGCTAGCCAGCCTGGTCGGCCTGCGGTACCCGGCGTCCTAGGGACGCGTCCCGTGGATCTTGGCGTCGCGAGCGGCCGTCCACCGGGATGACTCCCAACGAGCCGAAATCCGCACCGGGCTCGTCCTGACGAGCCCAGTTCCGCACCGGGCTCGACGCACCTACCTCGACGCCTCCGGCCGCGGCGCCACCACCCTGGCTGACCTATTTGCGGATAATTGGCCGTTAATGATTCTCGCCGTAAAGGCCGTCCGGTTATGACGAGAGTGCCGGACAAATAGCCTCAGCCGTGTCGCCCTTTCAGCGGCGAGTTGACGGCAGATCAGAAAATGATCTGCCGGTCCGACCGCCTGGTACTTAGACTCAATCCGCCAGCACCCTGGCTGCGCGCCTCCCCGCGGAGCTATCGATATTTCCTGAATTATTTCACGATCGTGGAATTCAGGGACACCACTGAGGCGTAGCGCGCGCAAAACTGCCGTCAATTTTCGGATATTCAGCCGGATCAGGTATTTGTCTTTTGGGGGATCTGTGAAACTACGACACGGGTTCGCGCTGGTGGTCAGCGCGACCTTCCTGGCCGGCAGCGCCGGCCTAGCCTCCGCGGCCCAGCCGGGCTCGGCCGGTCGGGCGAGCACGACTACGGCCTCGGGCGGAGTCGCCACCGCCAGGTCGGTCAATCTGCGCGCCCTGGCCGCTGGGCGGCAAATTCCCGCACATGGCTCAACGGTCGGGACACTGGGCCGGGGCGGCCGCCCGACCGGCGCCGGGCTGCCAACCCGGCGATCCCAGGGCCGTAAGGTCGCACCGCCTGCCCCGGGCAGTCGCCCGGCCGGCCCGAACAGCGCGCGGGGCGTCAGGAGCGCGACGAGCGCACGGACCATGGCTGGGCTGCGCTCAGCGGCCACGCATCCCGCCACCCCTCGCACGCCGCCGACCACCGTGAATGCCAACTTCAGCGGAATCAGCCAGGCGACCTCCAACTGCGGCGGCTGCCAGCCACCCGACCCCAACGCCGCGGTAGGCCTCACCCAGATCGCCGAGGCCGTCAACCTGCGGCTTGAGGTCTACAGCAAGACCGGCGCCGCGCAATGCGGCATCGGCCTCAACACGTTCCTGGGCACCGCCTCGGCGCTGTCCGACCCGCGGATCCAGTACGACAACCTCTACAACCGGTTCAGCATGGTGGTCACGGTCGTGCCGCCTGCTGGGGCCACCCCCGCCCTGTACGTGCTGGCCAGTAAGACCGCCAGCGCCTGCGGTTCATGGTGGGTCTACCGCATGACGTTCTTCGGATCCTTCTACCCGGCCGGCACGCTGCTGGACTATCCCTACCTGGGGCAGGACCGGGCATCGCTGCTGTTCTCGTCCAACAACTTCTGCTGCGCAGCGGCCTTCCACTACCTCAACTCGGCCGCGTTCTCGATCTCCAAGGCTCTGGTGTACTCCGGCGCGGGGGTCGGCTTCTCCAGCTATCCTGTCGCGTTCTCGACCGCGCCGGTTACCGTCTCCGGAATCCCGATCGCGCCGACCAGCAACACCTATTTCCTCGCCTCAGTGCCGGGCTTCGGCTACGACCTCTACCGGATGACCACCGGGCCGAACCACCCCATCGTGCTGCAGGCGGCTATCTTCTCGCCGTTTACCGCACCAACTCGCCGGGTCAACCAGCCAGGGACCACCCAGACCCTTGATCCGCTGGATGGCCGCATCCCGTGGGCGCCTGTCCAATCGCAGAACTACATATGGTTCGCACATGGGATGGACCTGAGCGGTTACCCCGCAATCCGTTACGGCGCGATCGGCGCCCTGTCCAACTCCGCCTTCGTCGCGACCGCGTTCCACAGCGGGACCAGTGACGACTTCAATCCGTCCATCGGCGTCGCAGACGCCGGCAGCGGCACCATTTACGCGTGGCTCAACTGGGCGTACACCGACACGCCGCGTTTCGTGGCCACCTCGGACACTATCAACGGCGTGCTGCCCGGGGCCGGGGTGCCCAACCTGATCGGCACCGACCGGACGCTGGTCACGGGCTTCCACACCTGGAGCAACTTCAGGTTTGGCGACTTCTCCTCGGTGGAGGTCGACCCGACCGCGGCCACCGGCAGTTGCCCGGCCGGCCGGACAGCGGTCACCAACCAGGAGTACTTCACCGCCAGCGGCCAGTGGGCGACCCGTCTCGCCCGGCTGAGCTTCTGCTAACCAGTCCCAAGGTGCCTGGTTCCCGGCGGCTGGCCGCCAGTCGGCCGCCGGGACCAGGCGCGGAACCGGCAGTCGCGCCGTCGCGTCCAAGCACGATGCGAGCACTCGTCATGTTGTTCATGTTCCTGACCGCAGGTGTGGTGGGCTGCGGCCAGATCGGCTCCGGCGGCACTCCGGCATCTGCCCGGCACCCAGAGCACGACGGCTCGTCCGGCATACAGGGAACGGTCACGGTGGACATCGGCTGCCCGCACGTCACCGGGACTTCCTGCCCGAGGACGCCGCTGCGCGCCCGCCTCGTTATCCGCCCAGCCGGACCGGACCGCCCGGCGGTCAGCGCGCGCAGTGGCCCGGACGGCCGGTTCCGGGTACCGCTCGCGCCGGGCCGCTACACGATCCAGCCGCTGAACATCGACGGCGCGCCGGTGCCGACCGCTTTCCCGGTCAGCGTCACCGTCCACCCCGGCATCTGGACGACCCTCCCGGTCGAGTTCGACTCCGGCATCCGCTGAGGCATCCTCGGCCGGGTCAGCCGTGGCCCCGGCGGCCGACCACGGCCACCACGGCCACCAGGACGCCAGCATCGAGCCTCCCCGCGCACCGCGGGGAGCCTGCTGTCTTGAGGGCCACAATCCCAGACAAGACAGAACAAGCCTGGACAAGGTAGAACAATGATGTTAGGAGTGCATCAGGTCTTTTCCGGGATCGGTCCGGCGCGGAGGCAGGCGCGATGACGCGAAGGGCGATGCCGGCTGGTAACACC
>WNFF01003829.1_pt1 | contig 22166 bp, 21 predicted proteins | sample 5400441 | NCBI WGS metagenome assembly WNFF01 (sample SAMN13153345, study PRJNA577476) | soil metagenome | isolation source: 120 cm saprolite under Douglas fir tree site 2 hole 3 replicate 1 | place: USA:California | collected 2015-04-18
GAGGGGGAGAGGGCAGGGTGAGGGGGCGAAGCAGGTGAGGGGGCTCTAGTCCGTCAGCGAGCGGTAGATCTCGACCTCGGCGGGGCCCTCGGTCAGGCCTTCCCTCTCGCGGCGCTCCCGGTAGGCGGCCAGGTACGGCGCCTTGCGGTGCAGCTCGAAGGCGGCGTCGTCCTTGTACTGCTCGTAGAAGATGAAGAGGTCGGGGTCCTTGCTGGAACGATGCGGGCGGTAGATCAGGAGGCCCGGTTCCGCCTTCGTCACGACGGCCACCTGCTCCTTCAGCAGCGCGGCCAGCGCGTCGCCCTTGCCCTTCGCGGCCCGGATCTTCGCGATCACCGTGAGCACTTCGGCCATGACAGGATCTCCTTGGGTCTATCGGGTGAGGATGCGGGTCAGGCGCCGGCGCCGCGCGTGGCCCAGCGGAGCATGCGGGGCTCCCGCTCCACGCGCAGGCTGACGAGACCGGCGGCCGCCAGCAGGACGCAGGCGATGGCGAACATGACGCCGTAGCCGCCCGTCGCCTCGAAGAGGGCGCCCGCCAGCCAGGAGCCGAGCGCCGCGCCGGTCTGGTGCACGAGGAAGATCACACCGAGGATGGAGCCCACCGAGTAGCGGCCGTAGATGTCGGCGGTGAGCACCGAGGTCATCGACATGGAGCCGGCTACCGTGATGCCGCCCACGATGGCCACCCCGATCATCGCGGCCGGATTGTCCCGGATGAGGAAGAGCCCGGCGAAGATGAAGGCGCGCCCGGCGTAGATGGCGGCCAGCACCGGCCGCGCCCCGAAGCGATCCGACAGCGCGCCCAGGGTCAGGGTGAAGACGATGCTCGAGGCGCCGAGCACGCCGATCACCCACGAGGCGAATATCGGGGTGTAGCCGTGGTCGGTGAGCATCGGCACCCCGTGCGCGGACACCAGGGCCATCGAGAACCCGCAGGTGAAGAACGCGCCGCCGAGCTGCCAGAAGGCCACCGTGCGTAGCGCGGTGCTCGCGAGGGTGCGGGTGATGACCGGCACGGGCGCGCCCGCCACCGCCGCGTCGCCGTCGGGCCGCATCCCCATCTCCTCGGGCGAGTCGCGCACCACGAAGAGGCAGAGCGGGAGCATGCCCACCAGCACCGCCGCGCCCAGCACGATGTAAGCGGTCCGCCAGTCGAACGCCACGATGAGCCACGCCACCACCGGCACCAGCAGGCTCATGCCGGTCATCGCCGCGCTGCCGAGCACGGACACCGCGGTGCCGCGTCGGCGCACGAACCAGCGCGTGACCACCGCGTTGGCCACCACCGGGCCGGTGCAGGCGAGCCCGAGCGAGGCGAGCACGCCGTAGACCAGCGCGAGCTGCCAGAGGTTCTGGCAGTAGCCGGTCAGCGCCAGGGAGACGGCCAGGAGCACCGAGCCCGCCGCGGTCACCCGCCGGGCCCCGAAGCGGTCGGTGAGGCCGCCGATCCAGGGCATGAACGCGCCGTAGAGGAAGAGGCCGAGCGCGATGACCAGCGAGAAGGCCCCGCGGTCCACGCCCAGATCGGCCACCATCGGCTTGAGGAAGGGCCCGACCGCGTGGCGCACGCCGGCGGAGACGAAGACCATGACGGAGAAGGCGACGGCGACCCACCAGCCGTAGAACACCGGGGACGAGGGCATGAGCGTGCCCGCGATTATAGCAGCCGGAGCCGCCGCGACGCGAGGAGGACGAGCGCGTTGGCGGCCACCATCGCCCCGCCCACCAGCACCGCGAAGCGGGCGTCCACCGCCGCCGTGAGGACGCCGCCCAGCAGGCCGCCGAGGGGCAGCAGATTCCAGCAGAGCGCGTAGAGGCTCATCACGCGGCCCCGCAGGTGATCGGGCACCGCCTGCTGGAGATGCGTGCTGACCTGGGTCAGATAGAACGTGTTGCTGAAGCCGACGCAGGCCAGCATGGGCAGGGCCAGCCCGAGGCCGGGCGACTGCGAGAAGATCGCCAGGCCGAGCCCCATGCCCGCCGCGCCCGTCAGGATGATGAGCCCGCGGTGGCGGAAGCGCGCCGCGAGGCTGGCCACGATCAGGGTGCCGACGAGCGCACCCGTGCCGTGCGCGGCGTTGAGCAGGCCGAAGCCGGTCGAGCCGGCCTCGAAGTACACGTCCGCGAAGATCGGCAGCAGCGTCACGTAGGAGAGGCCGAAGACCGCGTTGAAGAGCGCCAGGCAGATCAGCGCCGCGAACACGAAGTTGTGGCGGACGAAGCTCAGCCCCTCGATGAGCTGGGCGCCCATGTGCCCGCCGGCCACGGGTGCTGATCGCGCGTCCACGCGCAGCCGCGCGTACATCACGAGCGCCATCCCGGAGGCGACCGCGGCGATGGCGAGCCCGACCGTGCCGCCGAAGGCCGCGATCAAGATGCCGGTGAGGGAGGGCCCGATCATACGGCCGGCCTGCCAGGGGATCGAGCCGAGCGCGATCGCGTTGGGCAGCCGCTCCCGCCCGACCATCTGCGGCACCATGGACATCCGGGTCGGCTCGTCGAAGGCGCGAAAGGTATTGCTGAGCGCGGCGAGGGCCAGGAGGTGCTCGACGCGGATCAGCCCGAGCGCGGACAGCGCGAAGGCGGCCACCAGGGTCGCGGTCGTGAGCACCTGGGTGGCGAGGAGCAGGCGCAGCCGGTTCACGCGATCGGCGAGCACGCCGCCCCAGAGCTGGAAGACGACCAGCGGGACGCCCTGGGCGAGCCCGAGATAGCCCAGGTAGAGCGCGTCGTGGGTGACTTCCCAGACCATCCAGGCGAAGGTCACGTACTCGGCGCGGTGGCCGAGCACGTAGAACACGAGGCCGATCCAGTAGAGGCGATAGTTCCGCTCCCGGAGCGACGCGAAGGTGGAGGCGGGGGAGACGGGTTCTCCTCAGGCCCGCCAGGGCTCGACGAGGATCTTGGCGTGGCGCTCGGGCGAGGCGAGGGCCTCAAACGCGCGGGCCACGCCCTCGACGCCCACCTTGCCGGTGATGAGCGGGGCGACCGGGATGCGGCCCTCCGCGATGTGGTCGAGCGTCGCGGCGAACTCGTCCGGGGTGTAGCCCAGCACGAACTGAAGGTTCAGCTCCTTGCTGATGCCGAGCATCGGGTAGATCGTGTCGGCCTCCATGCACACGCCGACCACGATGATCCGCGTGCCCCGCGGGGCGGCGGCCATGATCTGATCGAGCACGCCCGGCACGCCCACGCACTCGAAGACGACGGCCGGGCGCCGGGGCGGCCCCGCGATCCAGGGCGGCAGGACGGGTGCGCGGCTCGTGTCGCGCCAGACCGCGGCCTCGCGCCAGCTCTGCCACGGCGTGCTCTGTGCCGGATCCACCACGAGGTCGGCGCCCAGCGCGGTCGCCAGCTCCCGGCGGCGGGCGGAGAAGTCCGCGGCCACGATGGGCCGCGCGCCGTGCAGGCGCAGCGCCGCGATCACGGCCAGGCCCACCGGGCCGCAGCCGATCACCAGGGGGGCGTCGTCGGACTCGAGGCGGGCCTTGGCCACCGCGTGGAGGCCCACCGCCATCGGCTCCGTGAGCGCGGCGTGCTCGGTGACGAGCCCGTTCGGCACCGGGAGCAGGAGCGACTCGGTGAGGCGCATGTACTCGGCGTAGCCGCCGGGCGTGTCGTTGGAGTAGCCCACCGTGCGCGGGCCGTCGGCGCGGATCAGGCTCGGCCGGGAGCAGACGCGCGTGCCGGTCCGGAGGACCCGGGTCGTCTCCGGCCCGTACTCGACGATCTCCGCGCAGAACTCGTGGCCCATCACCACGTCGCGCGTGAGATCCATGGTGAAGACGCTGCCCGCGCGGCGTGAAGCCTCCACGAACTGCTCGGCGTGTCGGAGCGCGTGGAGATCGGAGCCGCAGATGCCGCAGGCCAGCGTCTTGACCATCACCTCGCCGGGACCCGGCTCGGGCTGGGGCAGGTCGGTGACGACGAGTCGCTTGTTCCGCATCACGGTGGCGCGCATCTATCTCACCTCCACGATCAGCTCCACCTCGACCGAGACATTGGACGGCAGCGAGGAGAGGCCGACCGCGCTGCGGGCGTGACGCCCGGCCTCGCCGAAGAGTTCCTCGAGCAGATCGGACGCGCCGTTGATGGCCGCGGGCTGGGTGGCGAAGTCGCGCCCGGCGTTCACAAAGCCCACGACCTTGACCACGCGCTTCACCCGGTCGAGCGAGCCGACCGCCTGCTTCACGCAGGCCAGGCAGTTCAGCGTCGCGTCGCGCGCCGAGAGGTAGGCGTCCGCCTGGCTCACCTCCTGGCCGACCACGCCCACGTAGCGGCGTTCCCCGTCGATCCGGGCGGTCTGCCCGGAGGTGAAGACCAGATTGCCCACTCGCGCGGCGGGCAGGTAGTTGCCGACCGGCACCGGTTGCTGCGGCAGCTCGAGCCCCAGCTTGGCGAGCTTCTTCTCGATCCGCCTCGCGTCCGGCACTGGCGTCAGATCCGCTCCGCCTCGGCGAGCATGGCCTCGTACCCGGACACGATCTGCCGGGGAATCTCCACGAGGTCCAGGATGCGGTCGAAGTCCTTGAAACCGGACCCGGTGAGCACGCAGACCACCGACTCGCCGCGGTCGATGAGGCCGTCCTGCACGCCGCGGCGGACCGCCGCGACGGTGACCGCGCCGCTGGGCTCGATCATGAGCCCCTCCTGGGCGAGCAGGCGCACCGCCTCGAGGATCTCCGCCTCCTCCACCGCGAGCCCGTCGCCATCGGAGGCCCGGACGGCCGCGAGCGTCTGGTCGCCCAGCAGCCCCGGGTCGGCCGCGGCCACCGCGCTCGCGATCGTGGGCTGCTTCTCGACCGGCTCCACGCGCGGGAGGCCCTTCTTCCACGATTCCACGATGGGCGCGCAGCGCGCGGCCTGCACCGCGGTCATCTTGGGGAGCCCGTCAATCCATCCGAGCGTCCGCAGCTCGTTGAAGCCCTTCCACGTCTTCACGAGCGACATGCCCCCGGCACAGGGATGCAGCACCCGGTCGGGGACGCGCCAGCCGAGGTCCTGGGCGATCTCGTACGCGTAGGTCTTCTTGCCCTCGTAGCGGAACGGATTGTCGGTGCCGCAGTCGTACCACTTGACCCGGCCGCTGCCGATCAGCTTCCGGTACATGGCGTTGATCTGCGAGTAGTGGCCGTCCACGCGGATGAGCCGGGCCCCGAAGAAGACGGCCTGCGCCATCTTCGGGACCGGCGTGTCCTTCGGGCAGAACACCACGCTGCGGAGCCCGGCGCGCGCGGCATAGGCGGCGGTGGACGAGGCCTTGTTGCCGGTGGAGTCGCAGGAGAGCACGTCGTAGCCGAACTCCATCGCCTTGGTCGCGGACACCGTGATCGAGCGATCCTTGAGCGAGCCTGTCGGATTGGCGGCGTCGGACTTGAGCCAGAGCTCGCGCACCCCACAGGCGCGGGCGAGGCGCTCCGAACGTAAGAATGGGGTGCCGCCCTCGCCCAGCGTCACGATGCGGGTCGGATCGAGCACGGGCAGCAGCTCCCGCCAGCGCCAGACGCCGGCGGGGCGCCGGGCGAGCGCGTCGCGGTCCACCTCGCGGCCGAAGCGGGCCAGATCGTAGCGGGCTTCGAGCAGGTGGTGGCAGCGCGGGCAGAGGAGCAGATCCTGGTCCGGCGCATAGGCCGTGCGGCACCCGAGGCAGTCGAAGCCGGTGAAGTACAGGTGCGTCATCCCTCGGGCGATAGTATGCTCCCGGCATGGCCCGCCTCAAGCTCGTCCTCGCGATGATGATGCACGAGACCAATACCTTTTCGCCGGTGCCCACCCCACTTTCGTCGTTCCGGCCGCTCCAGGGCGAGGCCGCGATCGCGGAGTTCAAGGACACCAATACCCAGCTCGGCGGCTTCCTCCACGTGGCCGAGCAGGCGGGGGCCGAGATCGTCCTGCCGGTGGCGGGTGGGGCGCACCCGTCCGGCTACGTCGAGCCGGCGGCCTACGAGGACATGGTCGAGGCCATCGTGGGCGCCGTCCGCGGCGGCTGCGACGCGGTGTTCCTGGCGCTCCACGGGGCGATGGTGGCCGCGCACGTGGACGACGGCGAGGGCGAGCTACTGCGCCGGATCCGCGCGGTGGCGCCGACGGTGCCGATCGCGGTGGGGCTCGACTTCCATTCGCACATGACCGCGGCCATGGTGGACAACGCCAATGTCATCGCCGGCTACTGCACCTACCCGCACGTGGACATGGGCGATACCGGCCAGCGTGCCGGGCGGACCATGCTGCGGGCGCTGCGCGGGGAGATCGAGCCGGTGATGGTCTGGGGCTCGCGGCCCATGATGACCAGCACGCTGGTCCACACTCCGTCGCGCCAGCCCATGAAGGACGTGATGGACATGGCGATGGCCGCGGAGGCCTCGGGCGCGGTGCTCAACGCCTCCGTGTTCGGCGGGTTCCCGCACTCCGACATCCCGCACATCTCGCTCTCCGCGGTCATCGTCTGCGATCGCCGGACCGACGCGGGTCTAGCCCTTCGAGACCGGCTGCTCGCGATGGCCTGGGATCGGCGGCCGGACTTCCTCTATAACGGCGCCCCGCTGGCCGGCCAGGTCGCCCACGCCCGCTCGCTAGGCGATGGACCAATCGTTTTGGTAGATCACGGCGACAACACCGCCTCCGGCGGCACCCAGGACGTGATGAGCGTGATCGAGGAGGTCATGCGCCAGGGGCTGACCGACGTGGTGGCCGGGCCCATCTGCGATCCGGCGGGCGTGCGGCGCCTCGTGGAGGCGGGCACCGCGGCCGGCGTCACGCTGCCGCTGGGCGGCCGCATCGACATGCCGCAGATCAACCTGACCGGCAAGCCGCTCAACCTGACCGGCAAGGTCACCCGCATCACCGACGGGCAGTTCACCGTCACCGGGCCGATGGCCACCGGCACGCGCGTGCGCATGGGCCGGACCGCGGTGCTCGACACCGGGGCCATGCAGATCGTGGTCTCGGAGGGCCGCAGCGAGCCGTTCGATACCGGGGTCTTCACCCACTGCGGCATCGACCCGCGCCGCAAGAAGTACGTGCTGATCAAGTCACGCCAGCACTTCCGGGCCGGCTTCGAGCCGATCGCCCGGCACATCGTCCTCTGCGACGGTGACGGCGTGACCAGCTCCGACCTGCGGCTCTTCACCTACCGGAACCGCCGGCGGCCGCTCTATCCCTTCGAGCGCGACCTGTAAGGAGGCTCGTCATGGACTATGGGCTCTTCACGATGCCGTCGCACCCGCCCGAGCGGAAGCTCTTCGACGGGCACCAGTGGGATCTCCAGCAGCTCCGCTGGGCGGATGAGCTGGGCTTCAGCGAGGCCTGGATCGGCGAGCACCACACCGCGCCCTGGGAGCCGCACCCCTCACCGGACCTGCTGGTGGCCCAGGCGCTGCTCCAGACCAAGCGCATGCGCATCGGGCCCGGCGGCTTCCTGATGCCGTACCACCACCCGGCCGAGCTGGCCAACCGGGTGGCCATGCTCGACCACCTGGCCCAGGGCCGGCTCAACTTCGGGGTGGCCGCGAGCGGGCTGCCGAGCGACTGGTCCATGTTCAACGTGGACGGCATGTCGGGGCAGAACCGGGAGATGACGCGCGAGTCGCTCGACATCATCCTGCGCCTCTGGAGCGACGAGCCCGAGTTCGACTACAAGGGCAAGTTCTGGCACGTCACCAAGACCGGGACGATGTTCAACACGCTCAAGCCGCACATCTACCCGTTCCAGAAGCCGCACCCGCCGATCGGCGTCGCCGGGCTCAGCAAGGGCTCGGACACGCTCAAGCTGGCGGGCGAGCGCGGGTTCTGGCCGATGAGCCTCAACCTGAACCCGGGCTACGTGGCGAGCCACTGGGACGCGGTGGAGGAGGGTGCGGCGCGCACGAAGCGCACGCCCAAGCGCTCGGACTGGCGGATGGTCCGCGAGGTCTTCGTGGCCGACACCGACGCGGAGGCGCTGCGCCTCTCCGCGGGCGGCATGATGGGCCGCATGATGACCGAGTACTTCCTGCCGCTGCTGGCCGCCTTCGGCTTCACCGAGTACCTCAAGCACGATGCCTCGGTGCCCGACTCGGACGTGACCCCGGAGTACTGCGCCAAGCACAACTGGCTCATCGGTTCGCCCGCCACCGTGTCCGACAAGCTCAACCGTCTCTACGAGGAAGTCGGCGGCTTCGGCACGCTGCTCGTGTTCTGCTTCGACTACAACGAGAACCCCAAGGCCTGGCACCACTCGATGGAGCTGCTCGCCAAGGAGGTCATGCCCCGCTTCACGGGCATGGTACCCAGGTAGAGGTGGACACCCGCTCGCTGCGGCCGACGGTCGTCGAGGTCAGCCTCGCCCGTCTCGCGGAGAACTTCCGCGCGATCCAGGCGGCGGTCGCGCCGGCCGCGGTGATGCCGATCGTGAAGGCCAATGCCTACGGCCACGGGCTCGTGCCCGTGGCCGGGCACCTGGTCGCGCTCGGGGCCCGGTCGCTGGGCGTGGCGTTCCTGGAAGAGGCGGTGGCGCTGCGCGAGGCCGGCGTCACCGTGCCCATCCTGGTCATGGGCGGCATCTTCGGCGACCAGATCCCGATCTTCCTGCGCCACGGGCTCACGCTGACCGCGTCGTCCATCGACAAGCTCAAGCAGGTCGACGAGATCGCCGGCCGGCTGGGCGTCACCGCGACCGTGCACCTCAAGATCGACACGGGCATGGAGCGGATCGGCGTCCACTACTACAACGCGCGCGGGCTCCTCGAGCGGGCGGCGGACTGCCGGCGCGTGCAGGTGGAGGGCATCTACTCCCACTTCGCCAACGCGGACGCCCTGGATCTGGCCTCGGCGCGGTTGCAGCTCGCGCGCTTCCTCGAGGTGCTCGAGTGGTACGACAAGCAGGGCGTGCCGCCGCCGGTGCGCCACATGGCCAACTCCGGCGCGGTGCTCCAGCTCCGCGAGAGCTACCTCGACCTGGTGCGGCCGGGCATCCTGCTCTACGGCGTCTACCCGTCGATCGAGGTGCGGAAGACGATCGCGGTGCGCCCGGCGCTATCGTTGCGCTCGCGCGTGGTCTACTTCAAGGTCGTCCCGCCCGGGCATCCGGTGAGCTACGGCTCCACGTGGCAGTCCGACCACCCGGTGCGGGTGGTCACGGTCCCGGTGGGCTACGGCGACGGCTACTTCCGCGCGCTCTCCAACGTGGCCCACGTGCTGATCCGCGGCAAGAAGTACCCGGTGGTGGGGCGCGTCTGCATGGACCAGATCATGGTGAACATCGAGTGGGAGACCGCCTACAACGACGACGTGGTCACCCTGCTCGGCGCCGACGGTGACGAGCTGATCACCTGCGAGCACCTGGCCGAATGGGCCGGCACCATCCCCTACGAGGTGTTGACCAATATCAACACGCGGGTGCCGCGCGTCTACGTCTAAGACTGACCCCTCACCCTGCCCTCTCCCCAGAGGGGAGAGGGTGGAGAGCTAGCCGGCTACCCAGCCGTAGAAGCGGTGGCTGGGGGCGGGGCCCTCGTCGAGATAGGTCATCTTCATCTGGGTCAGGTAGTCCTTGGGGATCTCGTTGCGCTTGGCTCGGACGTCCACGTTGAAGACGCGGGCGGCGTTGAGGCCGAAGATCTGCTCCTTGACCTGACGGGTGAGCGGCTTGTAGCCGTGGGCGTCGATCAGGGCCTGCGGGATCTCGAAGCGGCGGAAGGCCTCGATCTGCCATTGAGGAGTTCCGTACCAGATGGAATCGGTGCCCCAGAGCACGTGGTCCGCGCCGAAGGCGTCGATCACCTGGCCCAGGAGATGCGCGCACGCGGTCGGGTTGGTGGTGGCGAGCTGGCCGAAGGTGGAGCCGAGCTCCATGTAGATGTTGGTGAGCGCCGGCTCCTTCTTCTTCATCTGGCAGAACTCGGTGGTCCACGGCACGTCGGCGGCCGCGGTGCGCGGGACGGTGAGCAGGCCGCGGTCCTGAAGGTGGACGCCTGGAAGGGCTATACCGGCGCCGCGCCCAAGGGCTTCGACCGGGGCTGGTTCGTGGACGACGAGAAGATCGCCTACCCGATGCTCGAGCGGGCGCGCAAGCTCGGCGTCAAGCGGACCGGTATAGCCCTTCCAGGCGTCGACCTTCAGCACCGCGGCCTGCTCGTTCATGAAGTCCAGATCGGCCTGGCCGAGCTGGGGCGTGATGAGCCCGTGGGCCAGCATCCGGCGCGACTGGGTGACCCGGTTGATCTCGTCGCGGATGTGGGTCATCTCCTTCGGAGGCACGACGGCCTCTTGCGGATACGGACCCGGCGGCGTGGAGATCAGGCCGATATCGGTCTCGCTGTCGAAGAACACTTCCTTGACCATATTGGACCAGGCGAGGTCGGCGAGGGTGCCTTGGTCTCCGGCCAGCGTCGGGTTGAGGCGCCGCGAGTTCCGCCGCAGCCCGAGCAGCCCCATCTTCGTGACGCCCTTGCGCGCCGCCTCGTCATTGTTCGGGTCGTAGCCCGCGCCGACATAGTGGAGCTGCACGTCGAAGATGAAGAACGCGTCGCCCTTGCGCTCCCGGAACGCGGAGGGCTCGGCGGCCTCCACCGGCAGCACGTCGAAGAAGCGCCCGAACACCGCGTTCATGGCCAGCAGCGACGTGGCCATCCCGCCGCTCGTGCGGAGGAAGTCGCGCCGGTGGAGCCCGAGCCGGGGCGCCAGGCGCGCGGCCTCGGCGAGGATGCGGTCCTCGACCCGGCGCTGCGCTGCCGTCTGCGGCAGCGGCGGGAACTCCTCGTTGGAGACCAGGCGAGTCGGCAAGGGCACCTCGGAAGCGAGGCCCTGGCGCATGTCGGGGCGGACGTGGAAGGCGTAGGGGTTCCGGGTCGTCATGGTCGGGCGGCCTCCTCTGGCGTGAGTCTAGACCCCGATGCGACCTTGTCAACCGCCGCGTCCCGCGCGTAGTGTTTCACTCGGGGGTGGAGCGATGAAAGCACAGGGAACCGTGAAGGGGATTCTCTTCCAGGGCAGCGATGGGCACGAGTATCTGCTCGGCTTCTCGGCGGCCCAGCCGACTCCCATGCCGATCCTGAGCCGCCGCCAGGCCGACGGCCATTTCCAGACGATGGATGACATCCACGAGGCGTCCAAGGTGGCCGCGAAGCAGCTCGGGATCTCGGGCCCGCATTTGATCGGGCCGGGCTGGGGAAAGCAGTTGGTCCTCTGGATGGCCTTCAAGGAGGCGCTGAAGGCGTTCCCGTCCGTCCCGACCTGGCCTACTTGGCCATGATGAAGGGGGCCCTCGTGAGCCACCGGAGAGCCCGATGAAGAAAGACGCGGTGCGCGCCGAGGTGCGGAACCTGGTCCACGGCCCGTCGTACATGACCTTCGACGACGTGGTGGCCGATTTCCCGATCAAGCACGTCAATACCCGCCCGCCGAACGTGCCGTACACGCCCTGGCATCTCATCGAGCACATGCGGATCGCCCAGCGCGACATCCTCGACTACATCAAGGATGAGCACTACCGCCACCAGACGTGGCCGGACGACTACTGGCCCAAGCCGGAGGCGAAGGCGGACGCCAAGGCCTGGAAGAAGACGGTGGCCCAGTTCCGGAAGGATCGCGCCGCGCTCGAGAAGATCGCGGCTAGCTCCCGCGCGGCCCTGGGCGCGCCGCTGCCCTACGCGCCCCAGCACACGTATGTCCGGGAGCTGCTGATCGTCGCCGAGCACAACACCTACCACATCGGCGAGCTCGCGATCCTCCGGCAGGTCATGGGCGCCTGGCCGTCCAACCGGTGAACGGCCCGGCGCGAGCGTGCGTCAGCCGAGCAGGACGCCCGCCGCGTAGCCCGTCGCGCCGCCGATCAGGCAGAGCAGCAGGGAGCGCGCGGGGCTGAGCAGGAGCGCGCCCGCCGCGGCCGCCAGGGTCGGGCCGTCCACCGGCGCGCCGCCGTCGCCGAGGAGCGTGGCGGTCGCGAGGCTCGCGAAGATCGGGGCCGGGATGCGCGAGAGGATGGTCTCAAAGCGCGGGCTGGGGCGGGGGAGCAGCACCACCGCGGCGGCCCGGCTGAGGTACGTCATCAGCGCGATCGCGACCAGGACCAGCGGGCTCACCGGTTCCCTCCCGGCAGGGCCACCACCACCCCCGCGACGACCGGCGCGAGCATGCGCAGGTCCGGCAGCAGCAGGGCGACCGCGGCGGTGAGGAGGGCGGCGGCGAGGGCGCGCACCACGTGGGAGCGCCGGGTCGCCGCGAGCGAGGCCAGGCCGATGAAGAGGACGGGGAAGATCGCGCCGGCCAGGCTCTCGACGGCCGCGAGCCCGCCGCCCAGTACGCCGACGACCGTGCCCATGAGCCACGCGACATAAAGCGTCAGCCCGGAGTAGAGCAGCGTGCGCTCGGTGGCCGCGCCCACCGCCCGCGGCTCCGCGGCGTTGCCAGCCGCGATGGCGAACCCGAAGGTCTCGTCCACCAGGAAGAACGCGAGCAGCGCCCGTCGCAGCGGCCCGCTCTCGAAGCGGGAGCGGAGGGCGGCGCCGAGCACCAGGTGGCGGAGGTTGAGCACGCCCGCGGTCAGCAGGAGGGGCAGGGTGGTGGCGCCGGCGCCCAGCAGGGCCACTATCGCGAACTGGAGCGCGCCCGAGTACACGAGGAGCGACGAGGCCAGCGTCAGCGGCACCCCGAGGAACCCGCGCGCCGCGGCGCCGTAGAGGCTGCCGAACACCGCGACGGCCGCCGCGGCGGGCAGGGCGAGGGCCACCACGGAGCGGACGCTGGGGACGGTCGGCGGAAGTGTGCTCAGGCCTCGAACTCGAGTCGCGGCGCGGCCGCGCTGAGCACGGCGCGGTGGCGCGGAGCGCCCCAGAGACCTTCGAGACTGCCGGCGAGGGCGTCGATCAGGGCGGGCACGTCGGCGCCCGCGGCCGCGTGGAGGCCCTCGGCGACGATCAGCACGTCGCGCGTCTCGGCCGACACGGTCGAGCGCCGGCTCTGCCGGAACGTCCAGCGCCGCGCATGTACGTGGTTGGCCGCGTCGGCGAAGATCACCTCGCCCGGCTCCACGCGCTCGGTCTCCCCGCTGAAGCCCGTGTGCTCCTCGCCGCCCGCGGCGTGCCGGACCTCCAGATGCGAATCGACCCCGGCGAGGTCGAGGACCGCCACCGGTAGCGCGAAGGCGAGCGACACCGCGTTGCAGAGATCGACCAGCGGGTGCAGGCGCGGCAGATCGCCCTCGCGCCGGAAGCGCCGCAGCAGCGCCTCGGCCGCGGAGCGGTACTGTGTCGGCTTGAACCCCATCTGCGCGTAGGCGCGCCGCCACGCCGACACCTCGGCCAGCTCGGATTCCGGCCCGCGGCTGAGCCGCTCGCGGGCGCGCGCGTGCCAGGGCTCGAGCAGCTCCTGCACCTCCACTTTCGCATGAATGCCTCCGACGACGAGGACGCCGGGGACGAGCTGGGGGAACTGCTGCCAGAGGGCCGGGGAGTGACCGAAGAACACGCGTCAGACTACGGCGCGTGCCCGCAGCGCCGCCACCGCCTCCGGCGACAGCCCGAGCACCTCCGCCAGGACCTCGTCGGTGTGCTGGCCGGCCAGCGGGGGCGGCGTCGTCACCGGCTCGGACGCGGACAGGCGGATCGGGCAGCCGGGTACCCGGAACCGGCCACGGGTCGGATGGTCGATGGTGTCGATCGCGCCGCGCGCGTTCAGATGCGGGTCGTCCAGCACCTCCTGCGTGTCCAGGATCGCGCCGCACGGCACGCCCGCCTTGCCCAGCGTGGCGAGGACCTCCTGCTTCGACTGCGCGCCCGTCCAGGCGCGCGCGATGCCGTTGAGCGCGTCTCGATGAGCCCATCTGGAAGGCGCGTCCACGCAGCGCGGGTCGGCGAGCAGGTCCTCGCGCCCGATCGCGCGGGCGAAGTCCTGCCACATGCCCTGGTTCATCGGCTGCACGTAGATGTAGACGTAGTCGTTGGGGCCGCCTGGCGCGCACGCGTAGAGCCCGTCCGGCACCGCGCCGGGCGGCGCGCCGTTGCCCCGCCGCGGCGTGGGCTTGTTGTCCCGATAGTGGACGACGTAGCGCTGGCGGATCAGGTTCGCCACCGCCTCCTGCATGGAGACCTCCACGACCTGGCCTTTGTCGGTTCGATTTCTCTCGATAATTGCGGCCATGATGCCGGCCGCCATGTGCACGCCCGCGCCACTGTCGCCGATATTGGCCCCGCAGAGCACGGGCTCGCGGTCCGGAAAGCCGGTGACGCTCATCACGCCGCCCATCGCCTGGGCGATCATGTCGAAGCTCTTGTAGTCGTGGTAGGGGCCGGAGAGCCCGAAGCCCTTCAGGCGCGCGAGGATGATCCGCGGATTCACCGCGCGGAGCCGCTCGAAGTCGAGCCCGAGCCGCTCCATGAGGCCGGGGGCGAAGTTCTCGGCCACCACGTCCACGCGCTCGACCAGGCGCAGGAACAGCGCGTGGCCCTCCGGCTTCTTGAGGTCGATGGTGACGCTGCGCTTGTTGGCGTTGAAGAGCAGGAAGAACATCGCGTCGAGCCCCGGCACCTCGGGGCGGTTCCGGCGCGACTGCTCGCCCCCAGGCGGCTCGATCTTGATGACGTCGGCGCCGAGCCAGCCGAGGAGCTGGGTGCACGAGGTGCCCGCCTCGAACTGGGTGAGGTCCAGGATGCGGATGCCGGTCAGCGCGCGCTCGGTCACGGACGGCTAGGTCAGACCGTAGAAGCGCCGGGCGCCCCCGCCCAGGATCTCGCGCTTCGTCGCCTCCGACAGCTCGGGCCGGTTCGCGATGAGCTGCGGGGCGCCGGGGAAGAAGCCGTCGGGATGCGGGTAGTCGGTCGCCCACAGGATCTTGTGCGGGCCGATGTAGTCGGCGAGCACGCTGAGGCAGCCCTCGACCGGCTCGAACGAGATCCAGCAGTTGCGCCGGAACAGGTCGCTCGGCCGCATGGAGAGCCCCGAGTCGTTGAAGCCCTGGTCGTCGAAGTGGCGGTCCATCCGGTCGAGCCACGGCGCGATCCAGCCGCCCCCGGACTCCATGAAGCCGATCCGCACGCGCGGGTGTCGGTCGCAGACCCCGCTCCAGATGACGCTCATCGCGGCCAGCATCATCTCCATGGTGTGCGAGATGATGTGCCGGGCGCCGCGCGTCTCGAAGCGGTCCACGCCCACCTGGGGCATGCCGCCGCTCGCGCCCTCGTGGATCCCGATCGCCATGTCCAGGTCCTGCACCTCTTCCCAGAACGGGGCGTAGTCCGGGTGGTGCAGCATCTTGCCGTTGTAGGGGTTGGGGCGGAGGAAGCCGGCCCGCATGCCCAGCTCCTTCCGCGCGTAGCGCATCTCCTGGATGGCCAGGTCGATCGACTGCATCGGCAGCATCGCCACCCCGAACAGCCGATCGGGATAAGGCTGGCAGTAGTCCGCGAGCCAGCGATTGTAGGCGCGGCACATCCCGGCCGCGAGCCCTGGCTCTCGGACCGCCCCGGCGAAGAGGCCGACGCTCGGGTACAGGAACGCGGCGTCGATGCCGTCCAGGTCCATGTCCGGGATGCGGGCGTGCGGATCGAAGCCGCCCCGGCGGCCGTCCACGTACTTCATGGTCTCTTCCGGCACGCCGCCCTGGCGGGCCCCGATCGCGCCGATGACGCCGAAGCCCTTCTGGCTGCCGAGGACCTGTCCCTCGACGAGGAGGCGCTCCTTGCCGTCGGTGTCGATGATGATCCGGGGGGCCCGCTCGCGATAGCCGGGATCGATGTACTTGTCCCAGATGTCCACCGGTTCGAGCACGTGGCCGTCGGCGTCGATGACGTTGTAAGCGCGTCCCATGGCGATCCTCCTTGTGTTGGAGATCAGGGCCGGGTCGGCAGAGACTGTAGCATTCTTGACAATCTCCCGCGAGTGCGGTCAGATGCCGCTCGCCCCCATGAAGCGAAGCTCCGACCGCATCCTGACCACCCACACCGGCAGCCTCCCGCGGCCGCCCGACCTGGCCGGGATGCTCGAGGCCCTCGACACCGGCGCCGCCACCGACCCGGCCGCGCTCGAGGCCCGCGTCCGCCGCGCGGTCGCCGACATCGTGCGCCTCCAGGTGGACGCGGGTGTGGACATCGTCAGCGACGGCGAGCAGGGCAAGGTGGGCTACTCGACCTACGTGCGCCACCGCCTCACCGGCTTCGACGGCCAGAGCGGGGCCGCCAAGCGGGCCGACTGGGCGGACTTCCCCGAGGCGGCCGCCCGCGCCGAGCGCCGGGCGGCGATCTTGCGCCCGGCCTGCAACGGCCCCATCGACTGGAAGGACCGCACCGCGGTGCAGAAGGACGTGGCCAACCTGCGCGCGGCCGTGGACGGCGCCGGGCCCACCGAGGCCTTCATGACCGCCGCGTCGCCCGGCGTGATCGCCCACTTCCTGCAGAACACCCACTATCCGAGCCGCGAGGCCTACCTGGCCCGGCTGGTGGACGTGATGAAGGAGGAGTACGACGCCATCCACCGGGCCGGCTTCGTGCTGCAGGTGGATTGCCCGGACCTGGCCATGAGCCGGCACCTGGCGTTCCCCGACCTGAGCGATGCGGCGTTCGTGAAGATCGCCGAGGGCAATGTCGAGGCGCTCAACCACGCCCTGCGCGACATCCCGCCCGATCGCCTGCGCCTGCACCTCTGCTGGGGCAACTACGAGGGGCCGCACCACCGGGACATCCCGCTGCGCGAGATCCTGCCCGTGGTCCTGAAGGCGCGCCCGCAGGCGCTCTCCTTCGAGGGCGCCAACCCGCGCCACGCGCACGAATGGGTCGTGTTCCGGCAGACGAAGCTGCCCGACGACAAGGTGATCATCCCGGGCGTGCTCGACACCACTACCAACTTCATCGAGCATCCCGAGCTGGTCGCCCAGCGGCTCGTCCGCTACGCCGACGTCGTCGGGCGCGAGCGGGTGATCGCGGGCAGCGACTGCGGCTTCGCCACCTTCGCGCGGTCGCAGGCGCTGGTCGAGCCGGAGATCGTCTGGGCCAAGCTCAAATCCATGACCGAGGGCGCGCGGCTGGCGTCCGGCCAACTCTGGAGATAGGAGACTCATCATGCTGATGCGCAAGCTGGGGCGAACCGGCCTCAAGGTGTCCGCGCTGTGCCTGGGCGGCAACACGTTCGGGTGGACGACGGACCAGAAGGCCTCCGAGGCGGTGCTGGATGCCTACGTCGAGGCGGGCGGCAACTTCATCGACACCGCCGACGTCTATTCTCGCTGGGCACCCGGCAACAAGGGTGGCGAGTCGGAGAACGCGCTCGGTCTCTGGCTGAGCGCGCGCAAGCACCGCGCCTCCGTGCTGATCGCCACCAAGGTCATGGGGCCGATGGGGCCCGGCCCGAACGACTCGGGCCTCTCGCGCACACACATCATGGAAGGCGTCGAGGCCTCGCTGCGGCGGCTGCAGACCGACTACATCGACCTCTACCAGGCCCACTGGGACGACAAGGAGACCCCGCTCGAGGAGACGCTGCGCGCCTTCGACGATCTGGTGCGCCAGGGCAAGGTGCGCTATATCGGCTGCTCGAACTACCCCGCGTGGCGGCTCACCCGCGCCCTCTGGGTGAGCGACCGCCACGGCTACGCGCGCTACGAGTGCCTGCAGCCGAAGTACAACCTGGTGATCCGCGACGAGTACGAGCGGGAGCTCGAGCCCCTCTGCCTGGAGCAGGGGGTGGGCGTGATCCCGTACTCCTCCCTCGCGAGCGGGTTCCTCTCGGGCAAGTACCGCTCGGGCGAGGCGCTGCCCAAGACGGCCCGGGCCGCCGGCGTGGAGAAGACGTACATGCACGAGCGAGGGTTCCGCGTGCTGGCCGCGGTCGAGAAGGTGGCGGCGGCCGCCAATGCCACGCCCGCGCAGGTGTCGCTGTCGTGGCTGGCGCACCGGCCGGGGATCACCGCGCCGATCGCGAGCGCGACGACGGTGGTGCAGCTCAAGGAGCTGGTGGGCGGGATCGAGCTCAAGCTGGACGCGGAGGCGACGGCGGCGCTGGATCAGGCGGGCGCGTGGCGTGATGCGTAGGGCGCCCCTCACCCTGCCCTCTCCCCAGAGGGGAGAGGGAGAGGAGGAGTAGGTGATGGAGTTCGGCGTTCTGATCCCGACGCGGGAGGCCGTGATGTCGGGGCGGCCGGAGACGGGGCCGCTGCTGGCGATGGCCGAGCGGGCGGAGGCCGCGGGCTTCGACTCGGTCTGGATCGGGGATTCGATCACCGCGAAGCCCCGGCACGAGCCGCTGACCTTGATGGCCGCCATCGCGGCCCGGACCCGGCGGGTGCGCATCGGCACCGGCGTGCTGTTGCCCGCGCTGCGCCGCCCGGTGGTGCTGGCCCACCTGGTGGCCACCGTGGACCGGCTGGCCGAGGGCCGCGTGATCCTGGGCGTCGGCATCGTGGGCGACAGCCCGGCCACCCGCAAGGAGTTCACCCAGGTGGGGGTGGAGTGGGAGCGCCGCGTGGGCCGGTTCCTCGAGACCATCGAGATCTGCCGCGCCCTCTGGCAGCGCGACAACGTGAGCTTCGCGGGCAAGCATTTCACGATCGACGGCGCCACCGTGGAGCCCAAGCCGCACCGGCCGGGCGGCCCGCCGATCTGGATCGGCGGCAACGGACCCACCGCCCTGCGCGAGGCGGCGCGCTTCGACGCCTGGTTTCCGACCGGCCCCGGCGTCGAGTTCTTCGCCGAGAAGTTTCCCGGCGTGCAGGCGGCGGCGCGCGTGGCCGGCCGCGCCGCCGACGCGGTCACCGGCGCGGCCTACCTCACCCTCGCGCTCGATCCCAGCGCGGCGGCCGCGGAGCAGCGGCTGGACGCGTTCCTCGAGACCTACTACGCGGCCCCCGCGCGGGCGATCAAGGCGCGCCAGGCCACGTATGCTGGGCCCATCGAGGGCGCGGTGGAGTGGCTGCAGCGCTGGATCGACGCGGGCGCGCGCCACCTGGCGCTGCGCTTCGCGGGCGGCGATCAGCTCGCCCAGGTCGACGAGGCGGCCACCCGCCTCCTCCCCAGGCTGAAGACCCGGTAGGAGGAGCCCCTCACCCTGCCCTCTCCCCAGAGGGGAGAGGGTGAAACGAGCGCTATCGCGCCTTCAGCCGCAGGTCCTCGAGGGGCCCCGCGTAGGGAAACGACGGGATCAGGTTCAGCGCCGCTTCCTCCAGCCGCGGCCCGTAGGCGCGGATGAACCCGTTCTCCCAGATCGGCGCGAAGACCATGCGCTCCTGGATCAGCCGCTGGATCTGGTGCAGCATCTCCTCACGCTTCTTGCGGTCCATCTCCTGGAGCTGTGCCTGGAAGAGGGTCTCGAGCTCCGGGATGGAGCCGTAGGAGAGCACGCCCTTCGCGGTCGCGAACCCCTCGATGCGCGTGGAGGCGTTGCCCGCGGAGCCGGTGGCGCCCACGAAGAGGTTGCGGAGCTTCTTGTCGCGCCAGGCGGAGAGCAGCGCGGCGCGCTCCATCGTGCGCACGCGCGTCCGGATGCCGACCGCCGCGAAGTAGTTGGCGATGGCCTCGCCCATCGAGTTGTAGGGCGGGAACGGCGTGAACTCGCCCGCGTCGAAGCCGTTGGGGAAGCCGGCCTCGGCGAGGAGCGCCTTCGCGCGCCGCGGGTCGTAGGGGTCGGCCGCGATGGGCAGGGCGAACTCCTGGTGCCGGGGCACGATGCTGCCGGTGGGCCCGGAGAAGCCGAGCGACTCGGCCTCGTTGATCGCCTGGCGGTCGACGGAGAGGCTCGCCGCCATCCGCACGCGCCGGTCCGCCCAGGGCGAGCCGGCCGTCCACTGCTCGGGGAACATCAGGAAGAGCACGCCGTTGGTGCGCATTGCGGTCAGGGTGAGCCCGGGGGTGCGCCGGACGTCCTCGGCGATGGGGCCGTTCAGGAAGTAGGCGATGTCCACCTCGCCGCGCTTGAGCGCGGCGGCGCGCGTGGTCTCCTCCGGGATGCTGCGGATCACCAGGCGCTTGACGCTCGGGGTCTTGCGCCAGTAGCCGTCGAAGGCCTCGAGGGTGAGCTCGATGCCCGGCTGGAAGCTCACGAACTTGTACGGCCCGGCTCCGACGGGCGCCTTGCGGTAGCCGTCCTCGCCCACCCGCTCGAAGTACTTCTTGGGCACGATCCACGCGGCCCCCGACGCGCTCGTCCCGTAGAAGGTCATGAAGTCCGGCCAGGGGTCTTTCAAATGGAACCGGACGCGGCTCGGGTCCACCACCTGCACGTCGCGGACCCGGTCCTTCAGGATCGGGGCGGCCGCGCCCCGGTAGCGCTCGAAGGAGAATTTCACGTCCTCGGCGGTGACCGGATCGCCGTTGTGGAAGCGCGCGCCCTTGCGGAGCAGGAATTCCCACGTGCGCCCGTCCCTCGACATGGTCCACGACTCGGCGAGGCTCGGGGAATTGAGCGCGCCGGGCATGGGCTTCACGAGGGCGTCGTGGAGCGCGTAGAAGATCATGAACGGCGTGATCTCGGAATCCGTCTCCGCCGGATCGAGCCAGCGGGTGGCCAGCGTGATGTGGGCGGCGGTGGTCACGGTGCCGCTCGGCTGCGCCCCGGCGGAGGTGGCCCAGCACAGCGCGAGCACCGCGAACGGGACGAGCGATCGGAGCGCACGGGTCATTGGGCGCCTCCATCTCACCGGGGAGTAGGTCGGGAAGAGACTACCACGGCCGCACTTCTGATAGACTTCTGCACGACATCGACCCCACACCCGCTCTCACCGGAGGTTGGATAATGGCCCAGCTCTCGCGATCACTGTCGATCCTCGGCTGCTTCGTTCTCGTCCTGGCGCTCGGGGCGGTGCCGGTCCCCGCGCAGGAGCAGCCGCGCCCCGGCGGTGAGCTGATCTTCGTCGTGGCCGCGGAGCCACCCAGCTATGACGCGCACCGGGAAGAGACCTTCGCCATGCTCCACCCGGGCGCGCCCCACTACAACACGCTGCTGCGCGTGGATCCCGCCGACCGCACCGGCACCAGGTTCATCGGGGACCTCGCCGAGTCGTGGGCGATCTCCTCCGACAAGCGCAGCTACAGCTTCAAGGTGCGCCGCGGCGTGAAGTTCCACGACGGCAGCGTCATGACCTCCGCGGACGTGAAGGCGTCCTACGACAAGATCATCTCCCCGCCGCCGGGCATCATCTCGAGCCGGCAGGCCGCTTACAAGACGGTGGAGTCGGTGGAGGCCCCGAATCCGGACACCGTGATCTTCCGCCTGAAGTTTCCGGAGGCCTCGTTCCTCGCCAACCTGGCCTCACCGTGGAACTGGATCTACAAGGCCGAGATCCTGGCCAAGGACCCGCGCTGGTACGAGAAGAACGTGATGGGCACCGGCCCCTTCAAGTTCGTGGAGTACGTGCGCGGCGCGCACTGGGCGGGCAAGAAGAATCCGGACTACTGGGACAAGGGCAAGCCCTATCTCGACGGGTTCCGCGCGATCTTCATCCAGGACTCCTCGGCCCAGGTGGCGGCCATCCGCGGCGAGCGGGCGATGATCCAGTTCCGCGGCTTCAGCCCGAGCCAGCGGGACGGGCTCGTGGGGGCCCTCGGCAACAAGATCACGGTGCAGGAGAGCCCCTGGAACTGCTCGATCCAGGTGGCGATGAACCAGGAGAAGAAGCCGTTCCAGGACAAGCGCGTGCGCCGCGCGCTCAGCCTGGCGCTGGACCGGTACGCCGGCTCGAAGGCCCTGTCGCGGATCGCGATCGTGAAGGACGTCGCGGGGATCCAGGTGCCGGGCACGCCGTGGGCGACGCCGCCGGAGGAGCTGGCCAAGCTGGCGGGCTACGGCCCCGACATCAACGCGGCGCGCGCCGAGGCCCGGCGCCTGCTGAAGGAGGCGGGCCAGGAGAACCTGTCGTTCACCCTGACGAACCGCGCGGTGCCCCAGCCCTACGAGCCGGTGGGGATCTGGCTGATCGATCAGTGGCGCCAGATCGGGCTCAACGTCAAGCAGGTGACCCTCGAATCGGCCGCGTGGCTGCAGGCGCAGAAGAACGGCGAGCACGAGGTGTCGACGAACGCCCCGTGCAACTCCATCGTCGAGCCGGACATGGACCTGCACTGGTTCCTCACCACGTCACCCGTGAACTTCAGCCGGCACAAGGACACGGTGATGGACGAGCTGTACCTGAAGCAGTCCCGCACCACGGATCCCGATGAGCGGCGGAAGCTCCTGCGCGCCTTCGAGAAGCGCCTCTACGACGAGGA
>WNFF01001719.1_pt1 | contig 22152 bp, 22 predicted proteins | sample 5400441 | NCBI WGS metagenome assembly WNFF01 (sample SAMN13153345, study PRJNA577476) | soil metagenome | isolation source: 120 cm saprolite under Douglas fir tree site 2 hole 3 replicate 1 | place: USA:California | collected 2015-04-18
GTCCCTGCGGGTCGTCATTGGGCTTGTTGCCGTAGGCGCCCCAGAAGCGCTTGATCTTGCCGGTGTCGGGATCGACCACCGCCACGCGCCGGTTGCGATAGCCGTCGGCCACGAAGGCTTCGTTGGATTTCGGATCGACGTAGATCTGGGCGACGCGCCCGAAGTTTTCCGGATCGTTGCTGCCGGCGTTCTTGCCCTGGTGGCCGGACTGCATCAGGAACTTGCCGTCCTTCGTGAACTTGAGGATTTGTGAATCCTTGGCGCCGTTGCCGCCGAGCCAGATGTTGCCCTTGGAGTCGGCAAAGATGCCGTGCATCGATTCCGGCCACTCATAGCCTTGGCCCGGGCCGCCCCATGAGTGGATCACGTCGCCGGCCGGGTTGAAGGCGATCACCAGCGGCGCCGAGCGGCAACAGATCGCGACCGGCGGATTGAGTTCGGCGCCTTTTTCATTGTTGTTCAGGGTCGCGCTGCCGCGATGCGTGATCCAAACATTGTCCTGGTCGTCGATCGAAATGCCGATCGTCATGCCGAGCAGCCCTTCGTTGGGGAGCGGCTTCGGCCACAGCGGATCGACCTCGAAGATCGGCGCTTCCACCATCGTCTCCTGCGCGGTCGCGGCGTGCTGCAACATCGCCACGCCGGCGCCGAAGGCGATTACACCTGCGGCTAACGCCACGCCGCATAGAAGATTCCGCCGTTTTGTACCTTTGATCATCGTTTCCTCCCTATGTGGATTTTCGATCGAGTGGAAGACTTGTAGGGTGGGCAGAACGAAGCGTGCTCGCCCAGCTTGGTGGGCACGCTTCCTTTGCCCACCCTACGATGCTACGCCGCAGTTCACCATTCGCGCCGCACGAATTCCAGGCCGAGTTCCTTCTTTGCCCACAGCACCATGGGCGTGCTGTTGAGGAAGGACAGGACAGCCGGGGCAACCGCGTCCGGATCGGCCTTGCCGAGCGATGCGATGGCCACGACCACATCGCACTCGTCATTGAACGCAACCGACAGGAGGTGCTCGTTCGGCTTTTCATCGGACGCCAGATACGCCCGGCTGAGGCCTCGCATCCAACCGACTTTGACGGGGCTGCCGGCACCGAGGGCCCGCACCTTCGGGCTGACTAAGTCCGTATCGGCGACGCGCTCCAGTTCGTTGTCGTCGGATACGCCAGTGGAACAGTTGCAGAAACCGATCTTCGGCCGGATGAATACGTCGACCTTGACGCCGCAATCCGCCGGCATGCAGACGAAAGCTTTGCCGATGCCCCATTGGTCCTGCAAGAACGGCCATTTGGTCTCGGTCCAGACCGGCTCCATGGTGCTTGAGACTGTGGCTCGCGGAATTGCCGGCGCCCAAACCCCCCATACGGCCGCGGACCCGGCGACGACGATCGCGGCCGCGATGCCGATCGCAAACGGCGCCCGTTTCATGTGACAGCCTCCCGCTCCAATTGTCTGCGAACTGCAAACCCGCTTTTCTCCCGAAACACTAGCACGCGCTCGCCACCGGCAAAAGCTGCAAATCGCCATTTCAAGTTCGCCCGATTTGACTATAATGACTTCAACGATCGACAAATCGGGACAGGGAGGAACCATGATCAAGTTGTTGCGCGACCGCAAATTCGTGTGTGGCACAGCGCTCGCAGCCGGCATTCTGGGCTTAGGTGTCGGCCAGGCCGTGTTGCAGAAGCGCGCCGAGGCGCAGGGCTCGACCGTGCAGGCTCCGATCTTCGAGGTCGATCCGCTGTGGCCGAAGCCGCTGCCGAACAACTGGCTGCTCGGCTGGACCATCGGCATCTGGGTCGACGAACTTGATCATGTCTGGGTCATCCACCGCGGCGCCGGCGGGCTGCACAACAACGAGCGCGGCGCCGAGCTCAATCCGCCGATCGCCGAATGCTGCCGCACCGCCCCACCCATCCTGGTCTACGATTCGGACGGCACGTTGCTGCGCACCTGGGGCGGTCCAGGACCCGGCTACGAGTGGCCGCAGTCGAACCATGGCATCCACGTGGACTACAAGGGCAATGTATGGATCGGCGGCAACGGCGAGAAGGATGCCCACATCCTCAAGTTCACCAATGACGGCAAGTTCATCATGCAGGTCGGCCATCTCGGCGGCAACAAGGGCAGCAACGACCAGGAGAACTTCGGCCGCGTCGCCAAGATCTGGGTCGATCCGAAGACCAACGAGGCCTATATCGCGGACGGCTATCTCAACAAGCGCGTAGCGGTGATCGACGCCGACACCGGCAAGATGAAGCGCTACTGGGGCGCCTACGGCAACAAGCCCGACGACACCAATCTCGGCCCTTACGATCCCAAGGCGCCGCCGGCGCAGCAATTCCGCAACCCGGTGCACTGCATCGAGCGCTCGGTCGACGACCTCGTCTATGTCTGCGACCGCCAGAACGATCGCCTGCAGGTGTTCAAGCCCGACGGCACCTTCGTGAAGGAGGCGTTCTACGCCAAGAACACCAAGGGCGCCGGCGCGGTATGGGACATCGTGTTCTCCAAGGACCCGCAGCAGCGCTTCATCATGCTGGCCGACGGCCAGAACGAGCGGGTGCGCGTCATCGTGCGCGAGACGCTTGAGGAGATCACCTCGTTCGGCGACGGCGGACGTCAGCCCGGCCAGTTCTACGGCGTGCACAGCCTGGCATCGGATTCGAAGGGGAACATCTACACGACCGAGACCTACGAGGGTAAGCGCGTGCAGAAGTTCAACTACAAGGGCATCGGCTCGGTGCCGCTCGGCTATCAGGGCGTGCCCTGGCCGAAGAAGGTGTAACAGTTCCGTTTCGCTTTGGATTTCTCAATCGTGTCATCGCCCGCGAAAGCGGGCGATCCAGTAACCACGAGACTCGCTTTGGGCACGGCATCAGCCCGTAGGATGGGTTGAGCGTAGCGAAACCCATCGGGGCCTTCCGGGGGGCGAGGTGATGGTGGGTTTCGCGGAGTTTACCATCGGGCCGGCCCGATGGCAGGCTCCGGCCGGACCCGGTGGCTCAACCCACCCTACGAATCGGTGCCTTGGATTCACTTCTTGAAGAAGCAGAAATCGTCGACATTCGCGGCCCAGTCTGTGTTCGGCCACGGCGTGCCGTTACGCCCAAAGCGCGCGAACGTGTAGCCGCCGATCTCCTCCTCGTTGATCACGCAGATGTCGGGACCCGGGGTGACTTCCGCCTGGATCTTCTCTTTCTGGATCGATGTGCCGGTATGCGATCCGCCGTTCGGAAACGACACGCACTTGCCCCACTCGGGCCGGATGCACTCCTGTCCGAACACGCTCGAACTCGCCATCAACGCCGCCAAAACCACCAAGCCTCGCATTCATTTCCTCCTGTTCAACAACACAAGTTTCCGGGATCCCTGCATCCGCCAGAAACCTACTCGACACCCTTTGCCAGGAAAGCGGCCTTCGCGGCCGGGCTGGCGAGAAATTTCACGAAAGCTGCTGCGCCGTCGCGGTTGGCGGGCGCAGCCGAAGGCGCAGCCGCATAGCTTGTATAGTTTTGGGCATCTCCCGGCAGCGGCCCGACGAATTGCGCGCCCTTGTCGCCATAGAGCTTGATCTCCGTGATGGCGCCGAAGCCGATTTCCTTGCCCTTGCCATGGATGACGTGCTCCATCACGGCGGCGCCGTCCGGGTAGCGCGTCTCCTTCCCCTTGACCTCAACGCCGACGCCGAGCCGCTCGAACAGCTTTTCGAGATAGAGGCCGGTCGATGCCTTGTTGTAGACGACCGATTCGACGTCGAGCAAAGCGCGCTTGAGCGCATCGGCCGACGACACATCGGGCTTTGCGGCACCGTCGCGCACGACGACCCCGACCCCGACCCGTCCGACCGCAGCGCGCCGCGATCCGTCGAGCTTGCCGGCCTTCGCCAGTTCCTCAATGAGGGCCGGCGGCGCGATCACCACATCGGCGGCCTCGCCGCTGCCGACCCGTTGCTGGATCGCCGGGGCGGTGGCGAATTTGATCTTGACCTCGGTGCCGGTCTCCTTCCGGAATGCGTCCGCCGCTGCGACGACTCCGGGCTCGACTGCGCCGGCGCTGATGATGTTGATTTCGGCGGCCAAGGCCGGGGCGGAGGCCACAAGGCCCAGTGCGATTGTCAGAGGCACACGCTTGTTCATCCCGGTCCCTCCCTGCGGTGAATGGCGGCCACGTCGGTCGGTCCGGACAATACGCCGCGATGGCGGGGCGTCAATGCATCAGACCGCGGCAGCGCCGGGGCTTGACCGGGCCTATGGCGCGCCGCACATAACGGGCTTGACGCGGGTAAACGAATCGCGCCGCCACTGACGACGGTTAAGCCACCACCAATGCGCGACAAAATCCTTATCGTCGATTTCGGCTCCCAGGTCACCCAGCTGATCGCCCGGCGCGTGCGCGAAGACGGCGTCTATTGCGAGATTGTACCGTTCCAGAAAGCGCGCGAAGCCTTCGCGGCGATGAAGCCTCGGGCCGTGATCCTCTCCGGCGGCCCGGCTTCGGTGCTCGACGCCGATGCCCCCTTGCCGCCCCCCGAGTTCTATCAAGCCGGCCTGCCGGTGCTCGGCATCTGCTACGGCGAGCAGGCGATGGCGCACCAGCTCGGCGGCGAGGTCGAGGGCGGCCACCACCGCGAGTTCGGCCGCGCCGAGGTCGAGGTGACCGAGGATTGTGCGTTGTTCGACGGCGTATGGCGCAAGGGAGAGCGGTACCCGGTGTGGATGAGCCATGGCGACCGGGTGACGCGGCTACCCGACGGCTTTCGTCCCGTCGCCACATCGCCCAATGCGCCGGTCGCCGCCATTGCGGACGATGAGCGCAGATTCTACGCTACCCAGTTCCACCTTGAAGTCGTGCACACCCCCCACGGCGCCGCGCTGTTGCGCAACTTTGTGCGCAACATTGCCGGCTGCGCCCGCGACTGGACTATGCGGGCGTTCCGGGACGAGGCGATTGACAAAATCCGCCGGCAGGTCGGTGTGGGCCGCGTGATCTGCGGCCTCTCGGGCGGCGTCGATTCCGCCGTTGCGGCCGTGCTGATCCACGAGGCGATCGGCGACCAGCTCACCTGCGTGTTCGTCGACCACGGCCTGTTGCGGCTCGGCGAAGGCCGCAAAGTGGTGACGCTGTTCCGCGACAGCTACAATATCCCGCTTGTCCACGTGGAGGCGCAGCCGCAGTTCCTGGCAGCGCTTAGGGGCGTCACCGATCCTGAGGCGAAGCGCAAGACCATCGGCCAGCTCTTCATCGATGTGTTCGAGGCTGAGGCTAAGAAGATCGCGGCGGACGGCCAGGCGCCGGCGCAATTCCTCGCCCAGGGCACGCTCTATCCGGACGTGATCGAGAGCGTGTCGTTCACCGGCGGACCGTCGGTGACGATCAAGTCCCACCACAATGTCGGCGGGCTGCCCGAGCGCATGAACATGAAGCTGGTCGAGCCGCTGCGCGAGCTGTTCAAGGACGAAGTGCGCGCGCTCGGCCGCGAACTTGGCCTGCCGGACGCCTTCGTCGGCCGCCATCCGTTCCCCGGGCCCGGCCTCGCGATCCGCTGCCCGGGCGAGATCACCGCCGAGAAACTCGATATTTTGCGCCTTGCCGACGAGATCTTCATCGAGGAAATCCGCCGCGCCGGGCTCTATGACGACATCTGGCAAGCCTTTGCGGTGATCCTGCCGGTGAAGACCGTGGGCGTGATGGGCGACGGGCGCACCTACGACTATGTGCTGGCCTTGCGCGCCGTGACCTCGACCGATGGCATGACGGCGGATTTCTATCCGTTCGACATGGCGTTCATCGGCCACGTGGCGACCAGGATTATCAATGAGGTGAAGGGGGTGAACCGGGTGGTGTACGACGTGACCAGCAAGCCGCCGGGGACGATCGAGTGGGAGTGAGGGGGGCAGGATCCCTGCCGGGCCCTGGAAGGAAATAGCGTAGGAAAAATAGAGAATTATCGATGTCTCATTAATGATCGGCAGCCATTTTCAATCGAATCACTTGTTTCCTTAGCTATTGATTTGAAAGACAAAGATCAGAAAACGGTCTTCAAAACTTTATTGGTGCCATCGATGAGATCGGTCACCTGCTGTTCTGTTGGCTCTTTCTCCTTCTTGTGATCGCAGACATTCCGAATGTCAGCGAGCATCGATACGAACCGCCACTGAGGAACATCGATTACTTAGTTAGCTTTTAGCAATTCGTTTAGATCGCCAAGAGTGGGGTTCTTCTTCAAGATTTTGAGACCGCGATCGTCGCATACCTGCCGGAGATGCTTCTCCAACACGACGCCAGCGACCGCGCCCGCCGCACGCAGAAACTTATTTTCCAGCAACTCACGTGCCGCACCAATTTCGCTATCGAACAGGTCCGCTTGAACGAGTTGCCGGATCTCGAACAATGAGCTTTCAAATCGCCGCTTGGCAGCCCAGCAATATAGCTGCCTGCTGCCGAAAATGGGGAATCGCTGCTTTGTTATCCACTACGACTTCATCGTACGGCTGGCGAGTAACGCGGAGGCCTTTGAGGGCATCTTGAATGCGGTAGGTGGCATACGTGATTACCTTTCGGTTCCTCGGTACCTCAAAGTGCTCTTTGAAATCCTGAAGCCGGTCGGGTAGCAACTGCCTGAGAAGGGCAAAGCATTCTGAATACCATGCTTCATAAGACACGTTGAATTTTGGAAGTTTCTTAAGTGCCTCTTCGGACGTACCTTTGTCCTCGAGCTTGAACGCCTTAGCCACCTCAGCAGTGCCGTGTGTCTCCACAAGCAAGGCAAGCTCAAGCTCCCCTGCGGCCTTGAGCAGAGCCTCCAGGTCAGACTTGAAGCGGTCAATATTTCGTATTGCTGTCACTATCGACATCTCCCAGGTCTGGTACGAATTTTAACCCCGCCACCACCGAAATCCGCCCCGCTGGCCGCAAATTGTTCTTGATCACGATCTCCACGTCCTGGTCGAGCGCGGTCAGGAAGGTCACCAGCCGCTCCACCGAGAAGCCGTCGAGCTTGTAGTTGGCCAACGCTGAGACCTTGGGCTGGTTGATCCCAAGCTTTTCCGCCGCTGCCGTTTGGTTTAACCGCCGCCGCGCAATCACGCCGTTGATGGCATGAGCAAGGCGCAGCTTCGTCTGCCGCTCCTCGGCGTCGGTGTAGCCGAGATCGGCGATTACGTTGGCCGTGCCGCGGGTGATCGCATCGTCTGCTTCTTTCGTCATCGCAACGTTTCGCTTTGCCATAACGTGCCTCATAATCCTACGAAAGACTCGAAATCAACCTCTTGATCTCAGGCCTCTGCTTGAGGGAGCGCTCGACGGCCTCGCGCCATTTGGGTCCGCTTTCGAGGGCCGTCCGACATGCCTCTTCGAGTTCACCGGGTCGATCCTCGCGCAGAATTGCAATCAAGGCTTGCGCCTGGGCCAGATCTTTCACGGTCTTAGCCCGCGCGGGTCCGGAGCGGCGCTGGGCAACGATCAATTTGTGAATGGCATATCGCTCGGGGCGCGGAATCTGAACCAGGATTCCACTTCGATAAAGCGCCACTGCCGGAATGGGCTCGGCAATGAGGAAATTGAGAAAAGGAAGCCCCTGCGCGTAGACGCCGAGAGGATTGAGATAAACGATGTCTTTCCCTTCTCGCATGCGCGGCACCAGGAAATCGACAGTCGTTCCGCCGTCACGCATACGCCACCGCGTCGGTCGATGCTTCGGATCGAGGCCAGCCGCCGGTTCAAGGTGGAGAGCCTTGAATGTCTCGGCGATGGAAGGATCGACTTTGTCGGCGATAACCAGTTTGAGATTCTCAAATGCGGCCACGTCGACATCTTCCGTCGCCGCCATGGTGCCCGAAAATGATGCGCCGAGTTCTGCGGCATAAAAGCGAAACGCGTGCGTGCCGACCAGCGTGCCGCCCAAGCGGAAAACCCCGACGCGGGCCATTGCACTGAGAACCGTGCCATTTGTTCGATCCATGGTGGGAAGGCCAGCGCTGCGGAGCTGGGGCGACGAATTTGGCCGCGCGCCGGTCGAAATCTCGCTGGGCTTCCTGATGCTCTGCTGCGGACTCAAGCTGTTTGCGCAGCGCAGGGCTGTCGGGACCTATATATCGGTCAACCGGGCGATCCCCGATCCGCTGACGCGCGTACCAATATTTGCCTTGCGGCAACTCCTTGAGAAAAGGCGTCCCCCCGACGGTCGAAACGGAGCGAAACCTGTGCATCTCCACAAGGTCCTGATAGATCGTATGGGCGGACAGGGGGAAACGCATCAAGCGACGATACCCTACGTTTTTTGTTCGTGTAGGGTATAACAGCGATGCCCGACAAATTCGAGTTTCGTAGGGTACTTACCCGCAAGGGCCGCTTCGACTACTTGCTCGTGGGGTCGACCGGGGTCCCGGAGCCGGTGCCCGCTACGGAGGCCCGCCGGGGCCGGCGGACGGCTCTCACCTTCCCGCTGCTTCCGCCTCCGCAGAAGAACTGATCGCCGCCATCGGACTCGAGCCCCGACACGCCTACTCCGGGCGGCATCTCGAGCCTCTCCAGTACCTCTCCGGTCCGCGGATCGACCCGCCTCAAATCGCTGTCGTCACCTTCCCAGGTGCCGTGCCAGAGCTCGCCCTCGACCCAGGTGACCCCGGTGACGAAGCGGTTCGACTCGATGGTGCGGAGAATCGCCCCGGTTTGGGGATCGATTTGATGGATCTTGCGGTCCCGATACTGCCCCACCCAGAGCGTCCCTTCGGCCCACGCGAGCCCTGAGCCACCGCCGCCGGGCGCCGGGATCGTGGCGAGCACATGGCCGGTCTTCGGATCGATCTTCAGGATGCGATCCCCGGCGAGCTGAAACAGGTGCTCCCCGTCGAAGGCCGTTCCCGCTTGCCCGGCGACATCGATCGAGCGCACCGTCTTGCCGCTCGCAGGATCGAAGGCGTTCAGCTTGTCTCCGGACGCAAACCAGACATGCCGACCGTCAAACGTAACCCCACCCACGTGGTCGACGCCCGGAAAGAGTCCATACTCACGGAGGATTTCAGCCGCTGATCGAATCATGCTTCAGTCCTAGTCACTCGGGCAGTGGAGCGGGAAGTAGCAAGGTTGTCGTGAATCCCGGCATGGGCGGGGCCATCCAACGACGTGCTCGCCCACGACCAAACGACTGCACCTTGCCTGCTGCCACAAGCTGGTCAAGTGCCCGCTGCACGGTGCGCTGGCTGGCGCCAAGCGCAAGCGCCAGGGCCGAGCTCGACCACGACTCACCGTCGGCGAGGAAGGCGAGCATCGTCGCATGCTGCCCTTCGATGCGCCGCGCCAGCACGACGACCTCGCTTGCGCGGCGCGGCACCAGCGCAAACCCTCGCTTCGTCGCGCTCACGCCGGCCAGCGTCCGCAGCACCGTGCGAAGCCGCCCGACCTCGACCCGCAACCGTGCGCGATGGGATTCATCGGCGTGCTTCGCTCCGAATACCCGCGCGACGAGCGTGCCCCGCGGCACGTCTTCAGGCCACGCTTCGCCCAGCGCGCGTGCGAGCGCAAACAGCACCGGACGCCTTGCGAGCGAGACGACCGCGTGCGCGTCACGCACGACATGAAGGCACGCGTCCAGGACGAGCGCCCTCGACGCGTGCAACGCCTCGACCTCCTCGAGGAAGAGGATACGCTGCTCGCCACGCGCAATCAGGCGCGCCGCGGGCACCTTCAGCACGAGAGATGCGCCTTCGACCTCCGCCGTCAGCGCCGGGATACGGGCGTGGCGCGCGGCGCGCTTGGCCCGAGCGAACGCAGCGCGCGCCGCCTTCGTCCGGAGGCGCCGCACCGCGATCCCCGCGACCACTAGCTCGTAGGCGGCCCTCGATGGGGGCGGGAAGGGCGCGGGGTCGAGCTCAGCGAGCGCGCGCTCGGCCTCGTCGAGGCGCCCGATCAGGAGGAGGCGCCGGACCTCGAGATACCGCGCATACGCGGCGTTCACCCGGTCGCCATGTTGTTCGAGCGTCGCCCGCGCCGTGTCGAGCGCCTTCGCAGGCCAGGTGAGGTCGCGCGAGACAAGCGCGATCTCGGCCTCGGCGACGACACACCTCGCGCGGGCCACGGCTTCTCTCGGACCGAAGGCGCGCGCCGCACTTCGCACGAGAGCCTTCGCGCGAACGAGATCGCCGAGCTGCGCCATCGCGATGCCGCGAAGCGCCAGCGCGGGCGCGTCGTCGCGCAGGGCGACCCGATTCAGTGCGCCGAGGGGATCACCCGCGGCGAGCGCACGCGCCGCGGCCGTGATCATCGAGTCCATCGGAATCCCGCCACACTTGTCACTCCCACCGTCCGGTACCCCGGCCCTAAATCGATCTCACGGCCAACACCCGCACGTCGTGTCGAGAAAGGCACGACGACGCGTGACACGCAAGGGGAGAAGAGCGATGACGAAGCACATGACCGGGACACGTGAGGAGTGGCTCGCAGCGCGGCTCAAACTGCTCCAGGCAGAGAAGGAGCTCACGCGGCGCAGCGACGAGCTGGCGCAGCAACGTCAGGAGCTGCCGTGGGTCCGGGTCGACAAAGCGTACCGATTCCAGACCGACGGAGGGAGCGCCTCGCTGCCAGACCTCTTCCGGGGGCGCTCGCAGCTCCTCGTCTACCACTTGATGTTCGGCCCCGAGTACAACGCGGCCTGCCCGAGTTGCTCGGCGATCGCGGATGGGTTCAACGGCACCGTCGTCCACCTTGAGAACCATGACGTGGCGATGACCGCGATTTCGCGCGCTCCGCTCCACAAGCTGCAAGCTTTCAAGCGGCGGATGGGGTGGGCGTTTCCGTGGGCGTCCTCGGACGGCAGCGACTTCAACTTCGACTTCAACGTCTCGCTAACCGAGGAGCAACAGCGCGCCGGAGGCAGCGAGTACAACTACCAGCGCGGGGGGGCGTGGCAGTCGCCGCCGCCGGACGGGCCTGTCACCGAGATCGCGGCGATGACCGGAACGGACGCGGCCACGTTCATGCGCCAGAAGCCGGGCATGAGCGCGTTCGTGCTCGAGGACGGCGTCGTCTACCACACCTATTCCACCTATGCGCGCGGACTGGACGGTCTCTGGGGCATGTACCAATGGCTCGACCGTGCCCCCAAGGGGCGCAACGAGACGGGCGTCTGGTGGCGCCACCACGACATGTACGACAAGCGCTGAGCCAAGTCATGGGTGTCGTTGGCGCAACCGCGGGACGGGAGATCTCAACCACCATGGTTTCCGAGCGAGCTTCCCAGCGAGCCTTCTTCGGCGTCTCGGCGCTGCTCTTCGCCGCCAGCGCGGCGGTGACGATCCTGTGGTGCGCGTCCATGTCGGCGATGGGCGAGATGCCGATGCCCGGCGGCTGGACGATGTCGATGGCGTGGATGCGGACGCCCGGACAGACGTGGCCCGGCGTCGCGGCGTCGTTCCTCGGCATGTGGGTCGTGATGATGGTGGCGATGATGCTGCCGTCCCTGGTCCCGATGCTGCGGCGCTACCGAGAGGCCGTCGGCAGGACAGGCGAGACACGGCTGGGTCAGCTCACCGCGCTGGTGGGCGTGGGGTACTTCTTCGTGTGGACCGTGTTCGGAATGGCCGCTTTTCCGCTGGGCGTCGCGCTGGCGGCGGTCGCGATGCAGGAGCCAGACCTGGCGGGCGCCGTTCCGATCGCGGTCGGTACGGTCGTCCTGATCGCCGGCGCGCTTCAGTTCACCGCATGGAAGGCGCGTCACCTCGCCTACTGCCGGGAGGTGCCCGGGCGCGGCCATGCGCTGCCGGCCGACGCCGGCACGGCCTGGCGACACGGCCTGTGCCTCGGCCTCCACTGCAGCCGCTGCTGTTTCGGTCTGATGGCGATCCTCCTCGTCATCGGGGTCATGGACCTGCGCGCGATGGCTGTCGTGGCCGCAGCCATCACGGTCGAACGTCTCGCACCGGCCGGTGAGCGCGTCGCGCGAGCCATCGGAGCCGTTGCCGTCGGGGTCGGGCTGTTTCTGATTGCGCAAGCAGCCGGGCTCGGATGACGCATCCTGCATGGTGCACCTGAACTTCGCCCGCCGTATGAGCCCTGGGACCATCCGCGTCGACGCGAAGGGAGGCGCTTTCAAAACAAACTATATTGCAACGTTTCGCGGCGCTCCTTCCGGGCAGGCGGCGCCTGATGAAGCACCAGCTCTGGCGCGATATCGCGCAGGAATGGCGAGGGCGGCAAGGTGCGCGGCTGGCCGCGCCAGGTGCGCCGCAGGGCGCGGCTGAGGAACAGGCGGTCCCTCGCACGCGTCATGGCGACGTAGAACAGGCGGCGCTCCTCGGCGTCCGGGCCGCCTTCGTCCGACATGTCTTCGGCCCCCGAGGCTCCTGAAGCGCCCCAGGAAAACGGCATAAGCCCGTCTTCGAGACCGACCACGAACACCACCGGAAATTCCAGTCCCTTCGCGGCGTGCATGGTGAGCAGCGACACCCGATCAGCGCGCGCGTCCCAGAAATCCGCTTCCGTGGAGAGGGCAACCTGCTCTCGCAACAGCGCCTCATCTCCGGTGCCGGCGAGCGCGGTGAGCCAACGCTTTGCCTCAGCCAGCGCCGCGACGTCGGACCCGTCTCGCCGCATCTGTTCGGCCGCTGCGGCGATGCGCGGGGACAAGTCCAGGGCGCGGAGATCGGTGCCCTGCTGTCCCAGCGCCCCCAACAAAGCCCGCACCAGGGCGTGGCCGGCGATGGGCGCCGGGGAACTCTTCTTGAAGGGAATGCCGGCCCGATCGAACGCGTCCCTGAGTGCGGCTGACTGCGCACCGATGCGATAGAGCACCGCGAAATCCGCAAAGCCGAGCGGCCTGCCGGCCCCTTTGAGGACTTGCTCTCGGTTGGCGGCCAAGAGGTCGTGCCCGCCCAAAAGGCTTTCGATCGTGGCGGTCACGAACTCCGCCTCCGCCTGTTCCGTCGACGCGGCATGGACGATGACCGGATCCTGCATCGGCCGCGTGATGTCCTCCGGCGTTCCCTCGCCGATGACCTGGGCGGCGGCAGTGACGATCGTGCCGGTGGAGCGGTAGTTGCGCTTAAGCCGCATGGTGCGAGCTGAGGGGAAATCCTGCCGGAAGCGCGTAAAGCACGCCGCCGTCGCGCCGCGGAAACCATAGATCGCCTGGTTCGGATCGCCAATCACGCAGATATTGCCGGCGGGCGGCGCGAGGCGCTGCAGCAGCCGGTATTGCGGTTCGTCCACATCCTGGAACTCGTCAACGCAAAGATAGGAGAAGCGGTTCTGCCACAGCGCCGCGAGCTGCGCATTGGTCTCCAGGATCCCGACCGCCAGTCCCACGAGGTCATCGAAATCGACCCAGTTCCGCTCCATCGCCAGCTGGCGGCAGGCCGCGAGGGCCGCAGCTGCCTCCGCATCATCGGGCTTAAGTCCTGTGCGCTTCAGCCGCGAGATCGCTTTCAAGAGCCGTGCGGCCTTGCCTTCCGTAACACCCAGTTCCGTCGCGAGCGCCGCTCTGCGTTCCGGTTCATCTGCGATGCGGAAATCCGCTTTGAGGCCGGCCGCCGCGCCGTTAGCGCGCAGGATCGCGAGCCCCAGCGAATGGAAGCTGTGGACCGCGCAGGCTCCGGCGCTGGGCGGCAGCAAAGCGGCAAGCCGGCCCCTCAATTCCTCTGCAGCGCGGCGCGTGAAGGTGACGGCAAGGCACGCCGCCGCGGGCACGCCGCGTTCCAGCACGAGATGGGCGAGGCGGTGCGTCAGCATGCGCGTCTTGCCGGAGCCGGGACCGGCCATGATGATCAGCGGCCCGTCTGCCGCTTCGGCCGCGCGGGCTTGGTCCGCATCGAGCGCCGCGAGGATGCCGTCCCGGCCGGAGGACACGGGCGCCGGCGCGTCGCGCGGCTCTTGCGTCTCTGTGACCTCCGGCGCGGCCTTGTTCTTGACGCGTACGCGACGGCGCGTCGGAGCCTCAAACAGCAGGTCACCTCGCCTGAGGCGATCGAGTTCGCCCTCTTCGAACAAGCGGATCACGCCGTATTCGCCGTCATAGCCGGCCTGCCGGATCACGGTGCCGGCGCGTAGCCGGTCCACTGCTTCGCCGAGCAGTGGATTGACCTTGGCGATGTCTTCGACGGGCGCCTCTTCCAGCACGGCGAAATCCGAGCCGAGCGCAGCGGTGGTGCGATCGTAGGCCCGCGCCGCGCCTTGCGAAGCGACACCGCCGCCGACGATTTCGGAGAGGATCTCGGGCAACGGCACGAGGCTCGTCACCGCGCCGGCGGTCGGCGGCGGCAGCGCATCCGCTACCTTGCGGTCGGCCAGCATCTCCACGCGATGGGCGACGCCGAAAGTCACGCGGTTGCCGCAGACCGGGCAGCGTCCGTCATGGGCGATGGTCTCGGCCGGATCGAGCCGCACGCCGCAGGCGCGGTGTCCGTCCAGATGGTATTTCCCCTCTTCGGGGAAAAACTCCACCGTCCCCTCATAGCCTTCACCTGTCTCGAGCGCGCGTCGCATGGCAAAGAAATCGGGTTCGCACGAAAAGCGCGTTGCCTCCCGGCCGAGCTTGCCCGGCGAATGCGCATCGGAATTGGAGGTGAGGCGATAGCGATCGAGGGAAGAGACCCGCCAGTTCATTGCCGGGTCGGAGGACAAGCCGGTTTCGACGGCGAAGATGTGGTTGGAGAGATCGCCGTAGCATTCATTGATGGAATCGAAACCCGATTGCGAGCCGAGGGCGGCAAACCACGGCGTCCAGATATGCGCCGGGACGAGAAAGGAATGCGGTCCGGATTCCAGCGCGACCTCCAGCAAGTCGCGGGAGTCGAGACCCAGGATGGGCCGCCCATCTGACGCGATGTTGCCGATCCGCCCAAGGCTTGCGGCAAACCGATCGGCCGCATCGAAATCGGAAACATAGATGAGATGATGGACCTTTCGGGTGCGCTCACCCTTCTTGTAGATGGTCGAAATCTCGACCGACAGCATGAAGCGCACCGCAGTCCGGCATGAGGGCGGCAGGGTCTTCCAGATCCCGGCCTCGATCTCGGGTTTGAGGGAGAACAGCCCGCCACCCGCGGGCACGAGCTTGTCCTTGATCTCCGCAAGCCAGGCCGGATGCACGCAATCCCCGGTGCCGACCACGGCGATGCCCTTGCGGGCCGCCCACCAGGCGAGATGCTCGAGGTCGAGGTCGCGGCTGGTGGCCCGCGAATATTTGGAGTGCACATGCAGATCGGCATGAAATTCCATGGCGTCCCTCTGCCCCACTGATGAGATCCGCACGGGTTAACGAGGCCCGATCGTTTGGACGGATTCCTGGAGTGGAGCAAGGGACGGTGTGGACAAACTGCGACGCGCGGAAGAAAACTCGTCCCGCCGCGGCAACTCCAGCCGGCGGGAGCTGCAAGTTACGGTTGAGCACGGTCAAATCGGCCGCCGCCAACCACGAACTCATCGATTTAGGTTGATTCAACGGGGATGCTGCCATGGCGGGCCCAAAAAAGACGCTTGAGGCCATCAAGCGCGGCGGAGCCAACATCGCTTTTCGCGATTTTCAACGCTTGATGGAGGAATTGGGCTTTCGACTGAACCGGATCAGCGGTAGTCACCATATTTACATCCATCCAAGGGTGCCTCGCCCGATGAACGTTCAATCGGCCGGAAAGGACGCTAAGCCATATCAAATACGCCAATTGAGAGATATAATAGAAGAGTTCGGATTGAGGTTTGAAGAGTGACCGCGAACCGCTACGCCATTATCGTATTCTGGTCCGAGGACGATTGCGCCTGGGTCGCCGATGTTCCGGATTTGAAGTCCTGCGCGGCATTCGGCAGCACGCCGGAAGAGGCTTTCGCAGAAGTGCGCATAGCTATGGATGCCTGGTTGGCTGCCGCACGCGAGGCCGGCCTGGAAATCCCGAAACCTCAGTTTCAACCCCATCATGAGGCGGCTGAATAACCCTTCTCCGCAGCATCAACGCGCACGGAGCACAGCGATGAACGCGCATTCGCGATCAGGCCGCTCATCGAAATCCGCACCGCCCGTCGTCGTGTTCCGCGACCAGTTTGAAGGCGCCTGGATCAAATTGACGGTCCAGAAGACCCGTGCCGCTGCTTTGATCACCGGTGGCGAACTCCGGCCAGAGAGGTGCGTTGCGCGGCAATTTTTCACAATGAAGAAACCGAAGGGCCAAATACGTGTTCGGCAAACAGCCGGCCGTTACCTCGTGCCGCCCCTCAGACGGAGATGCACGGGAAAATCGGCAGCCCGCATGAGCGAATGTTCGACTTGGGCTGTGGCGCAGGAGCATCGAATGGGCACCGAGCAGAGCTTCCGTACCGCGGCAACCAGCGATATCGGTGAAAACCGCCGGCTGGTCACCAGCGACACCGCCAAGGGAGCGCCCGTATACGGCGCCGACGGCAATAGACTCGGGCGGATTGAATGGGTGATGGCCGACGCGGCAACGGGCGAGATCGCCTATGCGGTCGTGAACTTTGGCCTCGGAAGCAGCATTGGATTCGAGGCCGACCACCATCGGGTGCCGTGGTCGCTTCTGGCGTACAACCCTCGGTTCGACGGATACGAGCTCAGGATCGCCGACAGCCGAGCATCCCGGCATGACCGAAGTTGAACGACTCGCCCATTTCGTCGATCAGAGGCGGTTTGGCGACATCAGCGCAGAAGCGCGGCAACAGCTCAAAATCCGCGTGCTCGATACGATCGGTGTTGCGATCGGCGCCCTTGACGCACCGCCGATCCTGGCCATCTCTCGGATGATCGAAGAGCTTGGGGGGCGGCCGCTCGCGACATTGATCGGGGGCGGCAAGACCGCGCCGGACCGCGCCGCATTCTTCAACGGCGCGCTCAGCCGCTACCTCGATTTCATGGACAGTTACCTGGCGGCGTCCGAGACCAATCACCCGTCGGACAATATGGGCGCCGTGCTGGCTGCGGCGGAGATGCGCGGCGCGAGCGGCGCCGACTTTCTCACCGCACTCGCGATCGCCTATCAGGTGCACACGCGGTTGAGCGACGTCGCGCCGGTGCGGGACAAGGGCTTCGACCATACCACCCAGGGCGCCTACGCGGCGGCGGCTGGGGTCGCCAAGGCGCTCCGCCTGCCGCCCGATCAGATCGCCAATGCGATCGCCATCAGCGGGACCGCCAATGTGGCGTTGCGGGTCACTCGGACCGGCGCGCTTTCTCATTGGAAGGGGCTTGCCTATCCGAACGCCGCAATGGCGGCGACCCATGCGGCGCTCCTCGCCGCCCACGGCATCACGGGCCCGGCGGCGGTCTTCGAAGGCAACAAGGGGTTTAAGGAAACGATCTCTGGCCCGTTCGAGATCGATTGGCTTTCAGAGGATCTCGAGCGCGTGCGGCTGACGATCCTCAAGAAGCACAATGCCGAGATTCATGCCCAATCGGCGCTCGACGCCGCTCTGGACATCCGTTCACGTCCGAACTTCTCGATCGACAAGGTGCGGGACGTGCGGCTCAAGACGTTCCGCGTCGCCTATCAGATCATTGGCGGCGGCGAGGAGGGCGACAAGCGCACGGTGCGCAGCAAGGAGGAGGCGGATCACAGCCTGCCCTACATGCTGGCGGTCGCGCTTCTCGACGGCGAAGTGCAGCCGGAGCAATACGCGCCGGAGCGGATCGCGGCCCGGGATGTCCAGGAGCTGCTGCGGCGTGTCGTCATTACGCCTGATCAAGCCTTGTCGGAGCGATTTCCGCAGCGAATGCCGGCACGACTATCATGGCTTTCACACAAATCCGTTCGACTGGGCAACGGCGCGGCAGAAATTCGACCGCGTCACGCGGGCATTTCTGTCGAAGACGGCGGCAGACAGGATCGCGGAAGTCATTGCCAAGCTTGATGAGCGGCCGGTTTCGGAGTTGACCGCGTGTCTCGCCTCCGTTCCACGAAGGATGTCGTAGGGTGGGCAAAGCCAACGGGTCCGGCCTTCGGCCGGCCCGATGACAGGCTCCGCGTGCCCACCATGGCCGAGCCCCGGTGGGCACGGCGCGCAAGAGCGCGCCTTTGCCCACCCTACAAGTGATTCCCCTCACGGCTTGTAAGTCGTGATCCGTCCCCAGCTGCTCTTGGTTCCCCACAGGCCGGCGCGCAAGCATTCAAGCTGAACGATCTGACTGTGGTCGACGAACAGGTTCACTTCGGCCCCGTAGTTCTTGATGTACCACTCGAAAACTTTCGGATCGGCGGCTTCGAACATCACCGGTGCGAGCCCAAGGCCGTCGATGATGGCGGCAACCGCATCGGTTCGCCACGTCGTGACACTTTCCGTAATGCCCTCGGACTCGATCATGATGCGGTCGGCGCCAGCGTCGAGGCAGCGGCTTGCCAAGCCGATAACCCAGCGCACGTCGCGGGTGCCTTCGGCCGCAAGTTCGGCGGCCTCGGTGGCGCCGCCGGCGCCGAACTGAATGCCCAATTCGGGCTTCGCCTTGAGTCCGGCCTGCGCCACCGTCTTGACCAGCGCGATGAGATCGTCCGGCGGCAAGGTGATGAAACCCGTCGAAAGCTCGACCACGTCAAAACCGAGATCCTGGCACTCGCCGAGGTATCTTTTGACCGCCCCTGCCCCTTCGTGGGCGAGCACATGCTCGATAAAGCCACCGGTTGAGATATAGGCATTATGCTTGTGCGCGACGTCGTTGATTTCCCTGACGCGGGCGCGAGGCATCAGCGCGAAGGAGCCGCCGGCATATTTGACGCCGTCGACATACTCGCCCACCGTTTCCAGGATGTCGGATAGATACCGTGTTCCCATGACCGCATAGTAGGGACCCCGGATTTCCGTCAGCCCAATCTGCCGCGGCTTGGTTGCGCGTTGGTTGAGCCGGATGAAGGGAAAAGCTCGTTCGTCCAAGTTTGCCTCGCTGGTGGTCTTTGTAGCCCGGATGGAGCTCGTCGTAGGGCGCAATAAGCGCAGCGCATTGCGCCGTTTCGTCTCAAACATGCTTGCCGGGGCGACGGTGCCGAACGGCGCAATGCGCTGCGCTTATTGCGCCCTACGGCACGCTACAGCACGCGTTTCACCGATCGATCTCCCCGAACACAATGTCGAGTGATCCGATGATCGCAGCCACGTCCGCCAGCATGTGGCCGCGACAAAGGAAGTCCATCGCTTGCAGGTGAGCGAACGAAGGCGCGCGGATTTTGCATTTGTATGGCCGGTTGGTGCCGTCGGCGATCAGATAGACGCCAAATTCGCCTTTGGGCGCTTCGACGGCGGCATAAATCTCGCCGGCCGGCACGTGATGGCCTTCGCTGTAGAGCTTGAAATGCTCGATCGTTGCTTCCATGGAGCGCTTCATCTCCGCCCGCAAGGGCGGAACGACCTTATTGTCCCTGGCCGCGAACGGCCCCTGGCCTTCGGGCAGACGAAGTTTGTCCAGGCACTGCTTCATGATGCGCACCGATTGGTGCATTTCCTCCATCCGTACGAGATAGCGGTCGTAGCAGTCGCCGTGCTTGCCGACCGGGATGTCAAAATCGAGCTCCGAATAACATTCGTACGGCTGCGCCTTGCGCAAATCCCAGGCAGCCCCGGAGCCGCGCACCATCACGCCCGAGAAGCCCCAACCCCATGCATCGGCGAGCTTGACTTCAGCTATCCCGACATTGCGCTGCTTGAAGATGCGATTGTCAGTGAGCAGGACCTCAAGATCGTCGCATACCTTCAGGAACGGATCGCAAAACGCCCAGATGTCATCGAGAAGCTTGGGCGGCAGGTCCTGATGGACGCCGCCGACCCGGAAGTAGTTGGCATGCATCCGCGCACCCGATGCACGCTCATAAAACGCCATCAGCTTCTCGCGCTCCTCAAAGCCCCACAGTATCGGCGTCAGCGCACCGACATCGAGGGCCTGGGTCGTCACGTTGAGGAGATGAGAGAGCAAACGTCCGATCTCGGAATAGAGGACTCGGATCAGCTGCCCGCGCTTGGGAACCGTGATGCCGAGAAGCCTTTCGGCGGCCAGGCAGAACGGGTGTTCCTGGTTCATGGGCGCGACATAGTCGAGCCGGTCGAAATAGGGCAGCGCCTGCAGATACGTCTTATGCTCGATCAGCTTTTCAGTGCCGCGGTGCAAGAGGCCGATGTGGGGATCAACGCGCTCGACGATCTCGCCGTCAAGCTCAAGCACGAGGCGAAGCACGCCGTGGGCCGCGGGGTGCTGGGGCCCAAAGTTGAGGGTGAAATTGCGGACAGCGGCTTCCATGGCGCCTTATGCCTGTTGCTGTGGCAACGTGGGGCCGTATAAGGAGTTCCCGAGCGGCGTCCCCTCCAGGATCGCCGCGGCACGGAAACCGGACGGCATTGATTTCGTTGGGAATTCCAAAATTAGTTCGTTTTGACTGAATCCGGCGCCGAACAGTCCTATACCGTACATAGTATTATCATACCTTCTTCGGCCGCCGTCGGCGTGCAGCCTTCCGGCGCGCCACGTCGAATGCGCGGATGGCGAGCTTGCGCCGCCACAGCGCGCCGCGTTCGTACCGATCGAGCCTGGCGAGACGCGCGCCGATGTCCGACAGGGTGGCAACGCGTTTGTCCGCGCCCGGGTCGCTGGCCTCGCCCGGCGTCGCGATCGGCCCCGCCACGCCGGTGACGGGCCGGTCGTCGGGGCAGGCCATCGCGGCCGAGATCATGTCGCGGCGGGCGCGTGCGACGCGCATGAGATCGACCTGCGCCTCGGCGATCCGGCGCGCCCGGCCGATCAGCTCGGCGTCCTGGCATCCCGGCGCAATCTCCTCCGCCATGAACGCCACATCCGCGCCGACATCGGGATCATACATCACCGCCACGTTGAGGCCGTGCTTGCGGGCATTCTGCGCCGAACGCGCCTTGCCGGCGGCCGAGGTCGGGCCGGTGCCGGCGGGCTTGCCGAGGCGGTTGGCGCGCAGCTTGCGCTTGCTGCCCCCACCCCACCCTCCCCCGCTTGCGGGGGAGGGGAGGGAGGGGGCGCCGACGCCGGCATTGACGGCGCCGCTGCGGCTGCCGCCGCCCGCCACGTCGGGCGCGGTCATGCGCTGCCCGGGGCGACGTCCTCGAACTCGGCGTCGATGGCGTCCCCGGCGCGGCGCAGGGCTTGCCCGAAAGCGGCACGGCGCGAGCGGATTTCGCGCAACACGGCGTCGCGGCGCACCTCGGCGATGATGACCATGCGATCGATGCGCTCGACATCGTCGATGCGGGCGGCGAGCGTCTGCGCCATCACGTCATCGATGGTGAGGCCGGCCCGGCCGAGCAGCGCTTCGACCTGGGAGATGGCTTCCTCGTCGCCCGAAGCCCACTTCCCGGAGAGCTTATCGGCGCTCAACCAACCGAGCAGCGGCGTCAGCACCCGCTCAAGCCCCTGATGCGCCGCCGCGTGCAACAGCTGCGATTTCAGGCGGCGCAGCCGGACGCTGTCCCACACCAGATCGACGACATTGCGCACCCAGATCTCCTCCACGAAATCGGCGGGGGCGACATCGGCGGATATCCGTTCCAGGATCACGTCGTAATTGGTCCCGTCCTCGCCATCGATCAGCGGCCGCGGCCCGAGCAACGCCAGGCACGGCGTGCGGGTGAGCGCGGCGGGTGAGGTCGGCGCGAGCGCCGCGCCGGGAGCGGCAAAAGCGGCGGATGGGGCAGGAGAGGCCGCGGACCGCGCAGAGGCCGCGGCGACAGACCGGAGACGCGGGTTTCTCGCCATGGAAGGAACTCCTTGGACCGCCCGAGGCCGGTTACGCGGACTACGGGCGAGGGGAGATGGTGTCGGCCTCATCCGTCATTATAGGACTATTCCGCCGTTTGACAAGCGACGGCGCCTAATTTTTGTTTGATAGCCGCGGTTCCCTGTTTGAACACGCTACTGCGGACCGGCGGCGCGGCCGATTGAGTCTACATCGGAATTTCCGCCCAACCTCAACAAGCGGAGATATCGTTGGCTTGCGGATATTTAGGCCATGGGCCTCGGCGACAAGGCCTACGACGCCGATTCTTTGATCGACACACTCAATCAGCGGTCAATCACTCCGGTGATCCCGCCAAAAGCCAACCGCAAGGTGAAGCGCGATTGCGATTTCGTGCTCTATTGCGAGCGCAATCTCGTCGAGCGCTTCTTCAACAAAATCAAACACTACCGGGCCATCGCCACGCGCTACGACA
>WNFF01001199.1_pt1 | contig 22127 bp, 16 predicted proteins | sample 5400441 | NCBI WGS metagenome assembly WNFF01 (sample SAMN13153345, study PRJNA577476) | soil metagenome | isolation source: 120 cm saprolite under Douglas fir tree site 2 hole 3 replicate 1 | place: USA:California | collected 2015-04-18
GGTGAGGTTGCCGTGCTCCACGTTCCCCTCGATCGGCAGCGCGATCGCCAGGAGAGCCACCGTCACCAGACCCCAGTCGCGCGTCCAGCGGTGGCCTACGTTGGCACTCCACGCCAGGCACAGCATGCCCAGCGCCGCCCACGCGGCCTTGGCCGCGGGGACGCTGACGCGGGCCAGCAGCGCGAACGGCACCAGCGCGAACGTGCCGAACGGCGGCCAGGGCGCGCCGACCGCCGCCGACACGTTGGGCCCATACAGCGGGTCGCCGCGGAGCCAGCGCTCGGCGAGCAGCATGTCGGCGTAGAAGTCGCCGCTCTTGTGCATGGCGAGCACGATCGCGACCGCGGCGTAGAGGAGCATCGCCGCGGCGAAGAGCCGGCCGCCCCGGCCGCTCTGGTCAAGCATCGAGCACTTGGCGCAGCCGCTCGGTCAGGGCTTCGGCGGTGAACGGCTTCGCGAGATATCCCATGCCCTTGCTCAGCTGGTCCGGGCGCACGCCCGCTTCTTCGGTGAAGCCCGACACAAACAGCGTGCGCACGGTTGGGCGCTCTTCGCGCAGCAGCGCCGCGAGCTTGGTGCCGTTCATCTGCGGCATCATCACGTCCGTCACCAGCGCGTGGATCTCCCCACCATGGCGGCGCGCCGTGGCGAGCGCCTCCGGGCCGCCGCTGGCCGAGAGCACGCGGTAGCCGGCGCTCGCCAGGATCCGTACGGTGACCGACCGCACCGTCGGCTCGTCCTCCACCACCATGACGGTCTCGGTGCCGCCCGGCAGCGGCGGGGCGGCCGCGGGCGCTGCGACGCGCGGCGCGGCCTCGGCGCGCGCGGGCAGGTAGACCTTGAAGGTGGCGCCGCGGCCCGGCTCCGATTGCACCCAGATGCTGCCACCCGCCTGCTTCACGATGCCGTAGCACGTCGCGAGGCCGAGACCCGTGCCCTTCCCAGGCTCTTTGGTGGTGAAAAACGGCTCGAAGATGCGCGCGCGCACCTCGGGCGTCATCCCGATCCCGGTGTCGCGCACGGCGATGAGCACGTGCGCGCCGGGCGTGGCGTCGGGATGCAGCCGCCCGTACGCTTCGTCGAGCGTCACCGCACCCGTTTCGATCGTCAGCGTGCCGCCGCGCGGCATGGCGTCGCTGGCGTTCACGGCGAGGTTCAGGATCACCTGCTCGAGCTGGCCGGGGTCCACGCGCACCGGCGCGATCACGGGCGCGAGCTGCAACACCACCATCACTTCGGTGCCCACCAGGCGGCGCAGCATCGGTTCCGTGGCGCGCAGCGCCTCGTTGACGTCGACCACCCGCGGGTCGATCACCTGGCGCCGCGCGAACGCCAGCAGCTGGCGCGACAAAGAAGCGGCGCGATCTTGAATCAGCTGCGTGTAGCCCATCATGGCCGCGAGGAGGTTGTTGAAATCGTGCGCCACGCCGCCCGCCAGCTGGCCCAGCGCTTCGAGCTTCTGCGCGTGGAGCAGCTGCTCCTCGAGCTGTTTGCGCTCGCTCACGTCCTCGATCATCGACACGGTGTGGATCAGCGCGCCCGCCGGGTCGCGCACCGCCGAGACGGACAGGCGCGCCCACGCGGCCGCGCCGTCCTGTTTCACGTAGCGCTTCTCCAGAAAGAACTGCTCGCGGCCGCCGGTCACCATGTCGCCGAACAGCCGCTCGGTCAGCGCCAGGTCGGCGGGCAGCGTGACCTCGCTGAAGTGGCGGCCGACGATATCGCCCGCGGGATAGCCCAGCATCCGCTCGAACGCGGGATTCACCTCGACGTAGCGGCCGCCGGCGTCCACCACCGCGATCCCGATCGGGGCGCGCTCGAAGATCGTCTGGCGCCGTTGCTCGCTGTCCGCCCGCGCGCGTTCCGCCTGCTCGGCCTCGCGCCGCGCTTCGTCGAGCACGACGATCAGCAGGATCACCGACAACAGCGTCGCCGTGAAGGTCGAGACGGCGTCCACGCCACGGGCCGCGTTGCCCGTGAAGAAGAGGATCAGCTGGTTGAGCAAGGTGAGCACGAACACGCCCGCCAGCGCGCGCCGGCCCGGCAGCCGCGGCCCGGCGAACAGGACCCACGCGATCCAGCCGAACAGCGTCGCGCGCAGCGCGATGGTCGGCGCGTCCTGCCACGCCGGGTTCGCGATGACGAGGGGCTGTACGACGGCCAGGGCCGTCAGCGCGACGACGCTCGCCACCAGCGGTGTCACAGGCAGCCGTCGGCGCACGAAGTCGTAGCACCCACCCACCACGCAGACGGTACGCAGCGCCCCGAACAGCGCCGCCAGGACTTCGAGGGCCACCGCGTTGGGGTGCTGCGCCAGCAGCGCCAGGCACACCACCTGCGGCACCTGTGCCAGCCGGCCGGCGGCGACCAGCAGGACGTAGCGGCGGCGCAGGAGGTACCACCACACATAGAGGAAGGAGAGGCCGAGCGCGAGGCTCGTGATCCCCGAGAGCAGCGTGGTGGTGGTCAAACCGGTGAAGTCGCTCACCCGCGGGCACCCAGTTCTTCGGCCCGTCGCGGCCACTGCCACATCCCGATCATCGTCTGCTGCGAAATGGGATGTCCCAGCTGCCGGGCGATCTGCACGATCTGGCCGCGGTGATGCGCGTCGTGGGACATGTAGTACGCGAGGTAGTGTGCGGCGGGGTGCGGGAATCCCGCGATGCGGCGCCCGTCCTTGATCGCCGCGCCCACGATCCGTACGACGGCCCGGCCCTTGGCGCCGAGGGCGCGCGCGGCCTGCACCGCCGTGACGCGCACGCGGTCGAGCTCGCCCGGGACGCCCTTGGGGTCAGTGCGCTCGAGATAGCGCAGGCCACAATTGTGCAGGTGGGCGACCAGCGCCGCGATGGTGCGTTTCCCGCCGCCCGGCGGCGGCACGCGCCAGATCGCGGCCGGCAGGCGTTCCACGAGGTATTGATTGATCCGCGCGCTCGCGGCGTAGGCTTCGAGCAGGGCGGCGGCGGGGTCTACAACACGGCGGCGGCGCGGGGGCACGGCATCGAATCTACCTGCCCACGGGCGCCGCCGCCCGGAGAACTGCTACAGCAAGCCTAGAGCGCTCTTAAGAACGCGACGAGATCCGCCGCTTCTCGTGCGGTGAGACCCATCTTGAACCGCAGGTTGTAGAACGCCACCACCTGGGAGAAGCTCCCCCCGGCGCCGTTATGGAAGAACGGTGCCCGCGACGCGAGCCCCCGGAGGATCGGCCCTTTGACACGGCCCAGGTCGACACAGTGCCCCGAGATCAAGGCGCGCCCGGGATCCGAGGTGTAGCGGACCCGCCCAGCCAGCGGGCCCGACGTGCATGTCACCTGGAAGATCGGGAGGTCCGGCGCGCTCAGCTGCGCGACGGCCGCCGCGATTTGTGGATCGGGCTCATAGGCCGCGACGTGACTGGTGCCGATATCGAGCGGTACCGGGAGCGAGTGGTTGCCGACGTTCGGCGTGTCGTGGCACGTGGTGCAGGTCCCGTTGATCGTCAGGACTCCGAGGGCGTCGTTGAGGCCCGTCACGTTGGTAATCGACAGTGGATGCGTGTCGAAGAGCGCTTCACCCCGTGCCACCGCTTGCCGCGCCGCGGTGTAGGGGTTCGAGCTCGTCAGATTTTGCCACGGCGTGTAGATCGTGACGGCGGATGGATTGAAGGCCGCGCCGGTGGGGTTGCCGCCGAGCGGATCGTTGATTCCGGGATAGTAGGGCGCGCTTACGAGCGTCTCCGGACCGCCGCTTGCCCCCTGGGCGTTGAGCACGCCCGCCGAATCGTCCGTGCGCTGCGCGGTGAAGAGCGCGAGCTCGAAGTCCACGATCGCATTGAGCTGCGCCATGGTGGGCGAGACAGTGCCTTGGGCATGGATGAGCGTCGCGTCCATCGCCTGGTGGGCGAGATCCGTCCGCAGATTCGCCAGGAAGGTGGCGCCGTTGTTCAAGGGCTGCACCGTTTCCCGGCCGTCGAACATCACGGCGCTCAAGAAGCGCAGGTTGGTGGTGGGCAAGGGTCGGCGGTACACCGATGCGACCGCGGGTGGGCCGAGGAGCGCGCACCCGTAGGGGTCATGAACAGCCGTGATCGTGAAGTCAGCGCCTGCCGGGACGGTCAGCCCGATGCGGATCAGCCCATTATTGATCAGCAGACTGTGACCTGCGGCCCCGTCGGCGGGTGTGACCGACGTACAGTTGGCCCCGTCGACCGCCGCGAACAGCGGATCAGCCCCGGTGCTCGCCGCAAACGCGGCCTGCGCGGACGCGGCGCTGAGCCCCATTCCATTGGACTGCAGGTGACAGGTGCCGCAGGTCCGGCCGTTCGTCCCGAGGTTCTGGAAAAACGCGTTGCTGAGGTCGATGGATCCGGTCGTGCTCACGGTGGCCACCCGGCCAGTCGGATCCAGCAACGAAACCACCTCCCCGGTCCGGTCCGCGGTGAGGACAGGCGGGCTTGCCGGTGACAGGGCGGTGCGTTCCGTCTCGCAGCCTAACAAGGTGATGGCGGTAACGACCGCGGCGAGCCGGAGCCAGCGGATTCTGACGGTCATGCGTTCCTCCCGATCAGCGTCTGTGCGCGAAAACCTGCGACGGTCCTCCCTCCTTATAGCAGCGGCCTGTTGCGGCAGTGCAATAGCGCAGACCTGTCGGCCGTCTTATCGTTCTCTTACCTTCTCTGCCCTCGTAAGCACTTGCGGATATTGACTTTCAATGCAACTCCTGCGGTTTGGCGAAGACTTCGAGCTCGACCCCGGGGCGTATCAGCTCCGGCGCTCCGGTCAGGCCCTCAAGCTGGAGCGCATCCCCCTGGAGATCCTGCTGCTCCTCACCCAGCACCAGGGACAGCTCGTCACACGGGAGCAGATCGTCGCACGGATTTGGGGGGAGAGCGCCTACCTCGACGCCGACAACAGCATCAACGGCGCGATTCGGAAGATCCGGCAGGTTCTGAAGGACGATCCCGAACATCCGCGCTTCATCCAAACCGTCACGGGGCGCGGCTATCGCTTTGTGGCGCCGGTGCAGGATGCCGAGCCAGCGGGGACCGTCAGGGGGACGGTGGCAGCACCGAGCGCACCCTCCCGTGCCCGCGCGTGGCGCGCACCGGCGCTGGCCCTCCTACTGCTCGGCACGGGCGGCGGTGCCGCCATCCTGCTGCGCTCGCGGATCGCCAGTCCCGAGCGCGCCATGGTCGCCGTGCTGCCGTTCGATAACCTCACGGGGGACGCCCGGCAGGAATATTTCAGCGACGGCCTGACGGAGGAAATGATCACGCAGCTGGGGGAGCGCGATCCCGAGCACATCGGCGTGATCGCGCGGACGTCGGTGATGCACTACAAGAACGACCGGCCGCCCATGGACCGGATCGGGCGCGAGCTGGGCGTCCAGTACGTCCTCGAAGGCAGCGTGCGCCGCGGCGAGCGCCAAATCCGCGTGACGGCCCAGCTCGTTCGCGTCAGCGATCAGGCGCAGATGTGGGCGCGGCAGTACGATCGTACGCCGGCAGACTTATTGACGCTGCAAGGCGAGATCGCGCAGGCGATCGCGACCGAGATTGAGTCGAGCCTGGGTCGTCCGACGGCCCTGGCGCGGGGCGATTCGGTCCGGACCGCGCACGCGTTCGCGGCCTATGACGCGTATCTCAAAGGCGAGTATTTCCTCAACACGAGAACCGTCCCCGGCATCGAGCGGGCGATCCGCTATTTCCAGGAGGCCACGGCAGCGGATTCGAGTTTTGCCCGCGCCTTTGCCGCGCTGGCCGACGCGAATTCCCTGCTGGTCGGCTACAGCGCGCTGCCGCCGCAAGCGCTCGTCGCGCATGCGCGCGCCGCCGCGCTACGAGCGCTGCAGCTCGACTCGTCGTCGGCAGAAGCGCACACGGCGTACGCGCTGATCGTGCAGAACCACGATTGGGATTGGAAGACAGCGGAGCGGGAATTCCGGCGCGCCATCGAGCTGAACCCCAACTATGCCACGGCCCATCACTGGTACGCGGAGCACCTGATGTGGCGGGGACGCTTCGACGAGGCGTTGCGGGAGAGCGAGCGCGCCCGCCGACTAGACCCCCTGTCGTTGATCATCGCGGCCGACAATGGCGCGATCCTGTACTTCGCGCGACAGTACGAGCGGGCGATTGACAAGTGGCGGTCCGTCCTCCAAATCGACCCCGACTTTCCGCGCGCGCACGTTATCGCGTTGGCGTACGTGGAAAAGGGGATGTTCGCGGAAGCGCTAGCGGACGTGGAAACACAACGAGCCGTCACCGCAGCGCCGATCTACTGGGGTATTGTCGCCTACATCGACGGCCGCGCCGGCCGGACCGCCGTCGCCCGCGCCGCCATCGACTCCCTGCTGCGATCCACGCAGCACCAGCCGGTGCAGGCCGGTGTGATCGCCGAGGCGTATGCCGGTGTGGCGGACAAAGAGCAAGCGCTGGACTGGCTGGAGCGCGCGTACGCGCAGCACTCCAATGATATGACCACGCTGAAGGTCGCTCCCGCGTATGACGTGCTGCGCGGGGATTCACGCTATCAGCGCTTGCTGGAGCGCGTCGGCTTCGGGAACCCGTGAGAGGACCCGGCAGGAATTGCTCGCGGAGGCGCGAGCGGAGCGAGGGCCGGACCATCGATCCGGCCGGGCAAGACAGAGATCGCGCGAGGGCCTTTGCGCGCAGGTCCGCGGTGTGGCCGGAAATCCGGGTATTCAGGGTGCACTGAGCCACCGGTCAGGAGCTAGCCCGACCACTCAGCATGGTTCCGATCACCGACTCCCCGCCTTTTATGTCGCCCGGACATCGTCGATGACGTTCCCGTTCGCGTCCTTCATCCGGCCACCGTCGTGTAGTACTGTCGCCACCAGCTGAGCTGACGGTGATGTCTCAACGACGAATGAACACTATGACCACCGGAAATGTGACAATGCTACACGGTGCCCAAGGGGAGTCGTTGCGGCCCTTGAGATCGGCTTGAAACCGGTGTACTACCCGCTCGGCGGGAGGTCACCATGACCCACATGTTCCGCTGTTTCGCTCTCGCGCTGGCGTTGCCGCTCGGCTCCATCAGCGCCCAAGAAACGCCCACCGTGGCACGTGGAACGCGCGTGCGGGTGACGAACGACGAGTACCTCCACTATGTACGAGTCGTCGGCACGCTCGAATCCATCGACAGCTCCACCATCTTCGTGCGCCGCGACGATGGGGACACGATAAACGTCCCGCGCCACCCCGGCACGCGGCTCGATGTCAGCACGAGTCGCGGCGCGTGCAGCAGGAATCGCGGTGGCTGCATTGCCCTCGGGCTCTTCGGCGGCGCAGGGTTGGGAGTAGTGGTCGGCTGGATCTCCGTCCAATCGCAAGGCGGCACGGGCTCCGGGTCGTATTGCAGCGACCGCCCCTGCGAACTGGTGTATCTGCTAACGGTGCCCGCCGGAGCGGTTCTGGGGACGATCCTCGGTGCGACAGTCGGCGGTGAACACTGGAAGAGCGCCGCGCTCCCGGCGCGCCTGAGTGTTGCGTCCGACGGCTCTGGCCGGTTAGCCGTCGGCCTGTCGCTTCGGTTCTGAGCGGTCGTCAGGTCACCGCGAACTATTGGTCGACGTCGGCGGTCTCGTGGGGGAAAAGCAAAGCGCCAAGTCTTGCATCGACTTGGCGCCTAGCAGGCCCGGCAGGAATCGAACCTGCAACCCCCGGTTTTGGAGACCGGTGCTCTACCAATTGAGCTACGGACCTAAACTGACAGACGCCGAGACGCGCAGACGCCTAGACGTCGAGGGGTGGCTGACGGGAATTGAACCCGCAACCTCCGGAGCCACAGTCCGGCGCTCTAACCAATTGAGCTACAGCCACCACGCCATCAGCAAGCGACAAGTTAACAGATCGCCAGTACGCAGTGAAGTTGCCAGACCGCTCGTGACCGTGCTACGGCGCCACGCTCGCGAAATAAATCTCCAGATTCGTGTTCAGTCGCCCAAACGTCGGCCCGACGCCCGTCCACGTGATCCCCACCCGGTCGTTGGTCGAGACCATGCCATTGTAATCGCCCACGAACGGCCGGATCCCCGCGCCGGAGGGCACCCCGTACTGTGACGGGTCGAAGCCCGCGGACGTCACGCGCGTCGCCGTCCAGGTCGTGCCGCCGTCGGTGCTCTGGGCGTAGGTGACGTCCAGCAGCGCGTTGCCCGAATAGCTGCGGTCGTAGAACGATGCATCGAGCCGCCCGTTGGGCGCGATCGACAGCTCCCCCTCGAAGCGGTCGCCGGCCGCCGTCGGCGCGATGACGCTCGGGACCGACCAATCGGTCAAGTCGCTCGCCACGGCCGACGTGAAGAAGATCTGCGCCTCGCCGTTCACGATGTCGGCATACACCACGTCCAGCCGGCCCCGCACCGGATCGAACGCCGGCGCGGGATACGACCCGCCGGCGCGGAACGCGCCACCACTGAGGTTGGCGCAGAACGGCGGGAATTCGCACACCGGATTCACCATGCTGCCGAACTGCAGCGGCGCGCTCCAGCTCGCCCCGCCGTCGCCCGAGGCGCTCACGTACAGCGCCGTGCCCTTGTTGCCCTGAATGCCGTTGTCGAACGTCAGAAACGCCCGGCCATCAGGCGCGATCGCGATGCGAGCGTCCTGGTTGTTGCGCACGGTCGACGCGGTGATCTGCGCCGGCGGCGAGAACGTCCGCGCACCGTCGCGCGAGTACGACACGAACACGGGCGAGTGCGAGTTGCCGTTGAACTCTACCCACGTCACGTACAGCGTCCCGTAGAAGGGGCTCGCTGGATTATTGTCCACCACCATCGATTCGTGGTCCGGGAATTGGCCGTTCGAGCCCTTGGACTTGCCATTGCCGGTCCACGTGGACACCTGCATGGTGTGCGCCGACCACGTAACGCCGCCATCGGTCGAGCGGCTCACGAACAACGCGATCTGGTAGGGCGGCGTGAAATTGAACGCCTGGCACACGAAATACGCCGCGCCGTCCGGCCCGAACGCGGTGCCGGGATCGCCCGCGGCGTCATAAAAGCCGGTGCCGGGCACGCTCGGGTCGTTGGTGAACCTGGTGAGCCCCGGGATGAACCCGTTGGGCAACGTCGCCGTCCACGTCTTACCGCCGTCGAGCGACGCGTTGTAAGCGCAGCCGTCGTTGAAGTTCCAATCGTTGGCGCCGGTCAGCAGGTTCGCCGGATTCGTCGGGTTGAACGCGAGCGGCGTCTCGTTCTGGGCGGTGGTGTCGCGGCTCACGTCGACGACGCTCGCGACGCGCGCCGCAGTCGCGACGTTGGACGCTTCGAGTCGCGGGGCCGCGGGCCGATCGGGTGTGCAGGCGGCGACGAGCAAAACGACGGCGGTGAAAGGAGCTGCGCGGAGGAACATGGGCGGACTCGAGAGAGAGATGGGGACAATATGACACTACCGCAGACCTTCAGCGAGACGAAGCAGGCGCCAGAGCGTCTGACTTACACCTGGTGACTCAGAAGTCAGTCCCGACGCGTACCACAAGGTTTCGTCCCGGATCCAGCGCAAATCGCTTATACCGACTGAGGAAATTCTTATAGGGCGTATTGAGCGCATTGTGCACCGCGAGCTCCACGCGCACCGCCCGCCCGCCGATCGGCTTCTCGAGCGTGCCGCCGAAATGCAGCAGCCCGTAGCCCGCCGTCGGCACGTCGTACGCGGCGATGCGGTTCTGCCGCGCCGCCAGCTCCGCGTCCACCGACAGCGACGCGCGCGTCGCCCACCACAACTCCGACAACCGCCAATCGATCCCCACGTCGCCCACGAGCGGCGGCACCAGCGGCAACGGCCCGCCGTGCTTCAGGGTGCCGTTCACGAAATCGGCGCGCGCCCGCACGCTCACGTCCCGCACCACCAAGGCCTCGATCCGTCCCTCCGCGCCCGCCAGCGTCGCGTCGCCCTGGCGATAGGCGTACACCGGCAGCGAGTCTTGCACGCCGCCGGTGGGCGTGATGTAGATGTAATTCTGGTAACTGCTGGCGTACGCCGACAGCTCGCCCTGGAACCGTGCGCCGCGCCAGCGGAAGCTGAGGTCTCCTGTGAGCCCCGCCTCGGGGACGAGCGCCGTGTCGCCTTTCTCGAAACGCGACTCGCCCACGTGCGGCCCGTTGGCGAACAGCTCGAACAGCGTCGGCGCCCGCCACGCCCGGCCGAGGTTGGCCGTGATCGCCATGTCCTCCGCCGGGCGGAACGCGAGCCCCACGTCGCCCGACCACGCCTGGTAGTCGCGGCGCTGGGCCGACTGCGCCAGATCGGTGTTGCTGTCGGCGTCGAGCCGCCGCAGGTCCACCCGCGCGCCGCCCAACAGGCTCCACCGGCCCACGTCCGCCTGCTCGAACGCGAACGTCCCCACGCCGCGCGCGGCGGCGCCCGGCACCAGCGGTTCAGCGCCGCGCGTCGCGTTGCGCTGCGCGAACCCCGACACGCCGAACGTGCCGCGCGTGTGCGACCCCAGCGCGTGATGCGCCAGCACGTCGAGCGTCCCCGTCGTCAGCAGCAGATCGAAGCCCTTCTCGGTGGATGTCGTGTCGCCCTCCACCACCTCGGCCAGCCAATGGCGCTGCACCTGGCTTTTCACCTCGAGCTGTATTGCGCCCAGCGGTAATTGAGCGCTGGCCTGCAGCCGGTCGTCGGAGAGCTTACGCACCGGGCCATGTTCCGGGGATCCAGGCACCGGCGGCGCCGTGTCACCCGCTTCATGCAGGTGGAACTCGCCGCCGTAATGCACCAGGCGCAGAGTCCCCCGCCCCCAGTCGCCGCGCGCACCCACGGCCGCGTCGCCATCCAACGCCAGGAAGCCCGTGTTCTCGATCTCACCCGCCGGCGTGTGCAACGCCTCCGAGCGTCGCCCCGCGAGATTCGCCCGCCAGCCCGTGCCGCCACCCACGCCTTCCAGCCGCACCAAGGCGCCCAGCTCGGCGTTGTTGGAGGCGAAGTAGAGATCGCTGCCGCCGCGGACAAAGCCGCGCCCGCTGTCCGCTTCCGGTACCGGCGCGGGCACCGCGTTGACCACGCCGCCTAGCGCGTCGGAGCCGTACAGCACGCTCGCGGGCCCGCGAATCACCTCCACCCGATCGGCGAACGCCGCGTCCACGGACGGACCGTCCTCGTCGCTCCAGGAGTAGTCCTCGAGCCGGTTGCCCGCATCGAGCGTCAGCACGCGCGAGCCCGTGAGCCCGCGGATCATCGGCTTGCCCATCTCCCCGCCGGTCGAAACCACGCGCACGCCCGGCACGCTCGCCAGCGCGTGCGCCAGCGAGATGTCCTGCTTGGCCGGCCGCTCGGCGCCGAGAGTCGACGTGGCGAGGGGTGAGGCCAGCGGATCGCTCGGCGAGCGGGTCGCGGTCACGACCACCGCCGGCAGCTCGAACGCCGCGGGCCGCAGGGCCAGCACGAGCGGTGCCGCCACCGGCACCGTCACACTGGCGGTCCGCGGGGCGAAGCCCACCATGCGCGCCACGACCGTGTACCGCCCCGCCGGCACGTGCGCGAACGCGAACGCGCCGCTCGCGTCCGTGCGGGTGCCGCGGTCCAGCTCGGCGATCGAGACGCCGACGCCCGGGAGCGGCGCACCCGTCGTGTCGGTGACGCGGCCCCGCAGCGTGTCGGCGGGACTGCCGAGGAGGGTCAGCAGAGCGAGCAACGCGGTCATGAGATTCCAAGCTAACGGGGGTTATCTGGATTGCCAGATCGCCGGGCGCGACGAACATTATTGGGTATGCGCACTCTCACTCTCGTCTCGTACGCGGCCGCGGCGCTCGCCGTTGCGGCCTGCAGCCACGCTCCCCCGGCCGACTACGCCCCCGATCCGGGCCTCGTCGCGCAGATGAAAGCGATCCGCATCGTCACTACGAGTACCGCCTGCCCCGGCCAGGCGTTTTACGCCAGCTACACGGCCGTCATGAGCGACGGGACCGAAATCCCCTTCGCCACGAAATACGACAAGAAACACCCGCCGCGGCTGCACGTCATCTTCCTCGACCGCTCGAGCCCGCAGGCCGACGCGCTCGAGGACGGCGGGTGGGCGGCCGACCGCGACCCGTTGCTGAGCGCCGCGACGGGGTTCCATTTGAGCGCCGCCCTGCGCTTCAAACCCGCAGTTCGCGGCGACGCGGTGGTGACGCCCGACTACTCGTGCACCAATCACGCGTTCGGATTCGAGAGCGAGGCCGGCCACGACGGGCCCGACGTCACCGTGCGGCTCGCCATGGGCCGCACGCCGTACGTCGACAAGCTGCTCATCGCGGCGATCGAAGTCGCTGACGCGCCGCCCTTCTACGCGTTGTACAATGCCAGCACGATTCCGCCGCGCTCGTTCCTGGTCATCGAAGCGCGCGGCGGCCGTGGCCTCTCCGGCCAGGCCGGACGGGCGGGCTTGAAGGGCACCAGCGGCGCCAGCTGCGGTGACGGCGGCAACGGCGGCGCGGGCGAGAGCGGCGGCGTGGGCGGTCCCGGCGGGCGCGGCGGGCACATCACCATCATCGTGCCGGAGGAAGAGCCGTTCCTGGCGGGCGTCGTCGACGCACGCACGCCGGGCGGCAAGGGCGGGCCGGGCGGCCGCGGCGGCGCCGGTGGTACGGCGGGTGCGGCCGGCGCGCCGGGCAACGACTCGCGCGGCAACGCCTGCCCCAAAGGCAAGGACGGCACGGTCGGCACCGCCGGCGTCGGCGGCGCGGATGGCCGGGAAGGCCCCTTCGGCTCCCAGCCCCAGGTGATCGCGGTGCCGAACGGCAGCGTGCTGGGACCACTCGCGCCGGCGGCGATTCTAGACCTGCTCGCCCGCGGCCCGAGACGCTGACCTTCGCCAGTAGAAGTAGAGGGGAATCCCCGACGCGATGAGCACCGCGCCGACGGCGGCATCGCGCGGGGCCTCGATGATCGAGTTCACAGTGAGCCACGTCGCGAACGCGATGAATACGATTGGCGTCACAGGATAGCCCCATGCGCGATACGGCCGCGGCAGGTCCGGCCGCGTCCGCCGCAGCCGCAGCACCGCCCCACAACCCAGCGCATAGAACAGGAACGACGCGAAGATGACGTAGCCGGCGAGCTTCTCATAGTCGCCGGAGAGCGCCAGCGCGATCGCGATCACGGCCTGCGCCACGAGCGACTTCACCGGTGTGCGCCAGCGCGGATGCACCCAGCCGATCGCCCGGAACATCACGCCGTCCTGCGCCATCGCGTAGGGGATGCGCGCTGCGGTGAGGACGATGCCGTTGTTGGCGCCGAGCGTGGAGACGAGAATCGCTGCGGCGACGAGCGCCGCGCCCGCGGCCCCCAGCGTCACGCGCGCGGCGTCGGCCGCCACTTCGGTCGACAGCGCCGTGCGCGCCGGCGACAGCACGTGGATGTAGGCGAGGGTGACCAGCGAGTACAGCACGATCGCACCCAGCGTCGCTAGCACGATCGCCCGCGGCGTGACGCGGCTGGGATCCTTGATCTCGCTCCCGATGTAGGTGCTCTCGATCCAGCCGTCGTAGGCCCACAGCACCGCCACCATCGCCACGCCGAACGGCCCAATCAGGGCGCCCAGCGGCTGGTCGGGCCACACCGGACGGAAGTTTTCGGCCGAGCCCCCGGGCAAGAACAATCCCGCCACGATCAAGACGCCGACGAGCGCCACCTTGATGAAGGTGAGGATGTTCTGGGTGGTGGCGCCGAGCCGCACGCCGAGGCAGTTGAGCGCCGTGAGCGCGAGGATGGATGCGATCGCCACGGCCTTGATGCCGCCCCCAGCGAGTGGCACGAAGTGCCCGACGTAGGTCGCGAACCCCACCGCGATCGCGGCGATCGACGCGGGATTGATCACCACCGCGTTGGCCCAACCGTACAGGAATCCCCACACCGGTCCGTACGCCTCGCGCAGGTAGACGAACAGCCCGCCGGCGGCCGGAAATGCCGCGCCCAACTCGGCGATGGAGAGCGCGCCCAGTAGCGACACCGCGCCTCCCACGAGCCACGCCAGAATCACCAGCGACGACGCATGCAGCTGTTGAGCGATGAAACTGGGTACGAGGAAGATCGCCGACGCGATGATCGTGCCCAGGTTGATCATCGTCGCGTCGAGTAGGCCCAGCTCGCGCTTCAATTCGGTGCGCATGGGCCGCTAATCAACGGGAGTCTCGCGCCGCCCGCCAGTTGACAGGTGACGGGCAGCCTGCCATCAGGGTATCCTACGGGACCATGTTGACTCGACTGGCATTCCTGCTGATTGCGACGGCGCTCGCCGCCGCGTGCGGCGACGCGACGGGGATGGGTCCCCTCAACGGTCGCTACACCGTGACGGGCGTCCGCACCGCGGGCGACACACTCTTCTCCGGCACGCTCGACCTGACACAGGTCTTCGCCTCTGTCCAGGGCTCGCAAGATCTGCGCTTGCAGAGCGGCGCTACGAGGAGCGGTCCCCTCGAGGGCCGCGTCGCCGGTGACTCGGTCACACTCAACCTGGAGCCCGGCAGCAACCCGGATGCGTGGTTTCGGCTCAATGGCGTGCTCAGCCCTGAGGGATTCACAGGCACGTGGGACATCGGCAACGTCAATTTCGGGAGCGGCACCTTCACCGCCCACCGCTCGTAACTCCGCCGCACCCGACGTAGATTCTCCTGCGCCCGCGGCCGTCCCCCGGGGCGTACGGCTCGTCCTCTCGTTCAAGGAATATCGATGCGGCTCCCGCTTTCCCTGCTGGCCGCGTCCTGCGCGGCTGCCTCCCTCGCCGCCCAGTCCAACGCCGAGCGCATGGCCAATGACCACTACACGCGCTCCCACGATTACGACCTGATCCACCAGAAGATCGAAGTCTCGAACTTCAATTGGGATTCAAGTTCGTTCGAGGGTAGAGTGGCGACGACGCTCGTCGCCCGCCGCGCCGCGCTCGACTCGGTGATCCTAGATGCCGGCGCGAAACTGGTCCTGAAGAGCGTCACCGCCGGCGGCGGCGCCACGCTGCGCACCGCGCGCCACGGCGACACGCTGGTCGTCTTCCTGGCCAAGCCGATCGCCCTCGGCGACACCGCGCGCTTCAACATCAGCTATCACGGCGTGGTGGAGAGCGGCCAGGGCCTCACCTACATCAATCGCGAAGGCCGGCCCCATCGCCCGCCCCAGATCTGGAGCCAGGGCGAAGACCACGACAATCACTTCTGGTTCCCCACCTACGACTTCCCCAACGACAAGATGACCTGGGAAGTCGTGGCCACGGTGCCCAAAGGGATGAATGCCGTGTCCAACGGCCGGCTCGTCTCCGACGTCACCGCCAAAGACGGCTCGCGCACGCTCGACTGGCTGCAGGAGCGGCCGTCGGCCACCTACCTCGTGTCCCTCGTCGTGGCGCCCTTGGTGAAAATCCACGACACGTGGCGCACCGTCCCGGTCGACTACTACGTCTATCCCGAGGACTCCGCGCTCGCCCGGCCGCTCTTCAAGGTCACGCCCGACATGATCGACACGTACTCGCGCCTCACGGGCATCAACTACCCGTGGGCCAAGTACGCCCAGACCACCGTGGCCGACTTCTTCGGCGGCATGGAGAACGTGAGTGCCACGACCCTGGTCGACTGGCTGCCGAGCCCGCGCGACTACCAGGACCGCCCCTGGTATCCCTGGATCCTCATTCCGCACGAGCTGTCGCATCAGTGGTTCGGCGACTACGTGACGACCGAGAACTGGGCCAACATGTGGCTCAACGAGGGGTTCGCGGAGTTCATGCCGGGCCAGTACTGGGAGCAGAAGGCCGGCACGCACACGGCGCAGGATTACTACCTCGACGAATATGACCAGTTCATGCAGATCGACCTCCGCCGCCGCATGCCGCTGGCATCGCTGGGGTCGAACAACATCTATCCCAAGGGCGCCCTCGTTCTCCGGATGCTGAAGCAGTACCTCGGCGAGAAGCCGTTCTGGGCGTCGGTGCACCGCTATCTCGTCGACCACGCGTTCGGCAACGCCACCACCGACGACCTGCGTCAGGCGGTGCTCGACGGCACCGGCGAGAACCTCGACTGGTTCTGGGATCAGTGGATCTATCAGGCGGGCTACCCCGAGTTCACGCTCGCCGCGAAGTACGACTCGACCGCCAGCACGGTCACTCTCGTGGTGCAGCAGACCCAGCAGGATTCCTCCAAGGCCGACAGCACGGGCCTGCGCTACACCACGCCCGCCGCCTTCCGCATGCCCGTGACGGTGCGCGTCGGCACGGCGACTGGTGACGTCACCGCGCGCGCCCTGCTGAGCCAGCGCCAGGACACGATCGTCGTGCGCAACGTGAAGAGCGCGCCGACCATGGTGGTCTTCGACGACGGCAATGCCATCCTCAAGCGGCTGGTCTTCGAGCAGCCGACCGCGTGGCTCGCGAGCCAGCTCAAGCGCGACCCCGATCTCTGGAACCGCCATTGGGTGATCGCGCAGCTGGGGCTGCGCCCCACTGATGCGGCGGCCGCGGCCGCCCTCGCTCAGGCGGCGACCGGCGCCGATTACTTCCTCACCCGCGTCGCGGCCGCCAACGCCCTCGCGGCCTTCCCCGCCGCCACCGCGCTCCCCGCACTGCAGGCGGCCATGAGGGACACCTCGGCGCAGGTCCGCGCCGCGGCCGTCGAGGCCCTGGGCACACTGGGCGGCGCGCCGGGCGCAGCGCTCGCCCGCCAGGCTTGGACCGGTGACTCGAGCGATGTCGTGCGCGCCGCCGCCGTCGTCGCCCTGGCGAGCGATTCCGCGGGCCGCCGCGCGATCCTGTTCCAGGCGCTGCGTACGCCGTCCTATCGCGACGCCGTGCAGAACGCGGCCTATCGCGCTATCGCCCAGTCGGGCGACACCACGATGGTGGACTCGGTGGATGCCCACGCCGGCGATCAGCGCTTCGCGCCGCATGTGCTGGCGGCGCTGGCGAGCCGCGGCAGCACCCGCGCCCTCGACCTGCTGGTCAAACACCTGGACGATGAGCGGCCCTATGTCCGGCGTTGGGCGCTCGAAGCGTTCCATTTCTCGATGCGGCGCGAGCTCGCGCAGCCCAAGCTTCAGGCCGTCAGTGCCGGGCTCAAGTACGCCGACACCAAGCAGGCCGCCGCCGTATTGTTGCAGCAGTGGCAGAAGGGTGGCAACGACAACTAGGCGTTAGAGAATCGCGTCCGAGTAAAGCTCGAGCCGCCACCCCTTGGGGGCGCGCAACGCGCGCGCGAGGTCTACGCGGATGAGGCCGTCGAGGAAGCTCGCGCCCACGCCGGCCGACACCAGCGGCCGGCTGGTCGCGAACGCGTTGCGTGAGCCCGCCCACGCCAAGTCCGAGAACACGGCCAACCGCGCCGCGGGCAGGCGGTTGGCCAGCTCGGCGCGCCCGCGCCAGAACGACGCGCCCACCGCCGCCGCGCCGCCGTAGCCGCGCAGCGTGGCGGGGCCTCCCATATACCAGAGACTCTGCACCGGCACAGGACCGTCGCTCGTGCCGGCCGCCGCCTCGACCGCGCCGAACAGCTTCGCGCCGAGCGGCGCCCCGGCGCGCGCCGCCGCCGCCATGCGCGCGAACGGGTACCGGCCTACCGCCGCATCGAGCGACACGTCGAGCCCCACGCGCGCGCCCTTGCCCCCCACCGCCCGGGCGGCTTTCAACCCCAGTGCCATGCCCACTTCGTCCGTCTCCTGCACCGCGATCCCGGGGCGGAACACGTGGCTCGAATGGACGAGGTGCGGCAGCGAGAGATCGGTGCGGACGGGTGCCGCGAACTGATGCTCGGCGAACAAACGCAGCGCGAACAGCTGCGCGTTCGAGCCCGCGGGGCGCACCACGAAATCCACGCCTTGGGAGCGGAAGTAGTCGCCGTCGTCGCGGCCCAGTAACAGCGCGTTGGCCGAATTCCCGAAGCCGAGCGAGCGCGCCGCGGGGTCGACGCCATTGAGCCGCCGGTAGAACGCCAGCCGGAAGCGGTTATCGCTGGTGCTCCGGACCAAGCCCAGCTCGAGATCGGGTTGTCCATCCGACAGCGCCACGCGCGCCGTGCCGTCGAGCGTCACGCGGCTGAGCGACCACTCGCCGCGCGCCCCCAGGGAGAGCCCTTCCACCCGGTTGAATCGGATCAGTCCCGCGCGGCCCAGACCCCAGTTGAACGTCGGCTTGTGCGGCTGCCACGGCGCCTGGGGGATGAGACGCAGCCGCGCCCCCAGCTCCGTCAGCTCGCTGCGGGTCATCAAGCCTTCGCCGTTGTCGAGAATCGAGGCCGGCAGCGCGGGACTCGCGAGCAGCGCCGCGGTGTCGGTGGGCACGATCACCGTCACCGCCCGGCAGCGATGGGCTTCGCAGTGGCAGTTGGCCCGTCCCTGGCAGGCGACCTTTGCGGAATCGTCGGCTGCGACGGCCACGCGCGGCCCGGGCGCGCCGGTGTCGCCCTCCACTCTGTAGTCGCTATAGGTCCGCTCGAACTTGAGCGGCGCCTCGATGAAGGAGCCCATCGTGGCGACGCCGTCCATCGCGAGCAGCCGCGGCAGCCACCAGCGGCCGTCCCACAACGCGTATTCGATCGTGATGTAGCGGACTTCCGCCCGGATCGGCTTCAGAAACCCCGGAATCTCCCTGACGTCGTTCGTGTCCCCGGAGTCCGCGTCCTGCTCCAGATCGAAGGCGCGTGCCGGGCGGAAGATGGCGCGGACCACCGAGAACGAGTCGCCCTCGAACCAGAACGAGCCGGCGAGCAGCCGGAACTCATCGCGCCGCGGGATCACCCGCAGCTCGTACAACCGGACCGTCTTGCCGTTGGGAAGGGTGATGGACGTCGTGTCGCCCGACTGGAAGCGATAGTCGCGCTCGCCGGTGGACGCCAGCGGGTGCCGCACGTAGCTCGATTCGGAGAGCCCTGAACCGATGCGCTCATTCGCGGGATCGAACGCCAGATCGGGCGCGTCCCCCTTCAGGTTCTCAGGCACCTGCGCCTTGGAGAGCGCGACGGGGATCGCCTCGCGGGCGCCGTCCATTGTCACCGTATCCGGGGCGTCGCGATGCCAGCTGATATGCGCCGCCAGCTCGCGGCGGTAGAACAAACGGTCGAAGCGCAGCGCGCGCAGGCCGAGCGAGATGCGCTCCTTAGCGAACACATGGTAGCCCGCGATCTGGCGCGCCGCAGTCTCGCGGCGCAACCGCGCCTGGCGTACCAGCTCGCGCGCGCCGGGATCGAGATACGCTGACGACGTGTCTTGCGGAGTGACAGCCTGTAATGCGACGGCGGCGACGAGGGCGAGCAGCATCCGGCTTAGTACGGCGCGGGCCCGTGCCGGGTTGCAGCGGCCGAGCTCACCGGCCGGTACGGTCGATCACGAAAACGTTGCGCTGCTGGGTCGGGAGCAGGATGAGATCGAGGATGTTCACGTGCTCGGGCAGGTTGACGACGTACCCCACCGTGTCGGCGACGTCGTCGGGCGCCAGGGGGCGGAATCCCTCGTACACGGCCTGCGCCTTGGCCGCGTCGCCGTGGAAACGCACCGTGGCGAACTCGGTCTCCACGTGCCCGGGGTCCACGCTCGAGACGCGGATCTTGGTGCCCGCCACGTCGAGATTCATCCCCTCCGTGAGGGCACGCACGCCGAACTTGGTCGCGTTGTACACATTGCCCATCTGATACACCTGGTGGCCGGCCGTGCTGCCGATGTTCACCACGTGCCCGGTGCCGCGCGCCACCATCGCCGGGAGAAATGCCCGGCTCACGTTGAGCAGCCCCTTCAGATTGGTGTCGATCATCCGGTCCCAGTCCTCCGGGTCGCCGTCCTGCAGCTTGGCGAGGCCCGCGGCGAGGCCGGCATTGTTCAACAGGATGTCCGGCACCGCTCCGCCCTTGAGGAGCGCTGCGGCCGCTCGATTGACCGCCGCGCGGTCGCGCACGTCCACGACGCCCGTCAGTACGCGCACACCGCCGTTGGTCAGCTCGGCGGAGACTTGCTCCAGCCGGTCAGCGCGCCGCGCCCACAAGACGAGATTCGCGCCGTCCGCCGCGAAGCGACGCGCGCACGCCAGCCCGATCCCCGCGCTCGCACCGGTGATCAGCGCGAGCTTCCCCTTGATACGGCTCATCGTCCACTCGGAGGTAATGTGCGGGGAGAACTTAGCGCGCGGTGGCGATTACGGCAGCGGCGAAGCGGCAGGCACGCGCAACGCCGGCCGCCGCAGCGCCCCGCGCAGCCGCCACACGCCGAGCGCTACCAGCAGTGCGGCGCAGATCTCGACGGCCACCTTCTCGCCGTCCAGCCAGTCGACCGCGTGATGCTTGAGACTCGGGTCGGCGAGCACCCCGTGCACCAGGAACAACCCGGCCACCGCATAGGCGGTGTAATGCAGCCGCTTCCATAGGCGCCGCGTCATCCGGTGGCGAGCGTAGGACGTGGTGACGACGAAGATCAAGGCATACAGGGCCGCCGCGCCGATCGTGTTCACGACCGGCTGCTGGGGCGAGCCCACGGGAAGCACCAGGTCGAGCACGCGGAATTTCGGATCGTCGATGAAGAGCAGCGCCACCGGATGCGCCACCGCCACCGCCAGCGCCACGTACGCAGTCCAGTTGTGCAGCCGGAAATAATTGAAGCGATGATGCGGCCAGCGCGTCCACGGATTGTAGCGGAAGGCGAGCAGGAGGCCCAGCAACAGATTGAACGTCAGCAGGAAGCAGGCGACCAGGCCGAGGTCGTTCGATAGGTCGATCGCGGTCATCGAAGAATATTACGCCCGGGCCGGCCCAGCCGTTCGACGCATCCGTCTAACGCGGGGTGATCACCTTGGGGACGCCCCCGTGTGGCTTTTCCATGCGGTTGGTGATCACGCGGCTCAGGAACTCCTGCGCGCTCGCGACCTGATCGATTTGGACGGTCAGCGCTTCCACCACTTGCTCCAGCCGGGCGGCGCGCTCGTCACGATCGTCCGATTCGCCCCGGTCGCCAGAGTGGAGCACGCGGTCCTCCAGCCGTCGCAAGCGCCGCCGGCTTCCCAGCCACGCGGCGAACAGGGCAATGTTGGCGGTGACGGAGATGCCGAACCAAAACAGCAGGATCGCGAAGTCGTCGTTCATGCCCGGGCTCTACGGGAGCGGGCGGGGCGGCGTTTCGTCTGGCGCGGTGCGCCCCCCCGGGCTACCATCCGCCCCATGCCATCTCCCGGCGCGCGGGTGCGCACCCTCTGGCAGCGGCTCCGCCCCCTGCCCGGCGGCCGGCACCTGTTCTCGTGGCTGCTCCGCTGGCTGGTGCCCTACTCCGGCACCGTGCGGCCGCTGGTGCTCGAGCTCGCGCCGGGCGTTGCCCGCGCGCGCATCGCCGATCGCCGTCGCGTGCGCAATCACCTCAACTCGGTCCACGCCATCGCGCTCGCCAACGTGGCGGAGTTGGTCAGCGGGCTCGCCATGACCGTAGGCTTGCCCGACGGCGCACGTGGCATCGTGACCGGGTTGTCCATCCGCTACCTCAAGAAAGCCCGCGGACCGCTCGTGGCCGAGGCGCGCTTCGCGATTCCCAATGTGTCCGCCGAGGCGGAGCACGCCTTCGAGTCCGTGGTGACGGACGCCACGGGCGACGTCGTCGCTCGCGCCACCGTCACCTGGCGGCTCGGCCCCGCGCCGCGCGCGTGACGCTCGACACGCCGCTCACGCGCGACGCCGGCATCGCCGTGCCGTTGATCTGCGGCGCCATGTATCCCTGCTCCAATCCCGAGCTCGTCGCGGCGGTGTCGGCGGCGGGCGGCATCGGCATCGTCCAGCCGCTGTCCCTCACCTACGTCCACGGGCACGATTTCCGCGCGGGCTTGCGGCTGATCCGCCGGCTCACCGCCAAGCCCATCGGCATGAATGTCCTGATCGAGCAGTCATCGCAGCGCTACCTCGACCGCATGCGGCAATGGCTCGACATCGCGCTCGCAGAGGGTGTGCGCTTCTTCGTCACCTCGCTCGGCAAGCCGCGCTGGGTGGTGGACCGGGTGACGTCCGTGGGCGGCGTGGTCTACCACGACGTGACCGAGCGGAAGTGGGCGCTCAAGGGACTCGACTCCGGCGTGCGCGGCTTGATCGCCGTGAACAACCGGGCGGGCGGCCACGCCGGCCCCAAGAGCGCGGCGCAGCTGATCGCCGAGCTCGGCGACCTGGGCGTACCGCTGGTGTGCGCCGGCGGCGTCGGCGCGCCG
>WNFF01004097.1_pt1 | contig 22116 bp, 18 predicted proteins | sample 5400441 | NCBI WGS metagenome assembly WNFF01 (sample SAMN13153345, study PRJNA577476) | soil metagenome | isolation source: 120 cm saprolite under Douglas fir tree site 2 hole 3 replicate 1 | place: USA:California | collected 2015-04-18
ATTTCTTATAATCTCTTGCTATACTTCGGCCAGCTATGAGCGAATACGGACTGGCTGAAAGATCATCCAAAAGATTACGGGTAGCATTAATGGCTACTACGTTTTCAGTCTTTATTTTCCTTGCGTTATCTCTTATTCTTAGTTGGACTCAATTCAGATTTGTTCAGTCCAATACAATGCTAACTATGTCGATGAGCTTTAGCATGATAGCACTCACTCTTGTCTTAGTGCTGATAGTTTTAGGGATGTGGTTACAAAACCGTATTGTGTTCAATTCCTCAAGTATTGAGCAATAACTCACGGTTCGCTCATTTTCTCGGCAGTTCGTAAGAATTGCCCCCCATGAGAAGGGGTTTCAAGCGGAAATTGGAACGATTGCTCTGCAATGAGGTGAAAGGTTCGAAAGAATGGCTCCACTGAGTGGATGGTTCGAGCCGTGGGTTTCTACAAAGTGAGGATAGAAGCCAGATGAGGGAAGGGGCGGAGGAGGTGGGATTTGAACCCACGAGGGCTATTCACCCTACACGATTTCCAGTCGTGCTCACTAGACCACTATGAGACTCCTCCGTGGGGGCCCGATTGATCGCGCCCTGGCGGAGAGAGTGGGATTCGAACCCACGAGGGCTTGCACCCTACCGCTTTTCGAGAGCGGCACTTTCGACCACTCAGACATCTCTCCACGGCGCAGTATAGCATATCCCATATGCTATGACAAGCATCCATTTCCCATTTTCTCGTCGTCATACTTCCGTAATTTCGCCCTGTTCATATAGCCAACGAGCGAATAGCATCCGGTGGTCCTCGGCCATCCGTTGGCGCATCTCCGCGTTCTCATAAAGATGATCTCGCAGGTTCAGCAGTTTTGCCGCTTCTTCCCATACAAAACCCATCTCAATAAGATAATCCAACAGCATTTGCTCCTCCGATACCCCAACTGTAGAAGCCGCTATTTCAGCATCTTGAAGCGCTCGTTCATTATATTCTGAAAATCCACCCATGGAAGGTTGTCTGTTTTGCATTCTCTTTCCCTCAATTTCTTATACGATGCGAAATGTAGTGACACCTCTCCTGCTCCCCTTGCCCGCAGGCAATGCGGGCACCTGTCCTTGGACGGGTGTCAGGGCAGAACCCTTTCGCGGCCTGTTTGTATATAGCTTCTTCTATCGGCCTGTGTACCCCAAACTATAGCCTGATGTTTACAGAGGTTTTTATCGGCTGGCATGGCTGAGGCAAGCGCAGCCACTACTATACTGCGTTGCCTGTTCGTCCCGCCGAGTATAGTAGTGGCTGCGCTTGCCTCAGCCACGTTGGGGGCTTTTGGATTGCTCAATCCATCGATACAGTTAAGGACTTCTGTCAGCTAAACAAGCGACCTGTGTCAATATCGTTTCAGCGCAAATCCCACTACACTTGACTCATGAATGAACGAACGTGCCTCGTTGCGTCCACGGTAGGGGTACCCCTTGCGGGTACCCTGGCTGCTGAAAGGAGTATCAGATGGTTGTATCAGCAATGATAGACGATATCTGGACGGAATATGTGACAACAAGGCGTCCAGAACTGCGTGATGAGCTGATCACAGAATATGCGCCTCTCGTCCGCTTTGTGGTCGGCAGGCTGGGGATACCGCAGACAAGCCTGCTTGAAGCCGACGACCTCGTTAGTTATGGGATAATTGGCCTGATAAATGCTATTGGTCGCTTTGATCCGTCCCGTGGTGTTCGATTTGAAGCCTTTGCTACGGCGCGTATTCGGGGTGCCGTCATAGATCAATTACGTGTCTTGAATTGGCTGCCTCGCTCGGCAGTGGCACGAGTCCGGCAAATTGAGACCGCGTTAGCCACCCTGGAACAACGCTTGGGCAGGCCCGCCAAAGAGCAGGAGGCAGCCCAGGAGGTAGGTGTATCCATTGAACGCTATCGCCAGATGTTGCTTGAGATGGGCATCGTGGTACTCTCGCTCGATGCTCCCATTGGCTCCCTTATGCAGGATGATGAAGTTACTTCCTTGAGTGACCTGATCGAAGATACCCATGCCTTAGGCCCTGCTCAGCAGGTAGAACAGCACGAAATGACAACTTTACTCAGCTCAGCTCTTGAGCGCATCCCCGAACGTGAACGCTTGCTTCTCTCCCTCTACTATCAAGAAGAACTGACCATGAAGGAGATTAGTAGGGTCATGAACGTCTCCGAATCGCGCGTCTGCCAGTTACACATGCAGGCTGTGTTGCGCTTGCGTACCGCATTACATATTCACCAGGATGATGAAAATACGCAAGTAACGAGAAAATTGCCAGCCATCGTTGAAAGGAATAGTCGCTCTCGCCAGAAGGTTCATTATGGAGCATAGCCAGTAAAGAAACCCCATTACCCTCTATTGTGCCGCCAGCTGGTGCCGATAGTATAAAGTAAGGACATTGGGGTGTTGGTCGGAATGAAGCACTACTCTACGACCATTTGTTTCATCAATGAGAGGGACTTTAATGGAAAACGAAATTGTAGCTTCTCATTTCCATTTGAACAGAGCGGATGAAACGGCTCAATTTGGCCAATCCCTACTGGAGAACACAGCCCCATCGTCTGAACATAACCAGTATACACATGCGGAAATACAGGCTATCAAACGTGGAGTGCTTGCTGCCCGCTACCTGTCGAGAAGTCGCTCTGCTCGCGTCGAAAAACTGCGTACGCAGATTGAAGCGGGTATCTATCAAATCAATAGTACGACACTTGCCGAAAGCATCCTTAAAAAGGAAGATCACTTTTCGCAAGCTCATTAACCTGCAAAAGAAGGGAGCCTTGCCATGCTTGTCTTACGAAGAAAAGTTGGTGAAAGTATTATCCTTGATGGAGTCATCAGCGTTTCTGTGCTGGCTGTTGAAGGCGAGCGCGTCAAAATCGGCATAAACGCTCCGCTAGATGTAACAATTGTACGTGAAGAACTACTGAGGGTTCTCACTACAGACACACCAAGTCCGGCTGCGCCAGCATCACCACGCTAGAAACAGGAGTGTAAATGCTTGAGAACGATATGGCACCTGCAGGGTGCCATATCGTTCTCAAGCATTTACACTCCTGTTGTGTATTACTCCGTTCTGGTTTCTACCTTATGCCCATTGACGATGTCCGGCACCTCCACCTTTGCAGGGCCTGGCATCCGCTCTTCCCGAATGAACGCTTCCGTCATTTCGTGCGCCACATCATCATGATGCTGGATAGGAGGAGACTTCATCAGGTATGCACTTGGCCCTTCAAGCGTTCCACTGATCCCGCGATCCAGCGCAAGCTTGACCATACGCACAGCATCAATCACCACCCCGGCAGAGTTGGGCGAATCCCACACTTCGAGTTTTAGCTCTACATTCAGTGGCACGTCCCCAAAAGTGCGGCCCTCCAGGCGGATGTAGGCCCATTTGCGATCAGAGAGCCAGGCCACATAGTCAGATGGGCCAATATGCACGTTGTCCTCACCTAGCTCATAGTCAAGCTGGCTGGTAACAGCATTCGTCTTGCTAATCTTCTTCGACTCCAGCCGTTCCCGTTCCAGCATATTATAAAAGTCAGTATTGCCCCCCACATTCAGCTGCATTGTGCGCTCTAACTTGACGCCGCGCTCGCGGAAGAGACGGGCCAGCATACGATGAACAATCGTTGCCCCCACCTGGCTTTTGATATCATCCCCAATCATTGGCAGATTGGCCTCTTTGAAACGATCCTGCCAATATTTCTCACGAGCAATAAAGACGGGAATGCAGTTCACAAATCCCACACCTGCCTGGAGAATCTGCTCAACATACCACTTGGTGGCCGTCTCCGAGCCAACGGGCAGGTAGTTGACAACAACATCGGTCCCGGTGTCTTTCAGAATTTTCACGATATCATCTGTCTGACCGGGAGCCTTGGTAATCACCCGCGATAGGTACTTCCCAAGTCCATCATGGGTCATACCGCGATACACCTTTGCCCCCAGTTGTGGAACGTCGGCAAAGCGGTACGTATTATTAGGGGTCGCGTAGATGGCCTCACTAATGTCCTTGCCTACTTTATTCTGGTCGATGTCAAAGGCCGCCGAAAATTCTATATCACTGATGTGATAACCTGCCATATCGACATGCATCAAACCAGGCACAAAATCATCTGGTTTTGCCTCACGATAATAGTGGACGCCTTGCACGAGCGAACTGGCGCAGTTGCCCACACCTATAACCGCGACGCGCACTTTCCTTGAACTGGTCATGATTGTTCCATTTCCTTTCAAACTCTATCCTAAGAAGGGTGTACTTACTTGCTTATTCCTAACTATACCCCCGTTTCCGCCTGATTGCTATGCTACCACTTACATCCTTCCTGTGAACTTTGTAACAAAAGTCTTGACATGGCACAATTTGTCCGCCTGCTTATAATTAAGGTGGAAGGGAAAGATACCAAACCCGGTGGATATTGTGACAAGCGTTTCTCTTTTATGAGAAGAAATAGCCCATTTGGGCTGAAAGTTCCTGGTAAATAGCAACATCCGTTACATTTTATGTGAAAGATGTTTTATTATGAGGTTGAGTAAACATAACGAAGGACAGTGGTTTGTAACCACTTCTTCACTCTATAACAACACCTTTCACCTGTCGGAAGTGATATGCTCAATACCATGAATCTTGCAGCACTTCCGAAGGCATGTGCAATCGGTAAGGTACCGTATAGAACATATGAGATGTATTGATGCTAGTTCTCTTATCTATGTTCTCAATTGAAACCGTACTCTCTTCACTGAGAAAAAGAAATATGGTAGCCTGGCAGGCAAAAAAAGGAGATAGTCATTTATGAGTCGGCGAAAAAAGGTCCTGGTGATTGGACTGGATTGCGCCCCGCCCGAACTGGTTTTTGAGCAATGGCGCGATGAATTGCCGAATTTCAAACGGGTTATGGAGGATGGCGTGTGGGGCCAGCTAGAGAGCTGCATTCCTGCGATTACCGTACCCGCGTGGAGTTCGATGATGTCGAGCAAGGACCCAGGAACGCTAGGGTTTTACGGCTTTCGCAATCGTGGGGATTACTCATATGAGAAAAACACGCTCGCAAATTCAAATTCAGTCAAGACCGACCGCGTGTGGGATATCCTCTCGCGTGCGGGCAAGAAAGTCATCACGGTTGGCGTTCCCCAGACCTATCCACCAAAACCCGTCAATGGTATCCAGGTAGGATGTTTCCTTTCACCCTCGACGAAGAATCCCGAAAAACCCTATACCTATCCTGCTTCCATCATGAAGGAGATCGACGCTACAATCGGCGAATACCTGGTGGACGTACCAAATTTCCGCACAGATGATAAAGAGTACCTGCTGCGCCAAATTTACACTATGACCGAGAAACGCTTTAAACTCGTCAAAAAATGGATCGCGGAAAAAGACTGGGACTTCTTCATGTTCGTTGAAATGGGCACAGACCGCATTCATCACGGCCTCTGGAAGTACCATGATCCCACCCATCACAAGTACGAGGTCAATCCTTTGCTCAACGAGAGCATTCACAACTATTACCGCTACATCGATAGTGAGATCGGCCAGATACTGGACCTGGTAGACGATGATACCACCGTTTTCATTGTCTCTGACCACGGAGCCAAAAAGATGGATGGCGGTATCTGTGTCAACGAATGGCTCATCCGCGAAGGCTATCTCACCTTGAAGACGCAGCCAACTACCTTGACTGCAATTGACAAGTGCGAGATCGATTGGAGCAAGACAAAGGTCTGGGGCGATGGCGGCTATTATGCGCGTATCTTTCTCAATGTCGAGGGACGCGAACCCCAGGGTACGGTAAAACCTCACGAAGTTGAAGCATTGCGCAACGAACTTATCGCGAAGTTTGAGGCTTTGGTGGATCACAATGGCGTGAATATTGGTACAAAAGTCTTTAAGCCAAAGGAAATTTATAAAGAAGTAAATGGCGTTCCACCCGACCTGATCGTCTACTTTGGCGACCTCTTCTGGCGTTCAGTAGGCACAGTCGGCCATGGTTCAATCTATACGTTCGATAACGACACCGGCCCTGATGATTGTAACCATGCACAATTCGGTATTGTCATCAAGCATGATCCCGATGTACATGAAGGCTCCGGCGGGCGCGAGCTAACCGGACTACAACTAATGGATATGGCTCCAACCATCCTGGAACAACTGGGCGTTCCAGTCCCCTCTGATATGCAGGGGAGAGCATTCTAACTGTAGGGGCGCAATTCATTGCGCCCAATCGTAGGGGCCCGATTAATCGCGCCCAATTGTTAGCACACATGAGGAGAAGAAATTAATGGCGAATACTGGTTTTACTATCTGGTTTACGGGTCTTTCGGGTTCGGGCAAAAGTACCCTCTCTGAGATCATTGAGCATCGTCTGAAAGAGCGCGGACGCAATGTTGAAGTATTGGATGGCGATATCGTGCGCACCCATTTGAGCAAAGGCCTCGGCTTTAGCCGCGAGGACCGCGATACCAACATCAAGCGCATCGGCTTTGTCTGCGGCCTGCTCACCCGCAATAGCGTCATCTGTATCTCTGCCGCCATCGCTCCATACGGTGAGGCCCGCGATTGGGCACGTAAAGAGATCGGCAGTTTTGTCGAAGTATATGTCAAGTGCCCTATCGAAGTCTGCCGCCAGCGCGATGTCAAAGGCCTCTACAAGCTCGTCGACGAAGGGAAAATCAAGAATTTCACAGGCGTCGATGACCCATACGAAGAGCCAGAGCATCCAGAACTCGTGATCGAGACCGACAGAGAGACTGTCGAAGAGAGCGTGGGCCGCATCTTCTCCAAACTGATCGAGCTCGGATACCTCGAAGCCGAGGAAACCCACGAGGATGAGTCCAAAATCGTGACTGATCGCCTGGCAGCCCTGGGCTACCTGTAGTATCGTAACATCGTTTTTCTACTAGAAATAGGTATGTAAACACATGACAAATCAATTGATTGCTCCCCATGGCGGGGAACTGATACTGAATATGGCCGGTGAAGCGGAACGCGCAGAATTACAGCAGCGGGCCAGGAGCCTGCCCCAGGTACTGGTAGGTTCTCGCCAATTGGCAGACCTGGAAATGCTCGCGATTGGTGCCTATAGCCCCCTGGGTGGCTTTATGCGCCGTGCGGATTACCTGGGCGTAGTTGATGACATGCACCTGGAAAATGGCCTCCCCTGGTCGGTGCCGATCACCCTCTCTACTACGTCAGAGCAGGCCGCCACTTTGAAAGAAGGCTCGCAGGTAGCACTGGTCAACGAGCATGGCACGCTGCAAGCCGTTATGACGGTTCAAGAGAAGTATGGCTATGATAAGCAGCACGAGGCCAGCAATGTTTATCGCACAACTGAAGAGGCGCATCCAGGCGTCAAGGTAGTTTATCAGCAGGGCGACATACTGCTGGGCGGCCCTGTCCGCGTGGTCACATTGCCAAATCAAGCCTTTGCCCAGTATCGCTTCACTCCAACGCAGTCTCGCCAGCAATTCACCGAGCGCGGCTGGAAGCGCGTTGTTGGATTCCAGACCCGCAACCCTGTCCACCGTGCCCACGAATATATTCAGAAGTGCGCTCTGGAGATAGTTGATGGCCTCTATCTCCATCCATTGGTCGGTGATACCAAGGGCGACGATATCCCCGCCGATGTACGCATGCGCTGTTATGAAGTGCTGTTGGAGAACTATTATCCGGCCAATCGTGTCGTGCTTGGGGTGCTGCCCGCCGCCATGCGCTATGCTGGTCCGCGAGAAGCCATCTTCCATGCTTTGATGCGCAAGAACTACGGCTGCTCGCATTTCATCGTCGGTCGCGACCATGCCGGTGTTGGCAACTACTATGGCACGTATGATGCTCACCACATCTTTGCGGAGTTCGACCCGGCAAAGCTTGGCATCACCCCCATGTTCTTTGACCACACCTTCTTCTGTCGCGCCTGTGACTCAATGGCATCCTCGAAGACCTGCCCTCATGGCAGTGATCAGCATGTGACTTTGAGCGGCACAAAGGTGCGCCAGATGTTACAGGCAGGGGAGATTCCGCCACGCGAATTTTCACGTCCAGAGGTGGCAAAAGTACTAATTGAGGCTATGCGCCAACCTGTAGCGTAATGCATTGTAGGGACGCAATTCATTGTGCTCCACGTCTTTCAATCACTGGGAGAAGATAATTAACCCGAAGCTCAGGTTTCTTTGCATCCTCGCCGCTTCGCGGCTCGCCAGGATTTCTGGTATATCAGCGGGCTTTGCAGCCACTGGCTGCAAAGCCCGCTGATATACCAGAAACTGTCGCCGGAGGCGGCGAAAAAAACTTGCACAGGGTTAATTATTCAGAACTCCTCGCCGCCAGCCGGATTCGGGGAATGATACAGGCAGTGAGGAGTTAAAAAGAGCAAATCTGAAAAAGTACAAGAGAAGTCACGAAGAGAGAAGAAGAAGAAGACGATGTTAATTGCTAGAGCCCCGATGCGTATTAGCTTTGGAGGCGGAGGTACAGACCTCGAGGCATACTATGCCAAATATGGTGGCCTGGTCATCAGTACCGCCATCAATAAGTACTTTTATGCCATAATCACCACCGATGAGTCCGATGATCTACAAGTCATTTCAGCCGATTATCGTTCGTTGTTCCGCCATTCGCCCTACAATGACCTCTTCTGGAATGGGGATCTTGCTCTCCCCAAAGCAATATTGCATCATTTTGGCATTCGCCGTGGTATTAATCTTTTTGTTGCCAGCGAAGTGCCACCCGGCACCGGCTTAGGATCATCCAGTGCCGCCGCAGTCACCATGGTGCGAGCTATCTCGACCCTGGTTGAACAGCCAATGACCAAGCAGCAGGTAGCGGAACTGGCTTCCTACATTGAAATCGGCAAAATGGGCATGCCCATTGGCAAACAGGATCAGTATGCAGCCGCCTTTGGAGGATTGAACAAGATCAGCTTCACCAGCGATGGCGTCACCGTCGAGCCCGTGAAAATCGCGCCCGACGTACGCAAGACTTTAGAGCAACGCCTGATGCTCTTCTTCACGGGCAGCTCCCGTGAATCTACCTCTATTCTCAAGCATCAGCGTAAGTCAACGCAAGACAGAGACGAGTCGGTGCTTAAAGCTCTGCACAATATCAAACAGGTAGCTGTAGATGTTCAGGCCTGCCTGGAGCGCGGCGACCTGGATGAGTTTGCCCGCCTCCTCGATTACTCTTGGCAGGAGAAACGCCGCCTGGCCCCGAACCTCTCTACCGGCTTTATCGACGAGTGTTATACGCTCGCCCTTGAGCGCGGAGCCTCCGCGGGCAAGATAACCGGTGCCGGTGGTGGTGGTTTCCTCTTGATCTATTGTCATGAAGAGTTCCAGGACACCGTAACCACGTCTCTGGAAGAGCGCGGCCTCAAGCGCATGAATTTCCGCTTCGACCAGCAAGGGGCTACAGTGGTATTAAATGTCGCCAGCTTTAACCACCTCTGGGTAGCACCCTACGCCGAACCAGAACCACAATTCCAAACCCGTTGAGCCAAGAAGCGGGGGTACAGGGGGCGCGGCCCCCTGACGGGGGAATGGGGGCGTCCCCCGAACTCATCCGCATTTTTTAAATGTAGTTTAGTAAGGAAGAAGGATACTAGAAATTGGAGTCAATTAACCAGTACTTCTCTGAACTTGAGCAAATGGTACAAGCCATCTCGCAACCACATATCGAAGCGGTCCTACGAGTGCTCGAAGAAGCCTATCGCAACGGACACCGCATCTTCATCATGGGCAACGGCGGCAGCGCAGCAACCGCCTCCCACTTCGCGCTTGACCTTGCCAAAAATACCATCATGCCCGGCGTCCCGCGCCTCAAAGCCATCTCGCTGACAGATCATGTGCCATTAATCACCGCCTGGAGCAACGACACCGCCTACGAACACATCTTCGCGGAACAACTGGCCAACATGATCGAGCCAGGTGATGTAGTCATCGGCATCAGCGCGAGTGGCAATTCGCCCAATGTCATCAATGCGCTCCGCATGGCCAAACAGTTCCACGCCTCAACCATCGGTCTGCTGGGAGCAAAAGGTGGCAAGATCAAAAACATGGTCGACTCCTACATCCTGGCACCAGGTCAGAACATCGAACAGGAAGAGGACGCCCACATGATCCTGGCGCATGTCATTACCCGCCACATGCGCGAAGTCGTGCGCTCCCACGCCGAATCACTGGCACTGGCCAGCACAAATTAAAATGAAATGATCGGCAACATGTTTCATGCCAGATATGCAACGGGAAAGCGCATCAAAGAGCCAAACACCCAAATTGATGCGCTTTCCCGTTGCATATCTGAATAGACTCTGCCAGATCAACCCTCTCTAAAGAAGTCTACAGTCGCCCGAATCCCTTCCTCTAAGCTCACCTCCGGTTTCCACCCCAGCATACGTGCCGCCTTACTACAATCAAAGTAGGCCAGGTGGATATCGCCCGCCCGTTTGGGTGCTCGTACAATCTCAGGCGTATACCCAACAACCTTCTCCAATGCCCTATAGATCTCATTGACCGAGGTACCTTTGCCCGTCCCAATACAGAAAATATGATTGTCACCTTGCTCTAATGCAATACGGTTGGCACGGGCGACATCCCCTACGTACACATAATCTTTCTGTTGTTCTCCATCCCAGTCAATACGGATTGTTTCGTGTTTCAAGAACCGCTTCGCGAAGATGGCTATGACACCGGCCTCCCCATTGGGGTCCTGGCGTGGTCCATAAACATTCCCATAGCGCAGTGCTGTATACGCCAGGCCATGTGCCTCCTGCCAGTAACGTAAATAGTATTCCGCCACCATCTTTGTAATACCATATGGGGACTCAGGATGTTGTTCAGTCTCTTCATCGATGGGCAGACGCACGGGAGTACCGTATGTCGCACCCGATGAAGCAAAGACGATCTTACGTGTCCCCACACGTGTACAATTGGTTAACACATTGATCAGACCCAGCACATTGACACGCGCATCCAGTTTCGGATTTTTGGTTGAGACGGCTACACTATGTTGTGCCGCCTGGTGGCTCACAACTTCTGGTTGTACTTTATCAAAAACAGCGTCAAGACTGGCGTCATCTGTGATATCTATCTGGTAGAAACGTGCTTTAGGGTTGAGGTTCGTGCGTTTCCCACCTCCTTCGTCCCATAAACTATCCACCACAGCGACCTCGTGTCCTGCCGCTATACACTGATCGACGATATGTGAGCCAATAAACCCCGCCCCACCTGTGACTAATATTTTCATGAAGAGTAATAACCTTTCTATAACAAATCTGCCTCAAACTCTCTCTTACATGCTGGGAATACATGGCGACCTTCCTTGCAGTATACAACAGTTCACCATGACGGCCCAGGAAGCCCCCGTCTTTCAAGTGGGGGATGAATGGGCCTACCTTTTTCTCCCCTTGCCCGAAAACAATTCTGGGCGTGATCGGTGGGGTAAACCCGCTTGACACGCCACTTTACTTGACATTGACAGCATTCTATGGTATACTTGTATCGTGCTAAGGCACTTGCACTGATGGAGTGCAAGAGAGACAGTTCGCACACGCCCGCCTCAGCTTTATGAGGTTCTGACACTGCCACGTCAGGTAAAACAGTGCATAGCAGAGAACGCTCTTTATCCGGCATGTTCTGGATAAAGACGGGTTGCTTGTCATGCAGCCCAGAGTCGAAAGACTCGGATGTGTCGCGTGATGAAACCAAAGCGGAAAGGTCTCCTTTCTGAATTGTGAGGTGGAGCGTAGACACAAGCCCCTGTCATTTATGCAGGGGTTCATGACCTTAGATCGCATCTCTTCATTACACCGAATTATGCAAGGGTAGTTGCTCAACGGCACATTGCAATGTGCCGTTGAGCAACTACCCTTGCATAATTCGGTGACCATTTTATTGACAAGCTGTTGTACCCGCTCAGGTGGCTTGCGCGGCAATAGGGAAAGATAGGGAATACCCAGCTTGCGAGCTAATGTTGGCCACTCCTCGTCCTCGGCATCAAGTTGAGCAGTGCGTGCCTGGCGAGCGAGTGTTTTATGTACGGGTTTCTCCGACGCAAAATTACGGCGCAGGCTTACAACACCAGCCGCCTCAATAAATTCATCAATATTTGAATCGGGAATTGGGTAGGCGCTATGGCCGATGGTTATACTGTCCGGTCGGGGTATCTCCCCTTCTGTCGTGTTATGAATGCGCCACAGCAAAGCATCCCATAGACGAGTCTGCACAATTTCACCCCCCTGCAGGTTAGCTCCCCGCAATAGAAAGTGCAATGAGTGACCCAGTAGAAAAACCGCGTCAGTTCTGCGTACGAAAGGGCGTAGACTATTCATCAAGTAAATTGCACAGGTATTCGGGTCAGTAGAGACAAGGCGGCTAGAACCGGGTTTCCCCTCAGCTTCAAAATAGACTGTAATGGTCACTAAAGCGACCTGCTCAACGTCAGCCGTGGTAATCTGCTCAATCGCCGTAGCAAGAGTATCGGTTGTCTCAATGATCTCGTATACATACGTATTCGGAATATGTTCCATCATCAGATCAGATACAGCTTCGTTGCTCATCCCTGGCTCCTTGATCGGATTGTATAGAGTGAGAATATGTTATCAACAATATTAACACCAGCCATACCCAGAAACAGCTATGATTACGGTTGCGTTTACGTTAAGACTTCTAGATTATGGTTAAGTCCCTGACACCCCGCCCCAGGATACCCGCAAGAGGTACCCTGGAGCTACCTGTTCGTCTTCAGTGCGAAATATTCGGTCAGTGCTTGCAGTGGTTCCAGTGCCGCATCAAACTGTAGCAAAAGCTGATCAGCCTGGTGCATTAAATCGAACAGGAGCGTGGCGACCGCATCATCGTCGCCAACCGAAATCGCTTGAAAGCCCGGTAAAATATCGCCGAAGATGGCTGCGGCACTGTCCAATAGGATGTTGAATACCTCGTCAAGCTGGATCAATGAAGGAAATGTCGAAGCGACAAGTGCAAAGTGATTTATAATAAGAGCTAGCTGATTGTAACTCTGCTGCCACTGGCCCAGGCTTTCTGTCACCGCAGTAAGAGCCTGTTCCCATCGTTCTTGATTGAGTGATTGCACCCAATCCTGCTCGCTATCCCGCGCCGATTTCACAGGCCAGGGAACTGTAGCATCATCGGGGATATCATGGGACGAGTGAAGCGTTTCACTCGTCATGTCAAGCGCGTCAAGAATGCATTCAGTAGCATCACTCAGGAGAGTACACAATGGCTCCATGCGGTTAAGTGTATGCCGGATGGACCTCAATTTTGTCCAGATATGTTGATGGCGAAGAAGCTCTTCAAGCAGTGTTTGTGCCGCTACGGTTGATGAGGCTGAGGGGGCTGAGGGAGTGACGCTCATCAGCTCAGGTAGAGCGGTTCGATACAGGTAGTCAACCCGGCAGAAAAGATGATGCAGGCTAAAAGTAAGTACATCCGTATCCTCCACATTGGCCCGGCCATTGAAATAGGCAACCATCTGCCCAAGAATAACAGCAATTTCATCCACTACCATCTTTTCAAGTTTTTGACTTTTCATCTTTCTCCATCTCTTCCACATTTTGCGAATATGCGACACGACATCACCCTACAGTAATTATTGTACTGGTATTCCATAGCAAGCAGGGACTGATTGTCCATTGACGCCCCTCATAGTAGACATGTATACTCTAAAAAATGCGGCATCCCAATCCGTAGACTTCTCTTCTATCAAAATTCTTACTGAAAGAAATATTCACAGACTGTTGACCATTCAAAAGGAGCGTGAAAACCATCATGAGCCTGGGAAAAACAATTCGTATGAAGCGACTGATTGAGCCGCAATACGGTTCCTGTATCGTCTGTGCCCTCGACCACGGCATGACCTCGCCTACCTTTTTGCAAGGACTCTATGATACCCGCGCCCGTACCCGCGAAGCCATCGCCGGTGGTGCCAACGTCTTTATGTTGGGACGCGGCATGGCCAAACGTGTGAGTGAGGAATTTACGCCCGCCACCTCGCTCGCATTGATGCTCTCTGCCTCCGCGGCTGGCAGGCCCCAGGGTTCGATTGTCACCCCCATTGGCTCAGTTGAAGAGGCCATGCGCCTGGGTGCCGACGCCGTTGTCGTCTATGTTGCCCTGGCCGGTGAGAACGAGCCCGAAATGATCCAGTATGCCTCCGCTATCGGAGAAGCCTGTGATGTCTGGGGCATGCCCTTCATCGCCGAAGCTGAATTTCCGAATGCCTACCAGACCCTCAACGAAGCGGACTCAACCTATGGAGCCACGTATCTCTTGCGCAATGCACGTCTCTGCGCCGAGTTGGGCGCGGACATTGTCAAGGTCAACTGGAGTGGAGATCAGGCCTCCTTTGAAAAAATTGTACGCGCCGCCAATGCTCCGGTCATCGTAGCCGGTGGCACGCTGGTCAGCGACGAAGAACTCTTGTCGCGTATGCAACAGGCCGTGGCTGTCGGTGCTATCGGCTGCTCCGTAGGCCGCAATATATTTCAGCACAAAAATCCCACTGCCATTACGCGAGCCTTGTGCCGTGTCATTCGCGAGAAATGGATAGCACGCGATGCCCTGGCTGAATTAGAGGCTGCACCATGAAACCTACCTCTTCACGCTATGTAATTGGGGCCGACCTTGGCTCGCAGGGCATGAAAACTATCTTGCTGGACGACTCTGGTACCACCGTCGCCAGTGCCTATGCCGCCTATGATCCACACTATCCAGCCCCCAATTGGGCCGAGGAGAACCCCTCCGATTGGGAGGCCGCTCTGACAACCACCGTGCGCCAGGTCATGCACAGTGCGGGAGTACATGCGGCTGAAATCGTCGCCCTTGCCCTGGGAAGCCAGGTCGATGGCCTGGTCTGCGTCGGCGAACATGGCGATGTATTGCGTCCCGCCATTATCTGGCTCGACCGGCGGGCCACCCCCCAATGTGAGGCACTGGCCCAACACATCAGCTCTAAAGACCTCTTTCACTTGAGCGGAGCAAATCTTGACTCCTCACATGTTGCCCCCAAAATGCTCTGGGTGCGCGATAACGAACCGGCTATTTTTGCGCGTTCCCGCTACCTCTTGCTCCCCGGAAGCTACATGGCGTACCGCCTCACAGGAGAAGCCGTCGTGGACTATTCCAATGCCTCTTCCACCCTACTGCTCGACGTAAAGCAGAAAGCCTGGTCGCAACACATGCTCGCGCTGACCGGACTGGATGAGGCCCGCCTGGGCCGGGTCGAAGGAGCAACCAGCATCATCGGCCCCCTGACAAAGCAGGCTTCCGAACGCCTCGGCCTGACCATCCGCACGCTGGTGGCTGTGGGCAGCGGTGATGAACACGCCGCCTGTGTTGGAGCCGGTGTTACCAATAGCCATATCGTCTGCGACATCAACGGTACCGCGGAACCGGTGTGTGCCGTTGCCCAGGCCCCCATCTTCGACGAGGGCGGATTATTGGAGACCCATTGCCATGCTGACCCCACTGCCTGGCTCATCGAGAATCCTGGCTTTGTCTCAGGCGGCAGTTATCGCTGGTTCCTGGATGCTCTTGCCCCGCATGAACGCGCTGCAGCCCAGCGTCGTGGAGTCAGTCCATACGACCTGCTCAACGCTGAAGCCGAACAGGTGCCAGCCGCCGCAGCGGGTCTGATCTTTCTCCCCTGCCTGAGTGGTGCAATGACCCCCACCTGGAATGCTGATGCCAGGGGCGTGTTCTTTGGCCTGAGCCTGGCACATGGACGCGGCCACATCGTGCGCGCCATTCTTGAGGGTACCGCCTATGGCTTGCGTGACAATGTAGAGCGCATGGCAGAGATCGGCCTCAACCCCCAGGAAATACGCGCCGTAGCTGGTGGAGCGCGAGGCCGTCTATGGTTGCAGATCAAAGCCGATGTCACAGGCAAACCGGTAAGCACGCCTCGTGAACTTGAAACCACTGCTCTCGGTGCCGCCATGCTCGCGGGCGTCGCCGCTGGCCTCTTTAGCGACCTGCAAGAAGCAGCTCATGCCGCCATTGGCATCGGCAGCTATAGAGAACCCAATCCACAACATCGTCAAGCTTATGATGATGCTTACGCACTCTATCGCCAGGTATACGATGCTCTACAAGAACCATTCCGAAAGGCAGCTATGCAATGACCACTTTTCCTTCTACCTTTCCCATAGACCCCGCGGATATGCCTGCCTTGAAACGCTGGCTAGCATCTCAAGATGACCAATCGTCCCTTCGTTCAGTGAACATCGGCGAAATTCTGATTGGACCCGATGTGTTGCTCCAGCTTCCAGCCGTCCTCCGGCGCGCCGGCATCTCCAGTGGTATGACCACGTTGCTGGTAATGGACGAGACACCCATGCGCCGTGAAGAACAGGACTTGAAGCCCTTCGTGCAGGCACTATTACACAATGCCGGGTACCATGTCGAAACCCTCTGGCTCAAGGGCGATCAATATGGCCTCGTCCATGCCGACTTCGAGCAAGTTGAGCGTGTCCAGGCCGCCATCTCGCCTGGAGCAGCCCTCGTCGCCCTCGGTTCGGGTACCGTAACCGATATTGCCAAACACGCCGCCCACCTCTACGACCATGAACACGCCCAGGAGAACAGCGTCTATATTTGTTGCCAGACCGCCAACTCTGTCACTGCCTTTGCCGCCAATATGGCCGTCCTGCTCAAGGATGGTGTCAAGCGTACCATCCCCTCGCGTTACCCCACAGCCATCATCTCCGACCTGCGCGTGCTTGCCTCAGCCCCCAAGGCTATGACCGTCGCTGGCCTGGGCGATTGTTGCGCGCGTTTCGTGGCCTACGGCGATTGGTATCACGCCAGTGTCCTTGGGCTGGTCGATTTCTACAGCGAAGTGCCCCTGGCCCTGCTTGCCAACCTGGATACTGTGCTCTTAGAGTACGCCGCAGCTATCGGCCAACGTACCCACGAGGGGGAAGCCGTGGTCGCTCGTGCCCTATTGCTTGCCGGTATTGCTCAATCCATTGTCAACATGTCGGCTCCCATTTCCGGTACCGAACATGTCACCTCGCACGTCCTGGATATGATCGCCGATCACTACGGGCGCGGCCTGGCTCTGCATGGTGCCCAGGTGGGGGTCGCCACTATCACCGCCGCCCAACTCTACCAACAGTTCCTGGACAGCTTGGATAGTTTGGACCCCCAGCACATCGACATCGCCGCGTGTTATCCTGATGACGCATCCTTAAAGGCACACATTCAACAGCTTTTCTCAAGCATCGACCCCAGCGGAGCAATGGCACAAGAATGCTGGAGCGATTACAGCCAGAAGCTGGCTTTATGGCGTTCCAACCGCCCCCATTTCGAGCAATTCTGCGCAAATTGGCACAACCTGCATCGTCCCAAACTGGCCTCGCTGGTCTGTCCCCCTCACATCGTTCATACCATTCTCGCCCAGGCCGGTGCTCCCCTTGTCCCCCAGGATTTAGATCCGCCCATCAGCCAGGAAGAATATGAGTTCGCAGTACAGAATGGGCACTTCATCCGTGTCCGTTTCGTGCTAGGAGACCTCTTGTATTTTCTTGGATTAGCAATGAAAAAGGGCAACAATGCGGGCGTGTGACTCAGTCACACGCCCGCATTGTTGCCCTTTTTCATTGCTAATCCACTCCCCTTACGCACTTTATAAAGAGAAAGAAACCCGCCTGGCAACTTCCTTTGTGGGAGGCCAGGCGGGTTTTTTGCTGGTTACCTCTTGGAATCTACGGCTGCACCTACTTAGTCGCCAGCCCCGGCAAACGCAACCTCTCCCACATCCACAGCGGCGGCCTTGCCTGAATAGTCCCGCAAGAGGGCAGTGGAGACGAACGAGACTATCGCCATGAAAATGATGAAGCAAGCGATCAAGGTGTAGGTTGGCGCGCCAGCACCAATGAGGCCTTTGGAGTTTGCCACCAGGTAGGTCGCAAGGATGGGAGCAGGCCCACCTGCGGTGATGGAAGCGAGTTGATAGCCGAGCGATGCACCGCTGTAGCGCAGCTTGGTACCAAAACGCTCTGAGATCAGAGCTGCCTGTGGCCCATACATCCAGTCATGGAAGAGACTGATGGAGAGCACTATGGTGATGACATATACCACCGCTTGCGCCCGAAGCGGTCAGACATGGCACCGAAGGTCGGCATTGTCACAAGGCTGACGACGGCTGTAACAATGAGGCCAGTGTACAGTAAGTTGAGGTTCAACCCCAGAGGCTTCACGCCGTAGGCAAGGAGAAAGGTCGTGAAGAGATAGAAGGGAGCCTGTTCGGCAGAACGCAACAGGGCAGAAAGAATGATCTCGCGCCAATTGTAGCGGATCACATCTAGTAACGGATCACGGGCGATTCGTCCCTCTTGTTTCACTTTTGCAAAGGAAGGAGTCTCCAGTATGCGCAAACGGATGTAGAGACCAACAAGAATCAAAACGGCACTCAACAAGAAAGGAATACGCCACCCAATGCTTTCGAAGGCGGTACCTGGGTAGAGTGCTCGAAAACCTAACACCGCCAGAGCGGAAAGGGCCAAACCGACGGGCACGCCCGTCTGTGGCCAACTGGTCCAGAAGCCACGACGCCGATCATCTCCATACTCCTGAGAGAGGAGTACCGAGCCGCCCCATTCACCACCAACCCCTGCACCTTGCAGGAAGCGCAACACAGAGAGCAGGATGGGGGCAGCGATGCCGATCTGGGCATAGCCTGGTAGCAGGCCCATCAATACTGTGGCGATACCCATGAGCAAGAGGGTCGCCACCAGGGTAGACTTCCGCCCAACGCGATCACCAAACCAGCCAAAGAAGGCACCACCGATGGGGCGTGCAAGAAAACCTACAAAGTTGGTCGTGAATGCAGCGATGGTACCGGTGACCGGATCGAGCGTCGGGAAGAAGAGTTTCGCGAAAACTGTGGCTGCTAAGAAACCATACAAGAAGAAATCGTACCATTCGATGGCTGTGCCTATGGTACTGGCACCAAGAATAGGGAGCATAGTCCGAACAGTAACGGGGGTCCTTGCTGAGTCAGTTGCCATAACTCCTCCTTAATAATAACAGGAACTAATAATAACGGGAACTGCGTAGCACTACAAAGCCGCGCAAGGGGTACAAGCGATGGTGATAAGGGAACAGTCGAACAATGACGATGAATAACAGAGCTGCTCCGATCTCACCGTGTTTCCTCCAATCGAGGACAGAAGCGATCATCCGTTGATAGGGTACTAGCGTAGCTCCAAAAGGCAACCGAGACAGGATTGTCCAGGCTCTATCTCAAGTATTAAGGGCATTGGCTATCCTGTATAGATAGTATGCGCTAAATCTTATTATTTTGCAAGGTTGTCGCATGAATCATCCCGAAATTTCACGAGAAAAAAGCTGCATTGCAGCTTTTTTCTCGTGAAATTTCGGGATGATTCATATTTACTTCAATTGATCCAGGGTGTCAGCGCGTACCTTTTCTAAATTGACGCCCAGGCTTTCGAGCACCCCTACCGCAATCCCATCCCCCTGACGTACTATTCCCAGAAGCAGATGCTCCGTCACTATATTCTGTTGATTTAGCCTGCGTGCTTCATCAACGCTCAGTTCAATCACCTTTTTTGCCCGTGGAGTAAGGCCAATTTCTCCAAGTATAATGCGATCTCCACGGCCAATAATTTGCACGACCGTTTCACGAGCCTTCTCTAATTCAATACCGAGGTGATTTAACACTTTCGCGGCCCCTCCCCCGGTCTCGCGCAAGAGGCCAAGCAGGAGATGTTCCGTGCCGATATAATTGTGCTGGAAGAGTTGCGCCTCTTCCTGGGCAAACCTCAACACGTTTCTTGCCAGTGTATCAAATTTTACGCTGTTGCCACCCTGCCCGCTACTTTGCTGATCAGGCGCGCTCACATCTGGATTGCTGGCCACTTCTTCGCCTGCTAGTCTGGAAGAGAGCGATACATCTTTTTGGCCTGCCTCCGTGCCGCTTACCTGGGAGAGTACCATAATTGTCTGGCCCCGTACTTTCTCCAGGTTGACGCCCAGACTTTCGAGCACTCCCGCCGCGATCCCTTCTCCCTCACGAACCAGGCCCAACAGCAGGTGTTCCGTGCCAATATAATGGTGATTCAAACGACGAGCCTCGTCAACCGCCAGCTCGATCACTTTCTTTGCACGCGGAGTAAGGCCAATCTCGCCAAGCACAATGCGGTCTCCACGGCCAATAATAAATTCAACCGCATTACGTACCGTGCTCAGTTGCACGCCAAGGTTGGTTAATACTTTCGCGGCAACCCCTTCCCCCTCGCGTACAAGCCCGAGCAGGAGATGCTCCGTGCCGATATAATTATGCTGGAAGCGTTGTGCCTCTTCCTGGGCCAGGCTCAGTACCTTCCTGGCACGCTCCGTGAATTTATCAAACCTATCTCTATCTTTCACCAGTAATTACCCCTCTTTCGGTCGTAGGGGCCCGAATGATCGCGCCCAAATTGATCTCTCAATGTCTCAGATACGTTACTTCATTACGTTCATTTCAGTGGTGAAATGTAGTGGCACCCCTCCTGCTCCCCTTGCCCGCAGGCAATGCGGGTGCCAGGCCCGGCTCTTCAAAAACAATTCAACATAACCAGGGGTAGCGCAGGTAGCCCAAGCATATCACGTAAATGTACAAGTAAGCAATAGGCAAATTCTTCCAGGCAGGCGATTTAATAGTCGGGGCGCAGGGCGAGGACAAGCCATCGCCCCTACTATGGACGCTCTTGGCAGGCTGATGAATCGTATGCATAGTAGGGGCGATGGCTTGTCCTCGCCCTGCAAAAAGATGGCCTGGCTCGACTTTTAAATCGCCCTGGCGGTTGTTGATGTAGCGTTGCTATAGAAGTAGGAATATGATATAATACGCACTGAACCGAAGAAGCTTTTTTTTGAGAAAAGTGGGCATCCCGTCCACTTTTCTGCTTGACTGAGACATTTTTACTCAAGAGTAGCTCTGCGTCTAATGATACAGAGGTCATCGCACTCGAAAAAATGATGTAAGGGTCTGCCGGGCGCTAGCGGGAGGTACATGGCTTATGAGAAGCGAATTTCAAGCGGCTATCGCGCAATTAATTGCCGAAAAAGGATTGCCCCGCGAAGTGGTAATGGAAACGGTTGCTACCGCCTTACTCGCGGCTTACCGTAAAAGTTTTGGTGGCGGAGAAAACGTCCGTATTGAGGTAGACAAAAACGGCGAGGTGCATGTCTGGGCCTTGAAACGTGTAGTTGCCCAGGTCAATGACGCCAATGAGGAAATCTCGCTGGCGGAGGCACAGCGCCTTGTCCCAAGAGCGGCTCTTGGAGAGTCTATCGACGTTGACTCATCATTCATCTTCAATCGTATTCCAACACAGACGGCCAAACAGGTCATCCTGCAACGTATTCGCGAAGCGGAACACGAACACCTCTACGATCAGATCAAAAATTGGATGGGCGAAATTCGTCTCGGCACGCTTACACGCAAAGACCCCGTGCGCGGCTGGTTGATCGACTTTGATCTTGACAAGGTAGACAAAGTAGAAGGGGTGATGCCTGCCAGCGAAGAGGTGCCCTCCGAACGCTACCGTGTTGGGCAGCGTCTGCGAGTCTACGTCTATGACGTGCGCCGCAGTCCGGGACGTATGCTGCAAATTATGGTCTCGCGTACTCATCGTGATATTGTACGGCGTTTGTTTGAAGCCGAAGTGCCGGAGATTTACGAAGGTACCGTTGAGATCAAAGCCATTGCGCGCGAACCCGGCAGCCGTTCAAAGGTAGCGGTCGTGGCTCGCCAGGATGGGCTGGACCCCATAGGGTCATGTGTTGGCGTGCGCGGGTCGCGCATCAACAACATCGTGCATGAACTCAACGACGAGAAGATTGATATCATCCAGTGGAGTGCAGACCCCGCGACCTTTGTGGCAAACTCGCTCAGTCCCGTCAAGCCTCTCAAAGTGGAACTGCGCGAATTTGACCATACTGCTATCGTCACCGTACCGGAGCGGCAATTGTCACTGGCCATCGGTAAAGATGGTCAAAATGCGCGGCTCGCGGCCAAACTCTCAGGCTGGCGCGTGGATGTCACCAAGCCAGCCGAGGGCGAGGTATTCGAAG
>WNFF01003551.1_pt1 | contig 22104 bp, 20 predicted proteins | sample 5400441 | NCBI WGS metagenome assembly WNFF01 (sample SAMN13153345, study PRJNA577476) | soil metagenome | isolation source: 120 cm saprolite under Douglas fir tree site 2 hole 3 replicate 1 | place: USA:California | collected 2015-04-18
CTTGGGTGCTCTTAAGACGGCCGATCTCGGGTAAACCCGAGATCGGTGGAAAGCGCGCCAACTTAAGAAGTGGGAGCGCGTACCGCAGATAATCGGGATAGGGGAGAGCCTCGCGGCTCCGCCCCTCCCACACCACCGTACGTACGGGTCCGTATACGGCGGTTCGGCGGATTAAGCAGCACTTTTGGGCGCCAATGTTGCGACGCCGAGCGCGGCGAAGAAGGCGTTTGGCAGAGCAATGTCGAGCGCGGGGCTGTGGCTGAGCCGCCAAGGGCCGTGTGGGCTGCCGGCGGTTCTTGCCGCCAGGTCCCGGCCGACGCCGCGGCGTCGCAGCTTCGTGTAGCGGGTGCGCCCGCGCTTCCATTGCTTCCAGGCGATGGCACGCAGCCGTCGTCTGATCCACTGGTCAAACTCGCGCAACACCGACGGGGTTTCGCAGAAGCCAAAGTAGCCGCGCCATCCGATGAGATAGCGCGACAATTCCTTGGCGACCTGCGAGAGGCTCCGCCCGCCCGTGCGCCGCGTCAGCTCCCGAACCCTTGCTTTGCAGCGATCGATCGCCTGCGGCGCGATGCGGCGCCGAGGTTGCTTCTCGCCCGTAAAGCTGAAGCCCAGGAACTTGCGTGCGCTCGGTTTGGCGACCGCGCTCTTCGCCTTGTTGACCTTGAGCTTGAGACGTTTGGCCAGGAACTGCTCGATGCCGGCCATCACCCGCTCGCCCGCCCGCTGGCTGCGCACATAGATGTTGCAGTCGTCGGCGTAGCGCACGAAGCGATGACCGCGCTTCTCCAATTCCTTGTCCAGAACATCCAGCATCAGGTTCGACAATAGCGGCGAGAGCGGCCCGCCTTGCGGCGTGCCCTCCTCCGTCGGCCTGACCAGCCCATCCGCCAGCGCCCCCGCGGTCAGAAAGCCGCGGATCAGCTTCAGGATGCGCTTGTCCGTCACCCGCTTCGCCACCAACCCCATCAGGATGTCGTGGTTGACCCGGTCGAAGAACTTCTCCAGGTCGATGTCCACCACCCAGCCGTGACCGGACGCAATGTACGCCTGCGCCCGCTCCACCGCCTGATGTGCCGAGCGCTTCGGCCGAAAGCCGAAGCTCGCCTCGGAGAACGTTCCGTCCCAGTCTGCTTGCAGCACCTGCATGACCGCCTGCTGGATGAAGCGGTCGAGAACCGTCGGGATGCCGAGCAGCCTCTTGCCGCCCGATGCCTTCGGTATCTCGACCCGCCGCACCGGCTGCGGCCGGTAGCTGCCGTCAAGCAATTGAGCCCGGATCGTGAGCCAGTGTTCCTTCAGGTAGGGTCCGAGGTCATCCACGGTCATCCCGTCGACGCCCGAGGCCCCCTTGTTGCGCTTCACTTGCGCCAGCGCCTTCCTCAGATTGTCACGCTCGACAATCGCTTCCATCGACGGCCCAACAGCCGCCCGGCTTTCGATGTCGGGTTTCGCCGCACGGGTTTCGGTCCCTTCCACGCCGGCGCTTCGGGCTTCACCCGTCGCTCCGGCCTGCAAGGTGATCTCCAGCTCAGTTTTCTGCCGCATGGTCCGTGCGAGATCGCCGCTCTACTTGCCACTTCCACCGTTCAGGCCTTCGGCGGATCGCTCCACCTACTATGCCCTCTGCTGACTTCTACGCTGCGGTCAGAACGCCTTGCGACGTCCTCAGTCTCGTTGCCGAGACACAGCGCAGACCTCCCGAGGTAAGACCGACCGCCTTCACCGCACGCCCGCCGGATTTACCGCCCCGGCCCTTGATGGTCGTGGACTTCGCGGTCAACTGCCCGCTCGTCCGGCCGGGTAGGCCTCGTTATCCGGTTCTTGTCCATCGGGCCGCGGCTTTGCTCCACGCTTCTTTCAGGCCCCACCTCGCGGTGGGCTCCGCTCACGCGGAGCAAGCCCTTGCGTTTCGCTAATCCTTCGCCACCATCAGGCTGGATAGAGGACTTACACCTCCAAGCTGTTGATCATGCTCGGCACACAGCCAACGGGTCCGCGCGAAGCGCGGCCCGATGACAGGCTCCGCGATATCCGGGAATCCCATACGGCAGAGAGGCCGTTGCCCCGCATTTCGCTACGCTCATGCGGGCTACAGGAATAGGAGCCGTCAGCCGCCGGGCGCGCTCAGGAGCCCCTTCACCAGGCCCGAGGCCTTGCCGAAATCGATCCGGCCGGCTTGGCTCTGCTTGAGCGCGGCCATCACCTTGCCCATGTCCTTGATGCCCTGCGCGCCGGTCGCCTTGATCGCTTCGGCGATCGCCGCCTTCGCCTCCGCATCCGACATCGGCTTCGGCAGATAGGCGCGGATGATCTCGATCTCGCCGCGCTCGCGGTCGGCGAGATCCTTGCGGCCGGCCTGGTCGTAGATCGCGACCGATTCCTCGCGCTGCTTGACCATCTTCTGCAGCAAGCCGAGAAGATCGCCGTCGGAGAGCGCGCCCTTCCTGGTGGTTTCCGCCTCGATCTCGGCGTTCTTGATCGCGGCATTGACCAGGCGCAGCGTCGAGACCCGGAGCTCGTCGCGGGCCTTCATCGCGTCCTTCAAGGCGGAGTTGATCTCGTCGCGCAGCACGGCTATGGCCTTTCACAAGTATGCGTCCACGCTAGGTCGAGTCGCGCCCGCCTGGGGATCGCGATCGCCGGCGGAACGCTGAGATCTAGGCTTTCGATGACCGAGAAACAACCGCACGACGCCGCGGGCGCTCCTGCCGCGCAATCCTGGAGCGAGCCGACGGCGACCGCGCTGCTCGTGCTCGCCGACGGCACCGTGCTCGAAGGCTTCGGCTTCGGCGCCGCCGGCCACGCGGTCGGCGAGGTCTGCTTCAATACCGCGATGACCGGCTACGAGGAGATCCTCACCGACCCCTCCTATGCCGGGCAGATCATCACCTTCACCTTCCCGCATATCGGCAATGTCGGGACCAACGAGGACGACATCGAGACCGTGAACATGGCGGCGACGCCGGGCGCGCGCGGGGTCGTGCTGCACGGCGCGATCACGCAGCCGTCGAACTACCGCGCCACGCGTCACCTCGACCAATGGCTGAAGGCACGCGGCGTCATCGGCCTCGCCGGCATCGACACCCGCGCGCTCACGAGCCTCATCCGCGTCAAGGGCATGCCGAACGCGGTGATCGCGCACGAGCCGTCGGGCGACTTCGACCTCGCCGCGCTCAAGCGGGAGGCGCGCGAATGGCCGGGCCTGGTCGGCATGGATCTCGTGCCGATGGTGACGTCGGGCCAACGCTTCACCTGGGACGAGACGGCGTGGGAATGGGACAAGGGCTACGGGCGCCAGCAAAGCCCGCGGTTCCACGTGGTCGCGATCGACTACGGCATCAAGCGCAACATCCTGCGCCAGCTCGCCGGCAAGGGCTGCAAGGTGACGGTGGTGCCGGCGCAGACCTCGGCCGCCGACATTCTTGCGCTCGAGCCCGACGGCGTCTTTCTCTCGAACGGCCCGGGCGACCCGGCGGCGACCGGGGAATATGCAGTGCCGGTGATCCGCGACGTCATCGCGCGAGGCATCCCGACCTTCGGCATCTGCCTCGGCCACCAGATGCTGGGCATCGCGGTCGGCGCCAAGACGGTGAAGATGCACCAGGGCCATCACGGCGCCAATCATCCGGTGAAGGACCTCGCCACCGGCAAGGTCGAGATCACCTCGATGAACCACGGCTTCGCCGTCGACCGCGCCACCCTGCCGGCGGGCGTGAGCGAGACCCACGTGTCGCTGTTCGACGGCTCGAACTGCGGCATCGCGCTCAAGGACAAGCCGGTGTTCTCGGTGCAGTATCACCCGGAAGCGTCGCCCGGCCCGCGCGACAGCCACTACCTGTTCGAGCGGTTCACCGAGCTGATGCGGGCGCGCAAGCCGCAATAACTGTCGTCCCCGCGGAAGCGTGCGAGAGCGCGGCCTCATGCTGAGGAGCATCGCAGCGCCAGGCACACGCATAGAGCTCAACAAGCACGGCCGCGCTGCGATGCGTCTCGAAGCAGGAGGCCGCGCCCGCATGCTTGAGATCCTGGCCGCCCTCATCCTTCGAGACGGCGTAGCGCAGGCAAAGTTGCCTGCGCTACACCTCCTCAGGATGAGGGCGGAACAGGGCCCGCGCACGCTTTCTTAAGGTCGATCTTGCCAGAGCGTTGCAACTGGCAGAGCTTTTAAGAGTTCATTCAGAAAAAACACCTTTACAAAGCGCCGGACGGCGCACCAGCGAGACCGATATGCCGGTTTTGAAGAGACCCGCCAGGCCGCTCGCGCTGATGTTCGCCGATGACGGGGCGATCCCGAACAATCCAGTCCTGCCGTTCCTGGTCTACCGCAGGGCGGTCGACCTTTCCGGCACGCCCGATCCCGAAGAGGTGATCGAGAAGACCTTCGGCCGCCACGGCTGGGGCGACATGTGGCGCAACGGCATCTTCGCCTACGCGCACTATCACTCCATGATCCACGAGGCGCTCGGCATCGCGCGCGGCCGCGCCAAGGTCCGCTTCGGCGGCGCGGCCGGCGAGGTGCTCGACCTCGCCGCCGGCGACGTCGCCGTGCTGCCGGCCGGCACCGGCCATCAATGCCTGTGGGCGGCGCCCGAATTGTGCGTGATCGGCGCCTATCCCCGGAGCGGCAATTACAATCTCTGCCGCGGCAGCAAGGCCGATCACGCCAAGGCGCTGCGGACCATCCCCAAGGTGCCGCTGCCGGAGAGCGATCCGGTGCACGGCAAGGACGGACCGCTGACCAGGCTCTGGCGCCTCGCGTCGCATTGACCGCGGGTTCCCGCTTCGACATCATCGCGGCGTCGCCCAGCGGCGGCGGTCGCGCGGAGCGAGCCAATTCCCGGAAGCCGATCCATCCCTCGAGGACGCGGGGCGCGCCGCGAGTGCACGGCAGGCATCGTCCCGTCTCCATCAAGCACGTCGCATGAGCTTCATCGCATCCCGCCGCAACCTGATCGTCTCGACGAGGCGCCCGATCGAAGCCTGGTTCGACATGGAGCGCGAGGGTTGGGCCATCGCAATCCTGCTCATGCTGTTCGTCCTGCTCTGGACCGCCTTTCACGTCGTTTCCCGCGCGTCCATCGATCTGAACCCCGACCTGGTCGAGATGTACGCCTGGAGTCGGCATCCGAGCGCAGGCTACTACAAGCACCCGCCGCTCGGAGCGCTGATCGCGGCGGCGTGGTTCGCGGTGCTGCCGGCGACGGACTGGTCGTTCGACCTGCTCGCGATGGTCAATGCCGCCGTCGCGCTGTTCACCGTCCACCGCATCGCGCGGCTCTATCTGCCCGTCGACAAGGCGCTGCTGGCGGTGCTCCTTCTGCTGCTCACGCCGTTCTATCAATTCCAGGCGCAACGGTTCGGAGCGAACCAGGCGCTGCTGTCGACCTGGCCGATCGCCACCTATTGCTTCCTGCGCGCCTTCCACACCCGCGCGCCGGTCTGGGCCGCGATCGCCGGCGCCACGGCCGGCCTCGCCATGCTCGGGAAATATTATTCGATCTATCTCGTCGCCGCCCTCGTGCTGGGCGCCCTGTCGCACCCGGCGCGCTCCGCCTATCTGCGCTCCGCGTCGCCCTGGATCTCGGTCGCCGTCGGATCGCTCGTGCTGGCGCCGCATCTCTACTGGCTCACGACGGTCGCGTTCACGCCTTTCGACTACGTCTATGTCGCGCATGGCGGCGCCTCGCGCCTGGAAGTGCTGGCCAGCGCCGCAACCTACCTCGCGGGAGGGATCGGATACGTCGCGCTGCCGATCGCGGTCTACGCGCTGATCGTCCGCCCCGACCGGCGCCTGCTTTTGCAGACGCTGTGGCCGGCGGATGCCGACCGCCGGCTGCTCGTCGTATTGCTGGGGGCGCAGCTTCTGCTGCCGGCGCTGTCGGCGCCGTTCCTCGGCGTTCCCATCACGTCGCTGTGGACGATGCAGTCCTGGTTCCTGCTCCCGATCGTGCTGCTGGCGCCGGAGGCGGCCGCGGTTTCCCGGCCGCGGGCCGTGACCGTGGCAGCCTCGGTGCTCGCGATCGCGGCGCTCGCCTTGCTCGCGGCGCCCGCCATCGCCTTCATCACGCACGTGAGCGGCACCAGGCACGGCGAGCCGTTTTATCGCCTGGTCAGCGAGGAGATCACGCGCGAGTGGCACAGCCGCACCGGCCGGCCGCTGACGATCGTCATGGGCAATGCGGTCGAGGCAGTCACCTTCTACAGTCGCGATCATCCCGATGCGGTGCCGGAGTTCGATCTGCGCGCCGCTCCCTGGGTGACCCCGGCTCGCCTCGCGCGGGAGGGATACGCGGTGCTGTGCGACCATCCCGCCTGCGCCGCCGAGATCGCGCGGCGCGCCGCGGCCGAGCCGAATGCGGTCCGGGGCGCGTTCGAAGTCTCGCGCCGTTACCTCGGTCAGGGGGGGCCGAGCGGGCGGTTCACCATCCTGATCGTGCCGCCGCCGAGCGGGACGGGAGACGCGCCGAGATGACCGACAGCGTGCGCGATTGGGCGAGCTTCTGGGACCAGCCGCACTCGATCTACGTCAACGCGCGCCATTTCGATGCGCACTACCGCGACATCGCGCGCGGCATCATCGCCCTGCTGCCGGGGCCGGACGCCCGCGTGATCGACTACGGCTGCGGGGAGGCGATCCATGCCGACCTCGTCGCCGCCGCGGCCGAGGAGCTCATCCTGTGCGATTCGGCGCCGAGCGTGCGAGCGCGCCTCACCCGGCGGTTCGCGGACAATCGCAAGATCAGGATGCTCGCGCCGGATCAGGTCGCCCGGCTGCCGGACGCCTCGATCGATCTCGTCATCGCCAATTCCCTCGTGCAGTACATCGCGCCCGCCGAGCTCGACCGGCTGCTGGCGGTCTGGCGGCGGCTGTTGACGCCGCGGGGCGTGCTGATCGTGGCCGACGTGATCCCGCCCGGTGCCGGAGTATTGACGGACACCCGGGCGCTGCTGCGCTATGCCGCCCGGAACCGGTTCCTGCTCGCGGCGATCGTCGGAATGGGCCGCACCGTTTTTTCCCGTTATCGCAAGCTGCGCGCCCGGCTCGGCGTCGCCCGCTACGGCGAGGCGGAATTTCTGGCCAAGCTCGCGGCCGGCGGCTTTGCCGCCGAGCGGCTCCCTTTCAATCTGGAGCACAACCCGGCCCGCATGACGTTTCGGGCGCGGCCGGCGTGAGCGAGCGGCGACCTCGAGCGCAAGCCCGCTTTGCACAGCCGCCACGGCACCGTTGCCGTGGCGCCGATTCTGGTCTAAAGAGCGCGCGCGCGGGGCCACGGCCCTCTGCGCCTGCCCGAAGGACGCGCAAGAGCGCGCCCTTTTTTTGTGCCCGTCGTCCCGGCTCAGGCGCCGACGCCCGGCCGGATCGACGCGGAAAGACGCCATGCCCAAGCGCACCGACATCTCCTCGATCCTGATCATCGGCGCCGGCCCGATCGTCATCGGCCAGGCCTGCGAGTTCGACTATTCGGGGACGCAGGCCTGCAAGGCGCTCAAGGCCGAGGGCTACCGGATCGTGCTGGTCAATTCCAATCCGGCGACGATCATGACCGATCCGGACCTGGCCGACGCGACCTATATCGAGCCGATCACGCCCGAGATCGTCGCCAAGATCATCGAGAAGGAGCGCCCGGACGCGCTGCTGCCCACCATGGGCGGGCAGACCGCGCTCAACACCGCGCTGTCGCTGCGCCGGCTGGGCGTGCTCGACAAGTTCAACGTCAAGATGATCGGCGCGACCGCCGACGCGATCGACAAGGCCGAGGACCGCGAGCGCTTCCGCGAGGCGATGCAACGCATCGGGCTCGAGACCCCCCGCTCGCATCAGGTCAAGACGCTGCCCGACGCGCTCAAGGCGCTCGACGACATCGGACTGCCGGCGATCATCCGGCCTTCCTTCACGCTCGGCGGCACCGGCGGCGGCGTCGCCTACAACAAGACGGAGTTCATCGAGATCGTCGAGCGCGGCATCGACGCCTCGCCGACCAACGAGGTGCTGATCGAGGAATCGATCCTCGGCTGGAAGGAATTCGAGCTGGAGGTGGTGCGCGACCGCAACGACAACTGCATCATCATCTGCTCGATCGAGAACCTCGACCCGATGGGCGTGCATACCGGCGATTCGGTGACGATCGCGCCGGCGCTCACGCTCACCGACAAGGAATACCAGATCATGCGCGACGCCTCGATCAAGGTGCTGCGCGAGATCGGGGTGGAGACCGGCGGCTCGAACGTGCAGTTCGCGGTCAACCCGGCCGACGGCCGCCTGGTCATCATCGAGATGAACCCGCGGGTGTCGCGCTCCTCGGCGCTCGCCTCGAAGGCGACCGGCTTCCCGATCGCCAAGGTCGCGGCGCGATTAGCCGTCGGCTACACCCTCGACGAGATCGCCAACGACATCACCGGCGGGGCGACGCCGGCGAGCTTCGAGCCGACCATCGACTACGTCGTCACCAAGGTGCCGCGCTTCGCGTTCGAGAAATTCCCCGGCGCCGAGCCGGTGCTCACCACGTCGATGAAATCGGTGGGCGAGGCGATGGCGATCGGCCGCACCTTCCAGGAGAGCCTGCAGAAGGCGCTGCGCTCGCTCGAGACCGGCCTCACCGGGCTCGACGAGGTGGTGATCGAGGGCCTCGGCCAGGGCGACGACCGCAACGCGATCCGGGCGGCGCTCGGGACGCCGACCCCGGACCGGCTGCTGCAGGTCGCGCAGGCGATGCGGCTCGGGCTCGGCGACGAGCAGATCCACGCCGCGTGCAAGATCGATCCCTGGTTCCTCGCCGAGATCCGCGGCATCGTCGAGACCGAGGCCGAGATCAGGGCGAAAGGCCTGCCGTCGAGCGCCGGCGCCTTCCGCCGCCTCAAGGCCATGGGCTTCTCGGACGCGCGGCTCGCGGTCCTCACCGGCCGCGGCGAGGCGGAGGTGCGCGCGGCGCGGCGCGCGCTCGGGGTGCGTCCGGTGTTCAAGCGCATCGACACCTGCGCCGCCGAGTTCGCCTCGCCCACCGCCTACATGTATTCCACCTACGAGACGCCGTTCGCGGGCGCGCCGGCCGACGAGGCCGCCCCCTCGGAGCGGAAAAAGGTCGTGATCCTCGGCGGCGGGCCGAACCGCATCGGCCAGGGCATCGAGTTCGACTATTGCTGCTGCCACGCCGCCTTTGCGCTGCGCGAGGCCGGCTACGAGACCATCATGATCAACTGCAATCCGGAAACGGTCTCGACCGATTACGACACCTCGGACCGGCTCTATTTCGAGCCGCTCACGGCCGAGGACGTGCTCGAGATCATCGACACCGAGCGCGCGAACGGCACGCTGCACGGCGTCATCGTCCAGTTCGGCGGCCAGACCCCGCTCAAGCTCGCCGAGGCGCTGGAACGCGCCAACGTTCCGATCCTCGGCACCTCGCCCGACATGATCGATCTCGCCGAGGACCGCGACCGTTTCAAGCATCTGCTCGACCGGCTCGGGCTCAAGCAGCCGAGCAACGGGATCGCCTATTCGGTCGAGCAGGCGCGGCTGGTGGCGGCGGGCGATGCAGATCATCCGCGACGAGGAGCAGCTCGGCGATTACCTCCTCGGCACCCTGCCCGAGCTCGTGCCGCACGACGTCAAGGCGCGCTATCCCAACGACAAGACCGGCCAGATCAATACCGTGCTCGGCAAGAACCCGCTGCTGTTCGACCGCTACCTGTCGGACGCCACCGAGGTCGACGTCGACTGCCTCGCGGACGGCAAGGACACCTTCATCGCCGGCATCATGGAGCACATCGAGGAGGCCGGAATTCATTCCGGCGATTCCGCCTGCTCGCTGCCGCCGCACAATCTCAAGCCCGCCGCCGTCGCCGCGCTCGACCGCCAGACCCGCGAGCTCGCGCTGGCGCTGAAGGTGGGCGGCCTGATGAACGTGCAATACGCCATCAAGGACGGCGACATCTACGTGCTCGAGGTCAATCCGCGCGCGTCGCGCACGGTGCCGTTCGTGGCCAAGGTGGTCGGGCTGCCGGTCGCCAAGATCGCGGCGCGCATCATGGCCGGCGAGGACCTCGCGAGCTTCGCGCTCGGGCCGTCAAGCTTCGCGACGGGCGCGGCGACCCACACCGGGGTCAAGGAGGCGGTGTTCCCGTTCGCCCGCTTCGGCGAGAAGGTCGATACCGTGCTCGGCCCCGAGATGAAGTCGACCGGCGAGGTGATGGGCATCGACCGCTCGTTCGAGATCGCCTTCGTCAAGAGCCAGCTCGGCGGCGGGGCGCGCCTGCCGCGGGAGGGAACCGTGTTCGTCTCGGTCCGGGACGCGGACAAGGAGCGGGTGATCGAGGCGATCCGGACGCTCGCCCGCATCGGCTTCAAGGTGATCGCGACCTCCGGCACCCAGCGGTTCCTGGCCGAGCGGGGAGTGGCGGCGGAGCGCATCCTCAAGGCCTCGGAAGGCCGGCCAAACATCGTCGACGCCATCAAAAACGGCCGCGTCCAGCTGGTTTTCAACACCACCGAGGGCGCCCAGGCGCTGGCCGACAGCAAGCCGCTGCGCCGCGCTGCCCTCTTGCATAAAGTGCCGTACTACACCACTCTTTCAGGCGCCGTCGCCGCGGCGCAGGGAATCAAAGCCTATCTCGGGGGCGACCTCGAGGTCCGCGCGCTGCAGAGCTATTTCGGCGGCAAGGCCGCATCCGGGAAACCGGGGCCGGTCGCCTGACGGGACGAGTTTGGGACAGAATTTTGGGTCGCGCGGCCGGACGCAGCTTCGGCCCGCGATCGGAATTTTTGTCTCTGGGCCGAAGCCGGAGGTTTGAAGGAAGATATGGACAAGATCCCGATGACGGCCGAGGGCTATCTGGCGCTTGAGAACGAGCTCAAGCATCGCCAGCGGGTCGAGCGGCCCCGCATCATCCAGCAGATCACCGACGCGCGCACGCACGGCGATCTGTCCGAGAACGCCGAATACCACGCGGCCAAGGAGACGCAATCGCACAACGAGGGCCGCATCGCCGAGCTCGAGGACAAGCTCGCGCGCGCCGAGGTGATCGACGTGTCGAAGCTCTCGGGCGACACCATCAAGTTCGGCGCCACCGTGACGCTGCTCGACGAGGACACCGAGAAGCGGCAGGTCTGGCAGCTGGTCGGCGAGCCCGAGGCCGACGCCAAGAAGGGCAAGATCTCGATCACCTCGCCGCTCGCGCGCGCCCTCATCGGCAAGTCCAAGGGAGCGAGCGTCGAGGTGGTGACGCCGAGCGGCGCCAAGGCCTACGAGATCAAGAAGGTCGAGTGGAGGTAGGCGCTCGAGCGGCTCACTCCATCGGCACCATGGCGGCATCCTTGGAATTGCGCAGCGTCAGCGAGGTCTTGACGTTGCGCACGTGCGGCGCGGCGGTGAGCCGCGCGACGAAGGCCTGGAAGGTCGTCAGGTCCGACGCCACGCATTTGAGGATGAAGTCGATCTCGCCCGACAGCATCCAGCATTCGCGCACCAAAGGCTCGGCGCGCACGAAGTCCTCGAATGCCTTGAGGTCGGCGTCGGCCTGGCTGGTGAGGTGCACCATGGCAAAGACGGTAACCTCGTAGCCGAGCAGCTTCTCGTCGAGCAGCGCGCGATAGCCCTTGACGTAGCCGGCCTGCTCGAGCGCACGCATACGGCGCAGGCAGGGCGGGGCCGAGACGCCGACCCGCCGGGCCAGCTCCACGTTGGTGATGCGGCCGTCGTCCTGCAGCTCCTTGAGAATCCGGCGGTCGATGGCGTCGAGACGCAAGCCCGGGCTCCGGAGATCGTTCATCCCATCATTATTATCGATGTCGCCGCTCTGGCGAAACATTGTTGCGCGAAATAGGTAATTTGTTACCATCTTGGCACTCGCTGCGGTCGGCCTGTTGGTTTCTGATCTGCATATCTTGCATGGCTCCCAGGAACTCATAGATTGTGCAGGGCACACCTTCGGCCGCGCCGACGCTCCTGCCGCAAGCCCGCGAACGAGGTATTTCGATGGGGAAGGTCACCCACGCCAAGGTCGTCATCATCGGCTCCGGGGCGGCCGGGTATACCGCCGCGATCTATGCTGCCCGCGCCATGCTCAAGCCGGTCCTGATCCAGGGCATCCAGCCCGGCGGCCAGCTCACCATCACCACCGACGTCGAGAATTATCCGGGCTTCGCCGACGTCATCCAGGGCCCCTGGCTGATGGAGCAGATGCAGAAGCAGGCCGAGCATGTCGGCACCGCAATCGTCTCCGATCACGCGAGCCGGGTCGATCTCGCGCATCGGCCGTTCCGGATCGAATGCGATTCCGGCGAGCGCTATCTCGCCGACACCATCATCATCGCCACCGGCGCCCAGGCGCGCTGGCTGGAGCTACCCTCCGAGCAGAAGTTCAAGGGCTACGGCGTCTCCGCTTGCGCCACCTGCGACGGATTTTTCTATCGCAACAAGAAGGTGATCGTGGTCGGCGGCGGCAACACCGCGGTCGAGGAGGCGCTGTTCCTGACCAACTTCGCCTCCGGGGTGACCGTCGTGCACCGGCGCGACGCGTTCCGCGCCGAGAAGATCCTGCAAGATCGGCTGTTCAGGAATCCGAAGATTTCGGTGATCTGGGAGAGCGTGCTGGAGGAGGTGGCGGGCGGCGAAAACCCGCTCAAGGTGAAGGGGGTCGTGCTGCGCAACGTCAACACCGGCGCCCTGACCGAGCGGGCGGCCGACGGGGTGTTCATCGCCATCGGCCACACGCCCGCCTCCGAGCTGTTCGCCGGGCAAGTGGAGATGAAACCCTCCGGCTACATCAAGACCGCGCCGTTCTCGACCGCCACCTCGGTGCCCGGCGTGTTCGCCGCCGGCGACGTCACCGACGACGTCTACCGCCAGGCGGTGACCGCCGCCGGCCAAGGCTGCATGGCCGCGCTCGAAGCCGAGCGCTTCCTGGCCGCTCGGCACGAGGCCGAGCCGGCGATCGCCGCGGAGTGATGCCGTCCATGAGCGCGCGCATGACCATGGATTGGGACAAGCTCAAGGTCTTCCACGCGGCCGCGGAGGCCGGCAGCTTCACCCATGCCGGCGAGCAGCTCGGCCTGTCGCAATCGGCGGTGTCGCGGCAGGTGTCGGCGCTGGAGCAGGAGCTCGGCGTGTCGCTGTTCCACCGCCACGCGCGCGGGCTCATCCTGACCGAGCAGGGCGAGCTCCTGCACCACACCGCCCACGACGTGTTCATGAAGCTCGAGGCGGCGCGCGCCAAATTGACCGACAGCAAGGAGCGGCCGAACGGCGAGCTTCGGGTCTCGACCTCGCCCGGCATCGGGCTGCATTGGCTGACCCCGCGGCTCGGCGAGTTCATCGACCTTTATCCCGATATCCAGCTCACGCTGATCACCACCGACGAGGAGCTCGATCTGGCGATGCGGGAAGCGGACGTGGCGATCAGGCTGCGCCAGCCGACGCAGCCCGACCTGATCCAGCGCAAGCTCTTTTCCGTGCGCTTCCACGCCTATGCCTCGCCGGAATATCTCAAGCGGTTCGGCACGCCGCGCGCGCTCGAGAACCTCGACGACCACCGCATCCTGCTGCTCGGCGGCACGGTGGTGCCGAATTATCTCGAGAACCGGCGCTGGCTGATCGAGGTCGGCCGCAACGGCAAGGGCCCGCGCACGCCGATCCTCACCATCAACAACATCCTCGGCGTCCAGCGCGCCTGCCAGCGCGGGATCGGGATCGCCCTGCTGCCGGAGTATCTGGTCGAGGAGAACGGCGGGCTGGTGCAATTGTTCGGCGAATCCGACAGCATCGCGCTCGACGCCTTCTTCGCCTATCCGGAAGAGCTGAAGTCGGTCGCGCGCGTGCAGGTGTTTCGCGATTTTCTGGTGGCCAAGGCGCAGCGCTGGCATTTTTGACGACGTCCGCTTCACTCTCCCCTGCCGGCGAGGCCTCGCATCCGTAAGCGCGAGTGATGGCGGCGTTTGCCCCCAGCCGCCGGCGCAAATCCTCGCTGCGACCTCCGCATGGCTGGCATGCGACCCTTTGTATTGTCTGGGGAAATGGCCTCTGTCATACCCGCGTCACTGGCGGCAGCCGATTGCTCATCCTCCCAGATCGCAATCGTCGAACCGTCAGCTGTTCCCCTCTGGAAGGTGATTGTCGGCCCGCGCGCCGACGAACTGCAACCCGGACCCGCAAGGGTCCGGTTTTTCTTTTCGGATTTGGGCGGCCGCCTCTACACGGCCGCCTCTACACGCTTGCGCCCGCGCCCAAGTCGTCCTAGGTTTGTCACAGTTCCAATTAGCCCGTGGGGAATGCGACCAATGGCCTGGACCACTCCGACCCTCGTCGAGATCTGCATCGGCCTGGAGATCAACGGCTACCTGCCGGCCGAGCTCTGATCCCGATCGACTCGCGTCATTGCTGAGTGGGCAGCCCTGAATGGGGCGGCTCACCGCCATCGTGCTCGGCTCGGCGGCGGGCGGAGGTTTTCCCCAATGGAATTGCCGTTGCCCGACCTGCCTTTTGGCATGGGCGGGCGACGCGCGCGTGCGTCCGCGCACCCAGGCGAGCCTTGCCGTAACCGGCGACCGCGAAAACTGGGTGTTGATCAATGCCTCCCCCGATCTTCCCCAGCAGTTGCGGCAATCGAAGGCGCTGCATCCGCGTTCGGGGACGCGCGGCAGCCCGATCAAGGCGGTGGTCCTCACCGGCGCCGAGATCGACCAGGTCGCGGGCTTGCTGAGCCTGCGCGAACGCGAGGCCTTCACGCTCTACGCGACCGCCGCCACCCTGGCGGCGCTTGCCGATAACGCGATGTTCGCCGTGCTGGCGCCCGACCTGGTGATCCGGCGGGCGGCGGTGCCGGGCGAATCGCTCGCGCTTCCCGGCGGCCTGCAGGCGCAATTGTTCCTGGTGCCGGGCAAGGTCCCGCTCTATCTCGAGGACGAGAACCCGGAGACCGCAAGCGAGACGGCGGCGAACGTCGGGGTCGAGCTGTCGTGCGGGGGTGCCCGCATGGCCTACATTCCCGGCGCCGCGGCGGTGACTGCCGCGATGGTCGAGCGGATCGCCCGCGCCGACGCCGTCTTTTTCGACGGAACGCTGTTTCGCGACGACGAGATGATCGCAAGCGGAACCGGAACCAAGACCGGCCGCCGCATGGGGCACATGCCGATCGAGGGAGCCGGCGGCTCGCTCGCCGCCCTCGGCCGCGTTGCCGCCCGCCGCATCTACCTGCATATCAACAATACCAATCCGATCCTGGTCGAGGGATCGCCGGAGCGGCTGCAGGTGGAGCGCGCGGGCTGGGAAATCGCCGAGGACGGCATGGAGATCGCGCTGTGACGCCGATGCCGCCGCAGGAGCTCGAAGCCCGGCTGCGCGACATCGGCGCGCGGCGCTATCACCGCCTGCACCCGTTCCACGCGCTGCTGCACGGCGGCAGGTGCAGCAAGGGCCAGGTGCAGGCCTGGGCGCTCAACCGCTACTATTACCAGGCGATGATCCCGGTGAAGGATGCGAGCCTGATCGCGCGCTGCGCGGATGCCGCGCTGCGCCGCGAATGGCGCAGCCGGCTCGTCGACCACGACGGCGAGCGCGCCGGCGACGGCGGCATCGCGCGCTGGCTCAGGCTCACCGACGGGGTCGGGCTCGAGCGCGACTACGTCACCTCGCTCGCGGGCCTCCTGCCGGCGACGCGCTTCGCGGTCGATGCCTACGTCCATTTCGTGCGCGACAGATCGCTCGTCGAAGCGGTCGCCTCCTCGCTCACCGAATTGTTCTCGCCGCAAATCATCGGCGAGCGGGTCGAAGGCATGCTCAAGAGCTACGACTTCATCAGCGCCGACACGCTCGCCTATTTCTCCGAGCGCCCGCCGCTCGCCAAGCGCGATTCCGAGTTCGCCCTCGATTACGTCAAGCGCAACGCCACGATGCCGGACGCGCAGCGGGCCGTACTGGCGGCGCTCGAGTTCAAGTGCGACGTGCTGTGGGCGATGCTCGATGCGCTCTATCATGCCTATGTGGCGCCCAAGCACGTCCCGCCCGGCGCCTTCGTGCCGAAGGACCAGGAGGCCTGAGTGAGCGATGTCCCCGGCATTGCCGCCGATGCGCGTCCGCGCCTGCCGCGCGGGGTGCGGCTCGTGCACAACGAGGCGCAGGGCGGCTGGGTGCTGCTCGCGCCCGAGCGGGTGTTCAAGGCCGACGCGATCGCGGCCGAGATCGTCAGGCGCTGCACCGGCGAGGCGACGTTGGGCGAGATCGTCGACGACCTCGCGAAGGCCTACGCGGCGCCGCGCGAAAAAATCCTCGCCGACGTCACCGCGTTGTTGCGCGGCCTCGCGGACAAGCGGCTGTTGGAATTGTGATATGATCTCGAAGTCCTGCCCTGCCGGGTGAGCTGGCAGGGGCGTCGTTGAGGAAGGCGAGCTGGCGTGGCCGGAGTCGGCGCAGACGCATTGCACAAGCCGCTCGGCCTGCTCGCCGAGCTGACCCACCGCTGTCCGCTCGGCTGCCCCTATTGCTCGAACCCGCTCGCGCTCGACGCGCGCGAGGACGAGCTCGACGCCGCGACCTGGGACCGCATCTTTCGTGAAGCCGCCGCGCTCGGCGTGTTGCAGGTGCATCTCTCGGGCGGCGAACCGGGAGCGCGGCGCGATCTCGTGGACATCGCGGCGGCCGCCCATGCCGCCGGCCTCTACACCAACCTCATCACCTCCGCGGTCGGGATCAGCGACAAGACGCTCGACGCGCTGGCCGCGGCCGGCCTCGACCACGTTCAGATCTCGATCCAGGACGCCGACGCGTCGTCCGCGGACCGTATCGCGGGCTATGACGGCGCCTTTGCAAGAAAACGCGCGCTTGCGGCCGCGGTCGTGCGGCTCGGGCTGCCGCTGACCGTGAACGCGGTCGTGCACCGCGCCAATATCGAGCGCATCGGCGAGATCGTCGATCTTGCCCTCGCTCTCGGCGCCAGCCGGGTCGAGATCGCGCATGTGCAGTATTACGGTTGGGCGCTGAAGAACCGCGCCCTGCTGATGCCGACCCCGGAGCAGGTCGAGCGCGCCGCGGCCCTGGTCGACGAATTGCGTGCGCGCCATCGCGGCCGCATCGTCATCGATGCGGTGGTGCCGGATTACTACGCCCGCTATCCCAAGCCCTGCGTCGGCGGCTGGGGCCGGCGCTCGCTCAATGTCACGCCCGCCGGGCGGGTGCTGCCCTGCCACGCGGCGGAAAGCATTGCTGGGCTCGAGTTCTGGTCGGTGCGGGAGCATTCGCTCGTCGACATCTGGACGTCGTCGCCGGCCTTCAATGCCTTCCGCGGGACCGACTTCCTGCCGGAGCCGTGCCGGAGCTGCGAGCGGCGCGAGATCGATTTCGGCGGTTGCCGCTGCCAAGCCTTCGCTCTCACCGGCGATGCGCGCGCGACCGACCCGGTGTGCCAGCTCTCGCCCCATCATGGATTGGTCGAGGAGCTCGCCGCCGTGCAGGAGGATCGCTCCTATTCGTACCGGCGAATGTGAGTGGAGTGCCCGCGGCCGATTGCGGCGGTCCGCCGAATGTCGGACACTTGCCGCAAGCGGACGCAAGCGCACGCGACCTGATGTCCGCACCAGGGGAGGATCGCATGATCGCACGTTCTCGGTTGTTCGGCGCCGGCGCCATCGCAGCGCTGCTCGCCGCCTTCGCCATCGGACCTGCCGCGGCCCAGCAGACGCCCACGCCGCCGCCGCCGACCCCGAACATGCCGACCTCGGCCGAAGCCACCAAGCTGCGCGGCATTTCAGCCCCGCCGTTCGCGGCAGCGGCGGACAAGCTTCCGGTCGGCCAGCTCAAGGCGCCGAAAGGCTTCAAGATCGAGGTCTATGTCAGCGGCATCGCCAATGCGCGCTCGCTGCGCCTCAGTGACAAGGGCACGCTGTTCGTGAGCAATCGCCTGCTCGACAAGGTCTATGCGGTGGTCGAGAAGGACGGCAAGCGCGAGGCGAAGGTCATCGCGTCCGGCCTGGACCGGCCGAACGGCCTCGTCTTCCACAACGGCACGCTCTACGTGGCGGAAGGCACCAGGATCTCCAAGCTCGAGAAGATCGAGGACAATCTCGACAACCCGCCGAAGCCCGTCATCATCTACAGCGACTTTCCGAACCATCAGTCGCACGGCTGGAAGTTCATGGGGCTCGGGCCGGACAACAAGCTCTACGTCAATGTCGGCGCGCCCTGTAACATCTGCATGCCGCCCGAAACCAACGCCCAAATCCGCCGCATCAACCTCGACGGCAGCGGCGCCGAGGTGGTGGCCCGCGGTGTGCGCAACTCGGTCGGCTTCGACTGGCATCCGGTGACCAAGGAGCTTTATTTCACCGATAACGGCCGCGACTGGCTGTCGGAAGACCTGCCCCATGACGAACTCAACCGCGTCACCAAGACCGGCCAGCATTTCGGCTATCCGTTTTGCCACCAGGGCAACCTGGCGGATTCGGAATACGGCTGGGGCCGCTCGTGCAGCGAGTTCGTGGCGCCCGTGGCGCTGCTCGGGCCGCACACGGCGGCGCTCGGCATGCGCTTCTACACCGGCAGCACGTTCCCGGCCGAATACAGGAACGCGATCTTCGTCGCGCGCCACGGCTCGTGGAACAAGACCAAGAAGATCGGCGGCGACATCATCGTCGTGAAGCTGAACAAGGACGGCACGGTCAAATCCTGGGAGCCGTTCATCACCGGATTCCTCCAGGACAACAGCTACATCGGCCGGCCGGTCGACCTCGCCGTGATGAAGGACGGCTCGCTCCTGATCTCCGACGACTACGCCGGCGCCGTCTATCGCGTGAGCTATGACGGGCGGCTCGCCGCCCGGTGAAGCATTTGGCAATTGCGGAGCACGGGAAAAATATCCGACACTATGCGCAAGGAAGCCCGGTCGGTGCGTCCGAGCGGACGCTCATGACGCCGGGTCAACAGGGAGGACAAGCATCATGACGCTGCACTTCGTTTCCGGGCGAAGCCTGCTGGTCGCAGGAACGCTCGCCACCCTCATGGCCTGGCCGGCGGCGGCCCAGCAACCGCCCGCGCCCGGCGCCGCCCAGCAACCCTCTGCGCCCGGCGCAGCCCCCGCCCCGTTGCCGGCCGGCTCGCCGCTCATCGGGCGGCCGAACACGGACGCGGCGATGAAGCTCGCGCCGGTGCCGCCGCCGCCGATTCCCGCGGCTGCCGACAAGCTGCCGGTGGCGAAGCTCAAGCTGCCCCCGGGCTTCAAGCTCGAGCTCTACGCATCCGGCGTCGACAACGCGCGCACGCTGCGGCAAGGCGACAAGGGCACGATCTTCGTGAGCAGCCGACTCAAAGACAAGATCCACTACATCGTGGAGAAGGACGGCAAGCGCGAGGTCAAGGTTCTGGTCTCCGGCCTTTACCGTCCCAACGGGATCGTACTGCACAACGGCACGCTCTATATCGCCGAGCTGTCGCAGGTCTCCAAGATCGACAAGATCGAGGACAATCTCGACAAGTCGCCCAAGCCCACCGTCATCTACAGCGACCTGCCGAAGGACGAGGGGCACGGCTGGAAATATCTGACCGTCGGACCGGACAACAAGCTGTATTTCCAGGTCGGCGCGCCGTGCAACATCTGCATGCCGTCCGACAAACACGCGCAAATCCGCCGCATCAATCTCGACGGCAGCGGCATGGAAGTGGTCGCGCGCGGCATCCGCCAGATCCTCGGCATGGACTGGCACCCGGTGTCGAAGCAGCTCTACTTTACCGAGAACAGCCGCGACTGGCTGTCGGAAGACGTGCCGAACGACAAGCTCAATCGGCTCGCCAATCCGGGCAAGGACAATTTCGGCTATCCGTATTGTCACCAGGGCAACCTCACCGACCAAGAGTTTGGTTGGGGCCGCTCGTGTGACGAGTTCACCAAGCCGGTCGCCTTGATGGGACCGCATGCGGCGGTGCTCGGCATGCGCTTCTATACCGGGACCACGTTCCCGGCGAAGTACCGCAACGCGATCTTCATCGCGCGGCACGGCTCGTGGAATCGATCGACCAAGATCGGCGGCGACGTGGCCGTCGTTTACTTGAACGCCGACGGAACTTTCAAATCGATGGAACCATTCCTCACCGGCTTCATTGAGAACAACAACTATGTCGGACGTCCGGTGGACGTGCTGTTCACCAAGGACGGCGCCATGCTGGTCTCCGACGACTACAACGGCGCGGTCTACCGCATCACCTATGGCGGCGCCCGCGCGGCGAGCCACTGAGGCCTGGAACGTGAAAGAGTCCCCGGGGGCGGCTCGCCGCCCCCGGTTGCTTTTCCGGACCATCGGTTGGAGAGGAGAGCGGATGCGCGCGTTTTTTGCGGCAGTTGCCTGCCTCGCGGCGCTCCCGGTGGCGGCGGCGACGCTGCAGGAAAAGCTCGCGCCGTGCCTCGCCTGCCATGGCGAAAAGGGCCAGTCGGCCAATCCGGACGTTCCGTCGCTCGGCGCGCAGCCGAAGGACTATCTGCTGGTCCAGATCTACGTCTTCCGCGAGAAGATGCGAAAAGTCGAGCTGATGAACGAGGTGACCAAGGGTCTGACCGACGACGATCTGCGCGCGATGTCGGAAGCGCTCGCCAAGCTGCCTGCGCCGATGCCGTCGACCGAGGGGGCCGATCCGGCGCGCATGGAGCACGCGAAGGCGCTGGTGACGCAACACCATTGCAACTTTTGCCACGCGAACCTGGCGGGCCAGGATCAGATTCCGCGCCTTGCCGCGCAGCGCGAGGATTATCTGTTGAAGGCCTTGCGCGAGTACAAATCCGGCGCGCGCCCCGGCTACGAGCCGGCGATGGCCAACGTGGTGCAGCCGATGAAGGACGAGGATTTCGTCGAGCTGGCGTATTATCTCGCGCGGGTGAAGTAGCTAGCTTCCGCTTTCTCCCGCCTCGACCTCTGCAAGCTTTGTACGCCAATCGGCGCGATGGCGCACAAAGGAGACGGCGGCGTGCAGCAGCAGCGCGGCCGCGACGACGAGCAGGCCGAGCGAGATCGAGCGCTGAAAGAAGATGAGATAATCGCCGTTCGACATGATGAGCGACTGGCGCAGGCTCTGCTCGAACAGCGGCGAGATCACGAGCCCCAGCACGAGCGGGGCGGGATCGAAGTTGAACTTGCGCAACGCGTAACCGAGTACGCCCATGATCAGCATGATCCACACGTCCACGATCGAGTGGCTCACCTCGTAGACGCCGATCACGCAGAACATGATGATGAGCGGATAGAGATAAGCGTAGGGGATGCGCAGGAGCGTCACGAAAATCCCGACCAGCGGCAGGTTGAGCGCGAGCAGCATCAGGTTGCCGACATACATCGAGGCGACGAAGCCCCAGAACACGTCCGGGTGCTCGGTGACGAGCTGCGGCCCGGCGTTGACGCCATGCACCATCAGGGCGCCGATCAGCACGGCGGTGATCGGACCGGTCGGAATGCCGAGTGCCAGCATCGGCACGAAGGCGCCGGTCGAGGCCGAGTTGTTCGCAGATTCAGGCCCGGCGACGCCCGCGACCGCCCCCTTGCCGAATTCTTCGGGATGCTTGGAGACGCGCTTTTCCAGCGCATAGGAGAGGAAGCTCGAAATGATGTGCGCGGAGCCCGGAATGATGCCGATGACGAAGCCGAGCACGCTGCCGCGCGCGATCGGCATCGCAGCAGCGCGCCATTCCTCACGGTTCGGCAAGAGCTCGCGCAGCTTCGGCGTGATCACGTCGCCCACCACCTTGTGGCTCGGCGTCGCCAAAATCTCGCCCAGCCCGAACAGGCCGACCGCGACCGGCACGATGCCGATTCCGTCGCCAAGCTCGGCCAGGTCGAAGCTGTAACGGAAATGGCCGGTCATGTTGTCGATGCCGATCATGCCGAGGAGCAGGCCGAGGCAAGCCATCAGCAGCGTGCGCACCAGCGCGGTCGACGACATGTAGGCGAGGAAGATCAGGCCCAGCACCAGGAGCGCGGTGTATTCCGGCGGCCCGAAGCGCAGCGCCAGCGTCGCGAGCGGCGGCGCGATGAGCGTGAGCACGATGATGCCGAACGTGCCGGCGATCCACGATCCGACCGCCGCGATGCACAGCGCCGCGCCGCCGCGGCCCTTCTTCGCCATGGCGTGGCCGTCG
>WNFF01001805.1_pt1 | contig 22087 bp, 18 predicted proteins | sample 5400441 | NCBI WGS metagenome assembly WNFF01 (sample SAMN13153345, study PRJNA577476) | soil metagenome | isolation source: 120 cm saprolite under Douglas fir tree site 2 hole 3 replicate 1 | place: USA:California | collected 2015-04-18
GTCGCCGCCGTCAGCAGCGGTTTGGGATATTGCGAGGCGGTGGAGAAATTGTTGCTGGCGGAAGCTCCACTCCGGGCGCGCGTGATTCGAACCATATTGACCGAGCTGCAGAGAATCGCCAGCCACCTTCTGTGGCTCGGTACGCATGCCTTGGACATCGGCGCCCTCACTCCGCTCTTCTACTGCTTTCGCGAGCGCGAAGAAATTCTAAAAATTTTTGAAAAATACTGCGGAGCGCGCTTGACGACACACGCCTTCCGCATCGGCGGGTTGCAATACGAAGCCTACGACACTTTCGAGAAGGACGTCGAACGGTTCTGCAAGGATTTTGAATCGCGCATCGTCGAATACGAGACTCTGCTCACGCAAAACCGCATCTGGATCGGACGGACCAAGGGCGTCGGGATTCTCACGGCGGCGGATGCCATCGCCTTTGGCGTGACCGGGCCGGTGCTGCGGGCCAGCGGCGTGAAGTGGGACATTCGCAAAGCCGCGCCTTACGCGGCGTACGATCAATACAAATTCGAAATCCCGGTTGGCACCACCGGGGACACCTACGATCGGTATCTGGTCCGGATGGAGGAGATGCGGCAATCGCGGCTGATCTGTCTTCAAGCCATCGAAAATATTCCCTCCGGGCCGATTATGGCGAAAGTCGGCAAGGTGCTGAAGCCGCCGCCGGGCGAGGTTTATCACGCGATTGAAGCGCCCAAGGGCGAAATTGGCTATTACATCGTGAGCGACGGCACGGTTATGCCGTATCGCGTGCACATTCGCCCGCCTTCTTTCATCAATTTGCAGGCGTTCGACCGCATGGTGCGGGGGCATTTGGTGGCCGATGTTGTTGCCATCATCGGAACGATTGATATTGTGCTCGGAGAAGTCGACCGGTAAGGTCGTTGGAGAATAAACACCACTGATGAATGCCGTGATCCAGGGAACAATCGACTTCTTGAAGCTCTATTGGGCGCCGCTCCTCTGTGGTGTGGCCATCGTGGCCATCCTGCCGCTGATCGTTGGCTACATCGTGCTGGTGGAACGCAAGCTCATGGCGGACATGCAGGCGCGCCTTGGTCCCATGCGCGTGGGGCCGCATGGTTTGCTGCAGCCCATCGCCGATGCGTTGAAGCTCCTCATCAAAGAAGACATCATCCCCGACAATGCGGACAAACTCGTTTTCTGGCTCGCCCCCGTGCTTTCCGTCGGAGCCGCGTTGCTTTCACTGGCTGGCCTGGCGATCGGACCGGCTTTCCAAATTGCACAGGACATCAACATCGGCATTCTCTTCGTTGTGGGAATCAGTGCGCTGGGAATTTTCGGCATCGTGCTGGGCGGCTGGGCGTCGAATAGCCACTATTCGCTGATGGGAGCGCTGCGCAGTTCCGCGCAGTTGGTGAGCTACGAAACCGCCGCGGGGATGGCGCTGGTAAGCGCGCTCCTATTTACTGGCACGCTGAATATCAAATCGATCGTGGAAGCGCAGAGCAAAGAGGGCATCTGGTTCGTGATGCTGGCGCCGGTCGCCTTCTTTACCTATCTCGTCGCCTCCATTGCGGAGACCAACCGGGCGCCGTTCGATTTGCCGGAAGCCGAGTCCGAACTCGTCGCCGGATACATGACCGAATTCAGCGGTTTCCGCTGGTCGCTCTATTTTCTTGCGGAATACACCAACATGATCGTCGTAGCTTCCGTGGCGACGACTTTGTTTCTCGGCGGCTGGCTTAGGCCTTTCGCCAGCTTTCACGGGCGCCCTCACTTGCTGAATTTTCTGGATTTTGTTCCGCCGCTTCTGATGGTCGGTGTAAGCGCCTATTGCATCGTCCGTGCGCCAAAACAGCCGGTGCGTGTGCAGCAGTTGTTCATGCTGGCTGTGGCTGGACTCTGTTTTGTGGTGGGCCTGGCGCTGGTCGTGCCAGTGCTCGTGCCGATTGCCAAACCGTTTTATGCTGGAATTCACGGCGGCTTCTGGTTCATTTTCAAAGTGAGCCTGTACATCTATTTTTTCATGTGGCTGCGATTCACGATACCGCGATACCGCTTTGACCAGTTGATGCGCCTGGGGTGGCATTTCCTGATCCCCTTATCGATCATCAATGTTCTACTGGTTGGCGTGGCCCTGATCGCCGGATCGTACTTTAACTTGCATGGCTGGGGATTGCTCCTGGTTACGACTCCCGCGGCCGTCATTGCGCTTGTAGTCGCGTTGCTAATTTTGGGCGCAGAGAAAGAACGCGACGCGCGGCAGAACCAAACCGCCGCCTCGGATTTTTATGCTGGATAAGCTCCTATTTTATTTCTTCGCCGGCGTCGCCGTGGCCAGCGCGGTGCTCATGGTGACGCGGCGAAACGTGGTCCACAGCGCCATCTTTCTGATCACCGCGCTGCTCGCCACCGCGGGAATTTTCTTGCAGTTGCGCGCCGAGTTTTTGTTCATCGTCCAGATCATTCTTTACGTCGGCGGCATCATGGTGCTCTTCGTCTTCGTCATCATGCTGGTCAATTTGGACGTGGCCCTCCAACAAATCCAGTTTGCGCGCCAGAAGTGGGTGGCGCTCCTGGTCGCGCTGGCGCTGGCTGCTCAGGTCGGCTTCATGTTCTGGACGTCCGGGAAAATGGCGGGGCAGGGGTTGCCGGTGCTTACGGCCGCAGCCGCGGAGCGTTTGCCGCCCAATTCCGAAACCGTGGCGCACAGCCTGTTCGAATCGTATCTATTGCCGTTTGAAATCGCCTCGGTCTTGTTGCTCGTGGCCATGATCGGCGCCGTCGTGATGGCCAAGAAAAGGACGTAACGCAGGATGCTTCCGATCGGACACTACTTATTCCTCAGTCTCGCGCTCTTCATCATCGGCGTGATCGGAGTCGTCACGCGGCGCAACGTGATCGTCGTGCTCATGTCCATCGAGCTGATTCTGAACGCTGTGAACATCAACCTGGTGGCCTTCTCCCGCCTCTACGGCGACGTGGCCGGGCAGGTCTTCGCGCTGTTCATCATCGCCGATGCGGCTGCGGAGGCCGCCGTGGGACTCGGAATTATCATCGCTTTTTTCCGCAACCGTGAGACGGTGCTGGCCGATGAAATGGATTTGCTGAAGTGGTAGCGTGAACAAGTGAAAGTAGAAATGACTCTAGAAATGAAATCGGTATGACGCCAAGCGGCTACTTTCTCGATCATCTCTGGCTCATCCCGCTGTTTCCTTTGGCGACTGCGGCGCTGATGCTTTTCTTCGGCAAGCGCCTGCCGAATATTGGCGTCAGCGTACTCTGTGTCGGCAGCGTAGGCCTGTCCTTCATTTACGCGCTGGGCGCTGTTTTTCAATTGCTTGCCGCTGATCCCGAGCATCGCGTTGCCCAGCAAATCCTGTTCGAATGGCTGACGCCCGGCCCGATGCAAATGACCGGCGGACATCTAATCCGGTTTGTTGCCGACTGGGGATTTCTTCTCGATCCGCTTTCCTGCGTCATGGTTCTGGTCGTCACGGGAGTCGGCTTCCTGATCCACGTTTATTCCGTCGGCTACATGGCGCACGAAGGCGGCTACTACCGATTTTTCGGCTACATGAATCTCTTCATGTTCGCCATGCTCACGCTGGTCCTGGCGAATAACATGCTCCTCATGTTTGTCGGCTGGGAAGGCGTCGGCCTGTGCAGCTACCTGCTGATCGGTTTCTATTTCTTGAAAAAGTCGGCCTCTGACGCCGGGAAAAAAGCATTTATCGTGAATCGCATTGGTGACGCCGGCTTCATCCTCGGTATTCTTCTCACCGCAGTAACGCTCGGCACCATTCGCTTTACCTCCCAAGGTTTGCCGGATGCGGAAGGCGCTTCAGGAATTCTCCAAGCGCTGAAGGCCGCCGTCGACGCGCATGCATTGGCCTATGGCGCGCCCGTGCTGACCGGCATCGCCCTTTTGTTATTTGTCGGAGCAGTGGGCAAATCCGCCCAGATTCCACTCTACGTTTGGCTCCCGGACGCCATGGAAGGACCGACACCGGTAAGCGCGCTGATCCACGCGGCGACTATGGTGACCGCGGGCGTCTACATGGTCGTGCGCATGAACGCGGTTTACCAGCTCGCGCCTTTCGCAATGGATGTCGTTGCGATAGTAGGAGCCACAACCGCGATTTTCGCCGCCTCCATGGCCCTGGTACAGACCGACATCAAGAAAGTTCTCGCCTATTCGACCATCAGCCAACTCGGATATATGTTCCTTGCCCTCGGCGTCGGAGCATTCGCAGCGGGAATTTTTCACCTGATGACCCACGCCTTCTTCAAGGCGCTCTTGTTCCTCGGCGCAGGCAGCGTGATTCACGCCATGTCGGGAGAGCAGGACATTCGCAAGATGGGCGGATTGTGGGAAAAGATTCCGAATACGGCGAAAACTTTTGCCGTCGCGACCCTGGCGATCGCGGGAATTTTTCCGTTCGCCGGATTTTTCAGCAAAGATGAAATCCTCGGCCAGGCCTTCGACCGCTTTTTCTTGATGTGGATTGTCGGTTTCATCACCGCGGGCATGACCGCTTTTTACATGTCCCGGCTGTTTTTCTTGACGTTTTCCGGATACTGCCGCGCCGACGAGCACGTTGAGAAGCACATCCACGAATCGCCACGGGCGATGACCGTCCCGCTAATCATTCTTGCTGGATTCTCTCTCATTGGCGGCTGGATTGGCTGGCCGGAAGCGCTCGGAGGAGAGAACCGTTTCGAGCGATTCCTTGATCCTATCTTGACTGGCGTACTCCCCGAGACGGGAGCGGTTAAGATCGTGCATCATGCTCTCGCCAAAGAGATTTCCTTGATGCTGGCGTCTCTCTTCATTGTTGCCGCCGGAATTTTCCTGGCGTACGAGTTTTACCGCAGCAAGAGATTCGCCCCTGAATTGATCGCCGCAAAGTGGCCGAAACTTTATCAATTGCTCCTCCACAAATATTACGTGGACGAAATCTACGACGCGACCTCGGCACCGTGCTCGGCAGCTTCGACGCTAACGTAATCGACGGCGTCGGCGTAAACGGCGCCGGCTGGCTCGCGCGTTTCAGCTCAACTCTTTCGATGTGGTGGGACAAGTGGATCATCGACGGGCTGCTGAATTTCAGCGCCAAGCTGCTGCAGCTTTTCAGTTATCCGGTGCGCCTGCTGCAAACCGGAATGTTTTCCAGTTACGCGATGCTGATTTTAGTCGGCCTGGTCGTTCTTCTGGCGTATTACGGGCACCATGTGCAGGTACTGCTGCGCAGCGTGCGCTGAGAGGCGATAAGAATGGACTTTTTTGCACATCACATCTTGAGCGTGGTTTTGTTTACGCCGCTTGTGGGCGCCCTGCTTCTGCTCTTTATTCCACGCGAAAACGAGCAACTGCACAAAATTGCCGGAAACATCTTCGGCGCGCTCGGTTTCCTGGTTTCGTTGCCGCTCCTTCGCTGGTGGAATCCGGGGAACAGACCTTTTTCGTTTGAGGAGACCGCCGACTGGATCCCCTCCATCGGCGCGAAATACCATCTCGGCATCGACGGCATCAGCCTCCTGCTCGTCATGCTCACCACGTTTCTCGGCATGATCGCCATTCTCTCTTCCTGGAGCGCCATCCATCAGCGCACCAAGGAATATTACATTCTTCTTCTTCTGCTCCAGACCGGCATGATCGGCGTTTTCGTTTCCCTCGATTTCTTCCTCTTTTACGTGTTCTGGGAAGTGATGCTCGTCCCCATGTACTTCCTCATCGGCGTTTGGGGCAGCGACCGCCGCCTCTACGCGGCCATCAAGTTTTTCCTCTACACTCTGGCCGGCTCCGTAGTCATGCTATTGGCCATCCTGGCTCTTTATTTCTACGCGCCCTTACAGGCCGGGGGCACGCGCACTTTCGATGTCCCCACGCTGCTCGCCGCCGCGCAACACTTTACCGATCCACTAAAAGTCTGGCTCTTCTGGGGATTCTTCTTCGCTTTCGCCATCAAAGTCCCGATGTTCCCCTTCCACACCTGGCTCCCCGACGCGCACACCGAGGCCCCCACCGCCGGCTCCGTCATCCTCGCCGGTGTTCTCCTGAAAATGGGCACCTACGGTTTCATCCGCTTCTCGCTCCCGCTACTGCCTGCCGATCCCATGATGCGTTCGCGGATCATTAAGGTTGTCATTTTCTTGTCGATAGTCGGCATCATTTACGGCGCACTCGTCTGCCTCATGCAGAAGGACATGAAGCGCCTCATCGCCTACAGCTCCGTCAGCCATCTCGGCTTCTGCACGCTGGGAATTTTCGCCCTCACGCCCAACGGCCTCTCTGGCAGCGTGCTCCAGCAAATCAACCACGGCATCTCCACCGGCGCGCTATTCTTGATCGTCGGCGTGCTTTACGAGCGCCGCCACACCCGCATGATTTCCGAATTCGGCGGGCTGGCCACGCCCATGCCCAATTTTGCCGCCATCTATCTGATCATAAGTCTCAGTTCGCTCGGCATGCCGCTGCTGAACGGCTTCATCGGAGAATTCACCATCCTCCAGGGCGCATTCCAAGTCAGCAAAGCCTGGGCCGCCTGGGGCTCGCTCGGCGTGGTGCTCGGCGCGGCCTATCTGTTGTGGCTTTACCAGCGCGTCATGTTCGGCCCTGTCACACAGTTTGCCAACGAAGATTTGCCGGACCTGAATCTCCGCGAATACGCCACGCTCGTCCCGCTCGTCATTCTGGCGTTCTGGATCGGCATCTACCCGAAGCCGTTCTTTGCGCTGATCGAACAGCCCGTGCAAGCCATCGTCAGGCAAGTGAATCCGGATTTCTACAAAGCGGAGCACGCGAAACTGCCCCCAACCGAACTCCACGCCTCCGTGGCGGAGACGAAATAACCCGCCCGCATGAACATCCCGTTCATCCACGCGATTCAAAGGTATCTCCAGGGTGAAGGCGCCATCATCCTTCCGGAGATCGAACTCCTCCTCTTCGGACTCGGGATTCTGGTCATCGATTTCTGGATTGAGCAGAAAGAGAAATACTTAAACGCCGGGCTGGCGCTGGCCGGTACTGTTTTCAGCGCCCTCACGCTCTGGAAGCTCCGGGGAGCAGTCGCCGCCAAGGGCGAACTCGTCGGTTTCCATGACTCGGTCTTGGTCGATCCCTTCTTCCTTTTCTTCAGCACGCTTTTCCTGGCCGCGACCGCGCTGGTAATTCTCCTCTCCGTGAAATACCTGGAGATCGAAAGGGAACAAGAGGGCGAATACTACGCGCTCCTGCTGTTTGCTTGCATCGGCATGATGTTCATGGCCTCCGGCATCGACCTGATCGTTCTGTTCCTCGGTCTCGAAACCATGGCCCTCAGCTTCTACGTGCTGACCGGTTTCCTACGCCGCGAAAAACGTTCGAATGAAGCCGCTCTGAAGTATGTCCTGCTCGGCGCCTTCAGCTCCGGAATCCTGGCCTACGGCTTCTCGATCTTATATGGACTCAGCGGCGCGACGAACATTGGTAACATCACCTCCGCACTGGCGGACCGCGACAGATTAGTGCACGCCCTTGTTCTCAGCCATCTTCCCGGCGCGCAAGGCGAGCAGATGCGCGAATTGCTGGCGAGGCAACTCCCGACTGCGCTGCATTTCGACCCTTTCGTTCTCCAGCTTCTTCCCATCCTCGCTTTCGTTCTTGTCGCGGTCGGGTTGTTTTTTAAAGTCGCGGCTGTGCCGTTCCATCAGTGGGCGCCCGATGTTTACGAAGGCGCGCCAACTCCCATCGCTGCCTATGTAAGCGTCGCTTCCAAGACGGCGAGTTTTGCTCTGCTTCTGCGCCTGTTCATTTCCGTTTTTTCCCCTTCGCAAAAAGCTTCTCAGGAACAATGGATGTACCTTATTGCTAGCGTCGCCGTTGCTTCGCTCACCTGGGGCAATCTCGCCGCCCTCACCCAGACCAATGTCAAGCGCCTCCTCGCCTATTCTTCCATCTCGCATGTCGGCTACATTCTGCTCGGCCTCGTTGCCTGGAACCGGACGGCGTTTACCGGCATCGCCTTCTACTTGCTCTCCTATGTTTTCATGACCGCCGGCGCCTTCGCCGTCATCATCGTTCTTCGCCAGAAAGGACTCATCGGCGAGGAGCTCGAAGACCTCAACGGTCTCTACCAGCGCAGCCCCGCCGCCGCATTGCTCTTGCTCATCTTCATGCTCTCCCTCGCGGGCATCCCGCCCACCGCCGGCTTCATGGGCAAATACTTCATCTTCCTTTCCCTCATCGAATCGCACCATCCCGTCCTTGCCGTCTTCGCCGTTCTCTACATCGTCCCCGCCCTCTACTACTATTTCCGCATCGTCGTCCACGCCTGGCTCAAGCAGCCCGGCGAGGCCCCGCGTCCCTCTATGACCAGCGCACAGGCCGTCGCTCTCGCCGTCGCCGTGTTTGTCACCCTCGCCGCCGGGTTGTATCCTGAGCCCTTCACGCGGCTCGCCCAATATGCCTTCGGACAATAAGCCGGAAAACTCCGAGTCACCCTCACCTAGAGTGGAGAAGGCGAAGGAAGCTTCCAACCAGGCTACCATTGCGATGGAGCTGCCTTTCGTCCTTGTCTCGGCCGTCGTTGTGGGCGGGCTTCTCGGCTATTTTCTCGACCGCTGGCTGCACACCAAGCCGGTTTTCCTGCTCATCCTTGGCGGCATTGGTTTTTATGCCGGCGTGCGCGACGTTCTCCGGCGGCTTGGGGGAATCGGCGATGGCATCAAGCGCAGTTGAATCGGCGCCCGCTGCGCTCACCGAACGGCGCATCTCCTGGCTGACGCTTCTGATCGGTTTGGTCGCCGCCCTATTGGTCGCCATCCTTCGCGACCGTCTCTGGGGCGCAGGCCTCGCCATAGGCGCAGGCCTCGCCTGGCTAAATTTTCGCTGGCTCCGGCGCGGCTTGGACTCTCTAGTCGTGGCCTCCACCACGCAAGCCGACAAGGAAAACCCCGAAGTCCCGCTCCTCAGCTACTTCGCCATGCTATTCCGCTACGGGTTGATAGCCCTCGCCGTCTATGTTATTTTTATTTATCTGAGAGTTCCCCTGGCAAGCATGGTCGTAGGTTTGTGTGCTTTAGGAGCCGCCACCATTGCGGCGAGTGTGTACGAAATCTTGCATCCTGCGGACTAGCGAATGACCGAACACGTTACCGGATTGACGCAGCTAGTGAACCACTACCTCGGGCCATTTGCCCTGGCCCTGCTCTCCTGGCTCCACCTCACGCCGGAAAATCCCGAAACCCCCATCCCGGAGCATGTCGTGATGGCCGGTGTAGTCCTGATCCTTGGCACTCTCCTGGCTCTCTTTCTCCGTTCGCGCCTGTCCGTCGAGAAGCCGGGAGCCACCCAGCAAATAGCCGAACTCCTCCTCACCAACCCCCTCGGCTTTGGCATCAAGGATCTTCTTGAGGAAAACGTTCATCACGGCGCCCTCAAGCTGGTTCCGTTCGTCGGCTCCATCTCCGTTTTCGTGCTCTTGTCCAGCCTGCTCAGCGTCATCCCGGTTTTTGCCGCGCCGACCGCCAACAAGTCGGTTCCCCTGGCCTGCGCCATCCTCACCTTTTTGTATTTCAACTGGCAGGGCATCCGTCATCACGGCTTTGGTCATTACCTGCTCACTTTCGCCGGCTCCCCGAAAAAGCTGGGCGACTGGCTTTTGGCCATTCTGCTTTTCCCCGTCGAAATCGTTAGCACCTCGGCACGCATTCTCTCCCTTACCGTCCGTCTCTGGGCCAACATCGTGGCCAGCGATCTCCTGTACTCGATTTTCTTGAGCCTCTTCTCCATGGCCACCGTCGCGGCCTGGTCGAAGTCCCCGGTCTTCGGCATCGTCATCGCCGTGCTCCCGGCCACGATTCCTATCGCCTTTATCGGCTTGCATATTTTCGTGGCCATCATTCAGTCGTACATCTTCACGGTTCTGCCCTCGGTCTACCTGGGCATGGCAACGGCCGACGAGCATTAATCCGGTTTTGCCGGCGATTTGTTTCCGGCAATGCGCTGCTTCAGTGTGAGCCCGGCTGCACGGTGTCCGGGAACCACCCCCTGGCGGCGATTCATAAGGAGGAAGTGATGAAGAAGTGGACGATGGTGTTGGTAGCGCTCGCGGCGGTGATGTTGATTGTTCCGTCCGCGTTCGCGCAAGGCGGAGCAGGCGCGGCAGCCGAAGGCAAGGGCCTCTTGGCCATTGCCGCGGGCTTTGGCATGGCGCTCGCAGCGTTTGGCGGTGCGCTAGGGCAGGGCCGCATCGCTTCAGCGGCTTGCGAAGGTATGGCACGCAATCCCGGTGCGGCAGCGGCCATCCGCGCAGCGATGATTCTCGGCCTCGTGTTCGTCGAGACCCTCGCGCTCTTCACCCTGGTAATCATCTTCGTGAAAATCTAATTCCCGCGAAACGGTCTTTCAAACCGGCCCGGCGGCGCAATCCTCCGGGCCGTTTTCCTTTGCCACGAACCATCGTTACAGGAAACGACTGTCCCAAATCGCAAGAAAAGACCAAATTAGACCTTGACCTTCTCTACTTCATTTGATACGATACTAGACAGGTAAGAGTGCGGGATCTCTTCAAGTGCAGCAGCCTGCTGCCGCTTTTCTTCCGTCCCAAGTCCAAGTTGCACCAGCTTCTCTCAATGCATTCTTACGCTGCAGCATTTCCGATATCTCGCTTGCCACCCTACAAGGCCTAACCACTGTAGAATCAACACTCCCATACCCCCGCGTAAGTGTTGCATCTAAAGGACTTGCGCGATTGCTAAGTCATTTAGATGCAACACTTATGAAAAAACTAGGGGGTGGGGGTGGGCCTGTTGTGGTGATTAAGTAGAAATCTAGCGCCCCAGAAGCGTAGGTTGCAGAATGAAGTTGAGCACCGGATTCGGGTATACGCCGAACAAAATCGTCCCCGCAAACGTCACGACCAGCACCACGTTCACGCCCAGCGGGAAGCGCACCGGTCCGAGCGCCGTTGCTTCCGCGCTGGACTCGCGCATGTACATCACCACGATGAGCCGGAAGTAGTAATACGCCCCGATCACGCTGTTAATCGCCATCAGCACCGCCAGCCACAGAAGGTGCGAATTCACCGCCGCCTTGAAGATGTACAGCTTCCCGAAAAACCCGGCCGTAATAGGCAGCCCGAGCAGCGAAAGCAAGTAAACGCTCAAAGCCGCGGCCACCCACGGCTGCCGTTGCGAAAGACCGGCATAATCGTCAAGCGAAAGATTTTTTTCGCCAGCGCCGCCCAGTTGCGAAACGATCGTGAACGCCCCCACCTTCATCAGCGCGTAGCTGAGCAGATAAAAAAGCACCGCGGCGTAAGCCGGCCCCGCATTGGCTGAGCCGCCGTCGCCCTGCGCCATCGAAGTGACCGCCGCAAACGCAACGAGAATATACCCTGCGTGCGCGATCGAACTGTACGCCAGCAGCCGCTTGACGTTCGTCTGCACCAGCGCGCCCAGGTTCCCCACAAACATCGTCAGCGCCGCGAGCGCCCAGAATGCCCAGAACCAGAAGTGCGTAGCTGCCGGCACCGTCGCAAAGATGCGCAGCAGCAAGGCAAACGCCGCCGCCTTCGGTCCCGCTGAAAACAGAGCCGTAACCGGCGTTGGAGCCCCTTCGTAAACGTCCGGCGTCCACACCTGGAACGGCGCCGCCGCCACCTTGAAGCCCAGCCCGATCAGGATCATCGCCAGCCCCAGCTCGAATAGCGTGCTGTGGAGCAGTTCCGCGGAATCCATTTTGAGCAGCATCGTTGTTCCGCTTGAGCCGTACACCAGCGCAATCCCGTAGAGAAAAAACGCCGTCGCAAACGACCCCAGCAGGAAATACTTCATCGCCGATTCGCCGGACTTCAGCGAATCGCGCCGGTATCCCGCCAGGATGTAGCTTGAAATCGAACTCATCTCCAACCCGATAAACGCCGTGAGCAGCTCCTGCGCCGAAGCCAGCACGCCCATCCCTGCCGTCGCAAACAGCAGCAGCGCATAAAACTCCGCGAAGGGAAGCCGCTCCCGCTCCAGGTACGGTCCCGCCGCCAGCGCCACCAGAAACGCCACCGCCCCCACCAGCAGCCGGAAAAAGAAACTGAAGGAATCCGATTGCACAAGCCCGCCGAACCCCGGCCCCGCATGCATCGCCGCCGTGACGGACGCCGCCGTTCCTGCAAGCGCGCCGATCAGCGCAAGAAACGAAAAGAAGTGCCGGCTGCGCACAAACGGCTGCATCAGCATCACCAGCACGCCGAAGCCGCACCACACCAGTTCCGGAAGCACTCGATAAGCGTCAATGGCCCGCGGCAGCATTTAGCGGAGGCCTAACCTTTCAGCCGTGATGACTTTCGGCGCGGCGCTCGTCGAATCACGCTTGGCCTGCAATGGAATCCGGCTCGGCATGATCACGCTCGGTGTGGTCACGTTGGGCGCCGCGGCCTCATACGGCCGCTGTGGCTCAACCTGGTCGATCACGTCTTGCGCCGCTGCGGCCGTCCGCTTGGTGATAAACGTCGAGCCAATACCCATCCATAGTGTGACGACCGCCATGGTCGCGAGAATCCACTTCTCGCGCGCAGAGGCATCGGGCAGCGTACGGTTTTTCTCCCGCGTAATTTCTCCGAAGAACACGCGCTGATAAGACCACAGCAGGTAGCATGCAGAGAGAATCACGCCGAGCGCGGCCCACGAAGCCCATCCCCAGTGTCTTTGGTACGTGCCGAGCAGCACCAGGTATTCACCGACAAAACCATTCAGCATCGGCAAGCCGATCGATGACAGCGCCACAAACAAGAAAAACGCCGCCAGTTTCGGCATCGGCGTGGCCAGCCCACCGAACTCGCTGATTTCAAACGTGTGCCGCCGGTCATATAGCATGCCCACAAGCAAGAAGAGCGCGCCCGTCGAAATCCCGTGCGCGAGCATCTGGTAAACCGCGCCCTGCATGGAAATATTTTGAAACGCGAAAATGCCCAGCACCACGAAGCCCAGGTGGCTCACTGACGAATACGCCACCAACTTCTTCAGGTTCGGCTGCACCATCGCCACTAGCGCGCCGTAAATAATGCCGATGATCGCCAGCGCCGCGACCCACCCCGCCGCGCGCCGCGACGCGCCAGGAAAGAGCGGCAGGCAAAAGCGGATCATTCCGTAGGTGCCCATCTTCAGCAGAACGCCTGCCAGCATCACCGAGCCGGCCGTCGGCGCTTCCACGTGCGCATCCGGCAGCCAGGTGTGCAATGGGAAAAGCGGCACCTTGATCGCAAACGCCACAAAAAATGCCAGGAACAAAAGCATTTCGGTTGAGGAAGAAAGCTCCAGCCCGCCTTGCGACGCAGGTGTATGCAGCAGAGTTTGGATCGTCGGCAGGTCAAACGTACCCGTCGCGTTGTACAGCCAGACAATCCCGACGAGCATCAGGATTGAGCCCGCCATGGTGTAGAGCACGAACTTCACCGCAGCGTATATGCGCCGGTCGTGGCCCCAGATGCCGATCAGCAGCGCCATCGGAATCAGCATCACTTCCCAGAAAAGGAAGAAGAGGAAAAGATCCAGCGAGAGGAACACGCCGACGACGCCAACTTCCAGCATCAGCAGCATCACAAAAAATTCTTTCACGCGGTACTCGATGCTCTTCCAAGAAGCTAGAATCGAAATCGGCGTCAGGAACGTCGTCAGGATGACGAGGAACAAACTGATTCCGTCAACGCCCAGGTGATAATTGATCGGCGGCTGGTTGATCCACTTGAAATATTCCTCAAGATGATATCCGGCAGCGCCAATCGGCACCTTGACGATCATAAAAAGCGAGAAAACAAGTTCGGCCAGGGAAACGATCAACGCGATAATCCGGATAAACTTGTGATCGTCGCCGCGCAGCAGCAAAAGTGCCAGCGCCCCCACGGCAGGGAAGAAGATCACGACGGAAAGCAAATGTCCGCCCGGCAGCATCATCGCACCATCCCGAGGACCGGTTTTCCACCGGACGGCCAGAAGAAAATGAGCGCGATGATCACGATGGCTCCCACAACGACCCACACCGCGTAGCTGCGCGTGTTACCGGATTGCGTGTGGCGAATGCCGTCGCCGACGGCCCTGGCACCGTCTGCAATCCCATTCACCGCTCCGTCGATTCCGGCCACATCCGCCGTTTTCCAGAGCACGGCGGTTGAAATCCAGAGCAGCGGTTTCACCACCACCGCCGCATAAAGTTCGTCCACGTAATACTTGTTTAGCAAAGTGGTATAAGCGGGCTTCAGCAAGTGCGCCAGTCCGTCAGCCTTCCCGGGTCGCTTGATATACAGCCAGTAGGCCACCGCCAGCCCAATGACCGCCGCGCCCACGGCTACTCCCGCCAAGACCAGTTCGATCTGGTGCGCCCCCACCGCTCCTTCACTCACCGCTTCGGCGCCTGCGGGCGAGCCGAACACCGGTGCGAGGAAATTGGCGAAGTAGTCTGGGCCGCCCCAAAGCGCCGGCGCGGCCAGCCAGCCGCCGATGATGGAAAGAACTGCGAGTACGGCAAGCGGGACGAGCATGTTCCACGGCGATTCGTGCGCATGAACATGATGCTCGTCATAACGCGGCTTGCCATGAAAGGTGAGAAAGATCAGCCGGAACATGTAAAACGAAGTAAGCAGCGCTGTAAGCAGCCCAAATAGATAGAGCAAATGCTGGCCGCCGCTGTTTTGGAACGCGCTGAGCAGGATGGCGTCCTTGCTGAAGAAGCCGGCCAGCGGCGGAATACCCGCGATGGCCATCGTCGCGGTGAGCATGGCGGCAAACGTCCATTTGATTTTCTTGCGCAAACCGCCCATGCGGTTCATGTCCTGCTCGCCGCCCATGGCATGGATCACGCTGCCTGCCGCAAGAAAGAGCAGCGCCTTGAAGAACGCATGCGTCATCAGGTGAAAAATTCCCGCCGAAAACGCGCCAACACCGCAAGCGAGAAACATGTAGCCCAACTGGCTGACGGTGGAGTACGCGAGAACTTTCTTGATGTCCGTTTGCACCAGCCCGATGGTCGCTGCAAAGAGTGCCGTCGCGCAGCCTACGATGGCGACCACCAGCATCGCTGTCGGTGCATGCGCAAAAAGAATGTGCGAACGCGCCACGACATACACGCCCGCCGTCACCATCGTCGCCGCGTGAATCAGCGCGCTCACCGGCGTCGGCCCTTCCATCGCGTCCGGCAGCCAGACATACAGCGGCAACTGCGCTGATTTTCCGCAGGCGCCCATGAAAAGCAGTAAACACGCAAACGTCAAAGTGCCAAGATGCCCGCTCAATTCAACGGGCCAGCCCTGCAGCGTGGAACTCGTGAAGATGGCTTGAAAATCCAGCGTATGGAAGGCACGGAAAAGCAAAAACATCCCCAGCATGAACCCAAAATCGCCGATGCGATTGACGATGAACGCTTTCTTTCCCGCATCCGCAGCCGACTTCTTCAGAAAATAAAATCCGATGAGCAAGTAGCTCGAAAGCCCCACGCCCTCCCAGCCAACGAAGAGCAGCACGTAATTCGCCGCCAGCACCAGAATCAGCATGAAAAACATGAACAGGTTGAGGTACGAAAAGAAACGGTAGTAACCGCCCTCATGGGCCATGTACCCGGTCGCGTAGATATGAATGAGCCAGCCAACTCCGGTCACTACCAGCACCATTACGACCGTGAGCTGGTCCATTTGCAGATCGAAGCCCGCGCGAAAATTTCCCGCCGCAATCCAGGTGAAGAATTCTTTATGAAACAGAACCTGCCCTGATTCGAAAAACTCGCGCACCGCTTCAAGCGCCGCAAGAAATGAAAGCCCGGTCGACCCGATCGCAACCCAATTAACAATCTTATTCGGCCACTTCGCGCCAAAAAGCCCATTGACCGCCGAGCCCAGCAACGGCAGCAGCGGAACAATCCACAGGTATTCGAGCATCGGGTATGTCGGCATTAGAGTTTGAGCAGGTCCACGCGTTCGACATTCAGCGTTCGCCGGTTGCGCGCAATCAGAATGATAATTCCCAGTCCCACGGCCGCTTCCGCCGCCGCCACCACAATCACGAACAGCACAAAAACCTGCCCATCCAGTTTTCCCAGCGCCTGGCTGAAGGCCACGAACGCCAGATTCACCGCATTGAGCATCAATTCGATGGACATGAAAATGGTGATGATGTTGCGCTTGAAAATAAACGCAAACACGCCCAGCCCGAACAAAATCGCGCTCAGGATCACGTAATAGTTCGTCGGCACCATCTCAGCTTTTCTCCCGCTGCGCGAGCACCATGGCGCCGAGCACCGCCACAAGAATCAGAAACGAAGTCAGCTCGAACGGATACACGAACTCCTTGAAAATCATGCTCGAAATTCCGGACGTCGAAGACATCACCCCGGTTTGCATCGTGCCTTGTATGCTGTCCGTCGAGCGCACAATCGTCGCCGCCACCAAACCCGCCAGCGCCACCACCAGCAGCAACCCCGGCGCCCCCGCCATCTTGGAAATGCTGGTGTGCTCTTCCACGCCCGCGTTCAGCAGCATGATCACGAACACGAACAGCACCATGATCGCGCCGCCGTAAACGATGATCTGCACGGCGGCCACGAACTCCGCGCCCAGCAACAAATAAAGCCCCGCCAGCGCAATCATCACCACGATCAACGAAAGCGCGCTGTGAATCGGATGCTTCTGCAAGATCAAGCTGAGCGCGCCAATCACCGCCAGCCCCGCAAGCACGAAGAAAATCACAAGCGGCGCCGTCATTTCGCACCCCACCACGTCATCTTCGCCAGAATCACAAAGCTGGTGACTATCACGTTCACGATCGAAAGGGGCAGCAGCAATTTCCACCCGTACGCCATCAACTGGTCGTACCGGAAACGCGGCAGCGTCCCGCGCATCCACACGTACACAAACAGGAAAAAAAGAATCTTGGAGAGCAGCCAGAACGGCGCCTGAATAAATTCATTTACATGGGGCAACAAGATAAAAACCGCGCCCAGTCCGGCGAATACCATCCCAATAACCGGCAGTATCATTCGCCCAAAAATTGTTTCATAGCGAAACCCGTCCCAGATCACCCACAGGCCGAACAGAATCAGGATCGCCGGCGGAAAATAATGCGTGAATGTCCACGAGGCAGGGAAGGGAGACAGCCATCCGCCAAAAAACAGGATCGAGCACAAGCACGAAACCGTGATCATGCTGGTGTATTCCGCGATAAAGAACATCGCGAATTTGAAGCTGGCGTACTCCGTATGGAAGCCCGCGACCAGTTCCGACTCCGCTTCCGGCAGATCGAACGGCGCGCGATTCGTTTCCGCAATCGCCGCCACAAAAAAACAAAAGAAGCCCAGAATTTGCGGCCAGATGTTCCAGCCAAGGATGCCCCACTCCGGATGGTGCGCTTGCGCTTCGATGATTTTTTTCAAATTGAAGCTGCCTGCCATCAGCAGAACGCCGACCACCGACATCGTCAGCGCCAGCTCGTAGCTGATCATCTGCGCCGAGCTGCGCAGCCCGCCAAGGAGCGGGTACTTGCTGTTCGAAGACCATCCCGCCAGCGCCACGCCGTAGACGCCCATCGCCGTGATCGCAAAGAGCGCCAGTATTCCGATGTTCACGTCGGGAGGAGCGATCCCCAAATAAATGTCGTGATTGAACAATCGAATCGGGTCCGGCCCAAAGGGAATAAGCGCGATGGCCGTCAGCGCCAGCGCCAGGGCCAGCAGCGGCGCAAGATAATAGACGAATTTATCCACGCCGGCCGGCGTAGGATCCTCTTTGAAAAGAAATTTCACGCCGTCCGCCAGCGGCTGCAGCAATCCATGCGGGCCCACGCGGTGCGGCCCCCACCGGGACTGAATGTGCGCCACGACTTTCCGTTCGAACCATGTCAGATACGCGTTCACGGTCAGCACGATGAACAGCAGCAGCGCGATCTTGACGACCGTGATAACCAGCTCTGCGTTCGCATTCAAGAAGGAATTCACGGCGCCGTCTTGGCCTCCGGCAGGGATTCCATCATCGTGCAGAAGCGCCCCAGCGTCCCGCTCGTGAACAAAGTGTCCTTCGCGGAGCGAATCAATCCCACCGGCACGTCGTAGGGCGCGTGCCCGTTCCGCGCAAACTGTACGCGCGAAGGTTGCGCGGCGCCCAGCAGAAGTCCCGCGGGCTGCACGTCGTACCCACTCGCCGCCTTGCGAATTTCCTCAAACACCGCCGCCGGCGTCTTGTAGTGAAACGCTTTCCCCAGCCCCAGCTTTTCCAGTTGATGCGACAAAATCCTCAATAGATCGAAGTCGCTCCGCGGCCCCATCACTTCCGCGCCTTTGTGCAGCATTTGAATTTCGCCGGAAGTGTTGGTGACCGTGCCGTCTTTTTCGTACGCCGAAGCCGCCGGAAAAACAATGTCCGCCGCTTTCGCCGTCTCGGTCAGGAACATTTCGTGCACGATCAGCAACTCGAGTTTGCCGCGCTCCGAACTTGGCGTACCGAAATGCGCCAGTGGATTCGCGCCCATGACGTACAGCGCTTTCAGCTTGCCTGTTTGCGCCGCTTCCACCATTTGCGGCGCCGTCAGCCCCGGCTTCATCGGAATCGGTCCGCAGCTCCACACCTTTTCAAAAGATTCGTGCGCGTGCGGATTGCCGACGTATGCGTAACCCGGCAAGCGGTCCGGCAAGACGCCCATATCCGCAGCGCCGCGCGAATTCGCATAATCGCCCAGCGCCATGTAGCGCGTTTTCCCTGGCAGTTTCGAACCGAAGGCCACCAACTGCGAAATCGCCGCGCCGGAAATTTCCGCGCCAAAAACAATCGCGACGTCCGTCTCCGCCCCGAGGCCAGCTTTCAAAAGCACGAGTTGTTCTACGAGCTCTGGCGAGAGTTGCCCTTCCTCATGCGCGAGCCAACGCAGAGCAGCCCCTTCCTGGCCTGCGTCCACTTTCGCAAACTGCGTGGCCTTGCGCTTCAGTTTGATTTCGTTCGAGTTGATGACGAACAGTTTCGCGCCAAAGTGGCGAATCCCGCTGCGAATCTGCCATCCTACGAGCGGATTCTGATTCGTCGGATCATTCCCCACCAGCAAAACCGCTTTCGATTGATACAACTGCTCCATCGTCAGCAGGGAATCGCCCGCGCGTTCGCCCAGCGCAGTAATCAATCCCGTGTAGTCCGCCGTGCGGTGGTGATCAATATTGTTCGTTCCAAAGGTCGCCCGCGCCATCTTCTGCAGCAAATAATTCTCTTCATTCGAAGTGCGGTTCGACCCGATGAACCCAATCGCATCCGCGCCGCCCGCGTCGTACGCGGCTTTCAGCTTTGTCGCCGCGGCTTGAGCGGCTTCTTCCCAGGGAACGGGATAAAGTTTGCCGCCCTTGCGAAGCAGTGGCTGGCGAATGCGCTCGGCGTGCTTCGTGAAGTCAAATCCAAAGCGCCCCTTCACGCACAGAAAATCCTTGTTGATCCCGCTGAGGTCGCGGTTGTTGGAACGCAGGATCTCGTGGTTGCGCACGCTCAGAGTGGTCTTGCAGCCATTCGAACAATGCGCGCACACTGTCGAAACGTAATTCATCTCCCACGGCCGCGTTTTATAACGGTACGTCCCGCTGGTCAGCGCTCCGACCGGGCAAATGTCGATGCACATGCCGCACTCTTCGCACTCAAGATGATCCTCGCGATTCGGAATGATCACGCTATTGGCCCCGCGCATGCCCACGCCCAGGGCCTTCACGTCCATGCCTTCATCGCAAACGCGCACGCATCGAAAACATAAAATGCAACGCGGCGCATCGTAATAAACCAGCTCCGACCATTTTTCTTCCGGCCGGTGAATTTTTTCCTCGACGAACCGGCTGGAATCAGCGCCGTAGCGGAACACCATGTCCTGCAATTCGCACTCGCCGCCTTTGTCGCACACCGGGCAATCCAGCGGATGATTCGTGAGCAGGAATTCCAGCATGTACTTGCGCGCCTGGCGCACTTGTTCCGTGTCCGTTCGAACGATCATCCCTTCGGTCGCCATCAGCGTGCACGCAGTCTGCAGCTTGGGCGCCTTTTCCACTTCCACCAGGCACATGCGGCAGGCCGCCTGCAGCGAGAGCCCGGGGTAGTAGCAGAACGAAGGCACTTCCGTCCCCACGCGCCGTGTCGCTTCAATCACCAGCGTTCCTTGCGGCACCTGCACTTCGCGCTCGTTAATTTTCAGCTTGATCAGTTTCGGTTCGGCCATGGATTCCTATCGCGAAACAAGCAACGCTTCCTCAGATTCGTAGGGGCAGGGTCCCTTCAAGTGCTCTTCAAACTCGCCGCGCCACTTCTTCATAATGCTGATCGTGGGCATCGCTGCCGCGTCTCCCAGCGGACAGAAGGTGCGGCCCAGCATATTTTTCGCCAGGTCCGCGATCATGTCGATGTCTTCCGGACGCCCCAAGCCCGCATGGAAGCGCTCCAGCATCTTGCGCAGCCAGGTGGTTCCTTCGCGGCAGGGAATGCACCAGCCGCAGGATTCGTGCGCGTAAAAGTGCATGATGCGGCGGGCCATGTCCACCATGCAGGTGTCTTCGTCCATGATCACCATGCCGCCGGAGCCCAGCATGGAACCCGCTTTGGCCACCGCATCGTAATCCATGGGGATATCGATTTCGTCGGCGGTCATCAGCGGGCAGGAACTCCCTCCGGGAATCACGGCCTTCAGCTTTTTTCCTTCCGGAATCCCCCCCGCCACGTCGTAAATAAATCTTTTCATGTTCATGCCCAGGGGCACTTCGTAGATTCCGGGCTTGTTGATATGTCCCGCGATGCACAGCATGCGCGTGCCGCCGTTTTTCGGCGTGCCGCGGTTGGCGTACGCGTCTCCGCCTTCCCTGATGATCGACGGCACGGCGCTCAGCGTTTCCACGTTATTAATGATGGTCGGGCATCCGTACAATCCCACGACCGCGGGGAATGGCGGCTTGATGCGCGGATACCCGCGCTTGCCTTCGAGCGATTCCATCAGCGCGGACTCTTCGCCGCATTCGTACGCGCCCGCTCCGGTGTGCGCCAGCAAATCGAAATCAAATCCCGTGCCCAGAATGTTTTTTCCCAGGTACCCGCGCGCGTAGGCTTCGGCCAGCGCCGCATCCACGATATCCAGCACGTAACGGTATTCGCCGCGAATGTAAATGAATCCCTGGTGCGAGCCGATGGCCCGCCCGGCAATCACCATTCCCTCGATCATCTGGTGCGGGTCCATCTCCATCAGCGGCCGGTCTTTGCACGTGCCGGGCTCCGATTCATCGGCGTTGCAAATTACGTACTTCGGCTTCGAGGAATCCTTGGGCACGAATGACCATTTCATTCCGGTAGGAAAGCCCGCACCGCCGCGCCCGCGCAGATTCGACTTTTTCACTTCGTCGATGATCGTCTCAGGTGTCATCTCTTTCAGCGCTTTCTCCAGCGCCTGGTAGCCGCCCTGCATCAGGTAAACGTCGATTTTGTGCGAGTCCTTCATCCCCCATCGCCGGCTGATGAGCGGAGTCTCCAGCGCGTGCCGTTCGTGCAGCGCGCCGGAGATCACCGGTTCCGGAGCGGGGTGCCCACCGGCATCGAGTTCCTCGATGATGCGGTCGAACTTGAGCGCGGTAAGATTTTCGTAAAAGTCGTAGTTCACCTGCATCGCCGGCGCGCCCGTGCACGCGCCGATGCATTCCACTTCCTCCAGGGAAAAAACACCGTCGGCGGTCGTCTCCTTGTGCCCGATCTCCAGCCGCTTCTTGGCGCGCTCCAGCAGCTCATTCCCGCCCTTCAGCATGCACGCCACGTTGGTGCAAATCTGCACGTGATGCTTGCCCCAGGGCTTGCGGTGCAGCATCGAGTAATACGCCAGCGTTTCTTCGACCTGCACGTTGTTCAAGTCCAGCCGCCGCCCGATCTCCGCGATCATCTCGTCGCTGATGCAGCCATATTCGTCCTGCGCGTACATCAGCATGGGGATTAGCGCGCTGCGCTTCACCGGATAGCTGCTCTGCAACTTTTCAAACTTCGCGGAAAGTGCTGGGGAAAGTTCCATGCTTACCTGTCCACTTCTCCGAGAACGATATCGATGGTGCCGATGCAGGCGATGACGTCGGAAATCAACTGGCCCTCAATCAGTTTCGGCAGCG
>WNFF01001531.1_pt1 | contig 22085 bp, 16 predicted proteins | sample 5400441 | NCBI WGS metagenome assembly WNFF01 (sample SAMN13153345, study PRJNA577476) | soil metagenome | isolation source: 120 cm saprolite under Douglas fir tree site 2 hole 3 replicate 1 | place: USA:California | collected 2015-04-18
GCCGCCGGTCGTGGAGGCGGGCCTTCAGGAGTTCCAAAGGAGCCTCCAGGCGGATCAACAAGTCGGATTTCGGTGCATAATCGAGGGCGTTGGCGATCGGCGTGTCGTTCGCCACTCCAGCCCGCAACGCCAACGAGCAAACCGCCTGAACGAATCCCTGATCGAACAACACGATAGGCGCGGCACGGGACTTCTCATACCAGGAGTGGGACAGACGCGAGATGTATTGACTGTTCTTGATTGACGCAAAGATGTTTGATGGAGGCAGCAGCCTTACCAGATGAACTGCTGTCCTGACGTCGCCAGAATTTGCAATCGGGTGACGCGCGATCGTCAGCATCTCTAGGAGCGGCCGGCTCAAGCGATGGATATCCACATTCTGATATCGTCCCGCGGCTGCCCCGCAACGGTTAAGGACCGGCAGACGCTCGGTCGGTCGGTAGCTCAGTCTGAGTTCCGCGAGGTGGCCGCTTTCTCTTAGCCGGTCCGTGAGCGCGCGCGCGAAAGTGGTCTTGCCAGCTCCTGGAGGACCGAATAGTTCGATGATCATGTCCCGCCCCCTGCTAACTGCGCCTAGATCAGGCGCCAGATTTCGTGCTTGACCGCGCGGATTACCTCCGCCAACGGCTGTTCGGCATCCACGCACACGACGCGAGCCCCGGGAAGCTCGAGTCGCTGCAGGGCCGCGATACGCTCCCGGATGACGGCCGGGTCCATCTCCGGCTCGCGCCTTGCGGCGGTCTCGGGCGTTACCACCAGCTTGATGACAAGATCCGGTGGAAGGCGACGCGCAAGATTATATGCGGCGCCCTCAAACCGGCGAAGCCAATGCGGCACCACGGTCAAGCGTGTCAGCAAGGGACCGTCGTTGAAGCCGATGATTTGATTTTGTGGAAATCGGTCGGCGAGGACGATGAGTCCCCGGTTGGTTGCGCGCCGTGCCGCTACGAGCTTCTTTCGCTTGTCCATGGCCACAGCGACAGCCCAGACCATCAGCAGCAGGCTGTAGAGCAGTCCCGGGGCGGGCCCCGACTTCTTGCCGTGCGACGCAACCTTGGGCTTGCTCTTGAGCAGACGCCTGATCAAGGGCATCGTCAGCTTGAGCGGCCGGAGCAACAGCGACGGTCTGCCGTCACCGGTACCGAAATAAATCGGCACGACGTCGATCTTCGAGCCGAGCCAAGCCCGCATCGTTGCCACCGACGTGCTCTTGCCGCTGCCGTCGACGCCGAGCATCGCCACCATGCACCCGCCGCCGGGCGCGCGCCGGTTCCATGGTCGCGGCGCATGGAGAACATGCTTGTTCAGACTTCCGGCAACCCAGAGCAGGGCCCGCCCCGCGCTGCGCACCCGCGCCTCGACGGCGTTGTAGCTACGATACGCGGCACAATGCTTTCGCATGCGCCGGCGGAGCCGCACCTGAGTTTCCAACGGTTGCGCGCCGTAAAAGGCATCTGCAACGAGTTCCGCCAAGTCCTCACTCAAGCGCTCAGCGGCAAGGTCGCGAAGTGTGGTGCGGTCGACAAGCGCAGCGAGCTCTGCGCGATCAAGCGCAAACTTGCGCGTTGTCGCCTGCCAGACGTAGAGCGTCATGGGATCCAGTCGCCGCAGCTCAAGGCAAGCGCGCACCACCAAAAGTACTGCCTCGGTCGTCGGATCAAGTATTCGGATCGGCAGTGTCGGGTGGAGGATGGCCCGAGTCAGAAGCACCTCTTCCCACGGAATTCGGTAGTTCCTGAGAAGACTTTCGCCGACGATCAACCGGAAATGGAGATGAATATGGATCAGCTGGCCACTGCGTTCATCGTAGCCGAGAAAGGTCAGCGTTGCCGGATGATCACGGTCGGCCACGGATGGAAAGAGCTTGAAATCCCGCTCAAGCAATATCGCTTGAACGCGATGCTGGTCGTTTCGTGCCACGAGCAGGTCGACATCCCCCTCGCCGGCGAACACCGCACGGAGGCGCCTGCTGCTCTTCCAATAGCAGTAGGAAACCTGCTGCCGATGAAATTCGTTCAAGACCTCCACCAGCCCAGGTGGCATCGCGTCTTCGGCGCGTGATCGACGGACCATGCCTATGTCATACGGAGCATCCATCTGTCTAATCTCCCGGCACCTTCGGCCTGGACGGCTGCTCGTCGTAGGCTCCCGCTGTCGGGTCCTTGCCGCCTGTGTCCGGTTGCACTTCAACGGAGCGGGAGTAGTATTTGCTGTGCTTCACGAGAAATTCGCCGACATCACCGTAGCGATATCGAGCGTGTCTCTTGAGATCGACCTGTGTCACGATGGCGACCGCAAGATCGCTACGATCTGTGTCTAAGCAGCCGGAGTCACGAAGCAGGCTCAACGCATTTTGAGCCACCTCGCGCCTCGTGCTTCCCCATTTCAAGACGAAGAGCAATTTGTCTACAATCGAAGGAAGCAACCGCGCCTCGACAGAACCGAGCACAGGCGGGCCATCAATGATCACGCAGTCGTACCTCTCGCACAGCTGACGGACGAGGCGCGGCATCTGTTCGCGGGCAAAGAGCGCCAACGGATCGAGGTGGTAACCGGCCATCGGGAGGTAGTCGATCCCCGCCTCCGGGATGTGCCGGATGAGCTCCGCGGGCGGTCGGTTCTGCAGGGGCAAATCGACGATTCCTCTTTCGGCCGCATCGTCGAACTCGCCAAGCGGCGAGCTTGGCCGAAAATCGAGATCGACCAGGATCACGCGTCGCCCGAGGACCGCGACGTAGGCAGCGAGGCTCCGGGCCAGCGTCGTTTTCCCCTCCCCAGGAACGCTGGAGCTGATCAGAACCACCCTAGAGGTGCGAGCGGACCCCACCAGCCCCAACGACGCAACCGCCGACCGTATCGCCTCGGCGTACGCGGAAAATGGCTCCGTCAGGAGATGCTGGTAAGGGCGAATTGCGTGCTTGCGCGGAAGCAGCGGCACAAGGCCAATACAGGAAATACCGAGCGCATCGCTGGTTTCTTGCTCGCTGCGCAATCCTCGATCCAGCTGTTCAAGAATGACCGCCAGCCAACTTCCGCCGATTGCAAAAACGATAAACGCGGGAAAGATGAAGAGGATTGGATTGTGAGAGCTCGGCCGGTTCGGCACCCCCGCGAGCGACTGCATTCCTACGCCGGGCGCGACAGTCTCCTGCCGGTCTTGCATCTCTTTTCGACGCCGCATAAGGCTGTCATAGAGCTGCGCACTGGTCCCCGCATGACGCACGAGCTCACGCAGTTGCCCATCGGCCTCTCGTTCCTCGCTACCGGCGTTCTGCTCGGAGCCGTGTCTTTGTTGGATCGCCTTCTGCACGGCAGCCTTGGCTCTTTCCATCTCGTACTTGGTCTCGGCAATTCGTTCATCTAGCCGCGCCATTTCACGACTTGCGTATGCTTGCTTTTGCTCGGTCAGGCGGTCGACGTAGAGCTGGACGATGCGGTTAGCGAACGCTGCCGCCTTCTCGGGGCTCGTCGACGTGAAGCCGACGGTAATGACGCGAGAACGGCGCTCCTGGATGGTTCTGGTGTTGCGTTCGAACTCTTCGAGGGACGGCACGGCCGTGCTTCCGCTCCTGCGAAGCGCTCCAAGCCAGACACTCAGGCGGCGCTTGAGCTCGTTCAGGCCCGTCGTTTCCGTCGCCGTCGAGCCCATTGGCCGGTCCAAAACGGCCGATTGCGGTGCGCCACTACTGGCACCGAGCGTTGGCTCAGGGTCGGCTTTGTTGGGCGCTGCTGGCCGGAACTCCGGGTCCTGCGACAGACTTTCGATGACACGCTGGAGGTGATCGCGAGAGCTGAGCAGCGTCACGTGAGTGTCAATGCTCTCGTCCAACGCCGACACCCCTGGCGCGCGCTCGGCGGAGCTGCCGGCCGGAGCCTCGATCACGAGCTGGGCCATTGCGGTATATTTGGGTGGGATCAGCAGCCCGACGACAGTAGCCAGCACCGTACCGATTCCCGCGATCGTGAGGATCAGTGGGCTGCGGCGACGCAGGATGGCGACTACTTGATTGAAGTGAAGCTCGCCAGCGGGCTGCGGCTTGCCGGCCGGTTGCGCCCCCGGCGCGTCGTGCTCGGCTCTCGGAGCTTTATCGAGATGAGCCCTGCCATCAGCCGCATAGTCGTCTAAACGCACCCGCAACATCGCTCAACCTCACCTGGCTATCAGTATTTCGTGGCGGATTGGAACGATCAAAAGTCCGTTGTCACTCCGCCCGCACTAATTCACGTCCGCCATCATGCTTTCGATCGCCGCGAACCGGTCGGGATCAGCCGCTTGCATTTGGGCAAGAATGCTGGCGACGCCCCGCATGGCCTCAACTCCTAACCCGAATTGTCGGAGCTCTGCGGGGATCGGCAGCAGCGACCAAGCAGAGTGAGATTGCAAACCAGAAGATCGGATGGCGCACGATCAGGTGGAAGATGCTGAACATGGCAAGCCCGCAGAGCAACGTCGTCAGCGCGTCCAGCTCGGCCCGCTGCGTCACGACGAGAGCAGTTGCCACCAGCCACCCCAAACTCAAGACTGCAATCAGCCCGCCTTGGACAAAGAGATCCAGAAATGTGTTGTGCGCTTCGAAATTCGGGACGAATCCGAACTCCGGATGCTCTACATGCTTTGGGTCATTCGTCGAATCCCGCCTGCCGGCCACGATAGAGGGCGGGATTTCAAGATGCGGGCCAGGCCCTAGGCCCAGCATCCCGGACTCGACGCCTCGGCGCATCGCCTCATTCCAGATATGGATGCGCAGACGAGTGACCTCCTCGGTGTCGCGGCCGCCACCCCCCTTGGTCATTCCTTTGATGAAATCCTCGAACTCGGTGGCGGCGGAGGCTCCGAGCGGGACAGCATAGGCCATGACCAGCGGCAGGGCGAGAACAAGGATCCACGCGGACGCGGAACGCAAGGGCATCTTCCGATCCCGCGACATCAGCCATCTCCGGAGCTTGAGCGCGATGAAGATCGGGCCGGCGGCAATAAGGACAAGCAAGAATGCATCGCTCATTGTGAGCCGACCCACGATGATCGCGACGATCATGCAGGTCACAGCGGCGATCCTTTCACCGAGTCGGCGTGCCGCATCGGCAAGATGTAGCGAGAGGAGACTGAGCACCGCGCAAAAGAGAGCGAGCTGGTTCGCGTTGTCGCTCAAGCCGCGAAACCGCTCCCATTCCCAGGTGTCGAAATCTCCCAGGTCGACCAACCCCCAACCGGCCGCGACCTGAAGTGCTAGCCATGCGGCGCCAAGCGTCGCCAGCAGCCAGGCGACGCGGTGCAGGCGAGAGCCGGCCACACTCAGGCAGCTGACGGCGGCTAGTAAGGGATAGGCCATGACATCATGCATGAACAAACCCGAATCGTGACTGTCCCCGATGGCAAATGCCGCCATCGTGCCGACGCACTGAGCAACCGCGAACACCAGCCAGAAGATCAGCAACCTTGACAAAGGCGGCGTCAGCGCTGGACCTAATCGACCCACCTCGCGGAAGAGCGTCAGCAAAACCCAGACGGCCAGGCAAATTTCGCCTGGTCCAACGGGGGCGCCTTCTGGCCTCAACTGCGATGCCGTCGACAGCAACAAGCCGAGGGTGAGCAGCACGTCCAGCACCACGTCACGCCTCCGTAGACGAGTACGAACTGCAATCCGACGCCATCACATCCCGGCACGGCATGAACTACTCTCCCGTTTTTGCTCCTAATCGCCGAACTGCGTGGCGTCCTGGGCATAAGGTTCACGCTCGCGCGCGTCCTTGAGCACCTGCGAGCGGCTCCGAATGGCGCGCCTCGCCAGATCCTCATACACCGCCGCGTAGCGCGCGACCGTGATCTCGAGGTTGAACTCCGTTTTCACCAAATGCGCGGCGCGGACGCCCATCGCCGCCGCGGCCTCCCGATCGCGAAGCAGGTCGAGAATTCTCTCGGCCATGAGTCGGGGATCACGCGGCGGGACGAGAAAGCCATTCCAGCCGTCGCGAATTACATCGGTGCAGCCCGGCATCCTCGTCGTCACGATCGGGCGGCCGGCTACTGCAGCCTCGAGCAGCGCACGCGGCACCCCCTCGAAATATTCGGTCGGAAACGCGAACACGTCGGCGAGGCCAAGCAGCGCCGGCACATCGGATCGCGAACCGACGGCCAGCACGTAAGGGGCATGGCGCTCGATCTCGGCTTGTGTCACTGCGAACGGCCCCTCGCTCTCGCGCGGTCCCACCAGCAGAAAGCGCACGCCAGGTCGATGCTGGTGGACCAGCGCTGCCGCTTCGAGCAGCGTAGGGATCCCTTTCTGCCTGGTCATGCGCGTCACCGTGACGACGACCTCGGACGCGCCCAGACCGAGCGCCTCGCGAAGCTCGGCGGGCGATGGTCCCGTCGCTCCGGCCCGCTCGAACCTCTCGATATCGATGCCGGAGCCGGGTATCACCACATTGCCTCCTTTGCCGACCATCCGGTGGCGCATGAAGAAGGCCTGATCGTCGCGGTTCTGGAACACGGTCACCGCCGTCCAGCGGTCCGCTAACCGCTGGAGTGCGCGATAGACCGGGCGTAGCCCCAAAGCCATCGGTGAAGACGATGAATAGAGCCATCCCAGTCCGTTGATGGTGCTGACGACCTTCACATCACGGAAGCCTCTCGCTGCGAAGGGAACCAGCAAATTCAGCTTTGTGTCGAAGCACTGAACAAGGGCCGGCCGCACATCGGCGATTAGCTTCGAGATCGCTTTCAACGCTGCCCAATCGGACAGCGGGTCGACGAACCTGGCGAAATGGAAGGGATGATAGTCGAGGCCGGCCCGCTCGAACGGGATGGGATTGCCGGTCCCCGCAGTGCTTATCCGAAAGCCTTTGTCACGCAGCGCAAGCAAAAACGGGATACGAAAAGAATGGTCCTCTCCTCCAATGCAGAGCAGGTGCGATCTCACGTGAGTATCCTCATTGCTGCCCGTCCGGATCAATCTGCATCAGAAGCGTACTCGCGCAAGTTATCAGCTCGGTGAGCACTGCAACTGCGGCGAGTCACGTCCGGCGCTCAACCCGTCGATCAGATCGCAAAGCGGAATCCATTCGAATGCGTCAACAAGCGCGGCGAAGCGCCCTTCACATCGTTGAAGGTTGACGCGTTGGCGAAACCGATTTGTGGCCTTGACCCCGGTCACGCGGGGCTGCCCTGCATCGATCTCCCACGGGTGGATGTAAAAGATGTAAGGCATCCCCGACCCCAGGATCCTGCGCACACCCCAGAGCCACAACAGATAGGGAACGAGCCGGAAGTAGCCGCCCCCGCCCCAAGGGATTCCGCGCTTGCCGAGCTGGATGCACGAAATACAAACTTCATAGAAACCATCGCAGAGCAAAACCACCGGCCTGCCCGCATCCATCCCGTCCAACCGGCCATAGCGATCATGCGCGACGGTCGGCACGACGGAAGAATCGTAATCAAAACCCACATCCTGCAGGATCGGGATTGCCCATTCGGTGATGGAGAAACAAGGAGCGCGGTAGCCGCGGACCGGCTTGCCAGTCAAGTCTTCGAGGTATTGCTTTGAGCGCTGTACGTCTGACCGGAACTCGCTGGGCCGGAGCGAGTAGACAAACTCGTGAGCATACCCGTGAGATGCGACCTCGTGGCCCGCTGCGGCGATCGCGCGCACAAGCTGCGGACACTTCTCGGCCACCCAGCCAAGCACGAAGAAGGTTGCGCGGGCATTGCCGGCGTCGAGAATTTCCAACATTCGCATGGTGTTGCGCTCAACCCGCAGCTCGCATTGGTCCCATGCCTCGCGTGCGATCACACCACTCAGGTTGGCGGAATGGAACCAGTCCTCGACGTCGATTGATAGCGCGGCCTTGCCGGAACCCGTACGCTCTGTGATCATGCTCACCTTCGCACCCCCCTTTGCAACAGCCGGTGGGCCGCTCTTGCGCAACTCGCGCGGGCCTTGAGATTTTGGAATGACTCGATCGAGAGAATCATCGGCTCGGCTTGGGCTCGGCTCGCTTCATGGGTCCGCGAAAAAGAGCGATGTCTCGGTGCGCGGGTGAGAAGCAGTACCACAGCAAGCCAAGAAACGTGCGTGTATGACGGAGTATACCTAGGAGGGGGTATGCAGCCTGCGCGCTTGCCGACTTCGTTCGTGGCGCGGCTTCTTTTGATGCCGATTCCGGCGGATCGCGCGCCGGGCACATTGTCTGCGCGGTGTACCGATTCCTGGTGGTAACCCGGCTTGGTCATGCATGAAGAATGCAAGCGAGAGTAAGCTTGGTTGGCTCAGCGCCGGCGCGGAGGAAATCGAACCGCGAGGGTTGTGGCGACGCCAGCTGCCACCGGGACCGCCCATACCAAAGGGTCCGAACGATTCGGATGACAACACCAAATGAAGCACTTCGAAGTCGTCGAATTGGCGGATGCGGGGCGCGAGGCAGAGTGGCAGACCTACGTAAAGAGCGCGCCACACGCTTCCCTGTATCACGCGCTTGAATGGCGGGACGTCTTGCTGCGCGCTTTCGGTCATCGAAGCTGGTATTTGATGGCGCAGGACGATGGGAAGACGCGAGGGGTCCTGCCGTTGGTCGAGATGAAAAGCGCACTGTTCGGGCACTTCTTCGTATCCCTGCCGTTTCTCGACTATGGCGGCATTCTGGCCGACACGCCGGAGCACGAGGCGGCGCTGGCAACCGCCGCCGCGGACCTGGCCGCGAAGAGAGGAGCGCATCACGTCGAGCTGCGGCAATCGTTCGCGGCGGCGAGATGTGCGGAGGCGGGATGGAAGTTGCGGCAGCACAAAGCCGCGCTCGTCATCCCGCTGAGCGTCGATCCCGACACACACTGGTCCGGTTTGAGTTCTCGCCTGCGCGGCAAGGTACGAAAGGCCGAAAAATCCGGAGCCACGTTTTCGGTGGGAACGGCCGAAGAGCTCAACGACTTCTATCGCGTGTTCGGCCTGAATATGCGGGATCTGGGTACGCCTGTTTATAGCCCGGCATTCTTTCAGAATGTCCTCCGGTTCGCCAAGGATGCGGCGGTACTGCTCGTGCGCCATGAAGGGCGGCCGGCGGCAGCAGCGATCGCACTGCGCCGCGGTGAACGGGTGGAGCTGCCCTGGATCTGTTCCGATTACTCACAGTCGTCCTTTAGTGCGAACGAATATCTGTACTGGAATGCCATTCAGTGGGCCTGCAGGTCGGGCGCCCGTGAACTGGACCTGGGCCGGTGTTCGATCGATGGAGGGACGTTTCGGTTCAAGATGCAATGGAACCCCAAGGTACGCCCGCTATTCTGGTATTACTGGCTGGCGTCCGGAATCGAGCTGCCAGAATTGAGCGCCAACAATCCGAAATATGCGCTCGCGGTCCGTTGCTGGAAAAAGATGCCGCTGGCACTCGCCAACCGGGTGGGACCGTGGATCGTCCGGAATATTCCGTAGCGATGACGACCTCCTCTTGTGTGGCTCTCGTCGGCCGCCGCGACCTTCATTCCCTGGACGATGACTCAGGCCACGACGGGCGAGAGATGTAGTCCGCGACCGGTCCACCGGACTCGCCCCAGTTGCTGGACCAGATCACTTGCGAAGCATCAGGCGATGGCGAGGCGTGGGTCTCGCTGTAGTAGTCGCTCTTGGCATTGCGAGTCATGGCGATACGCCGGATCTCGCCACTCCCGTCGATCCGGAGCGCGACAATCTCTTGGTAGAATTGCGCATAGCCGGGGCTCCCGACCACCTTGGAATAGCTCCCTTCGTAACTCACGAAGGCCCAGCCCGGCCGGTTGATATTGCGCGTTGAGACGTGAGTACCGTAGCCGGCGGGCGCCAGATCAGTGACCCTACCATCCTCAAGCCGGCGCTTGATGACGTGCCATTTGTCAGGATCGGTCTTGCTGATGCCCACATAGACATCGCTGCCGTCCTCATCGATCGTCATGTCGCCATGGCCAGGCCGGTGATGCTCAGTCCAGTGCTGGACCTGCACGCCGTCCACGGTGAAGATATACGTGACCTCCGTTCCATCATCCATCCTGTGGAAGCAGTATATGTACCGGCCAGAGGGCGAGATACCGCAGTAGGCGTTGGCACCCGGGAGATTGCCGAGATTGATGTCCGGATACTTCCTCCTTGCTGAAAGATCATAGGCGAAGGCCACGAGCGCGCCGGCGCCGTTCGTTGCAACCACCACCAGTCGATTGCCGTCACGAGATGGATTTCCCTTGTACGGCCCGAACTGGAGGTTCGCGTAGTCGGCGGGGGCGTAGACGATCGTGTTGGCGTTTTTCCGCGGCGCCCAGGTATAGATCGCGCGGCGGGATATGCAGATCATGAGCGCAGGATCGGTCGGGTGCCACTTGCAGTCATCGTCCATGGAGCGATGAAAGGTCGGCTCGTACGTTCTGCCATCCAGAAAGCAGATGCCATTACAGCCGTTGTTGATCGCCAACAGGCTCTGATCAGCGTTCCATGCTTGCGTGCTTGAATACCGGTGCCGACAATAGGCTGGGTTGCAGGAAATACCCGCAGCAAGCAGCCGCCCGGGTTCCGTGACACGGGTGAAGCCCGTCCCGAGCAGCGGGTCCGTCACCGCCTGAAGATAGTCGGGGCGAGGCATCGGCGGCGCGACAACGATCGGAGTTGTCGCCAGTTCGTCAAATGCCAGCGCGGCAAAGCCCGATGCCGCCAGCAGTGATACCGCGCAAAGCACTCTCATCGCCTTCGACGCAAGTGCCTCGCCCAGGTGAGGCCGTAAGTACCCCGGTTGCAAGGCGCCAGGAAGAACGGGACGCGAGGATCGTGGCCCTCGCCTCCCGTGCAGGGCAGGAGTCGGGCTCAAGGCCAGGATCCCTCCTACTCGTTGCCGAACCAGAGAAGTCGCTAGCGCGCGACCGGGCATCGTTATCACAGCGCGCACGCGACCGCTCATGCATGAAGGGGTATACCGCGCGGGATAGCCTGGATGGCGGGTTCATACCTGCACGACGATGTTGCGCAGCCGAACTATCGTCCGGCCGGAGAGGGATGACATACATCTGCATCTGCCAGCGATCAGATGGTGTCACGCCCGACCCGGTTGTCGTCCCGCGGCACCGACATGGGTCGTACGGCGGCGACCAACTTCATTCAACGTTATCAGCCCGGCCCTCAAAAGGAGGTCTACCTATTTTTGGGCATCATCAATAGCGACGTGCGCCCCTGCAACGATTGCTGATCATAACCCGGTTTAGTCGAGCAGCGTGAATGCTTGCAACGGTAAGCTTGGTCCATCAGGCGCCATAAGCTTGGTCCATCAGGTGCCAAGGTAATGCACACCGAGGCGCCATCCAGACGATGTTTGTATCTCTGCGCACGAGCGCGTCTGCGTATCCTAAGCGAACGGCAATGATCCGACGCCGGGAGAAACATATAATGGCTATGCTAACGCCGACTCCATTCATGATGAGGCCGACTTGAGCATTTCGCCTTGTATCGTAACTTCTCTGGGTTGCGTTGCAGGTGGTAATGCGCCTTAGCCGTGCGCGCCAATCGCGAGCCGGGCTAACATCAAAGGTCTGTCGATCGCCGTCTTGAATCAGATTGAATCAGAGAAGTGCGCTTGAGGTGCGAACATTTGCCGCTTTTAGCAATATGGGAGGATCAGATCAAATGAAAGCTGTTATCCAATGCGGTGGAAAGGGCATGCGTTTGCGCCCACACACATCCATTTTACCGAAACCACTTATGCCGATCGGGTCGCGACCTGTGCTGGAGCTTTTGCTCAAATGGCTCAGACGAAACGGGATTAAAGACGTTTTCATCACGACTGGATACCTGGGTCACCTCATTCGCAGCGTTTGCGGCGACGGTAGTCAGTGGAACATGCGGATCACGTACACGCAGGAGGTCGAACCGCTTGGAACGATGGGTCCGTTGTCACTCCTGCACGAACACCTCGACGCGCCGTTCTTGGTTCTTAACGGCGACGTACTTACCGATCTCAGCCTCAACCAGTTCGTGAACTGTCATCGACGGCATCACGGGACCCTCACTATCGCCACCGCCACCCGACCCACCAAGATGGACTTTGGAGTGATCGACGAGACTGACGGACGTGTGACCGAATTTCGCGAGAAGCCTGAACTGTCGCATCTCGTCAGCATGGGTATCTACTGCATGGATCCCTCAGTACTCGAACGCATCCCGTCGGGCGTTCCATTCGGCTTCGACGATTTGATGTACCAGATGCTGGAGGACGACACACCTGTGAACGTGTTCAAGCACAACGGCATGTGGCTCGACATAGGCCGGGTGGATGACTTCGTCAAAGCTCAGGATGTCGCTTGGGACGAGCAGTCGCCCGCATTCACGCCCACCATCGCTGCTTGAAGCAATGCCGCATGTCGCGGTGATTGCTTTGGCCAATTCAACATTTCGCTGAGGTCGGGATTGGAGACTAACACATGCTATTGGTATCAGAGCCAATTTTGGGGGCGGAGGAGAAAGAAGCTCTAGCCGCAGTAATCGAGAGCGGCTGGGTTACGATGGGAGACCGGGTCCAGGAATTTGAGCAGGCATTCGCCCGCCTGCACGAGGCCGAGGATTCGATCGCCGTCAGCTCCTGCACCTCAGCCCTCCACCTAATCCTGCACGGACTTGGCATTGGACCAGGCGATGAAGTTCTTGTTCCATCGCTGACGTTCGTCGCCACTGCCAACAGCGTGCTCTATGTGGGAGCACGGCCGGTCTTCGTCGATATCGAGTCGCCGGAAGTTCCTTTGATGTCGTTGGATGAGGCTGAAGCCAAGTGCACCGCGAGAACCAAAGCCGTCATTATTGTACATTTTGGCGGCTATCTGGCGCATCGTGACGCCTGGCAGTCCTTTGCTCGCCGCAAGGGCTTGCTCTTGATCGAGGACGCTGCGCACGCGCCGGGGCTGCCAGCCGCCGGGACCTTCGGCGAGGCGGCAGCATTCAGCTTTTATGGCAACAAGAACATGACGACTGCTGAGGGAGGCGCAATCATTGCACGCAGCCGCTCATTGAGGGAAACCATCAGGCGAGCACGGTCTCATGGCATGACGAGCGGCACGCGGCAGCGCCTCGACAGTCGCAGTGCGGATTACGATGTGACGATGCTTGGATTCAACTACCGTATGGACGAGCTGCGGGCTGCCCTTGGCCTCGTACAGCTAAAAAGATTGCCGGAATGGAATGACACTAGGCGACGTCTGTCGCTGCGGTATCGCCAGCTCATTGCGGAGCGTTGCCCATCGGTAATGGTGCCATTCACGAATCCATGGCCATCGGCGCATCATCTGATGCCGGTTGCGCTTCCGACCTCAATCAGGCGGCAGACCGTCGTCGATCGGCTGCGCAAGCTAGGTATTCAAACCACCGTTCATTATCCCCCTGCACATCGCCTGACGTTTTACAACGACCTCTACCCGGATTCTCATTTGCCGCGAACCGAGGAATTTGCCCGACGGGAGCTCACGCTACCTCTCCATCCCCGGATGACCCCGGCCACCGTCGAACTCGTCGTGAATTCTCTTGCAGCCGCGCTGGGTGCGGAGCTCCCGGTGGAGGCAATCGCATGACCATGCGCGACGCAGCGGACCAGCTCTCCGGGCCATCGCTCGGGATGCACGTCGGCTTGCGGCGTGCCCTCGATATTCTGGGTGCAGGTGTGGCGGTATCCGTTCTTGCGCCCGTGATGCCGATTGTGACGCTTGCAATATGGATCGAAGGCGGAAGACCCATCCTGTTCTCGCAGCTTCGCCTTGGGCTGAATGGACGGCCGTTCCGGATGTACAAATTTCGCAAATTCGGACCGGATTGCGGCAGCGACGGATGTCCGCTGACCGTCGAAGGAGACGGTCGTCTAACAATGATCGGCCGCGTCCTCGCCGTAAGCAAGCTGGACGAGTTGCCACAACTCTGGAACGTTTTGCGTGGTGACATGTCGCTCGTGGGACCAAGGCCCGAGTCGCTTGCTTTCTCCGACTGTTACCGCAACGGGTTCGAGAAGATTCACGAGCACAAGCCCGGTATTTTTGGGCCGTGTCAGGTCATGTTTCGACATGAAAGCAAGCTCTACCCCGCCGGTGTCCCTGTGGTGGAGTTCTATCGGCAAGTTCTGTTCCCGGCCAAAGCGGAAATCGACCTCGCCTATTTCTCGCGCCGAACACTTGTTTCCGATCTTGGCTGGATTCTTCGAGGAGCGTGGGCGATCGCGGCAGGGTCGCGGACCGAAACGGCTCTTGGAGGTAAGGCAAACGAAATCAGAAAATGAGGCGGGCGAACGATGGCTATGAGCTACCTTGGTGCCAAGATCCTCATAACAGGCGCGGACGGTTTCATTGGCTCGCACCTGACAGAAGCTCTTGTTTCGGCGGGAGCCGAAGTTACCGCTCTTGCCCAATACAATTCCTTCGATAGCCATGGTTGGCTGGACGATCTGCCGGAGTCGATCCGAGGGAAAGTCAATCTCGTCCGTGGCGACGTCCGCGATGCGGCTTTCATCGGTCGCCTCGTGCACGGCCACGAAATCGTTTTTCATCTCGCGGCACTGATCGCGATTCCCTATTCGTACGTCGCGCCGCAATCTTATGTGGAAACGAACGTGCTCGGCACCTTGAACGTTCTCGAAGCGGCGCGGCAACACGGTACCGAGCGGATAGTGCAGACATCGACGAGCGAAGTGTACGGCACCGCGCTGACAATGCCGATCGATGAATCCCATCCGCTTCAGGGACAATCGCCGTACTCAGCTTCCAAAATAGCCGCGGATATGATGGCGGAGGCATTCGCCAGGTCGTTCGGCGTACCAGTCGTAATCCTCAGGCCATTCAATACGTTCGGGCCACGACAAAGTGAAAGAGCGATCATCGGCACCATTATCCGACAGGCGCTCGATCCTTCATGCCCCGCGATCATGGTTGGCGACGCGACGACCGTGCGCGATCTGACGTTCGTTACCGATACTGCTGCAGCGTTCCTGGCTGCCGGACTCGCCGAAAGCATAGAATTCGGCCAGGCATATAATGCTGGCAGTCAGCGCGCGATCATGGTCGGCGATCTGATCGACCTCATCATCGACCTGACATCCAGCCGCAAGCCTGTGCTTCAGGAGGACAAGCGCCTGCGACCACCGAATTCGGAAGTACGAGCGCTGCTCGCCGATTGCACCCGCTTCGTACGTGCGACTGGATGGTCACCGCAGGTCACGCTGCGGGAGGGGTTGGAAAGCACGGTCGAGTGGTGGCGTTGCCGCCTTTCCGACAAGCAGGTCCGCCGGCAGAGAGACTTCATCACATGATGGCCCCTCCCAGTCGTATGCGAGTTGCCCTGTGGCGCGGCCCACTCGCCGTGCTCGCCCTTTCCAGGACCGCCGGCGAATTCTCGGAAGGAGGACGGTTGCCCGAGGCAGAGAGAATCCTGGACCACATCCTGTCGGCTGCTCCAGTTGAGCCCCTGGCTCTGCACCACTTAACCAAGGAGGCCGCTCAGCGCTTGATCGCGCCTCTCGGGCGAAACGTAGGATGCGTATCATGACCGAAAACATTGGGGTCCACACCGATCACTCCAGCAACGAGGTCCGTCGGATTCGGTCGGCCTACGCGGAGCGGGAGCGAACGCATAAGTCGAATGAGGGCAACCCAGGGCGCCAACGGCTGCTGCGGGAGCGTAACGATACGTTGGAGCGCATTCTGACCGAGCGATTCCAGCACCCCTTGTCGCAGTGCAGGGTCCTCGACGTCGGGTGCGGGCACGGCGGCCTGTTAGGCTGGTTCCACGAGCGAGGGGTGAAGCCTGGGGATCTATATGGGGTCGACCTCTTACCTAATCGTATCAGAATCGCTCGCGAGACCTTTCCAGCCTTCACCTTCCTCGAAGGGAACGCCGAGCAACTCTCCTTTCCGGATGACTGGTTCGACCTGGTGTTGGTCTTCACGGTGTTTTCTTCGATTCTTGATGTCGCGATGGCCAGGAGCGTAGCGCAGAATATAGGGCGCGTCCTGACGAGCCGTGGTGTGGTTGTCTGGTACGACATGCGCTATCCGAACCCGTGGAATCCAGCCATAAGGGCGATGACGAAGTCGCGGATTCGCGAGCTCTTCCCATCATTTGAGTTACAGCTCGAGCCCAGCAGTCTCCTGCCGCTCGTAGCGCACCAACTCGGACGGCTCACTGACCGGACCTATCCATTGCTCGCTTCGATCCCGATCCTGCGCTCCCACTACATCGGCCTGCTTCGGCCGTCTCGCGGTTCCAGGGATTGCGCAGCCGAGCACCAACCCCTCCGCCTTTGCCGCGCCGGACGACCCCCGAAACACTGGCCGCAGCATTCGCGCGATTGCGCCGCATTCACGCATGTGCATCGAAATGGATGGTCCAGCCTGGGCTGCGGCGCGCTTGCCGTGCTCGCCCTTTCCAGGACCGCGCCGGCCGGCAAGCCCGGGATGATGACGGGCTGCTGAATACCAACGACCGTAGCCTTGCAGATGCAGGAGCGCGAGATGAGCTCATCTTCGCAAATTGACACTGAATTTTCCGGCCCTTCCGTCACAACCACCTATCCGCCGCATAATGGTCTTGCCGTGGGGCCGAACAACATCGTCATGGTGGAGGGGTCGCGGATCGAATGGACGAACCTCGCCGGCGGATCGCCGACGCTGCAATCGACCTACGACTTCTTCTCGTCACTCTCGCCGACGGGGGGCTTGTACGATCAGCGCTGCGTCTACGACCCAATCAATCAGCGCTACATCGTGATAATGGAATATGGCGCGTCCGGCGGCATCAGCGCCATCGACATTGCGGTGTCCAAGGACTCCAATCCGAACGACGGCTGGTATTTCGCCTCGTTGAACACGTCGCTGACGATCAATGGCCAATTGACTGCTTCTGACCGCCCGATGCTGTCGGTCGACGGCACAAATCTCTACATCACGGCGTCGCAGGGTTCCGCCGGAACGGAATGCTGGGTCATCGGTGATACCGCGGGAGCCGGTGGCGGCATCTACAACGGCGGTACGCTGACCGTCACCGCGAACGAGCTCGTCCCGTCTAGCCAGGGCGTCTTCTCGGTCGTAGCCGGCAACAACGGCAAGACCTATTATGCCTCGAGCTATTCCAACGGCAGCCAGATCGTCGTTGCGCTGCAGATCTATGACGTCGCCACCAGTACATTCGGACCCATCAGCACCATCGGGCTCGGCAAGATCGATCAGGGCGGATCCTATACTGCTCAGCAACTGGGAACGAGCCTTCTGCTGGATGCCGGCGACAAGCGGATCCAGAATCTCGCCTACGCCAACGGCTTTCTCTATGGCGTCACCGAGGAGAAGCCGATCGGATCAAGTGTGCCGCTGGTGCACTGGTTCAAGATCGACATCAGCAATCCGAACAGCCCAACCCTGGTGGCGCAGGGCGACATTTCCGGCGCGTCGCTCGGCAGCAATGTCGCGACCTTCAACGCCTCGATCGCCGTTGACGGGGCAGGGGACGTCATCATCAATTTCACCGCCAGCGGCCCCAACATGTATCCGGGGGACTATTACGTCTTTCACGGAGCCAATGATCCGGTTGGCTCCTTCAGCGCGCCAATTCTGTATCAGGCGAGCACCGGCTTCTTCGACTCGGGCAACGGCTCCAGCGTGCAACGTTGGGGCATCAATTCCTCGGCCACCGTCGGTCCCAACAATCCGAACTCGTTCTGGATCTCCAACGAATATGTCGCCACCGGCTGGTGGCAGACCTCCGTCGCACAGATCGAGGTTAAGTCCTCCAGCTCAACCACGGTGGGGTCGATCGTGACCTCCGGCCTCGGCATCAGTGGCGGCACCGGCGATTTAAACGCAGGCAAGGTGGTCACGCTGACTGTCAATTTCAGCTCGGCTGTCACGATCGACACCACGGCGGGCACACCGATGCTCACGCTCAACGATGGCGGCAGCGCCACTTATTCCGGGGGCTCGGGCACCAGCGCGATCGCCTTCAGCTATACCGTCGCCTCCGGTCAGAATACATCGGACTTGACTGTGTCGGCTCTGAACCTGAACGGCGCGACCATCCGGGACGGAGTTGGCAACGCCGCCGACCTGTCAGGCGCCACCAATTACAATCCGGCCGGTGTCCTGCAAATCGACACCGCGGCGCCAGCGGCGCCGACCGGCCTCGGGCTCGACACCGCGACGGACAGCGGCGCGAAGGGTGACGGGATCACCAATGTCTCGCAAGCTAAGATCGACGGCACCGCCGAGGCCGGCAGCACGGTAACGCTCTACGACACGGACCGCACCACCGTGCTCGGCACCGGCACGGCAAATGCCACGACCGGTGCGTTCAGCATCACAACCTCGGCGCTGTCAGATGGAACGCATAGCATCAGCGCCAAGGCGACCGACGCAGCGGGCAATACCGGCGCAGCATCGACCGCTTATGCGGTGAGAGTGGATACAGCGGCGCCTGCAGCGCCAACGGGCTTGTCGCTCGATGCCACGACCGACAGCGGCACGCTGGGCGACGGGATCACCAACGTCACGCAAGTCAAAATCGACGGTATTGCCGAGCCGGGCAGTACCGTAACGCTCTACGATACCAACGGCACCACCGTGCTCGGCACCGGCACGGCAAATGCCACGACCGGTGCATTGGCACCGCCGAACCTGGCAGTGCGGTGACGCTGTACGACAGCAATGGCACGACGGTACTCGGAACGGGAACGGCCGATGCCACGACAGGCGCATTCGGCATCGTCACGTCAGTACTTTCAAATGGCACGCACGCCATTACGGCAAAGGCGGCTGACACCGCAGGCAATATTGGTCCTGCTTCAGTTGCATATTCAATAACCATCAATGGCAATGCGCCACCAGCCCCCACCGGCCTGTCGCTCGATGCCACGACCGACAGCGGCGCGCTGGGCGACGGGATCACCAACGTCACGCAAGTCAAAATCGACGGTATTGCCGAGCCGGGCAGTACCGTAACGCTCTACGATACCAACGGCACCACCGTGCTCGGCACCGGCACGGCAAATGCCACGACCGGTGCATTTGGCGTCAACCGCCTATGCGGTGAGGATGGATACAGCGGCGCCTGCAGCGCCAACGGGCCTGTCGCTCGATGCCACGACCGACAGCGGCACCCAGGGCGATGGGATCACGAGCTTCACACAAGTCAAAATTGATGGCACCGCGGAGGCCGGAAGCATCGTAACGCTCTACGATACCAACGGCACCACCGTGCTTGGCACAGGTCCCGCGAATGCCACAACCGGAGCGTTTGGCATCACGACATCAACGCTCGCAAGCGGAACGCACAACATCACGGCGAAGGCCATTGATGCTGCGGGAAATGCGAGCACGCTGTCGGCTCTCTACGCCGTAACAGTAACGGCCGCGTCCAGTACGTCGGAGATCGAGACGCAATTCTCCGGCATTTCGGTTACGTCGACCTATCCGCCGCAAAATGGTCTCGCGGTCGGGCCGAATAACATCGTCATGGCGGAGGGGTCGCGGATCGAATGGACGAACCTCGCTGGCGGATCGCCAGCGATGCAATCGGTCTACAACTTCTTCTCGCCGCTCGGGGCGACCGCGACCAGCTCCTTGAACCATCCGCGCTGCGTCTACGACAGCATCAATCAGCGTTACATCGTGGTGATGGACAATAGCGCGTCCGGTCACACGATAAGCAATATCGACATTGCGGTGTCCAGGGACTCCAATCCGAACGACGGCTGGTATTTCGCCTCGTTGAACACGTCTCTCACGATCAACAATCAGTTGACCTCGTCCGACCGCCCGATGGTGTCGGTCGACGGCACGAACATCTACATCACGGCTTCGCAGTACAACGTCAACGTCTCCGGTTACGCCGGAACGGAATGCTGGGTCATCGGTGATACCGCGGGGCCCGGTGGCGGCATCTACAGCGGCGGCACGCTGACCGTCACCGCGAACCAGCTCACCCCGTCTAACCAGAGCATTTTCACGGTCGTGGCCGGCAGCGGCAAGACCTACTATGCCTCGAGCTATTCCAACGGCAACCAGATCGTCGTTGCGCTGCAGATCTATGACGTCGCCACCAGTACATTCGGACCCGTCAGCGCCATCGGGCTCGGCAAGATCGATCAGGGCGGATCCTATACTGCTCAGCAACTGGGAACGAGCCTTCTGCTGGATGCCGGCGACAAGCGGATCCAGAATCTCATCTACGCCAACGGCTTTCTCTATGGCGTCACCGAGGAGAAGCCGATCGGATCAAGCGTGCCGCTGGTGCACTGGTTCAAGATCGATGTCAGCAATCCCAACAGCCCGACCCTGGCGGCGCAGGGCGACATCTCCGGCGCGTCGCTCGGCAGCAATGTCGCGACCTTCAATGGCTCGATTGCCGTCGACGCCGGCGGCGACGTCATCATCAATTTCACCGCCAGCGGCCCGAACATGTATCCGGGAGACTATTACGTCTATCAGCGGGGCAGCGACCCGCCCGGCTCGTTCAGCGCGCCCGCTCTGTATCAAGCGAGTACCGGTTTCTTCAACTCGGGCAACGGCGCCGGCGTGCAACCGTGGGGCAACTATTCCTCGGCAACCGTGGACCCAAACAACCCGAACTCGTTCTGGATATCGAACGAATATGTCGCCAACAACTGGTGGCAGACGTCGGTCGCCAAGGTCGCGATCGACACCGCAGAGACGCCGACACTGACGATCACCAATGCGTCGTTGAACGTGACGGCGGGCGGATCAGTGCCGCTCGGAATCACCGCTACACCCGTTGATTCCGACGACACGATATCGGTGAAGATCAGCGGCGTGCCGACATACGAGACGGTAACAGCACCCGGCGGGAATACCGTTACGAGCAGCCTCCAAGCAGATGGCACGAATACCTGGACCGTTACCGAGGGGGCATCAACGAAAGGGACGCCGCTCACCGCACTCACGCTGTCTTCGAGCTACACGGGCTCGGATCACCCGATTGCTACGTTCACGGTCACGGCGAGCAACACGACGTCCGGGGAGACGGCGACCTCGGCGGCGCAGACGATGACGGTGATCGATCCTCCTGCGGTGACGGCCGGTGGTGGGCCGAGTGCCTCGCCGCGTGGAGGAACCGTTGCTTCGACCCCGAACCTGGGACAGATCGACCGCCTTGTGGCGCTGATGGATCAATTCACGGCGGCCGGATTCCACGAAGACCAAACCGGCCTTGGCGCGATCACTTCGATGTTCGGCTCGAACGGGAGCCACGAGGACTTGGCGTTTTTGGCTACGCCGCACCATCACCACGCCTGAGCGCGGTGCTAGGCGGAACGAATGGAAATAGTCGGCGACCGAATGATCGGCTGAGAGCTATGGCTGAGAGCTATGGAAGCCCGCGCATGACCCAAGACAATGACCAGGGGCTCTTCGCCCTTGTCATGTTGCTGCGGATTCACGGCGTCGCTGCCGAGCAACCGCAGCTGCGTCATCGCCTGGGCTCGGCCGCCGTCGGCATCACAGAGATGCTGCGCTGTGCAAAGGAGCTCGGGCTCAAGGCCCGTGCGGTCCGGACGACGTGGGCGCGCCTCGCGCAAACGCCATTGCCGGCAATCGCGGCACTCAGGGATGGCGGGTTCCTCCTGCTCGGCAATGCGGGGGGAGATCGGGTGCTCGTTCAGCGCCCCTCGGCACCGCGCCCAGAAGCGCTGAGCCGCGCTGAATTCGAAGCGCTGTGGAACGGCCGCCTCATCCTGATGGCGCGCCGCGCCTCACTCTCGGACCTCGCTCGCCGATTCGACATCACCTGGTTCTTTGGCGCAATTCAGAAGTATCGCCACCTCTTGGGCGAAGTGCTCGTCGCCTCGTTCTTCCTCCAGATCTTTGCGCTCGTCACCCCTTTGTTCTTTCAGGTCGTGATCGACAAGGTGCTCGTGCATCGCGGGCTGAGCACGCTCGAGGTTCTGGCCATCGGTCTTGCAACCATTGCCGTTTTCGAGGCGATCCTCGGCGCGTTACGCACCTACCTGTTCGCCCATACGACCAACCGCATCGACGTCGAGCTGGGTGCGCGCCTGTTTCGCCACCTGATGTCGCTGCCGCTCGCCTATTTTCAGACGCGGCGTGCAGGGGATTC
>WNFF01001031.1_pt1 | contig 22083 bp, 30 predicted proteins | sample 5400441 | NCBI WGS metagenome assembly WNFF01 (sample SAMN13153345, study PRJNA577476) | soil metagenome | isolation source: 120 cm saprolite under Douglas fir tree site 2 hole 3 replicate 1 | place: USA:California | collected 2015-04-18
ATGTCCAGCCCGGCCTTTTTGGCAACGGCGGCATGATCGATCCGGCCGAAAACGACCCAGCCTCCAGCGGCCTGCGCCTTGATCGCAGCCTCAAAATTATCGATTGTTTCCTCAACCGAGTACCTGCTTGGTTTCGTGACAAGTCCATCGTCCGCGGACACGGCAACGGAAGGTATCGCGAGCGCAATCGCCGCTACGATCAAGATCTTTGTCATCTTATTGTTCTCCCATGCCGCTGGATCTGCAAAAATTCGGTCATCAGCGAGGTATTACCCTGCCACCCTCAAAAGCGAGTCGTAATGTTCGTCAACCACTGCGGAGAAATGTCGACGAGCCCGGCTTCCAATGATCTGTCGAGACCCGTTACGACCAACAGCCCTATTGCGATCAAGAACAGTCCGAGCGTTTGCTTAAGCGCTTTGCTGGTAGCCGACATGCCGCCACGCCAGCGCAACAGGAGCTCATGAGACATCGCCCCAAGCAGCACAAGTGGTAACCCCGCGCCAAGACCGAAAGTCAGCATCGTCAAAGCCACAGCGCCAAGATTCTTACCTTGTGCCGCAAAAACGGATGCTGCACCAAGTGTTGGCCCCACGCAGGGGCTCCATGCCGCCCCAAGAAGGAGACCTACGCCGAACTGACCACCCAGCCCTGACCTCGAAAAGCCGCCAAAACTCTGGTCGACCCAGTCACTGATAGGTCCACCAACAACCGCGACGCGCAACTGAAGTGGGGGCACAAGCAGGACTGCACCAATCAAGATCATCCCGACAGCGGCAATGTCTCGAAACCAGCCAGCATCATACCCCAGCGCAAAGCCGATCGTGGCAACGAACAATCCTATGGCGATAAAGGACAGGGAGACCCCGCCCGCAAGGGCGACGGGTCCCCACCTGTGCTCCGAACCAGCCGCGCCCAGAACAATCGGCAGCAACGGCAGCACGCACGGCGACAGGATTGAAAGTACGCCCGCTAGAAACGCGAGGCCCAAGCCAACAATCGACATCCACGCATCAAGTCGTCTTGTCGAGCAAGGCCGCAATCGAACTGGGGTTCGTATCTCCAACTGAGCGGCCTGTCTCCTGGGAGCCCTTGAACGTAATCAGCGTGCTCTGCATTCGGGCTCCGAAAGCTTTGACCGCATCTTTCTGGGAATCGAAGTCCACCCGAAAGACCATCAAATTCTTGAATTTATCCTGCTTTTCAAGATCACTCAGGACCGGCGCTTGCGCCTTGCATGTCGGACACCACGTTGCGTGAATTTCAACCAAAATAGGTTTTCCGGCAGCCTGCGCTGCTGCGAAGGACTTGGCATCGTAATTCAGCGTCTCTGCCGCGCGCGCCGCAAATGCGACTGAGGACATGACGACAACGGCTGACAGAACGGAAATCAGCTTCCTTGGCATTGCTGGCACCTCGAGCAAGATGGAACCCCCACATTGCAATTCGAGCGAAATGCCCAAACGTTACGGGTTCCAAAAAATAATCGTGAGAGGATCCAACCGTTCGACAGTACCAAATTAGAAGCCAGCGCCAACCCTTCAGGCTCGTCCAAGTCTGCTAACCAAATGCCCTAATGCAGCACGGCGCTCAATATCCGTTCGAAGGAATTCCGTGAACAATATCTGCTCGCCGCTTCGTGATCACTGAGGCGTAAATTATCCGTATCGCCCATCGTACCTCCCAACACAAGGCGCATAAAGCGAGGCGCTTCTGCCTCACAAGAAAGTGCCTAAAAGAGGGAGATTACGATGCGAAAGACAATTCTAACTATTCTCGGTGTGACCCTAGTTTCGGCATCTTCACTTCACATCGCCGGAGCAACCGAGCATCACCACGTACGTCACCTACGTACAGTGAATCGTGCGGTGATAACTCAGCAATTCCGAAACGCTCACGACTCCATGGCTTCACCGTCCGTTGCACCAGAGTATTATGAGGGGCACGGATTGTCCGCCCCCGCAGGCCGCAGCTAGACTGATCGAACATGGAAGGGCCGGCGTGAAAGCCTTACGCCGGCTTCTTCTGCCTTTCCCGCGCAATTCGAGCGCCGCCCGGCCGGATCTCCGCGTCGCGCGCCCCGCTTGAGGCTTTCTACGATGGAGACCTACAGCTTGCCCTACCCCAAACCAACCCAATCTCCACGTTGACCCACAAAGATTGTCATGAACAGCATCGAACAATATCAACATCACCTCAAGCGGCAGAACGAAGTAATTGTGGCTTCTGCCAGCGACCTCGCTAAGCACATTCAAGCGATTGCGACAGCGCAGGCCGACTACGCCAAGAGATCTTTTAAAGACGGCGCCGCATTTTCTGAAAGGCTGGCGAGTGCCAAATCGCTCGAAGAAGCGATGGAAGTACGCACTGAATACACAAAAACTGCCTACGAAACGTTCGGCGCGGAGTCGAAGAGAATCGTCGAGACCTACACCGAGCTCTTCAGGACTCCGCTTAAACCATTTGGAAGCATGATCGGGGGAGCGCCCTCCCAGGCGACCGTTAAGTAACCCTCAACACACCACCCGATTAGAAAAGCTCGGCCTGCCGGCCAGGCTTTTTGCATGGCGGCCACTGGCCACTGCTAAGCCTGTCGGTTCGGGACCTCCTTGCATCGATGTCGTGGCCAGGTAAAAACCTGCAATATCTCGTGATCGATGACGATGTAACAAATTGAAAACGTCGACGAACCACCTAGGGACACGCGTGCGCGAACATGAAGACGAATGGGCCGACCTGATGCGGCGAGGCAACGCGGGAGACAGCGGTGCCTATCATCGATTGCTCAAGGCTATCACGCCGTTCCTACGGGCCGTGACGCGCCAGCGTCTGGCGCGAGCCGGACAGCCGGTCGATCAGTCCGAGGATATCGTACAGGAAATTTTGCTCGCCGTGCATTTGAAGCGACATACCTGGGACGCAGATGCTCCGTTCTCGCCATGGTTGTTCGCGATCGCGCGTAACAAGCTGGTCGACGCGTTGCGCCGCCGCGGCCGACGTATTTTCGTCAATATCGAAGATTTCACGGAAACCATCGTCAGCGAGCCTGTCGCAGAGACTGTTCCGGCCACCGACGTGACTGCACATCTGCAGGGCCTGCCGAGGCGGCAGCGCGACGTGCTGCTATCGATTGCAGTAGAGAGCATTTCGATCAGGGCGACCGCTGCGAAGCTCGCGATGAGCGAGGGCGCCGTGCGTGTAGCGCTGCACCGTGGATTGGCCAATCTCGCTGCCAGGCTGCAGAAGGAGTGAGAATGGACACCGATCATCTCCTTCAAGGCTTGGCGACAGACAACGATCATCGCGAGCGGCCGGTCGGGTCGGTACTCGCAACCGCCCTGATGATCGCAGCGCCCGTCTCCCTTGTGATATTCTTCATGACCTTGGGATTCCGCAAGGATATCGCAACCGCATTGTACGATCCGTTCTTCGATTTGAAATTTCTGGTGACGACGGTGGTGATTTCGGCGACGGCGATCAGTATTCACTTGTCGCGCCCGGAAGCCTCACTCAAAGGCTGGAAGCGGTTGCTCCTGATCCCTGTGGGATTACTGTCGTTTGGGATCGTAAGCGAGATGATGATGCCGCAGCGGCTGTCTTGGGCTACACGGCTGATTGGGTCCAATTCGAAGGTGTGCATGACTGCGATTCCGTTGCTCTCGCTGCCGCTTTTGATCGCCTCACTAGTCGCGCTGCGTCACGGTGCGCCGACACGGCCGGCTCTGGCAGGCGCCTACGCAGGATTGCTGTCGGCGGGATTTGCGGCCACGCTGTATGCCTCGCAATGCACAGACGATTCGCCGCTGTTCGTAGCCACATGGTATCCCCTCGCGATCGGATTGGTCACTGCCGTTGGCGCGCTGGCCGGTTCGAGATGGCTCCGTTTTTGAGTAGAAGGGCTCTCGGAGCTTCACGCCGCGGGCACTTCGGGAGTTCGGCGAGGCGGCGTCCCGCGCAGAGCGATTGCCGACATCGCGGGCCTTTGCGAGTCGCAGCCACTTTTCGCCAGCGTTCCGGGATACCAGAAAGTACTCAGGCATCGGGTTTAGTTGTCAATCCGGCGGCTCCTGTCACCAACTGAACGTCCGCTAACAGCGACGACGATACCGACGGAACCTGCTCGCTATCGGAGGCGCGGGAAATCGCAACGCGCGTCTTGTTGAAGACGGTCTCCGCACCCGCCGCCTGCGCATTGAGGTTATTGAGCAGCTCGGCCATTAGCACGCTGTACTGGCCCATTGAATCGTCGGCGACCTTGCCCGGCGTAGCCGAAGACAGGATCAGCGCGTTGTCAGGCGCATTGATCGGCGCCAGGCCGTGGGAAAAGGTGCGGAACCGGCGTTCGTACGGATTGCGCCGCGATGCGTCGATGACGACCAGCTTGGCGCGGGCGCCCTGCTCCTTCATCACGTCCAGCACCGCTTCAATGCTGAGCCCGTCGCGGCGCACGTCGGATTCCTTCCAGATCGCAGCATCGACCGGGATCATGTAGCTCTCGCGGCCGACCTGAATGCCGTAGCCGCCGAAAAACAGCATGACCACGGAATCGGGCTTGATCTTCAATTTCAGACGGCCGACCGCGCGGCTTAAGTCGTCCTTGCCGGCGTCTTCCACGACATCGACGTCGAAGCCGTTGCGCCGCAGCGCGGCCGTGAGCGCCCGGGCATCATTGATCGGCTGGGTCAGCGGCGCGTCGGCATCGGGATAATGACTGTTGCCGATCACCAATGCGATCCGCGAGGCTCTTTTCGCCGCCTCGCCGGGCTGATCGGTTGCAATTGCCTTAGCGGCATCCCGGGCCCGCACACTCAGCGCTGCGTGGGCGTCGATCGCCAGCGACATTACGCTTGCCAGAGCGGAGACTAGGGCGATCGACCTACCGGATATTCGAAGCGGCCTGGCGGTCATGGTTCGCTCCTGATTAACATTCAGGCGCCTGTTAGTGCATTCAGGCGCTTAGTTAATTGACAATTTCACCTGGGGTGAGGTCCACCCTGGTATCGTCCGTTAGCGTCGCTGCCTTGTATGACTTCCACCGCCTGCGGCCCAGGAATGTCGAAAGCGAATGAAGACAACCGCCCGGCCGGCGTGGCCTTCAGCTGCGATCTGTTTGCGGCAATCTCGCCCGGCCAATAGCTTCTGTCGGAAATAGTCTGTCCGGCGACCGCGGGTGAGGCCGCTGCCATTAATGAAGAGACGATAGCAATTATAACTGCCGATTTGCGCGACATGGATCCGCTCCTTGATGTAAGGCGCTTGCTTGCGCCTATGATATTGTTCGTGCCGGCCAAACTTCTTGTTACAAGATCACTCCGACTTGACATTAAATAGATGTCCGACGCTCTCGACCTAGTCCCGCACATTGTTTGAGGCCGCGAGTTCAGTTCCGGGAGCCGCAAGAACTCGCTTAGACGATTAGCGGACGAGGTTTGCGCTCGAACTCGTGATCGTCACGATTTTGCCCGCCTTTATCACGCGTGCCGTCCGCGCGTCTCCATCGCCAGAACCCAGACGTACTGAAATTCCAACACCTGTCCGCGCTGTAAATCGAATGGTTCACGGAAGGCTCCCGCCGCTCTTCTGCCTGCGAGAGATTTGTCACGCGGTTCTTCCAGCAAGCTCTCCAATCTCATTCGGAAGGATTTGTCATATTTTGCTGAGGCGCACTCACGAGGCGGTGAGGCCGGAACGCCAGGATCGGATCAGCCATGCGGCGCGCACGCTGGTGTTTTAGATCTCACGTTCTACAATTGCGGCGAGATTTCGCAATAGGTGCGCGCGTGATTGAACAGCTGTCTGGCTCTCTACCCAGACGAACGACGGCTATCAGCCTGCTCTCAAACAGATATCCCGGACCCTACCGGGCCGAACGCATATTGTTGCGGCCCCGGTTAGGCGAAGTCTTGCAGGTCGCGAGAGACGGAAGAGCTTTAAGCGCAAGCGAAAGCAAGGGGGAAACAACATGGAACTTCATCAAGCTCGCTATTTCCTTGCGGTATGCAACGACCTCAATTTCACGCGTGCAGCCAAAAAGTGCAATGTCTCACAACCGTCGCTGACGCGCGCGATACAACTGCTCGAGAAAGAGTTCGGCGGTTACCTATTCGACCGAAAGCGGTCCAGCATCGAGCTAACTGATTTTGGCAAGCTCGTTCGCCCCTATCTTGAGGACTTTTGGCGCACAGCATCTGCCGCAAAGCAGATCGCCAAGGAATATTCGGCGAAGGTACCGAAAGAACTGAATCTAGCCATCATGTGCACGATCGCGCCGAAGCAGCTCCTCCAAATGCTGAGCCGGTTCCGGACGAATCACCCGGAAGTTCGGATGCAGCTCACGGATGGAGAACCCCAGTTGCTTGAGGAAAAGCTGATTAATTTACAGATTGAGGCTGCCATATATTGCCGGCCCGGCCATCGTGAACCGGATTCCCGGCTAAACTACCTGCCCCTTTTCAAGGAGCAGATGATGATCATCTTGCCCGAGGGGCACAGATTGTCGAAACAACGCTCCATCAGGATTCGCGATCTGGCCGGGGAACAATACGTCCAGCGGGCTTTCTGTGAATTTGGCGAGATGATCGACTTCCGCGACATGGTCGACAAGGTTTCCGAAGCAGACGGCGGAAGATGCGAAGCCGTCTACAAGAGCGATCGAGACGACTGGGTACTTGGGATGGTAGCAAGCGGTTTTGGCTTCGGCTTCTTGCCCAGATATTCAATAATACACTACGGCATCATCGCGCGCCCGCTCGTCGATCCGGAATATTGGCGGAACATTCACTTGGTGACGGTCCGCGATAAACCCCAATCTCATATCGTCGGCGCTCTCGTCCATGAAGCGATGAGGACAGAATGGGCGAACGAAGGTGGTCACCGCTCATCTTGCGGCGACGCAAATTTTGAGCCGTGATCTTTTGGCGAGGCAAAAGAAAGCAGGCCCGTTCTGTTGGTGAACGAGCCTGCTACGACGAGCGAGGATCGAGCAGTCTAATCCACTCGCCGATGGACGAAGAAGAATGGGATCGCTTCTTCATCTCATCCTTTTTCATGGCGTCATGTGCCATAGCATCGTCCTTCTTCATGGCTTCGTGTCCCATCGCGTCATCCTTCTTCATGGCATCATGTGCCATCGCGTCGTCCTTCTTCATGGCATCCTTGGACATCGTATCCTTAGTCGTCTTGTCTTGCGCGAACGCAACGGGGGCAGATACCGCTCCCAATGACACGATGAGGGCGGATGCGAGAAGCAAAACACGAGAAGAGCTCTTCATGGTCTATATCCTTTCAAGGCTGGTTTGGAACGACGTTTGTCGTCAAACTAAATACGCTGTGGATCGGCGCACCGTTACAGCGCTTGCAAAATTACCTTGGTGGAAAGGCCCAGGTTCCATTAGCTCTGGTGTGAACGCCACGAACCGCGCCCATACTCCGAAGGGTGTAAAAAAGCTTGCCGAGATATGGCAAGGCTTGCGCCGACAAGATGCGCTCCCTGTTGATGACGGCGGCCGTCGAGAGAGGCGGGCGCATCGACGCTCATGCGCGGCCGGTAGTTGGCCCCGCCAGCAAGCGCAGCGTGGCAACGATATCTTCCGGCGCCAGGCGACGGCGGTAATCGACATCGACATAAGACAGGGCGACGCAGCGATCTTGCGCGATGACGAACGTCGCCGGCAACGGCAGTTCCCAGCTCTCATCGCCGTTGATACCGGGGAGCGCCTTACCGTTCAGCCGCATCGCCGCGCGCAATTCCTCTGGCAGCGCATAGACCAGACCGAAGCTGCGCCCGACCACGTTGCCGGGGTCGCTCAGGACATCAAATTCGAGCGCGTTCGTTTCAGCCACAGACAACGACCCGTCCGGAAGCTGAGGCGAGATCGCGATGATCCGCCCGCCGAACGCGGCGATCTCCGGCAGCGCGCGTTGGTAGGCGCGAAGCTGAATATTGCAATACGGACACCAGCCACCTCGGTAGAAGGTCACCACTGCGGGACCGGCGCGTAGCACGGCGGCAAGCGAAACCTGGCGCCCCCTCGAATCCGGCAGGGTGAAGTCCGGTGCCTCGTCGCCTACAGCGAGCGCGTCCTCTAGCCAAAACCGCCCACGCAACTCCTCAATCTTGGCGCTGTAAAGCGCAGCCCTGCCCGACGGCGCGGTTCGTTCAAATTCGGCGCGAAAAGTCGCCAGCTCTTCCTCAAGTCCCATCGCTGAACCTCCAAGTAATCGCTAACGGGCAGCTTTCGTATCGTGCAGGATAGCGCTTACGGCCTGCGGCTACCCGCCCCATTCTAGATCGTTCGTTATATAACGCAAGCGGACGTTCGCATGGCAGGATCGACTCCCGCTCAATGCTCAAGAGACAAAGGGATGACGACGCTATGTGCGCGGGAGCGTGAGCCGCAACCGCTTCGCATCAGGCACAACTTACCGCCTTGCGGTACAGGTGCCATGTCGCATGTCCCAGCACCGGCATCACGACGGCCAGTCCGAGAAAAAATGGAGCGATTGCAACAGCGAGCAGACCGGCGCAAATCAATCCCCAAAGCGCCATAGTGATGGGGTTTCTCGCGATCACGCGTAAGGAAATCAGGATTGCATCGGTCGCCGACGCACGCCGATCGATCAGAGCCGCGAAGGAGACCACGCTGATCGAAAACGCCATAATCGCGAACATCAATCCAGCTGCACACCACGCGAGCAGGAACTTGTGTCCGTCCGCGGTACTGATCACATGCTCAAGGAACGCAGGCATGCTGAAGACCGGTGCAAAGCCAAAGAACGCATTATAGATGGACTGAGCAGTAGCCACCCACGTCAGGAACAATACGGCCAACATTGCGCCGAGCAATCCGATCGCTCCAGAGGAGGCAGAACGGATGATATCCAGGACATTTGCGGCGCTCAGGATATCGCCTCGTTCCCGTCGCCGGCTCAGATCGTAAAACACGATCGCAGCAAATGGACCGAGCAAGGCGAAACCGGCAGATAATGGAAACAACAAGGGCAGGAAGGAATAACCGTGAAGCACGCGTGCGATCAACAACCCAACGATAGGGTAGATGATCGCGAGCATCACAGCATGACTGGGATAGGCCATGAAGTCACCCCAGCCCGATCGAAGCGATCTGACAACATCAGTCAGTGTCAGCTCTCGCACTTGGATCGATGATGTGGGCCCGCTGGATGTGAGCCTTGTCTCCACGTTCTCCAACACGCTACGTTCCCTGAATAATTGAAGTGCAGTCTCGGAAGAAGGCCATCTGCTTCTAGTGCCGGCTTAACATCCGCGGCAGATGCTATTGATTTTGCGATCAACACTGGCGTCTTCCTGATCGAGGCGCAACGAAGCGTTTCGCCCAGATCCCGACGAGGGAATATCGGCCGCGCGCGGCTGGCGGTGGCCGACCGGCGCCGGCCACACCGTTGTCTTGGCGTTTGCCGTAGCGATCGCTACGTGTGAAGATGGCAGGGATCCGATACCCAAATCTGCGCTGGGATAATTTTTGGCATAAACGCCAGGTTCCTGGATAACGGCCTTCGCGCGAGCCGGATTTGCAAATACCGGCAACAACATTACAGTCGCGGCGAGAAGCTTTAACTTGATCATCGACATTCTCCGCATGATGGCCTCGTTGCGCATAAGTGCCGTGTCTCCGACGGCAAAACTCACAATCGGCACCCGTGCTTGTAATTTCGCGCTGACCGCCCGCTGCGTTACCAGGATAACCTCGATGTGATCGCGGCCGACCAAGAGCTATCAAAACGCGACCTGGGTCCGCATCGCAAACGCGTCGAACTTCGAGCCGGCATTGCGGGCGTTGATCGCACTTATCTGCCGGGCGACGTCACCGTGCAGGTAGTCGAACATGAAGCGGACGTTGCGATTGATGTACCAGTTCAGGCCCGCCGTATAGACCGTCTGCCGCCCCCCGGCGACACCGTTTGCGGCGGCGAGTTGATCGTTGAGATCGATCGTGCTGATACGGCCGGCGATCTCCCACGCACCCCAGCCGCCTCCCGTCAAAGAGAATGGATTGAGAGGCACAATGCCGCCGTAAGCGGCGGCGGCGGAATTATAGGTGTGAGTTTCACCTGTCAGAACCCAACTTGCCTGGGCATAACCGCCGTTGAATTTCACGCTGGACAATCCGGACAGGTTGCCACGATCAACCTTGTACCAGAAATATTCTCCCTGAAAGAACAGTGGCCCGTAAGTCGCCGCCGCTTCGGCGCTGTAGACCTGAGCGCCCGACACGCCCGCAAGCGCTCCGGTCGAGACCAGCGTGGTCGGGTCGAGGCGAAGCTCCGGCCGGTCGCTTAGCGTAAGCGTCTGGGCTCCGGTGACCAAATTGTGCGGGGCATCGATCAGGAATTCGGCATCACCGCCGATATGCAGGGAGTAGTCTTTACCGGTCACGACCTGCCCTGCAATACGGGCAGCCGCGCCAAGTTGCTCCGTCGTCCCATTCGGGTTCGTGCTCGATGCTGAGTGGATCGCGCCCGCGGTCGGACCTGTCGCATAAGCGCCGATCCAGAATGAGTCGGTGTACCAGCGCGCGCCGGCGGCGGAGCGGAAATCACTGGCGGCGACATTGGCAGCGATGACCTGCGAGGAGGCGCGCTCCAGGAACAAGATGTCGTTCGAACTTGTCGCCTCGTCCAGCGTATAGGGCACGTCGAGATAGCCGCTTTCGATTGCAAGTTTGCCACCGAATGGCTTGAAGCCGGTGTAGCTGAGGTAGGCGTTTTCAATTCCAGACAAGGCTCCTCCCGGAAGGAATCCGACGGACGCACCGCGCACGCTGGCGGTGCTGGCGAAACCATCGGAGGAGCCGGCGAAATCATATATCAATGCGTAGTTCCAATCCCCAAATAATTTGCCGATAACGCCGATTCGCGCACGGCGGGCATTGACGCCGTCATCGAGCCTCTGCGGAACGGTCGCTGCACTATTCGGGCGATAGTCGTAACCGCCGGCATCGAAGTGGAGTCGGCTGGTGATCGCAATGCAGTTCTGATCGTCTGCCGTGCAGAATGTGGGCCGATTATTCGGCAACTTGACCACCACGTCCGACGGCGCGGTCGGGCCCTTCACGGGGGTAGCCGCGTTGACCCCGGCGACGCTGGCCGCCCTCGCATTCGCGGCCGCGGCGGCATGAGCATTCGCCACGGTCTGTTTCTGAAGCTCGTCAAGCTTCTGCTCCACCGACCGCAGTTGTTGCTTCAGCAGCGCAATTTCGGCCTCATTGTTATCAGTCGATTGAGCGTGCGCTCGCGACGCAATCATCGCGGCAAAAAGGCCGATTGCGACCGCAACTGTCAGTCTTGCTCTGGACATGAAACCCGTCATCATCAATGCGAATTGATCGCGTGCGCTCCGGACAAGGCCAGCTTTCGCGCACGCTTGGACCATGGCATCGAGAGACGCGCCAATACTTTTTTTTCAACTTCGATAGTCTTCGTCTATCGAGCGAAAAAATGCGTGTATGCAAAACGAGGAAACACCCGAATACGGAGCAAGCCCGACGGAACTATTCTTGCTGGTTCGCGTCGAGTTCCATCGCCTCGATACCAAGGCGGCGGAATAGGGCCGCTTCCTGGTCTTCGCCGGGATTGCCGGCCGTCAGTAATGTGTCGCCGACGAAGATTGAATTGGCGCCCGCGAAGAAACACAAAGCTTGCATCTCGTCCGTCATCCCCCTGCGGCCCGCAGAAAGGCGGACACAGGATTTCGGCATCATGATGCGAGCGAGCGCGATGGTGCGTACAAATGCCAAGGGGTCGATGAGTTCTGCCTTCGCGAGCGGCGTACCAGGTATCGGGATTAGCATATTGATCGGCACGCTCTCCGGATGTTCCGGCAAGTTGGCCAGCGTCACCAGCATATCGACGCGATCGATCGCCTCCTCGCCCATACCGACGATGCCTCCGCAACAAGCCTTGATGCCGGATTCCCGGACATTGGCGAGGTTTTCAGGCGGTCCGCAAAGCTGTGCGTAGATATGATCTGGCCGTAATAGCGCTCGGACGTATCGATGTTGTGGTTATAGTAATCCAGACCAGCCTCTCCCAGACGCGCGGCTTGCCCGCGGTCGAGCATACCAAGCGTCATGCATGTCTCCATGCCGAGCGCCTTGACGCTTTCGACCATGGCAACGACGGCGTCTATGTCGCGATCCTTGGGGTTGCGCCATGCGGCGCCCATGCAATAGCGGGTCGCGCCGGCGTCGCGGGCCTTGCGCGCCTCGGCGACAACCCGTTCCACCTCCATCAGCTTGGAGGCCTTGAGGCCGGAGTCATGGTGGATCGACTGGCTGCAATAGCCACAATCCTCAGGACATCCGCCGGTCTTGATGCTGAGAAGCCGGCTGAGCTGTACCTTGTTGGGATCGAAATGTTTGCGGTGGACGGTCTGCGCATGAAACAGCAGATCATTGAAGGGGGCCTCATAGAGTGCCAGGGCCTCTTCCCTCGTCCAATTCTTGTGGATGTCGCTGGGTGTCTGCGTAACCGACGTCGTCCCGTTTGAGAGCGATGCAGACGTCATGTCCCCTCCTGAATAGCATCTGGATGCACCACAGCCGATCGATGCAGGCTATGCCTGATCATCGTCTCTGTCACAAATCCCTTTCATCAATGATTTCAGTCTGATGTACGCTGCCAATGAGACCTTCAAAATTAGTTGATGCCCTGATGCGGACATTGTGGCCGGGACTCCAGCAACACCGGTTTTGCAACAGATATTAATAGGAATATGCGCGCCCTCCTGGCGCGGTGGTGCCGCGTGCCGGGCGCCCGGAGACGAGGTGTGGATCCCCTCACCCATGACCGGAGGGTCGGTTAGAGAGCCAAGGTCGCCGCTGTCGCCGGCCTCGCATTGCTCAAACTGTCCGCCAAATAAATGGCCAATTCGCTGACGACGCGCGAATTGCTGCGCCGGCCATGAGAATAGACCAATTCCACTGTTGGCAGCTGCGGCAGACGCATGCCGTGACGGACGATCCGCAGCGGCGGAGCGACCAGCGCACGGGCGAGGACGGTGATCCCCATTCCCTCCACCGCCGCAGACTTGAGGCATTCAAAGCTGGGGCTGACGAAACTGAGATGCCAGGAGCGCTTGTGGTCCTTCAGCGCGGCGATGGCGAAGCGGCGATAGGCGCAGCCTTCGGGAAATAAGATCAGCGGCACTGACTCACTGTCACCGCCCGAATAGTTCGGACCGCTGACCCAGACCAGTTGTTCACGCAGCGCCACGGTGCCGTTCTTTGCTCCGGTTTCCTGTTTGAAGAAGGCGAGATCGAACTCGCCGCGAATGCTGCGTTTCATCAGGTTTTCAGACTGATTGGCCTCGACCTCCAGTCCGACCATGGGATGCTTGTTCTTGAAGCGTGCCAGCCATGTCGTGAAGTCACGTCCAAAGAAATCGAGCGGCACACCGAGGCGAACAAAGCCGGTCAGCGCATCATCGGACATCGAGGCATAGGCCTCGTCGTTGAGCTGCAGAATCTTTCGCGCATACTGCACGAGCTTGCCACCCTCCGAGGTCAGTTCGAGCACACGGCCCTTGCGCCGCGTCAGCAGCGCCTTGCCGACCTGGGTTTCAAGCTTGGCGACCTGCTGGCTAATCGTCGATTGGGAGCGGCCGACAGTTTCCGCTGCGCGCGAAAAGCTCATGGTGTCGGCGATGACCAGAAACGAGCGGAGGCAGTCGATATCGAAATTCACCGAGATCTCCATAATCGCTAAACACGATATAGATCATCGTTATTATTCATTTTGCCACTTCAGAAACCGTCAGTAAAGACGTAGTGCCCGCCTTGCGCATGATGACGCACAAGAAACTGGCCAACCCGCTGCAATGCGGGATGCAAATCGCGCCTTCCACGTATCGCAAGATCGATGCCGAAAGCGTGGAGGACGCGATTTGATGACAACACGTGGGAGGAAATCATGGCTCGCAACGGGACATCGCTTGAGGCTGCGCACGCCTTGGTCAAGGAGTTAATCGCCGAGAAGCTGAAGTATCTGGTGCCGATGACGATCATTTTCATAGTTAGTTATATCGGACTGACCGTATTGGCCGGCTTCGCGAAAGATTTGATGGGCATCAAGATCGTCGGTTCGGTCAATGTGGGCTTCGCGCTGATCGCGTTCAACTATCTGCTGTCGTGGGCGCTTGCGATCGTTTACGGGCGCCTTGCTACCGACAAGTTCGATCCGCTCGCCGCGAGGGCCGCGATCGAGATCTCCGGGCGGGGAAATTGAGATGAACCTCACCCTCGGCATATTCATCGGCATCCTGCTCATCACGCTTGGCATCACCTATTGGGCTGCAAGGCGCACGCATACCACGAGCGATTTCTACGCCGCCGACAGCCAGCTCACCGCGGCGCAAAACGGATTTGCGCTGGCCGGCGACTGGTGTAGCGCCGCCGCGTTCCTGGGGTTTACCGGGCTCACCGCACTTTACGGTATGGATGGCGCTTTCTATGCAGTTGGCCCACTAGTCGCCTTCTGCACGGTATTGTTTCTGATCGCGGAGCCGATGCGCAATACCGGCAAATATACCCTGGGCGACGTGATCCGCAGCCGCATGCAGACGAGAACCTCGCTGCTGGCAGCCATCGCGGGAACGGTGGTCGTCAACTTCGCCTATCTGATGCCGCAGATGGCCGGTGCCGGCGTGCTGGTCCGACTGCTGACCGGCATTTCCTACGATTGGGCAGTGCTTTTGGTCGGCGTCAGCATGATCGTCTATGTTGCTTTCGGCGGTATGCTGGCGACAACCTGGGTACAGATTGTCAAGGCTGGACTGATGCTGAGCGCGGGAGCGATCATGCTGGTGATGATCCTGTCGCTGGTGCACTTTAATCCGCTCACGCTGTTTGCCGATGCCGAACAAAAATACACCGCAAAATATCTGCTGCCCGGAAACTATTTGAAAAATCCGTTCGACCAGATATCGCTCGGACTAGGCTATACGCTCGGACTGGCGGGCCTACCGCATGTCATGACGCGGTTCTACACGGTACCCGACGCCAAGACAGCCCGCCGCTCCGTGGTTTGGGTGATGTTTCTCGCCGGCGCGTTCTTCGCGGGCACCACGGCGTTCGGCTTGGCCGCCGCGAATTACGTCGGTCAGGACGTCATCCGCGCCGCTGACACGGGCGGCAACCTGACGCTACCGCTGCTTGCGCAGTATCTCGGCGGGGGAAAGGACAGCTTTGGCGGGAACTTGATGCTTGGCTTCGTCGCCGCGGTAGCGGTCGCCACGATCCTCGCCGTGGTCTCGGCACTGACGCTTTCGACCTCAGGCGCTATCGCGCATGACTTTTACGTTAACTGGGTCAAGCGCGGACAGGTCGACGGCAAACAGGAAGTCTGGATCGCGCGCATCGCCGCGGTCGTCATCGGCGTACTGGCGATCGCACTCGGCATCCTCGCGCAGGGCGTCAATGTCGCGGTGCTGGTTATTCTTGCAATCTGTGTGGCCGCGAGCGCCAATTTCCCGGTGTTGGTGCTGTCGCTGTTCTGGCGGAGGTTCAATACCGGCGGTGTCGTCGGTGGCATGACGGTCGGCCTCCTCTCCTCCGTCGTGCTGGCGATGATCGGACCGGCGATGCTCGGTGCCGATGCCCTCTGGCCTTTGGTCAATCCGACAGTCGTCTCGTTGCCTCTGGGCTTTCTTGGCGCGGTGTTGGGTACGCTGATCTCGGGGCGCGACGTGGAAAACGAAAAGCGCTTCGACGCGTTCCTGCTGCAGGTTCACACCGGTATGACGTCGAGGTAGATGGCCAGCGTTGCCTGCTGAAATGAAATCAAGCCTTGGGTTCGCCGCGGCTGATCGGCCTTCCCCCGACAACTTGCTAGATGAAGAGTGCGCTCTGTGACGATCAAAGCTATTGTTTTCGATGCCTATGGCACCCTCTACGATGTCCAATCGGTGGCCGCGATCACTGATCAAGCCTTCCCAGGATACGGCGAGATCATCACCCAGATCTGGCGGCTGAAGCAGCTGGAATACACCTGGCTACGATCGCTGATGCAGCGCTATGAGGACTTCTCGATCATAACGCACGAGTCACTCGCCTACACGCTGCGGTGCCTCGGGCTGAAGAATGATCATGGGGTCTTCGAACGTATCATGGGAAAATACGTTCATCTCGATCTTTATCCCGATGCAATGGCTACGCTCGCCGCGCTCAAGAATTACAAGCTTGCGATACTGTCGAACGGCAGCACCGATATGCTCAATTCACTCGTTGCCAATACCGGGCTGGAGCGGATCCTGGATGCCGCCATCAGCATCGATTCCAAAAAGATCTTCAAGCCGGCCCCGGATGCCTACACGCTGATCGAAGCGAATCTCGGGGTCGCGCCTGCCGACGTCCTGTTCGTATCGTCAAATCCGTTTGACGCCTGCGGCGCCAAGGCGTTCGGGCTAAGGGTAGCATGGATCGAACGGGTCACACCCGCAGCCATGGCCGCGGCCTGCCAAAAAAGCGATCTCGTTGCGCCGCTGACCATGTTCAGGGCAATCCGGATGCAGATGGATGAGCTTGGCCTTGAGCCGGACTATCGTGTCAACGGGCTCTCCGCGCTGGTCGAAATCTTGTCGTTGATGCCATGAGCGACAGTAAGCTCACGCTCCGCTCGCTCACGGCCACGGCGCCATTCCTCAGGCGGAAGGACGGGGCGGTTCCTAGAAACTGCCCGACAAAGAACTTCAAGCCGAAACCTCGAGGGAATTGATCAATGTCCAACTACAACATCCTCATCCTAGGCGCATCGTACGGATCGCTGCTCGCATCGAAGATTTTATTCGGCGGACACTCGGTGAAGCTCGTTTGTCTCCCGGCCGAGGCCAATCTCATCAATTCGGAGGGCTTCCGCGTCCGGATTCCGGTGCGCGGCCGCGACGAACAGATCGAACTAGATTCCCGCAAATTGCCGGGCAGAGTGTCCGCGGCCGGCGCGACGGAGGTCGACCCGGGCGCGTATGATCTCATCGCCCTGGCGATGCAGGAGCCGCAATACGGGTCGCCTGGGGTGCTCGAACTCATGGATGCAGTGGCGATCTCTCGCGTTCCGTGCATGTCCATCATGAACATGCCGCCGCTTCCTTATATGAGACGCATTCCGGGACTGGATTCGGAGCCCTTGAAGCCGGCCTATACGGCGCCCGCCGTTTGGGACGTTTTCGATCCCGGAGCGCTAACGCTCTGCAGCCCCGATCCGCAGGCGGTCAGGCCACCGGACGAAAAGGTTAACGTGTTGCAGGTGACACTGCCAACGAACTTCAAGGTCGCGCGCTTTGACAGCGAGGAGGGCAACGAAATCATCCGGCGACTAGAGAAGGATATTGATGCGGTGCGTTTCGATGCCCCCGAGGGCAAGATCGAATTACCTGTGAAGCTGCGATTCTACGATTCCGTGTTCGTTCCGTTGGCTAAGTGGGCGATGCTGATGGCCGGCAACTACCGTTGCATCACCGAGAATGGAATACGGACGGCCCACGAGGCCGTCCATAGTAATCTGGAGCACTCTCGCTCGATCTACAACTTCGTGCTCGACGTGTGCATCAAACTCGGCGCGTCACGGGAGGAGCTGGTGCCGTTCGAGAAGTACGCCGCTGCCGCCGAAAGTCTCTCGCGTCCTGCATCGGCCGCGCGGGCGTTGAACAACGGGGCCCCGAATATCGAGCGTGCGGACAAGCTCGTTCAGCTTGTTGCGAAACAAAGGGGCTTGAGTCATCCGGTCCTTGACAAGATCGTCGCTCTCGTCGACCGAAGGCTCGAAGCCAACCGAAAGGCGAAGGCGTCAGTGGCCTGATGTCAGCGAACCCACCATGCCGAAGATCTCGCGGCGATACGCTCATTTTCTCTACGGCGCCATTCAATCCGGCATCACGTCCGGGGTGGCGTCCGCAGTCGCGAGCTTCCGCTTTCTTTCGGAGGGTGTGTTCCTCACAAATTGGCTCCAATCCTGGCTGACCTCGTGGGCCCTGATGGTTCCAATCGTTCTCCTTGCCGCTCCAATCATTCAGCGACTGACGCGTTCGATGACGCACGACGAGGCGTAAAGCCGGTCTCGTCGCTCCTCTCTAACGGAGCCCAACACGCGAAACTTCTAATCGGACGCGATGTAACAATGAGCGAAGACTTGCTCCAGTGATCGACCACGGAGAAAACGAGCGATCATCGATCTCTGCTCTCTTCCAGCATCTCAACTGTCCCTCTCTGGAAATCGACCTTCCCGGCAATGCGCGCAACGACGGGCGCATAGGTCGTTGCCCGAGAAAATCCCGCCGGTGCTGATCGATCACACCTCAAATTCGCTTCGCTCACCGCGCGCTTTTTTGCGCGCGTCGTATTCATGCAGCATCTTGGGGCCAGACCAGAGCACAGTTCCATTGTCTTCCCACGGTGAACTGCATGAAAAGATTCACTGTTTCTTTCAGTCCAAAGACGTGGCCCAGACACTTTCGTTGTCCGGATTGTGGCTCGCATCAAAGGACCAGATCGCCACAGGGGAGAATATCCACCTGCGATATTGGACCATCGGCAAAAGCAGTGTCACGCTGGCCCAAACTCCGGTCGCGGCTTCCGAAGTCGCAACAATCCTGGCAGGCAAGCTCGACCGCACGCGGCACCGGCCTGATTTCGCTTTCCCAGTATAGAACTGCGCCGCGACTCAGTCCGAGCATCTCTCCCGCCGCAACTTAAGGCCGACGGCATGCTTAGGGTCGGCCTTACCGGTGACTACGCCCCTTACTCTTGCGTGGTCCCGACGGGAAAATCACGGAGCCGATGTGACGATGGCGCAGGCGCTGGCCAAAAAGCTTGGTGTTACGCTGGAGATCGTGCCGACTACGTGGAAGTCCATGACAGGCGACTTCAAAGCGGGCCGCTTCGATATCGCCATGGGCGGTGTGAGCGTCACGCCGTCAATCCCGGCGGGACCAATGAGGCCTTCGCAAAAGCGCATTTTCCGCACGCAAAGCTCGAAGCACTTCCCGACAACCGCACAATCTTCGATGACCTGGCCGAGGGTCATGGCGATGTCATGGTCACTGACGGCGCGGAGGTCGACTACCAGGCGCGTCCGCCATCGAGGCGTGCTCTGTCCGGCCGCCGTGCGGCACGCCTTCGATCATTTCGCCAAAGCCTATTGGATGACTCGCAATCCGGCCCCGAAGGCCGTGGTCGACGCTGTGTTGAAGAAGAGCCTCGACGCTGGTGATTACCAGAGCGCCCTGGCTGCGGCGTCTGGTGAGTATTGGATGGCCATTTCCGCCTCTGGCCCGTCTGCGACATGGGCCAGACAGTATCGATTTTGTGCTTCATTATTCGCATAATCATAGCTCTCGAACATCGATCCATTCGCTGTTGATATTGGCGTATTTGGCGGTCTAGGTGTATTTGGGCGGAGGTGGTCAGGCAGTTGCTTATCATGCCATTTCGGATCGATCGATTTACAACAACGGTTGCCTTCAAGAACAGTTCGCAGCCTTGACGTCCGTGCAGTCAGATTCTTCGACAAGGGTTGCGCAAATCTTTCTGCAAGCACCATTCTGTTTTCTGATTTGGCGAGCTCCAGTCATACAGAGCTCCACGCGCTCCTGTCCGACATGGACGTTGCACCGTTCCGCAGGCGCAAAGCGGGGTCGAAGCAATGGACTTTGGGGTAGGATTAGCAGGAAGGCCCGGAGCGGGATGTCACGCGAGACCGTTGTTCACAGTTGGTACGTTTCATACGAAGTCCGAGGCGACGGAAAGGGCGCTGCGGGACGTACATATTCCCGGATTTCCCGCAGCTTTGTCAGCGAGCCGGACGCGAAGAAGTATGCAGCTAGCAAGGTCGCAGAAGGCCGCGCAGTCACTGCAGGCACAATAAACCCTCATTTCCCGAAAACGGTCGTGCCACCTTCCCAGATATGCCGATGGATCGGAGAAAGTCTGTAATTCTCAGACGCCGAGCGACCGAATGCCCGAAGCTAGGAATGTCTCGACGGCCTTGGCGGGTTTTACCGAGATCATCCGGATTTCCGGGCTCGATACGACGGCAGAGCCGCCGGTTTAGCCGACTATATGGCCGAAGCTATGTGAGCGTTCGCCGACACGAGGTTGATCTGAGTCGCCGCTCTCCCCCCGCAACGGCGTCGCTACGATGCATCGCATTTTCCAGACTTTCATTGATCGCCTCACCGAAAGTGCTGACACGGAAACACTCCGAGAGGGCATGGCCGCGACCGCGGCGGCGCTCGATCTGTCTTGTTTTGCTTACCTCTCAGTGTCGCGTGATCAAGAGACCTCGCCGGGACTAATTTCGACCTACCCTACAACTTGGACAACGCATTATTTGCAGCGTCATTATGAGCGCTTCGATCCTGTGATCATTCAAGCGCTTCGCAACCCTCAACCCTTTGAATGGGGCCTCGAAGTCGGACCACCGACACGTTCCAAATTGCAACAGGAACTATTTGAGGAAGCCGCCAGGTTTGGCATCCGTTATGGATTCACAATTCCGATTCATGACAACCGTGGCGCTGTCGCCGCCGTAACTTTTGCCGCCGACGAGCGACGAACTCAATTCGAACGTTCTATAAAGGAGCATGCGCGCGTTCTCCAACTTATGGCGATGTATTTCCACGCACACGCTCGCCGAAAATTTGTTGCCGACCATCTCGTCAATGGCGTGGCGTTATCGCCGCGCGAGTTGGAATGTCTCAGATGGGCCGCACAGGGCAAATCGGCTTGGGACACAGGTCGGATCCTTGGCATCTCACGTCACACAGTCGCGTTCCACCTCGACAACGCTAAGACGAAACTTGGGGTCCGCTCGACGATCCAAGCGGTGGCCCGCCTGATGGCATCGAAGGCGATTATATAGCGACATTTCGAAGCTGCTGAACCCTCCGTTGTTACGGAGGCTGCATCAACGCGCCGACTAACTTTCAATAGACACCCATCACAGGAGGCGATCATGATGCACCTGATTACATCTGACTACTATGGTAACTTCGTTGAAGAGATCGCGGAGATGCACCGGCTGCGATACCGCGTGTTTAAGGAACGGCTCGACTGGGACGTCCAGATCAGCGGAGATATGGAGGTCGACGAATTCGATGCATACCATCCCGTCTACCTGATACAGCGCGTAAGTGATGACCGCATCCAGGGCTGCGTGCGCCTGCTTCCATCCACAGGCCCAACCATGCTGCGCGACGCTTTCCCGGCTCTGTTAGCTGGAGAATCCGCGCCCGCGAGCTCGAAGATCTGGGAGAGCAGTCGCTTTGCACTCGATGTCGGCACCGACGCACCCAAAGCAGCGCATGGCCTCGCGAGCGCTACCTACGAGCTTTTTGCGGGCATGATCGAATTCGGGCTGTCGCGAAAACTCACCGATATCGTCACCGTCACGGATGCCCGGATGGAGCGGATCTTACGCCGAGCGGGGTGGCCGTTGCGGCGAATTGGCGATCCTCGGACACTCGGTAATACCCTGGCAGTCGCGGGTTATCTCGATGTGTCGATTGAAAGCCTGGCACGCGTTCGCAGCGCAGGTGGCCTCAAGAGTCCGGCGCTTTGGGCGCCGGTCGCGCTAGCCGCTGCTTAGCCTCTTAGCTGCCTGACGGTCGCCACACTTCGCGTTGCGACCGCGCTCGATTTAAACCGCAACCCTGCACGAGGCGAGTGGTGGAGCATGAATGGTAAGTCCGAATCGAGAAATACGTCCCTCCGCGGCCGAGCATCAACTGTCGACTTGCAGCAACTACGATATGCCGTTGCGGCCGCGGATCATCGGAGCTTTCGGCGAGCAGCCGAGGCCCTGCTCGTCCGGCAATCCACACTTAGCCGCTGCATTCGTCAGCTCGAGCACTCGGTTCGCATGATCGTCTTTGGACGATCAAGCGGCGGGGTCGAGGCGGCGCCGGCTGGTCGCGCGAGGTCATGAGATGCGGCGTGTTGTCATTGGCTTGCGAAATGTACGCAACGCGAGATCGCCTGACGACGTGGCACTGTCCCCATTGGGTTCGCGTATTCCGCTTGTTTCACTGATTCATGCGTTGGCGGTCGCGGAGCA
>WNFF01001404.1_pt1 | contig 22079 bp, 19 predicted proteins | sample 5400441 | NCBI WGS metagenome assembly WNFF01 (sample SAMN13153345, study PRJNA577476) | soil metagenome | isolation source: 120 cm saprolite under Douglas fir tree site 2 hole 3 replicate 1 | place: USA:California | collected 2015-04-18
GATTACATCTAGCGAGTTTGTTGTCGCCACGCCCGAATACTCAACGATTGCGATACGCATCGTTCCCGATATCGTATCGGACACGCTAATCGTGTTCGCGCCGCCCACGATGTTCTCCGCATAGAAGATTCCAACCGTGTTTCCATTAGGAGTGTCTACGGTGACGTTGAATTGAGCTGCTCTGTGGTACGCATTGCCGTTGGAATCAGTAACCGTGAAACTCTCTCCTGAGTACCCTGCACGGATGCACACACCGATCCAGTTTCCCGCGGTGTTATTCGAGTTGAACGGAAGTGTTGCCGAGGTCGCCGCGCCGGCATCCTTGCTTGTGTGCTGAACCAATGCGATCGATGATGTTTGCGCGCGAACGATGGATGGAAGGCACCACACAGCAAGCGAAAGAGAAAATAAGACCTTGAAGTGTTTCATGACCTGTCCCCTTCAATCCACGGGATCTCATAAACTTCCCTGCGGATCTGGGGGGCAGGTCAGTCACAACTCAAAACCCAAACAAGATTTCCGACTCGAAACCGTCCGAAACGGAACAACTAGGCATTATTTTTTCAAACAAATCGGTGGAACCAACGGAAGCCACTATTCAATCGAGAACAGTGTAAAACCTGGCAGATTCGTGTCATTTTTTCACTCGACTATCAATTATGTCGGCGAAAATCGCACCTCACATGAGTTCCTCAAGCAGCTCCGATGCCAAACTCGAGATTGTTCGAAAGTTTCAGCGAGTGATTGAAAACACCTCACGCTTGAGCATGGGCGAATGAAACTCAGTGCGAGACGTGAAGTGCGAAGAGGCCAGCGAATTGAATTATTGCCAGAAGGCTGGCAGGTTATCCTTCAAACCCGTGCGCAGCGGCAGGAACCCACGCTGGGTGAGCAAAGAAAAAAAAGGCCGGCTCCAGGGGAAGTCTTGAAAGGGGTTAGAGACTCGTCTTGCGATTACAGCAACCCATACACCGTCCACTCACTCAGTTATGGCCGGCGGCATCCACGATGTAGAGCACCGCGTCAGCTGTGAACGAAACCGGTGGCGTGAACGACTGGCTTGTGGAACCTCCCGTGATTGCCGCCCCCGCCGTCGTTGCCCCCGTCGCTGGGTCGAACCACTCCACATTCAATGCTCTCGTCGTGGCGCTCAGGTTTACCGTGAAGCTTCCCCCATTCGGCGCATACACCAGGTACTCCGCTCCCGTCGCTACGTTGTCTGCCAGGCAATACCCTGTCGATGCCAAACTCCCCTGCGGCGTCATCTTCGCCAAGTCCATCTTGCTCGCGTAGCTCAGCGTATACCCCAGGTTGTCCCGCATGTTATTCCACCGCGAATCGGGAGCAGAACAGACACCGTTAACTGCGCCAGTGCAATTGTTCCGGTTCGTCCAGTTCGGGTTCGATGCTCCGGCAAAGATCAGATACGGGTCCATGAACCCGACGCTGTTGCCGTTCAGGAAGTTCTGCCAGATGAATTGCCGGTTGACCTGCGCGCTGTCATTCCACATGCCGAAATAACTGTGGTCGGAGTCGTTATAAACGACTTTGCATGCAGGCGAGCCGCTTCCGCAATTCCCATTGACGGCCGGGAATTTAGCAACCGGGGCGATAACCATAGCGTTCGAGTTATACAGTGTTGAATCCACCGCGCCGTTGACGTTCAAGGTTGCATACAACACGGGATGCTGCAGCGGCTTACCGGCCTCGTAAGTCTGGATGAGGCTGATCATGTGGGTGTTCCAGAAGGTCGAGTTGTCCGGAGCCTCTTCGCTCGGTTCCCAAATCACGTTCTGCAAATCATTAAGCGTGTCGACCATCTTGCGGACATAGGCGTCTTGAATGTTGGTGATGGCGTTCGTCGCAGACATGGTCATGGATTGCGTACCATCGTTGGCGCCCGTGAAGCCATCGTCGATGCCGTTGATATTGTTCACACCAGTGAATGGATAGCCGTCGCCATTCGGGCTCGCGATGCTTGAACACCGATTCGACGTGAGACCCAGGCCGTCGAAAAGCTCGACTACCGCATAAATACCATTCTGTTGAAGTTGAATGACGCGCGCGCGCACGCGGTCAAAGAACGCCTGGTTGAAGGTGTTCAAGTCGAATTTCGGCTTGCCATCTGAGGCATTGGGGCCAGCCGGACGAGCCCAAGGCATACCTGTAGTAGAATAGATTGTCCAGGTTCCCTGTGCTCCCCAATTGCAAAAAGTAGGTAGGTCCTTGTGCCAGAGCACCGTAGAATTTTGCCGGTGAGCAACAAGGAAGTTCACGTAGTTCGTGAAGTTGACCTGCGCAGTTGACCCGCCAGCGCCGGAGTTGTCCTGGTCCTGCACGTTATTCCAAGTATGGGAGCCGAAGATGGCGACGGCTTTGCCATTAGGTGACTGGAACCAGTGATTGTTCGTGGGGCTCTGAATCAATGGCCCCATGGCTCCTGTCCCCGTAACATTGGAAACCATGATAGTGACCGGTGTACTGGTTCTCTGGTTGCCGGCCGGGTCTTGTGCTGTTGCCGTCAGCGTATGACTGCCATTGGGCAGCGTTGTCGTGTCCAGCAAGATGGAATAAGGGGCTGAGCTGAGTTGCGCACCGGTGTTGCTGCCGTCAACCAGGAATTGCACAAAAGAAACCGGGCTGTCCGGATCTGTCGCGGTAGCAGTCAGTGTGATCGTCCCCGAGACCGTCATATTGTTCGTCGGCGTCGTGATTGTCACCACCGGCGCCGTCGTGTCCGGTATGACCGTGAAGCTCATTCCGTTACTCGCCACTCCGCCTACTGTCACCACCACGTTCCCCGTCGTCGCCCCTGCTGGCACCGGCGCAATAAGCTCATTCCCTGCGTCGCTCCAAAGTTCGCGCCGGTGATCGTCACCGACATGCCGATGACACCCGACGTCGGACTCAGGCTCGCGATGCTCGCCGGCGGAGGATTTCCCCCGCCTGGATTCGAGCTTGTACCTCCGTTGCACCCGGCCTTCGTCATGACGAGTGCAAGCAGCAGCATCGATAGTCCAATTCGTTGAAAGGCCGGGCTGAATGTGATTGTTTTCATCGCGAAGTGCATGCTCTCAACGCTCCGTGTGCTTGGTCAAGCGATCTTGATCCACCGGCCCGCCGAGTTCTGGCTGAAATGCGTAGTCTCGGAACGCTCTTGCCCGGCGGATTTCTGACCTCGCAAGGGTTCTGGAAATTGACCGCCCTCAAAGAGGCACCAGGACGAGCGCGCTGAGAACAATTCCCGTCACTTCTCAGCGGCCGGGGGGACTACCGCTGCGGACTGCGTCTGAACGTCGCCAGTTGATTATAACCTCTAGTCCATCCCCGTCGCATGGTCGCGCGGAATTTCTGACTGAGGTCTCTTGCGGTTGGCTTTCGGGGAGAGGCCCGCTTCCCGGATCTTATAAATTAACGCCCGGTAGCTGATGTTCAGCGCCAGCGCCGCCTTTCGCCGGTTCCACTTGTTTTCACGCAATGCAGTCAAAATAAGATTTCCTTCCATTTCACGGACTGCTTGCCTGGCAATTCGCTTCAGCGGGATGGTGCCGTCACGATCGACCTGGTAAGAACCGATGGAAGAACGTCTCGGCGGCCGTTCCAGATCGACCGTATCAAGCGAACCCAGGATCGCGTACCGCGCAACCACATTTTCGAGTTCGCGAATGTTCCCACGCCATTCCTTGGCAATTAATGTGTCAATATTATCTTCAGTAAATGGCGGAGTATCTCGCTCGAAACGAGTGTTTAATTGTCCCAGAAAGTAGTTCGCGAGCAACGCGATATCCTCGCGCCGTTCGCGCAAGCTCGGCAAATTGATGCTGATCACGTTAATGCGGTAAAACAGATCGTGCCTGAATCGCCCAGCCTCAATCTCTGTCCGCAAATCCCGGTTGGTGGCGCAGATGACCCGGGTTTCGGCGCGTCGTTCTTGCTTGTCCCCGATTCGGCTGAAGTGTCCATCTTGGAGCAGCTGTAAAACCTTGGCTTGCAGGCTTATGTCGAGATCCGCGATCTCATCCAGGAAGAGTGTTCCTCGGTGCGCCATTTCCACGTAGCCCGGCTTTGATGTATGCGCATCGGTGAATGATCCCTTCTCGTAACCGAACAATTCACTCTCCAGCAGCGCTCCCGGGATTGCCGCGCAGTTCACCTTTACAAACGCGCCGGAAGACATTGTCGAACGGGAATGAATGTAGTGTGCGAGTAATCCTTTTCCCGTTCCGTTCTCTCCCTCAATCAAGATCGGAACATCCGTTCCCAGCACCTTCTGCACTTTTTGCCGTATCGATATCATCGCCCCTGAGCGGCCAAAAATAACCTCATCGGGCGGCAATACCCCCGCTCCTGAAAATCGTCCATCCTTTCTGTGTTCTGAGACCGCCATCTTGAGTCCTTCGTATACCCAGGTGGGAACTTCCCCTTTCTCTCAGTTGCACACAAACAACCAAATCTGGACGCTCTGTTTTGCGAGAAGGCAGGGAGCGGGATTCCATCCGTTTCCACCGCAAATAGTTGAATATAAATGTTTTAATGGAACTGGAGGTTTGAGTTCGATCAGGCCGGATGGTCACTTATGCTTCCACCAATAACGCAGAAGTTTGCGGAAAATGATTTCGCAAAGGAGACAAACTATTCCCGCATAAGGTCTTACTGATGAAATGGCTCGGAAGAAGATGCTAGCATGTCAATAAATTGTTGAACGGTTCTATCTCGGCGGAAATATGAACGCTTCCAGCAAATCCGCGCGCGCCTTCTCATCCGACGCCACCACGCGCAATATGTCGCTGATCGAAAGCATTCCCCGGAACCTCTGCCCTTCATCAACTACCAGCAGGTGGAAGATGGTGTTCTGGTCCATCAATCGCATGCAGTCTTCCAGCGTTAGGTCGGGCGTTACCGTGACAAGTTCGCGCGTCATGATATCTGACGCTTTCATCCACGCCGGACACTTGTTCTCCGCCGCGACTTTGTCGGAAACGTCGCTGTGCGAGATCACTCCTACGAGTTTGCCGCTCGCGTTCACCACGCCGACTGCGCGCACCTGCTTCTCGCGCAGGTATTGAGCGGCCTGATGCACGCTCGTCTCTTCCGTGATGGAGAATACTTCCTTGCGGGATCCGATCAGATCCGATACCTTCACTGGACCCTCCGCGGGACATTCTGGCCGGATACTAGGCCCAACTCGGCCCTGATTGCAACATGAATTCCATGGATTTCGCGGCGCCCAAAATCCGGAATTCCAGAAATGATACTGGCGAATTGCCGCACGAGCTGCCTTTCTCGCCGCGCGAGAAACTGGTCGATCAAGCCCTCGCGGCTGCCCCGCGGATAATATCGTAGCGCTCAATTACGGCAGCAACTCCCATCCGCGCGCTGCCATCTTCCATGCGGCGCTCCACCCGCACCACCTTCCCCAGGGCTCTGACAAATACCTCCGAACCCTGCGTTATCTCCGCGGGAAGTGTCAGCGTAATGTCCAGAGGTGAACCCGATTCCATGTTCTGGTCCACAACAAAGTAAAGCCCGCGCGTAGAGATGTCCCGAGTCTTGCCCTGCTGCGAATCCGGTTTCCGTTCCGTCGGGACTCGGATAATAATCGGTAAGGACAAGTCATACCGTCGAGTTGTACGGCGTTCCGCCATTCTCTCATCCCCCCAACAAATCTCGGATTTTGGGGATTTCCGACTTACCCCTAAAGAAATCCCCTTACTTAAATTATGCGAGCCCGGCTGTTGTCGCTACTCACGCAACGCATCCGTCGTAAAAACCGGCTACCCCACCACGGTTGTGGATGTCACTTTCCTCACTCGCGGCGTATCCAGATTGAATTGCCGCATCTTGTAAAGCAACGCCTTGTAGCTGATCCCCAGCATTTTTGCGGCGTCCTTGCGGCACCACCGCGTCTTTTCGAGCGCGTCAGCGATTGCTTCCATCTCAGCTTCGTCTTTTAAGCCGCGCACCAGCGCTTTTAAGCCTTGCTCCTTCGGCGGCGCAGGCTCTTCCCGCGGCGAAGTGCGTTGGCGTGTCGAGGACATCTCCACCAATTCTCGCAAGCTGCCTTCATCATCTTCCAAAATCACGTACCGCTTTACGAAATTCTCCAGTTCTCGCAGGTTGCCCGGCCAGGGATAGTTCACTGCCGCGTCCAGAAGATACTTGGAAGGTCCTGGCGGTGTCTTGCCGAACTTCTCGCTGTACTTCTGCAGGAAATGGCGAAAGAGTAGCGGAATCTCCGCCGTCCGCTCGCGCAAAGGCGGCACGTTGATGGACAACACATTCAATCGGTAATAGAGATCTTCGCGAAAGCGCCCAGTCTTCATTGCTTCGTGGACGTCCACGTTCGTTGCCGCCAGCACGCGCACGTCGACTTCCACTAGATGCCGCCCGCCGAGCCTCGAATACTGGTGATCCTGCAGGACGTGCAGCAGTTTTGCCTGCAAGTGCGTGCTCATCTCCGCAATCTCATCCAGGAAGATCGTGCCCTTGTTGGCCATTTCAAACTTGCCCGGCTTGCTGCGAACCGCCCCCGTGAAAGCGCCTTGCTCAAATCCGAAAAGCTCCGACTCCAGGAGTTCTCCCGGCAAGGCCGCGCAATTCACTTTTACGAATGGCTGGTTGCGCCGCTTCGACCGCAGATGAATCATTCTCGAAACGACTTCTTTACCCACTCCGCTCTCACCGCATATGAAAACCGGCACGTCCACGGGTGCAATCTGCAGGATCTGCTGGCGGATTCTCACCATCTGCGGGCTGGCCGCCAGAAAGCTCAGATCTTCTGTCACTTGATCGCAGTAATCGCGCAGCGCCTGATTCTCCGTCGCCAGCTCTTTCTTCTGGCGCGACTTCAGCATCGCCGCGTCCAATTCCGTTTTCTCAAAGGGCTTGGTCAGATAATCGTGCGCTCCGATGCGGATGGCTTCCACCACTGTGCCGACTTCGTTCGAACACGAAAGCATGATCACGTTGAGGCTGCGATCCACCTGCATCAATTCCTTCAATGTTTCGATGCCATTCAGCTCCGGCATCAATACGTCCAGAATAATGAAGTCCGGGCGATCTCCCTTGTTCACCCGCTCCAGCGCCTCCCTCCCGGAACTGACGGCTTCCACATCGAATCCGTCGACTTCCAGCAATGTCTGCAGATACTTTCGAATGCTGGGCTCGTCATCCACCACAAGAATTTTCTCTTTCACGGCCATTGACTTTTCCCTCTCAACCGCCAAAATTCAAATTTCTCAGCCTTGATCCATCGGCAACAAAAATGTGAAGACGCTTCCGCCGGGCGTCCCGCTCTCCACCCAGATCTTTCCACGATGCGCCTGGATGAGCCGCTTGGCGATTGCCAGCCCCAAGCCCATCCCGGAAGTATTCCTGTCCACTCGCACGAAATCCTCAAAGATCTCTTGGTGATGTTCAGCAGCGATTCCAGCTCCTGAGTCAGCGACGCTTACTTCCACGCTGTTCGGTCGCGGCAAACGGAATCGTCGGCGTTCTTCCACTGGCGCCATAGCCGCCACGCGCCGTTCCCAGAAGTGCGGCGCCGCGCGCAGTGTAACGCTGCCGCCGCTCGGCGTGTGCTTTAGCGCGTTATCAAGCAGATTTGCCGCTGCCTGCTGCACCTTCTGGTAATCGAACCGGAACGTCGGAATTGACGGGTCGAAGCTAGCATCCAGCTTGACGCCTTTGCGCTGGAACGCTTCCGACCAGCGCTTCGAAAGTTCGTCCAGACAATCCCGCAGATCGTTCTCGCGAAGCTGCAGCACCAGTTTCCCGCTCTCCAGCGCCGAGTAGTTCAGGAACATGGACACCAGGCGAACCAGTCGTTCGCAGCTGTCCTTCGACTCTTCCAGAATGTCCCGCTGCTTCTCCGTCAAGCGCCCCAGAGAACCTGCCAGTAGAAGATCGTAGTAACCCTTGATCACCGCCAGCGGCGTTTTCAATTCGTGAGCCGCGGATGCCAGGAACACCGTCTTCTGTCGGTTCACTTCCTGCAATTTCAGGTATGCAGCCAGCAGGTTCCGGTACGTGATCTCACGTTCCTGCAGAAGTTCTTGCACGGTGAGTTGGGTGGCAGGATCCGGCCCTGGTTGCGTTTCGCATTTGTTTTCGATCTCTGCGACCAGCCAATCTGGCTCCGGCAGCCATTGAACTCGCACGCTGGATTTCGATTCCCCTCCCTGAATCTGCAGGTTAACCTCGTGTTCGCCCTTTTCGATCTCGGCGAAGACTTTCCGCGCATCTACCTGCAGCAAATCTTTAAATAGGTTTAAGTCAGCAGTTTTTGTGTATCCCTGCGATTCCAGGAATTGCTTGGCCCGGCTGTTCACAAGAAGCAGATTTCCGCTTCGCTCGGTCACGATCAGTGGTTTTTCTATTGTGTCAAGCAGCCCACGTACAAAACCAATGGGCAGAAACGCTCGATTCCCCTCTTCCGACATCGGAGGCATTACAATTCTTCCGGCCATTGATTCATCCCACCAACGGGAGAAGTGGTAAAAATTTTCCCTAGCGCGCATCGTTGCAGACGGACTAATAAGAGTCAATGGTAAAAGCGTTCCATTTGCACATTTGAGGAAAGGAAGTGGAATTCCCGAGCGGTCCGTCAGCTCCAAAAACTTGTTGCTTTCCGCAGATGCCTGCAGTTGCCTTATAATAAAGAACTTACTGGGCCTCCCGATTACTCTCTCTGGCATTCCAGATGCAAGTATCCCGTACTAGTTCATTGGTACTAAAGGCAGAGAATTCACTTGAAGATCGATATTCTCAAGAAGGGTCAGTTCGTGGAATCCGGGTCAACCCGGCGATCACCTCGCATTCGCTTGCAAGTGCCTGTCTTCCTGCGAGGCACCGATGTGTCTGGCGCCGAGTTCGTCGAGCTCACCAAAACTCTCAACATCAGCTCCACCGGGGCCTGTATCACCTCAGCTCACATTCTGAGGCCAGATCAAACAGTTCATCTGACCATCCCCGCCCCGTCACCGGCCTCTTCGAGCCTCGTCCCTAGCGAGACGCCACCGATCATAGCTAAGGTCTTGCGCCAGGACTCCGCTGGTGAAATGCGTCTGTTTGGCTTGGAATTTGTCCGCCCGCTTGATTAGGCTTTCCCAGCCCCACGCTTCTCGAACAGGACTGGGGTAGTTTTGTTACATATGCTGTTCCATTTGGCAGCTCACAAATTCCCATACCTCAATATCTTGCTTTTGTAATAGGATACGCCCGCAATTTGGGAGGCTCGAAGTCGCAAGTGGACTGCCAGGGGTCCAGTACCAATGGCCTCTTGGTTGCTCCACATAGTTAGCTCAAGCTAAATTCGCTTTCCCCAAACCCCGCGGGGATAGGCAGAGGTTAGGTCTATACCGGATATGCCCAGCCCCGGCGCCCCTGCGCCCCCGCGCTTGCCGATTGAGGATTCCTATTTCGAGCTGCTTGCAGACACGCTCGAGAGCCTCGATTTGCCTGCGCGCGGCCAGTTCCTCCAGCGATATCTTCGTGCGATCGCTCACCTCGATCTGCGCGAAAACCAAAGTGTGCAAATTTGGGAGGAGATGATTTCGCGCCGCCGCGAGCTCACTGATTTGCTTGGTCGCCAGGTTTCCCTGAGAACCGCCCTCACAGACGTCCTTTCCTCTTCCGGTCTTCTTCGCGTTCCCATTCTCATCGAGTATGACGAACTGAAGCGTCTGGAACTGAATGCTGTCACTGATCCCTTGACCGGTCTGCACAACCGCCGGCTCTTCGCGGAAACCTTCGAAAAGGAACTTAATCGCGCTCGCCGCTATAGTCAGCCGCTGGGATTGGTCACTCTCGACCTTCACCGCTTCAAGGAAGTAAATGACAAGCACGGCCACCCGCGTGGCGATGATGTATTGCGCGCTGCTGCTGCCACTTTGAAAAAAGCCCTGCGCACTTCGGACTCTGCCTTCCGTATCGGCGGCGATGAATTCGCTCTATTGCTCCCGCAAACGGATTCCGTGCAGGCCCTCGCTTTGAGCCGCCGTGTTCAAACCGTTTTTGCCGAATTGCTGCAACCGCTGCAGCTCGCCGTCACTGTCGGCATGGATCATGGCATCGCAATTTTCCCCCAGGATGCTGAGCAGGCGGATCAATTGATTCGCATCGCCGACGAACGTCTCTATCAACTGAAACACGCGAATCATAGTAAGAGCAGTAATGCCTCGACGCGCACGGAGCCTGCCACCGGTCCTGAAACGTCGCCAGCTCCCGCGCCTGGGCGCGTCGCCCCTGCGCCACAGCCCATCTCCATCGAATCCAGACGCGCGCCTGAAAGAGTCGAACCAACTATCGCGGCTGCGGCCTCGGCATCCTCAGCCGCTATATCCGGGGAACTCGTCCCAGCGCCTTCGCAGGTCTTCGCCATCCAACGCAAGGCCGAGCGCGTCTCCATGACTGGTACCAACGCTTACGCTGTTCTTGGCGACCAAGGCGCCCGCCGCGCTCGCGTGCTCGATCTTGGCTTCGGCGGCGTAGCGATCGAACTGGATTCCGCCGAGGATCTTCCCGAAAATCTACTGGCCGTTCTACACGTGCCCATTCTCCCGCCCGTGCGCGTCAATCTGAAGCCCGTCTGGAAGCAACAGACCACTCAAGGCAGCGTCCGGGTCGGCTGCGCCTTCATCTCCTGAGCCTTTCTCCCCAGTCCTCAAACAATTGGTTTCCGCCTGAAAAAAAACGCACAACGTCCCGCTTCATTTCTTCTGTCCTGATAGAATTTTGCTTCTTCTCCCTGTTTGAATCGGAGGCGCCATGATCGAACCCAAGCCAAGCCGGCCCCATTGGCCCGATGCCACGCAAGACCATTCGAAAGACCTAAGCGCTCTCAAGCCTTGGCCCTGGGCTCTCGAGCGCCTCGAGAAATCACACAATTATTGGATCTCCACCACTCGGCCCGGCGGCCGCCCTCATCTCATGCTGGTCTGGGGAATCTGGTGGCAGGACGCTTTCTGGTTCAGTACCGGCCCGCGCACGCGCAAGGCAAAGAACATCGCCGCCGACCCTCACGTTGTAATCGGCACTGAGAAAGCCGACGAAGCCGTCATCCTCGAGGGCATCGCCGAGGAGATCAAAGACCGTTCCGTCTGGAAGCAACTCGCTCAAATCTACAATACCAAATACGGTGGCGACGTCGAACCGCTTCTCATGTCCTCCGGTGGCTACGTCTTCCGCGTCACGCCGCAAATCGCCTTCGCCCAGGACGAACACGCCGAAAACTTTACCGACGCCGTCACTCGCTGGCAATTCTGATCCTTCCCGCTTCCTTCGGCGACGCCTAGGGCTTCGGCCCCGCGTTCCACATCTCTTGTTCGAGCTTCCACTCGCCGTTCGCCTCTCGATGTAAGACCAGAGCCATCTTCCCGTAGCCTTCAATCAGCGGCTTTCCATCAGGTGGCTCGACCACTTGGTGCTCCGTCGCCCATTCCGAAGCCCATTCCCCGCAGACGTGAATGTCATGAAATTCCATCTCTTGCTTCATCACTTTGAATCCCGGCATCTTCGCCACGATTTCTTCCACCCACGCCGAAACCTTCTTTCGACCGATCATGGCCGCATCGCCCGGCATCAAATCCACCCCGTCCTCCGCCCACAGCGCCAAAATTCCTGCCGTATCCATCTTCAAATGCAACTCCACGTAACGCTTGTTGAACGCCTCAATCTCTTTCCGCCCAGCGTCCTCTGCGCTGCGGGCTTTCGTTCCTACAGCCGCCATCAGCGAAGCGACGAAGCACGCGCCTAAAGCTGCCTTCCGCGCAAAATTCATCCAGTCCTCCTCGATTTCCAAACGAATTCCCGCTCAATCTATCGAAACCTCTCCGTCCGTGAAAGCCCAATCTGGAAATTCTCTACCTCGTCCCCTGTTTGGCAGAATTTGACACTTCGCGTATGATTAAGAATTGCCTCGCGACCTAGCGACGCGGCTGTAGTCCTCCGGCCTGGCCGGAGAGCCGTGCAGACCGGACGCGACAGAATGGAGTCTAAATGAAACCCGGTATTCATCCCGACTATCACACCGTCACGGTGCATTGCGCCTGCGGCCACAATTTCACCACTCGCTCGACCATAAAGGGCGACAAGCTGAACGTCGAAATCTGCTCAAGCTGCCACCCTTTCTTCACCGGCAAGCAGAAGCTGATTGACACCGCCGGCCGCGTCGAACGCTTCACCAAAAAGTACGCCGACGCCGCTGCCAAAGTCGAAGCCGCAAAGGTCGAATCCGCCAAGAAGTAATTTTTGGAGTGCGGCGGCTCGCCGCCGCTTTTCCCTCATCCTGGTTTGACGCCAAGTCCGCAGGCGACTCAATTGATCGTACTCCTTCCGTGGGACAGCCAATCCTGGCTGCCCCCCTTTTCTTTCATTCATTTCCCACGGAACTTTCAATTCTTCCACGCGTTCTCCGCAATCCCCCTGCTTCTAATGCGTTATCTTTCTCTTTTCCTTTCAACTTTCGACTTTCAACTTCCTTCCCCCTTCCGCCCGTGTACAATGAATTCCCATCGTGGCCACACAATCTCGCATGTTTGATGGCGCTCGCACCGGCGAACAAATCGAATCCGCCCCGCCCCGCGTCACTCTCCGCAACGCCTTCGCTCATCCCTTCGATTCCGCCATCGCGGCCGCCCGTACCTGTTATGCCCCGCGCCTCATTGGCCCCGAGGAAATCACCGACAAGCAGCGCCTCAACATCGGCGCCGCCACCTTCTACAGCGGTCATCACACCGTCTATCAGCATGCCCATTTCGAATTCGGCCTCGAAAACGTCAGCCGCCAGTTCGTCTGGTCTTTCCTCCACGCCCATCCCTTTTACAATTCCGAGCAGCAAAGCCAGCGTTACGTCCGTCTCGACCGCGCCCAAGCCTACGTCCCGCCCACTTCGCTCTTCTTCGACGAAAAGTCCAAGGAAATCTACGAAGCCGCTATCGCCCGCGCCTGGAACTACTATCGTGAACTTTCTTCTCTTCTCGTCGCTGACGCGCGCGCCATCCTCAACGACATCTGGCACATCGGCCCCATGTCCCACCCCAAGCGCCTCCAAAAAATGGAGCGCTCCGCCGAAAAGCGCGCCATCGAAATCGCTCGTTACGTCCTCCCCGTCGCCGCCTTCACCACCATGGTGCACACGCTTTCCGGTATCGTCCTCCACCGCCTCTGGCGGATGAGCTCCGCCTCCGATACCCCCAGCGAAGCGCGCGCCGTCATCGGCGCCATGGTCGCGCACGTAAAAGAAATCGACGCCCAATTTTTCGATCGCTTTGGTACCGAACCTCTTGAAGAACTCCCCGAATGGAAAAACGCAGCGACTCCATCATCCGCCGGCGGACCTTTCGCACGCGAATTCGACGCCAAGCTCAACGGCAAGACTTCCCGCCTCGTCGACTACTCCCCCAACGCTGTCCGCGTCATGGCCGAATCCTACCGCGCCGTCACCGGACTCCCCGAATCCCAGTGCAACGATCTCGAAGCCATCGATCGCCTGCTCAATCCCGCTCGCAATCTCTACCGCCTCGAAACTCTAAACGTCGGCGTCCACGCCCCCATCATGCGCGCTCTCCAGCACGCCAATTACACCTTCGCCAAAAAAATCAGTCACACCGCCGACAGTCAGGACCAGCGCCATCGCATGGTCCCCGGCTCGCGCCCTCTTCTTACGCTCGCCGATACCCGCGAACCCGACTACATCACCCCCATGCTTCTCGCTAACAATCCCCGAGCCAAGGAAGTCTACGACCGCGCCATGCACGACGCCTGGTCCGCGAAAAACGCGCTCCTCGATCGCGGCGTCACTCCGGAAATCGCCCTTTATCTTCTCCCCAACGCCAAGTCCATCCGCCTCTACGAATCCGGCTCCCTCCTCCATCTCATCCACAAATGGACCATGCGCACCTGTTTCAACGCCCAGGAAGAGATCTACCAATCCTCGATGGACGAACTCGCCCAGCTCCGCGAAGTCCATCCCGAGCTCTCCCGCTATATCGGCCCCCCGTGCCACATTCGCGCCGGCATCACCACCCCCATCTGCACCGAAGGATCCCACTTCTGCGGCATCAAAGTCTGGCTCGACTTCCCCAATATCACCCGCCGCATTTGAAACGTCGCCACGCATTTAGGCATCCTACCCTATAGCTGGAGGCCCACCCGTGTTTCGCACCGATGCCCGACCCATTGCTTCAATCCTGCTGGCTTTCATACTCTCAACTCCGTCCTCCTTCGCCTTCGACATACCGCTCTCCGATCAGGCCGTGCGTGAAGCGTATTTCCTCGGACAGCGCCGCGACGAAAAAACCGCCGAATTCATCGACAAGTACCGCCGCCATCTGCCTGTCCCCGAATCCGGCCCCTGGGTTTCCACCGTCGAAGTGTTCACGCCCTACGCCGAAGCCGTCGAGCTCTCCCGCCAACGCTCCTTCGGCTACAGCGCACAGGACGCTGCCGGTGACTACCGCAGAATCGGCGACCGCATCCGCGTCACCATCACCATCGAGTTCACCGACTCTTACGGCCCTCTGAGCCAGGTAAAAACCAGTCCTAGTTCCGGTTCACCCAATGGATTTTCCCTGCGCTCTCCTGGCTTTTGGAAGGACTTCACCTATCGCCTGTTTGACGGCGACGACCTCGTCGAACCCCTCGAAATGCACGGTAACGCCACCTTCCGAACCGTTGGCGACGGCACGGAAATGACCGGCGCCCAAATCGTGCTCGTGTATGATGCCGAGAAAATCTCTTCGTCCTCCGACGCCGCCATCGTCGTCGATATCCCCGACCACCCGCAAGTCGTCGCCACCTTCGATCTCGCCACTCTCCGCTGACACCTCGGCGCTGTTCTTCCTCGTTAATCCGGGGCACTCTCGAGGAAACCTCAATTTTTCTGGCTGTTTCTGCTTGACAGACTGCTCTTTCCGTGCTACTCTAGTTGTCAGTTATACTTACCGTTAATCCCTGCATCGAGCGTTTATCCACCTGGCTTTAACTCGTTCCGGCGTCTATCCCGATCGAAGATCCCGACCCTGACGGGACCCGGTCAGGGATCCCCCCGGCCGCACAGCTGCCTGTGCGCCTTTCTAGGAGGCACCACGGCGACGCAAATAGGCTCGGTCCAAAGTTCCGCATTACTAGGCAGGAACCAAATCACCCAAGGTCTGACCAAAAAACCTAAAACTAACAACTCCTCACGATCTCCATCGCAACGTAACCGGCCCGTCCATAGGATGAGCCATCGGCGCCCCAGTCCGCCGCGACTCGATCAAATTCGCCTTCAAAGCGAAATACCATTTCGCCGGCCGGTCCGCATCGTCAATCAGCATCAGCCGCGGATGGTGCTTCAAGCCTTCCGCCTGCAGGATCATCGTCTCCTGATCCTGCCGCAAGAAAACCTTGCCGAACATCCGGAAAATGGAAACCGGCAGAAAGAACAAATTCCACGCCGCCACGAAGTCAATCCGGCAAAGATCCCGCCGCACCGGTGTCACCGTCGCCCGGCTGGAAAACCACATCTTCCCGCTTTGATCGATCTCCGTGCGCAGATTCGGCAGCACAAAATCGATCGTCGTCGTCACCGGCTCTCCGGTGATTTTCTTCAACAACTGGTAAGGCGCGCTGTTTGTGCTCGGCGAATGCGGGCTCATCCGGAAGCCGTTCGGAATCGGCTCGAATTGCTTGGCCTTCTCGTGAATGCTCCCGCGTTTCCGCCAGAACCACGATTGGTGCACAAACGGCCCATGCGCCGGGTCCATCAATCCGATAATCCCGTGGTCAATGTGCGAAGGCAGCTCGCACGAAAGATGCGTGATCTTATATTTGTCGCTGAAAACCGTAAGCGCCGGCGCCGCCGGAATCTTCTCCGGCAGCTTCGCCCCCGGCGTGTTCATGTAAACCCAAACGTAACCGTCGCGTTCTTCACAGGGGAAATGCCCAGCAAAAATGCGCTCTACTCTCAACTTGTCCTGGCTCGAAAGCGATGGAATCTCCACGCACTGCCCACTGCAAGCATCAAACCGCCACCCGTGATAACAGCACTCCACCACTTTCCCATCCAGCCGCCCATACGACAGCGGTATCCCCCGATGCGGGCAAGAATCCCGCATCGCAAACACTTTCCCTTCGGAAGTTCTGCCAAGCACCAGCGGCACTTCCAGGAGCATCGCCGTCGCCAGCTTCTGCCCGCGAATCTCCGCGCTCCGCACCGCCGGATACCAGAAATCCCACAAAAATCCCGCATCCGCCTGAGCCGCACCATCCTGCGCCGCCTCGGCATCCATCCGCATCATCGTTCGCACTGCTTCGCTCATCGTCGGATCATCGTAGTAGATTGTGGGTTATGTCGAAACTACTCGTCGTGAGCAAGCCAAATCTCGGTGCCCAAGGGTTCCTTGACATCGGATGCAGGCGAAGCGCGATGGAGCGCTTTACTCTCGCGCCTTTCATAAATTCAACGGCAGCTACTTGCGTATTCAATATTCGCCCGTCGGGAGTGCGAAGCTGAATTAGATCTTTTGCCTTCAATCGAGCGCCTGCGTCTATCGCGCCAGGCACAACAAAGAATCCGTAACCCGTTACTCGGAAAATGTCTTCGATCTTGGAGAATAGTATCATGTGAAAACTCGCATTCTCTCGCAGCCGCGTCAATCCCGCGCTCGGTTCTTCCTGTTTATATGCTCGCTCGCCTGGGTTTGCAACCAACGACGATTGCGGCTAATCTAATCAGCAGGAAATACAGATGTTTGCCGCCTTCTATTAGCTGACTCTCCTACCGCTCCGACACCGGAGCGCCGCAACCCTTTCAGTTTTCCAATTTCGTTTTTCGTTCAAAGAGGATTTCCCATGGCTATACTGACGCTTACTGAAAAATTGAATCAGCTTGGCACGCGCTACGACGAGCTGACGCAGCAGCTTTCGACTTCGGAAGTTGCCTCCGATTCCGCGCGCTATCAGAAAGTCGCCAAGCAGCACGCCGAACTCGAAGAAATCGTCGAAAAGCACCGCGAGTACCAGCAGATCGAAAAGGACCTCGCCGGCGCGCACCAGATGTTCGTTGAAGCCGAAGACCCCGAGATGAAGCAGCTGGCGCACGACGAAGAAAAGCATCTTCAGGAACGCAAGGAAATCGTCGAGCGCGAACTGAAACTCCTGCTCCTCCCGAAAGATCCCCTCGACGACAAGAGCGTCATCGTGGAAATCCGCGCCGGCACCGGCGGCGATGAAGCCGCTCTCTTTGCCGCCGAGCTCTTCCGCATGTATTCGCGCTACGCGGAAACGCAAGGTTGGAAGGTCGAAGTGCTCGAGAGTTCCCCGTCTTCGCTCGGCGGACTAAAAGAAGTCGTCGCCGCGATTCAAGGGCAAAAAGTCTATTCAAAACTGAAATACGAAAGCGGCGTTCACCGCGTCCAGCGTGTTCCCGCCACGGAAACGCAGGGCCGCATTCACACTTCCGCCGCCACCGTCGCCGTTCTTCCCGAAGCCGACGAAATTGACATCAAGATCGAAGCGAAGGATTTGCGCATTGACACTTTCTGCTCTTCCGGCCCCGGCGGTCAGTCCGTGAACACCACCTATTCCGCCGTGCGTATCACGCACATTCCCAGCGGCCTCGTCGTTTCCCAGCAGGACGAAAAATCGCAAATCAAGAATCGTGCCAAGGCCATGCGCGTTCTTCGCGCCCGCCTCTACGAGCAGGAACAGGAAAAGCGCCAGGCCGCTCTCTCCGCCGAGCGCCGCGGCCAAATCAAAACCGGCGACCGCTCCGAAAAAATCCGTACCTACAATTTCCCTCAAAACCGCGTCACCGATCACCGCATCGGCCTCACCCTCCACCAACTGACCGATGTCATGGACGGCAAGCTCGGCCCGCTCGTCGACGGCCTGGTCGCCCACTACGAATCCGAGCGCCTCCAGCAAGAATTAGCCACCGCCTGATGTCACAAGCTTCACTGAATTCGCGTGGCGTGAACGCTTCTCTTTTCCGCGCTCGTCTCTTTTCCGTGAACTCTCGGTTCTCTGTGCCCTCTGTGTCAATTCTTCCGCTTTTTTCTTCCCGCGTGCCGCGATGAGTAAAAGCGAATCGCACCTCGACGTCCGCACCGCACTGAAACAAGGCCTAGCCCAGCTGCGAGAAGCGCACGTCCCATCCTTTACGTTAGCCGCAGAACTCCTGCTCCTCCACGTCCTCGGCCGCGACCGCACCTGGCTCTACGCCCATCCCGAAGAACAAGTTTCCACCACCGACGCAGAACTCTTCTTCAAACTGATCGCGCGCCGCGTCGAGGGTGAACCAACCCAACACCTCACCGGCAAACAGGAATTCTGGGGCCTCGAATTTGAGGTGACTCCCGACGTTCTGATTCCCCGCCCCGAAACCGAACACGTCATCGAAGTCACCCTCGACCGCCTCGCCCTCCGCGAGCTCCGCGCCGGCCGCAAACAAACCCTTACCGGCGAAGGCCTGCAAATCGCCGACATTGGCACCGGCTCCGGCTGCATCGCCATCGCCCTGGCCAACGAACTCCGCGGCGCCACAATTTACGCCACCGACATTTCACCAGCCGCCCTGGCCGTAGCGAGCCGCAACGCCACACGCCATTCCGTTTCCGATCGCATCCACTTCCTAGAAAGCAATCTGCTCGATGGTCTCACCCATCGCGCCTCGGCAAGCGCGGACATCTCCGCTGGCAAGGATTCCGAGCACCAGTCACCTCGTCTCCATCTCATCGTCAGCAATCCTCCCTACATCGGCCGCCGCGAAGCGGAAACGCTGATGCGCGAAGTCCGCGACCACGAACCGGAAATCGCCCTCTACGGCGGCGAAGAAGGCTACGAACTCTACGCCGACCTCATCGCGCAATCCGCCGCGCATCTCAAACCCGCCGGTATCCTGGTCCTCGAACTCGGCCACAACAGCCTCCCCGCCGTCCAGCCGCTCCTCGACGCGCCAGTCTGGACGAACGTCGCCGTAACCAACGATCTAGCCGGCATCCCCCGCGTCCTCGCCGCCGAACGTTCGTAGCGGCCGCTTAACCGCCAGGTTGAGCCCTGCAGATGTCCAGCGTAGGCTAGGGGGCATGCCGGACTTCGCGCGCTTCCGGGCCAAGCACGGACCGCTTGATGAGCGATCGGCGGAAGCGACGGCGTCCATTTTGCACGTGGACATGGATGCGTTTTTCGTTTCGGTGGAATTGCTCGATCGGCCGGAGCTGCGCGGGAAACCTGTTGTCGTTGGCGGAAGGCCGGACCAGCGCGGCGTGGTCTCGGCAGCAAGCTACGAAGCGCGAAAATTTGGAATTCACTCCGCGATGCCGCTGCGCACGGCGAGCCGCCTCTGTCCGCACGCGATTTTCTTGGATGGGCACCACGACAAATATTCGGAGTGGAGCGACCGCGTCGCCACTATCCTCGCGAAATTTTCTCCGATTGTGGAGATGGTATCGATTGACGAAGCGTATCTCGATCTCGCCGGCACGGAACGTCTGCACGGCCCGCCGCTTGCAGCGACAGACAAACTCCTGAGACGGATTACGCGCGAGACGTCGCTCCCGTGCTCTGGCGGGCTTGCCGCGACGCGCCTGGTCGCCAAAGTCGCTTCCGACCAGGCCAAGCCGCGCGGCCTCGTCTGGGTTCCGGCCGGAAGCGAACAAAGATTTCTCGCGACGTTGCCGGTGCGAAAAATTCCGGGTATCGGCGAAGTGACGGAGCGCGCGTTGCGCGCACTCGGCATTGAAACCGTCGAACAAATTGCCGCCATGCCGCAGGAAAAACTGGAAAGCATTTTCGGCCAGTGGGGCACGGCGCTCTATCGCAAGTCCCGCGGCGGCGATTCCTACGAATTTGTGATTGATGCGGAGCCGAAATCCATTTCTCACAATCATACGTTCGGCGAAGATAGCGATGACGTGGAGGCCCTCTCCGCAATGCTCAGTCATCTTTCGCAGAAAGCCTGTAAGCGCCTGCGCGAAGCGGGCCTCGCCACACGCACGCTCACGCTGACGATTCGCTACGCCGGATTCGAAACGCACACACGCTCCAAAACCCTTGGTGAACCCACGCGGCTCGACTCCGACATTTACGCTGTGTTCCAGGAACTCTTTCGAATCCATCGCGACGTCAGACGAAAAGTCCGGCTGCTCGGAGTCAGCCTCGGCGGCCTCACTCACGGTGGCGAACAACTCGATCTGCTGGACGCCGAGCGCCGCGGCAAACTCGAAAAGCTCACCACCGCGGCGGACAGGCTCCGCGACCGATTCGGTTTTGGCAAAGTGCAATTCGGCGGCTCGCTCCGCCACGACGAACTGGACCAAGATCGCGACGATTCGTAACTTCGGAGCGAATCCCGTGCCGAATGCTCTATACTTTATCTCTCGCGAGCAATCATCCATGAGCGCGCCTCCCATTCCCGGTGTTTCGTCTCCTCCTCCACGGCTCCACGGGACGAATCGCCTGCGCAATTTCTGGCAGCGCGTGAGCGAAGGCCGCCAGATCGACGATCTCTGGTCACAGTTCGCCGCCGACGCGCGCTCCAGTTACGGCTTTTACGACCGCGAGGTCGACTGGGACGAAATTCACAAACTGCCGCGCTGGCGCCGGCCGCTTCACGTTGCGAAGCAATTCTTCTGGGCGCTGCTGCTGAAAATGTCGCCCGCGCGGCGCGTACTTCTTCTCCTGGCTTTCGTCTTGCTGGTGATGTCGGCAGGCAAATCGGAGATGAATTACGAAGTGATTGCGGTGATGCTCTTCGTGCTGCTGCTTTCTCTGGAGCTGGCCGACAAAGTCACCATGAAGCGCGACCTGGAAATCGCGCGGGAAATTCAGACCTGGCTGGTTCCGTCGCAACCCCCGGAAGTTGCGGGCGCGAACATCGCTTTCGCGACGCGTCCGCAGAATTCCGTAGCCGGCGATTATTACGATGCGTTCTATCCCGATCCCGAAGATCGCGAGAAGTTGATGCTGGTGATCGCCGATGTCGCCGGCAAGAGCGTCCCTGCGGCGCTCCTCATGGCGACACTGCAAGCAAGCCTGCGAACCATCGCCCCGGAAAATGCGCCGCTTGCAGATCTGGTGGCGCGGCTGAACCGCTATGCCTGCGCGCACAGCCTGAATGGCTTGCGCTTCACGACCGCGGTCCTTTCGGAGTACAACCCGACATCGCGCACGCTCACCTACGTCAATGCCGGGCACAACGCGCCGATTCTCCGCCACGCGAATGGAGCCGTGGAGACTTTGGAAGTTGGCGGCCTGCCCCTGGGCATTCACTTGGACCACAATTACGAGACAGCATCGCTTGAACTCCGGCCGGGCGACGCATTGATTTTCTTCACTGATGGAGTCGTCGAGGCTTTCAATGAATCGGGCGAAGAATTCGGAAACGAACGCTGGCTCAGTGCCATTCGGGGTCTGCCTGACTGGGACGCGCAGCAAACCCTGCAGTTCCTGATGAGCCGCGTGGATGAATTTGTCGGCGCCACGCGCCAGTCCGACGACATCACCTGCCTTGTCTTTCGCAGCCGGTAGCAGCCCGCAGGCATTTCGCGTAATGGCATAAGAAGAGCGGCCCGCCTAGGAAGCCGGGCCCTACAGGAGCTTTCGGACGGAATCGTGGCTCGCGGAAACTTTCCAGAACACCGATCTCCCCTCGCGGCCTGGTCTGTCGCATAATCACAGCGTGACGCCACGCGAAATGGCCAACTCGATTTGCGGCACGCTCCGCGGCAGCGGTTATCAGGCGCTGCTGGTGGGCGGATGCGTGCGCGACTTGCTGCTCGGCCGCGAGCCCGCCGATTACGATGTGACGACGGACGCGACTCCCGAGCAGGCAATGGCGCTTTTTCCGGAGAGCGTTGCTGTGGGCGCGCAATTTGGAGTGATTCTAATTCCGCGGGATGGCCTGAAAGTGGAAGTGGCTACGTTTCGCTCCGATGTGGGCTACAGTGACGGCCGCCACCCGGACAGCGTGGTCTATTCGAAAACGCCGCAAGAAGACGTGCAACGCCGCGACTTTACGATCAACGGCTTGCTGATGCGTCACGACAGCGGCGAAGTGCTCGACTATGTCGGCGGACAGGCCGACCTCAAAGCGAAAA
>WNFF01001069.1_pt1 | contig 22062 bp, 21 predicted proteins | sample 5400441 | NCBI WGS metagenome assembly WNFF01 (sample SAMN13153345, study PRJNA577476) | soil metagenome | isolation source: 120 cm saprolite under Douglas fir tree site 2 hole 3 replicate 1 | place: USA:California | collected 2015-04-18
GGGAGCGGCTTCCAGGTGCTAGCATCCTGCAGGGAATATCCGGCGTCCCGTAAGAGGGCCACGAGGTCCGCGAAGCTGCTATGCTCCTCCGCATGCACGTAAGGCGACATCTCCATGACCAGAATCGGATAATATTTCTTCAAGACTTCGCGACCTCCCTGCAGCACTGGCAATTCGTGGCCATCCACATCGAGCTTGATTAGATCCAGGCGATCAATGGCTTGGCGCGCAGCAAAATGATCGAGCGTATCCACGGCCGCGCCTTGCGTGCTGACCAGGCGGCCTCGATGCTTGGGATGGACGGCGACGTCCGTTTCTAGCGGCCAGCTGGCGTAGATTTTTTCTCGCGGCTGGTCGCTCGACGTGCCTGACAGCATAAGTTGCTCGGCTTGTGTGCGCGCTGCGAGGTCGGGATTCAAAGCGAGATTGCGTTTGAGCTTGGCGAAGGCGAAATCGGCGGGTTCAAACGCAAAGACTCGTCCGGTGGCGCCGACACTGCGCGCTAATCCGAGCGTGTGCGCGCCGATGTTGGCGCCAATATCAAAAACCGTGTCCCCCGGCTTCACCAATTTCCGCAGCGTGGCCACTGTCGAGCGCTCAAAAGCGCCGAGCAAATAAATCGAAAAGTCGATTCCCTCGCTGAGATCGAGATTCCAGCGGAGTCCGCCGCGGCGAACCGTAGCGCGATGGTCCTTGCCGACGGCGGAGCGGCCCATGGCCACAACTTTGTAAGCAAGGGCGGCGAGCGAAACTTTTGTCTTGGTGGTCAACATTTTTTGGCGACGCTACAGATGCCGCACGGAAATGAATGCAAACATTCCGAGGCTCTGCATTTGTGAATCCAGGAGATGCTCCAACGCGGCCCACGCGCCGTGCGTAAATCCCGGCATCAGGCTGCGCATTCCTACGCCTCCGGAAACCAAATAACGAAACGGTAGGAAGGGCTGAATTTTTTCGATGGATAGCGCCGGAAATTTGGACTCAAATTTGGCGCGGTCGCGGACGAACACAATCCAGGGAACGGCCACATTCGCGCCAGAGAGCGGCCCGGCCGGGGGAAACGACCAATCGGCAGCTTCGGGGCGAAACGGCTCATTATGGAAGTGCCTGTAGACAAATCGAGACCAGGATGTGACCCACGGCTCGACCATGAGAATTTTTCCTCCGGCGCGCAGGGTCCGCGCAGCTTCGACAAGGAAAAGGTGCACGTTGGGCATGTGGTGCATCACGTCGGTCATCACGATGGCCCGTAAGGACCGATCGGCGAAAGGCAGCCGTTGCGCGTCGGCGACAATCTGCGCGCTCGAGCACGGAAAGACCTCGGAAGTGATTAGCCCAGGGATGAACCTCGCGCAGTGGCCGCCGCCCGAGCCCAGCTCCAAGACTTTTCCTTCTCCCGCAGGCAATTCTCGGGCAAGCATGGCATACCATTCGTCGTAGATCGCCTTCAGGAAAGGCTTCGAGGAAATAATTTTTTGGCGCAGTTCCGTGGTCGCTGGGTCATCGACGCGCAACGAAGCAGTCAGCGGGTGCGCGAGCAGACGGCGGAGAAGCGCGGCGGTCAATGCGCCTATCCTCCTAAGCGGTGCCACGCATGCCAGCAGATGCCCAGCATGCGCAGCCCGTTGGAGAGCACTCGCGTCATTTTCGTGACGCCGTGAATGCGTTCCTGGTAATGCACGGGGACTTCGACAATCTCGAGGTTCAGCTTGCTGGCGCCGAACAACAGTTCATAGTCACCCCACAGATCTGTGATGCCCCAGGTCCCCAAATTGGTCTCCATGCGGAGCCAGTCCTTGCGCCAGAGGACTTTGGTGCCGCAAAGCGTGTCTTTGATGCGCTGGTCCAGCAAAAACGAAAACAACAAACCGAACAATTTGTTACCGGTCATGTTGGCAAACTTCATGGCTCGCTCCTGTACGGGGTAGACCAGGCGGGTTCCATTGATGAAGTCGCCTCGCGAGCTGACGAGCGCGCGGAAAAACATAGGCAATTCTTCCGGCATGACGGTGAGATCGGCATCCAGAATCATCAGCACGTCGCCGCGCGCAGCGCGGAAGCCGGTCCAGACATTCTCGGCTTTACCGCGGCCCGGCCCCTGAATGAGGCGAATGCGTTTATCGGCGTGCAACGCTTGCATGCGCTCGATTTCGCGCGCGGTGCCGTCCGTGGACTGATCATCGCAGAACAAAATTTCCGTGTGCCGGCCCATCGCCGGGATGCGTTCGACCGCATGCTGAATGTTGCCGATTTCGTTGCGGCAAGGGACCACCACCGACACGGTTATGTCTTCTTCCCGCGGAGGTTCCGAGATGGGCCGCGCGACCATTACCTGCATCAGGCAGAGACGCCGCAGGCCCGGGAGCCGCGCGAGAACTCCATTCATTAGCGCGGAAAAAAACGGAATCCACTTGGGAAACAAGATCAAGCGATGCTTGCGCACCGGGCGAAAGCCGGCCAGCTTGAGGAATCCGCGAATATCGTTTTCGCTGACCCAGTTGGGTTCGACAAACTTTGCACGCAAGCCGGTTTTGCTGGCGAATTCGAGAATGGGCTCCCAAAGATGATTGAAGTTGATCACCACGATGCGTGTTTCCGGCGTGCAGTGGCACCGGATGCGCTCGAAGGCGCGAAGTATGTCGACGGTATCGAAAATGTGGCTGAAGAGGACGTAATCGAAAGTCTCGTTCAGCTCGAGGTCTTCGGGATCGCTGGTCACGAAATGCAAACCGGGTTGCAGCCGGCGCGCGCACTCCACCACGGCTTCGCTGATCTCCACGCCGACGCCGTACGCGGGCTTCACCGCCGCCAGCAGATGCCCGGTTTGGCAACGCACTTCCAGGACGCGCTTGCCGGGCTCCACGATGAATTGCAGCACGCGCTTGAGCCGGTCGTAGAAATAGCGGTTACGGCGGATCCATTCGTCGCGCCGCGACGCAGTGGCTGCTTGAAGTTCCCTTCGGGCTGCGCGTACCTCGTTGAGCGCACCTGGCCCGGTGAGGGTGCTGGTTCCAGTCTCCGGGTCCGTGGCGATCATCGAGACTCTCCGGATTTCGCTTGAAGGGCCGCCAGCCGCGTCCGCGCGTCGGTCATGCCGGGAGACATCTGCAAGGCCGCCGCGTAAGCGTTGGCCGCGCCGCGCGAATCGCCTTTCGTTTCCAAGGCGCGTCCGAGCCAGTAGCACGCCAGAGGCGATGGGGCGATCTCCGTGGCCCGCGAAAAGTCGGCAATGGCTCCGTCGAGATTCCAAGACTTCAGCTCAATCATTCCCCGGCCGATGTAACTGTTCATCTCGTTCGGGTTGAGGTCGATGGCGGCGCCGAGTTCACTCATCGCGTGGGCGGAATCGTTGGCCTGGAGGTACATGATCCCCAGATTGTTGTGGGCTTGCGCAGCTTCAATAGGATCGACGGAAGAAGAAATCGCCAACTGATATTGACGAGCAGCCTCTTCCGCGCGGTTTTGCGTTTGCAGCACCACGCCGAGATTATAGTGCGCCGAAGCCAGCTCTGGAATGAGGCGGACCGCCGCTTCAAAATGCGGCGCCGCCATTTGCTGCTGTCCCATCTCCATCAGCGCGGAGCCGAAATTATTTTCCGCGATTCCATTGTTCTGCGTGACTTGCAGCGCGTGACCGAACAAAGTGTAGCTGTCGCGCCAATAGCCGATTTGTTCGTGGGTTAGGTAAACGTAAGGCAAAACCAGAATCACGAACGCTCCGAGTGTCAGTGATTCCCTGATTCGCAGGTGCACCGCCCATTCCGCTGATAGCCAGACGGCCGCGACCAGCAACCCCAGCAACGGGATGCACATGTACCGGTCGCCCATGCCCTGGCGGCCCGATTGCACCAGGCCAATCATCGGAAACATCGTGCCCAGGTACCACAGCCAGCCCACCGTCAGATAGCGCTTCGCGCGCAATCTCCACACGATCCCGCTGATCCCCAGGAGCAGAACTCCGGCGGCGATGACTTTCCACCATGGCAGAGAATTTTCCGGGTGCGGATAGAACACCGCTAGGCGCGTGGGCCAGATCGCCTTGCCCACGTACGCTAAATAGGAGTAGATGACATTTTTCAGCCGCCAGCTCAGCGGCATCGCCGCGGTTAGCGCGCCTTCCTTGCCATGTACGTACAACGTCATCGCTCCGCCCGCGATTGCGAGCAGCAGCAAGGGGATTTTTTCGGCGACCAGCGTGAACAACGTCCGTGAGAATTTCTGGGGCGCACTCGCATCCGCAGAAAATCTTTGCAGCGGCCAGTAATCGAGCAGCAGCAGTGCGACCGGCAGCGAGATGACCATGATCTTGGCCATCAGCGCCAGCGCGAAGAAAAGCACAACCGCCAGGTAGCGCGCTACCCCGGGCCGCCGCGTGTACCAAACGTACGCGCACAATGCCGGCAGCAGAAACAGCAGGCAAAGCACGGCCTTGCGCTCCGCAACCCAGGCCACGGACTCCACAATGAGAGGATGCAGCGCAAACAGAGCGGCCACCGCGGCGCTGCGCAAGGCGAAGCCGGTCATCCACTCCAAAGCCAAGAACAACATCCCGACGTCGAGAGCGTGCAGCAGCACATTGGTAAAGTGGTGACCGGCGGCGCTGGTTCCGTACCATTGCACATCGAGCATGTGCGAAATCCAGGTCAGTGGATGCCAGTTCGCCGCTGGATTATTGGTGCCGAACGCCCATACGATGTTTGGCCAGGTCAGTCCCTGCAGAACGTGAGAATTGCGGGTGACGTAGTCGGGATCGTCGTAATTGACGAAGCCGTTCCGCAGCGCGGGCGTGTAAAGTACGCCCGTGCCGATCGCCAGCAACACCGCCATCAGAAAAACGAGTCGTCGGTCGCGCTGCATCGCGGAGCCCACCGGTCCGGCATCGAGGTTGTTTGCAGGAGCCAAGGATGTGGGAAACTTCATCGTCGCACCCAAACAGCAGGGCACGAAGGCACGGCGCAAGCCTTGCTAGTTCTGCCTGTGGAATCGGGCGAGGTCGGGACCGACAGCATAGCGGCAGACTTGTCCACGAGTGACATAAGGTTTCGGAGGAGCGACAGACCATCATGGCTGCCTACCGCGCCGGGTCGCAAGCGCGGCCCGCTCCCCTGTACCTAATTTGGTAACGCGCACTGCCGATCCGGTGATTCCTGCAGCAAGCCGTTGGCGCTAAATCCGCCGGTACGCTACAATGGCCCAAGCAAACTCCGCGGAGAGGTGGCCGAGAGGCTGAAGGCGGCGGTTTGCTAAACCGTTGTAGGGGCTAAAACCTCTACCGGGGGTTCGAATCCCCCCCTCTCCGCCAGATTCCCCTAACTGCATCTAGCGTCGAGACTTGCAGACTTCTCATACGAACACCTTCTACTCAGGCGCGAACTTCCGAGCCTCTCTGGTTGCACAGTAGTTGCACACATCATTTCCAAGGCCTTCATCGCATTCGCTGCGTCCACGCTGACCGTCTTCACATAAATGTTCATTGTCGCGGTGACGTTCGCGTCATGATGGGGCCACCAAAGGAGAATCCATAGTTTTCGTTGCGCAGTGGCGGTGCTTTCTTGCCCGGCGTCGAAGTGAAAAACGGCGAATGCGCTCCGTAGAACTCGTTCCGGTTGTAGTAGTAGAGGGAGCCGTGGATCTAATTGCCGCCGGACTTGACAACCAAGTTTACCGTGCCACCCGCATTGCGTCCTGCCTCTGCACCCGACTGCGTCTGCGCTGAGAATTCGTCAATGGAGTCGACTGGCAACACGACTCCCGCGATACCCGAAACACCGCCTTGATTGACAGCGGGGATATTGTGCCAGAAGTCGTTGTTGTCTACGCCGTCGATCTGCCAGTTCATCTGGTTCGGTCGCGTTCCATTGAGCGAACCGAAACCTCCCACGGAATATCCGCCATAGCCTGGTGCGACGGCGATCAACTGCGTGAAATGCCGGCCGTTTAGTGGGATGTCCTGGACCACATCGGATGAGATCGTCATATTCTGCGTCTGGGTCGTTGTGTCGAGCGTCAACGCTGCGGCGGACACTTCAACCGTGGTCGACTGCTGTTGCATCGTTAGCTTGACCGGCAGCGTGTAAATCGTGCCGGCTACGACCTCGACTTTATCTACCGTGTACACGGGGAAACCGGTCGCAGTCACTGTGACCTTGTAGAAGCCGAGCGGAATGTCCTGACGAGCAAACTGTCCTTCATTTGTTGTGACCGTCGTATGATCGATACCCGTCGCGCTTTCTGTGGCTTTCACGTGCGCATTCGGAACTACTCCGCCCGACGGGTCCGTCACCGTTCCGTTAATCGCCCCGCGGAACGTCTGCGCATTCAGGGCCGGCGCTAGAGATAAAGATAAAACCAGAACGGCTGCAGAGAGACTGCGCTTCATGGATCCCACCCCCAATCGAGATTGAAAACAATGACCCCTGCACAGCACTTGAGCCGTGCTTTCGTGCAATCGGAATTCATTTTGCCGACCTAGTTGCGTCACGTTGCGAGCGCAATGCAAGCGACTTGAGACATGTCGTTCGAATCTTGCGGTGAGACGTTTTGTTATAAGGTCTGCCTTCCAAGTGTGTACGATGGAGTCCGGGAACACCGATGGCGCTGTGCGTTGTGATTCGGGACGAGTTCAACATGTCTTTGCATTTCAAACCGCTCGGCGCAAATTCGCGTCGGCTAGTCGCAAATTCAATTGAACGCAGCATTTCTGATGGCAACCTGAAAAGAACCTTTGGACGGGACTGCGGAGGGTCCGGTCCAGACAGACAATCCGGAGGAATGAAATGAAACGAATGATTCTGTTGACCGCGTTGGGTTTGAGTTTTGTTGGTGGAGCGCTTGCTGCGTCTGCGGGAGACATCAAGGGCTTGAACGCCAACGGCCCTGCGCGCGAATATGCGGAAAAGCTGATGCTGTTCGGCCAGTTCGTCGGCGACTGGGAATTCGACATGGTGCTAATTCACCTGGACGGAACGCGGCTGAAGGGAAACGGGGAATGGCATTTCGGTTGGGTATTGGAAGGGCGCGCAATCCAGGACGTGTGGATCGCGCGCGATGACATCTCCAAGCCGAACGCGCCTGTTACCGAGTGGGGAACGACGTTGCGCTCTTACGATCCGCGAACGGATGCGTGGCACGTCGTGTGGGCTGGTCCAAGGCGAGGAAGCGTTGTTACTTTCACGGGTAGGAAGATTGGGGAAGAGATCGTCATGGAAGTAGACGGCGTACAAGGCTTGCCGTGCATGAACTCAGGGGAGTCTGCGTCCGTTCGCCGCGGACGGTGGATATTCGATCAAATTACTGCGAATTCGTTCCATTGGCGGGAAGTCATATCGCGCGACGCTGGGAAAACCTGGCAATTGGAACAGGAAATGTTTGTGCGTCGAATGAAAGGTGGATCGAACAGCGGCACGGACCGTGGCGTATCTCAGCCATAGGCCAGGCTAGCGGGATTGCGATCGTCGGATGCTCGAACCTGGCTGATTCGCAGTGTGGCCGTTCCGCCGGCCGAACTCACGAATCGTCATCACCGCAGTTCGCGGTATGGACGGGCTCCCAATTCGGATGGTGCGTTATTTTCGCAGCGCGGCCGCCATCCAATCCTAGGCGCTCAGCAACGTTCATCCCTGAACACAGTCGATTGCGGAGGCACTCCCGGAAGGAACGCGAAGTCGTTCAATTCCAGGTCCTATCGGAGCTGTTCGATGGACTGAAACTGAATCGCAGTGAATGTTTGTGCTGCGGCTTTTCCAGTTGCACAAGAGTCGCTCCGGTGGAGGCTGCGGCGCGAAAATCAATATCACCGCTAGGATATTTCCGATGCGGAGCGATGCCAGCGGTCAGATGCAGCAAGTGGGCCAGCACCTCCAGGTCCGGTACGGCACTGGACTCCAGGTGGATGCTCTTCTTCCGGTTGCCCCGTCAGCCGCCCGCAACCCTCGATGAACATTAATGGAAGGCTGCGCAAGGCGATGGTTACTACTATGAAGTGCGTCGTACGGCCCCTGGGATTCGGGGGTGGAAGTCACTTTTTCCACAATCCCCTTTGTTGCGTGCGGAAGGATCGCACCCATTTTCGCGCCTCCGGATTTCGTCGGCGAAAGTCCAGAGATATATGGCCGCGTAAGCTCGCCATGGGCGCCAAGCCCGCGAGCGATGCTCAAATTCACTCGAACTGCCCAGCGCGAGCGCGCGCGCAAGGTCGCAGTCAGCGGATGGAAACGCGTCCGGCTCCCGAAGGTTGCGTATGGCCACCCATTGTGCTGTCGATTCTCCAGTTCCGGGAATTTCCGAGAGCCGCATGAGAAAGGCATTGGAGTCCACCACTTTTTCGAAGCTAATTTGTCCATTGCGAACAGCATGCGCGAGAGCCCGAATGGCGTCCGCTTGCGGTCGCGGCAAGCCAATGCTCTCCAGATCGGTATTGGCTAAAACTTCGGGTGTGGGAAAAAGATGAGTAAGGCCATTGGCGGGGCAGAATGGCTGCCCGAAAGCTCTGACCATCCGGCCGGCAAGTGCGTTGGCTCTCTCGGTGCCTATCCGCTGTCCTAAGATGGCTCGCGTGGCGAGCTCGAAGCCGTTCCAGCAACCCGGAACTCGCAGTCCCGGATGGGAGCTTATATGCGCAGCCAAATCTGGGTCAGCTCCCAAGGTTCGTGCGATCGTCGGCCAGTCCGCGTCCAGATCGAACATTGCGCGGATACGCTCGATAATGAAGAAGAGTGAACGCGGCTCGCTAATCTGAACGCGTACGTTGAGGGCATTACGACTCGCGTCCAGCGAGACCTCAAAATATCCGCGATTCCCACTCAGGGAAATCGAGCGGCGAAAGTACCCGCCTTCGGCGACTTCCACGCCGGGGGTGGCTTGGACCGCGAGGAACTCCAACGTCCGTTTCCAATCATAGGGCGGGCGAAAGTTCAGGTGAAAAAGATAGTGATTTTCGGGCTGCCGTGACATCTTTTGAGCCAGACTGCGGATTTGACTCGGCGTTCGATGATAGACGTTTCGGATCGCGGCGTTGAATCGGCGCACTGAGCCGAAGCCCGCGGCGAAGGCGATCTGCGTCATGGGCAAGGTGGTCTCGTCGATGAGCTTCTTGGCAAAGTGCACCCGGCGCGTCTGCGCAACGGCGCTGGGCGTGGCTCCCAGATGGCGGAGAAAGAGACGGCGAAGATGACGCGAACCCATTCCAAGATGTTCCGCGAGCGCTTCCACGCCCCCGCCTTCCAAACCCGTCTCGCTGATTAGCTGCAAGGCTCGCGAAACTGTGCTTTGCGTGCCGGCCCAAGCGGGAGTTCCAGGAGAGCATTCCGGGCGGCAACGCAAGCACGGGCGAAAACCAGCTTCCGCCGCGGCAGCGGCGCTCGGGAAATATCGGACATTGCTCTCTTTTGACGTACGCGAGCGGCAAATCGGACGGCAATAAATTTTCGTGGTTAGCACTCCGATAAAAAACTTGCCGTCAAAGCGCGCATCACGCGCCAGTCTTGCTCGCGAACACACCCCTAAGTCCAGATTCATCGTTCCTGTCTTTCGCGGATAAGCGTAATGGATTGGCGCGCGATTACTAGACGTTTTCGGACCTAGATTGTACGCGCGACCGCTCGTGGGAAAATCATGATACCAACCAATAAAAACTTGAGTTTTTCGAGTTAGGCGAACGACTCCGTCCGATCCGGCCGATAATCAGGTCCGCAAACGTCCAACCTCATTCTTCCTGTCGCTCTATTCTGGCGCGCGAGTCTAGGGGGTGTCACCGGATTCGGTTTGTTCTTTCTTGGCTGAATCCCCGCGTCAGCCACGGCGCAACGGAGGAGCGCGGACTGACATCTCGGTCCCTCGGCCCAAACAACGAATCAATGGGAGGCAACATGAAATTAAGGATATCGACGTACATGGCTGGGATAGCTTTGCTTGCGGCGTTCGCAATTGCACCGGTTCGGCTCACCTCGCAAACTGCGCAGACCATGTACAAGATAGTTCCACTCGATACGCTCGACGGATTGAGTGGCGGAGGGAGCGGTATCAACGATCGCGGCTGGGCAACCGGGTTTGCCAACCAGCAAGGGGACAATGTTTCGCATGCTGCTTTGTGGGTGGGCGGGCCGCAGGTAATCGACCTGGGCGCTCTTGGAGGGCCGGGCTTCAACAGCGCCGTGGCTTGGCCGGTCAAGAGCAACAATGGAGTGGTTGTAGGAATCTCAGACACAAATGAGGATCAGCAGCCCGCAGATAATTTTTCTTGCTACCCTTTCTTCGCTACGGGGTCCCCAACCGGGAAAGTATGTAAGGGCTTTCGATGGGCGAACGGTGCGATGACGGCGCTTCCGCCTTTTCCAGGAGGGTTCAACAGCTATGCCACGGCGGTGAACAACCGTGGTGAAATAGTCGGCTGGGCAGAGAACGGTGTCCAAGACCCGACGTGCAACACTGCTCTGCAGACCCTGCAGTTCCGAGCCGTGATCTGGGAAAAAGATGGCACGATGAAGGAACTACCGCCGCTCCCCGGTGATTCCACGAGCGCCGCCACGGCGATCAACGACCTAGGCCAAGTCGTTGGCATCTCTGGAGCTTGCGGCATCGCGGTGGGAGGCGTCAGTGCTGCCCACTCCGTTCTCTGGCAAAACGGCGTTCCCACCGAAATCCCGAACCTTGGAGGGCATACGTGGAACACTCCTGCGGCAATCAATAATCTCGGTACGGTGGTGGGTTTCTCCCTGCCCGCCGGACAGGACGGTACGCGAAACTTCGAAGCATTCCTTTGGACGCAAGCGGGCGGTTTACAACGATTAGGTAAGTTGCCGGGTGACATACGCGCCGAGGCCTTGGGCGTAAATGAGAAGAACCAAGTGGTTGGGCTATCGCGCGGAGGACCGTTCCTATTCCGTGCCTTCATTTGGCAGAACGGGGTAATGAGCGACCTCAACAGCATGACCGTGGCGGGCTCCCAATTTCTGCTCTTTGCCAACGACATCAATGATAGCGGCGAAATCACGGGCGAGTCATTTGACCCAAACACGCTCGCGGCGCCGGCTTTTGTGGGGATACCAGTCCTAGGCGGAACGGGAGCGGCAGGCCAGGCCGTCGCCAATGGAAGCCAGATAGCGACTCTTCCGGACAAGGTGCGCAAGCATCTTCAGCGGCGACTGGGTCCCCTTGCAGATGACTGACGAGAACTGAATGGGAAGCGGAGAAAGCGGTCATTGCTGGTGTCGCATTCGAATTGTCGCAATGAACCGAGAGCTGGTTTAGTCGACGATGGGTACTGGCAAACGCAATACACACCCCGATATACCCCTTTGCCTGCATCCATCATATGATTTACTCGCTTTCACCTCAACCGACGGCGGCAAGACCTGGAAGCCGTGGTTCGATCTGATGTTCCGCCCGCATAAGTAGATCGTGGTTCGAGCGAAAGGACTCCGGTTTTGGCCGCCGACTACGCACTACTCACCAAAAATCTTGGCGAATTCTACAACTTCGCCGACAAAGTCGTCCTCCTTGTCGGCGCCGGTCATGGCCAGCTTCTCGATCCCACGGTTCGAACAAAAAAAACCATCGCCGTGGACCGCGACCTCGGCGCTCTCCAGGAATTTCAGCGAAGAATTGCAGCAGAGGCGCGGCAGGGTTCCGTCGAGGTGGTGCACGGGAGATTTGAAGACGTCACCGCGCATAGTGACGTCGCCCGATCCCTTCTCCTCGCTAAAGCACGCAAGAATTCTCGCGCCCGACGTTGTGGTATTTGATCATTCGCTCGCTTCCGAATGGGTTTTTTACAGCGTGGAGGAAGGCATTGTCCGCCGCAGCGCGATGGCCATGAACAATTTCGGCATCAGACGCTGTAGCTCGTTTCGCACCGTACAGCGTTTTGGGGATTATGCCGACCTTCTCTCCAAAGTCTCCACACAGGGACCGCTCTCCATTCAGCGCATCGAGCGCTACTCCGGTGCCACAAACGTTGTAATTCCCATGTTCTGCGAACTAGTTCTCTTATAGGAAGGATCTCGACATGAGCGCAACTCTCCACTCCCTCATTGATGTTGGCATTTCAAAACACATCGGCAAATACAGCGACGCTGTCGAACTCCCTCGTCCTGCGCGATGGCTTTTCACTTCCGGCACGCCCGGCCTAACGCCGGACGGCACTCTGCCTGCGACCTTCGAACTCCAAGCGGAGCAATCCTGGAAAAACATTTTGTCAGCGCTCCAGAAAGCGGGCATGGGTCCCGAGCATGTGGTCAAAATCGTTCAATATCTCGTCCGCTCCGAAGACCTTCCTTCGGACAGCCGTCGCTAAAAAACTGAGAGATGCCCAAATTAGGGACACTACCTGCAGCGCCTCGGACTTGACAACCCATAACCGCATAGTTATGATTCCAATATGCAGGCCGCAGCAGACGACGTATTCAAGGCCCTCGCCGACCCGACCCGTCGGGCGATCTTCGAGCGCCTAGCCCGCGACGGAGAGCAGACCGTGCATGCCTTGACTGATCACGCCGGAGTGTCGCAGCCGGCAGTGTCCAAACATCTGGGCGTTCTGAAGCTTGCCAGACTGGTACGCGACAGACGAGAGGGACGCGAGACGCATTACAGCGCCCAGCCGAAAGGTCTGGCGCTCCTGATCGACTGGATGAGCCTCTATGGCACCTTCTGGCGCGACCGGTTTGATCGCCTCGAATCTCTATTGAAAAGGATGGACCACTGACTAAACCTGCCTCCACTCGTTCCCTCGTCGTTGAACGGGAGATGCCCCATCCACCGGAAAAGATTTGGCGCGCCCTCACTCAAGGCCCGTTGATAGAGGAGTGGCTGATGAAGAACGACTTTCAGCCGGTCGTGGGTCATCGGTTCAACTTACGCGCCACGCCCATGCCGCGCTGGAACGGCGTGACCGACTGCGAAGTCTTGGTTGTAGAACCCAATCAACGACTCTCCTATAGCTGGAACGCCTCGGGCGAAGAGGCGGCGGGAGGACTGAAGACCGTCGTCACCTGGACGCTGACGCCGACAAAGAGCGGCACACGCGTGCGCATGGAGCAGTCTGGCTTCCGGCCCGAACAAGAGGCCAACTATCAGGGCGCGACTTACGGCTGGCAGCGGTTCTTCGGCGGTCTGGAACGAGTGGTTGCGGGGCTGAAGTGACAAATAGCGCTGCCATTGGGAAATTAAAAGTGATCGGTTACTGGATTATTACCGGCCTCCTCGTGTTCGCCATTGGGAGTGGCGGCGTGGCGGAATTGGCGCGTCTTCCGACTAACGTCGAGGGCATAGTGCACGTTCTTGGCTACGCGCTGTACTTCCTGACCATCCTCGGGCTTTGGAAGGTGCTTGGAGCGATAGCCTTACTCGTGCCGCGTTTTCCACGGCTCAAGGAATGGGCGTATGCCGGCATCTTTTTCAATGTGACGGGAGCGGCTGCATCCCACGCGGCGGTTGGCGATTATGACGTTTACGCATTTCACGTTCTCGTCAACTTGTTCCTTGCTGTGCTCGTAGTCGCATCGTGGGCGCTTCGACCGGAAAGCCGTACCCTCGGAGTCCTCTTTCCCGCCAAGACGGGGTAGACCCAAAACGGCGAGCCTGTGAAGTGGCGCGCCCCTTCGATCTGAACAAGACAAATGAAACCTCTTAAAGGAGAACAATGATGCAAGCACGGATGAAAAACCCAGCGATGATCCTTCCTGGCGCCATGCAGGCCCTGCAGGCGGCAACACAGAAAGGCGGCGTGCCGGCGACGACGCTCGGTCTTGTCCACCTGCGTGCAAGCCAAATCAACGGCTGTAGCGCCTGCGTTGACTCAGGCACACGCTACACTAAGAAGGCAGGCGAATCTGGCGAGCGCCACTTCGCAGTGGCGGCGTGGCGGGATGCGCCCTACTTCCCCGACGCCGAACGCGCTGCGCTGGCGCTCACCGAAGCAGTTACCCGGCTCGGCGATCGGGCCGACCCGGTACCGGACGAGGTGTGGGACGAGGCCGCCCGGCATTACGAAGAGCCGGCGCTTGCGGCCTTAATTCTTTCAATTACCACGACCAACGTCTTCAACCGCCTCAACGTCAGCACCAGGCAGGTGGCGGGCGCGTGGAAGGGGTGAGCGGCAAGCGTTCGCCCGTGGAGAGTGGCATGGCCTGGCTCCGTGCGATTGGGACAATCCGATCCACCCTCAAGACGCGCGCGGAAGCACCCAAACAAGGTTCGGAGGGCGCCCCCGACGCCTGGGTGGAAGTGAGTCCGTTAGTGGCGCAGGGCCTCGACGGACTCAAGGTCGGTGATGACATCATTGTTGTGACCTGGCTGCACAAGGCCCGGCGCGACGCATTGAAAGTTCACCCGCGCTCGGACAGGAGCCGTCCACTTACTGGTGTCTTCGCGACGCGATCTCCTGACCGCCCGAACCCGTTGGGCCTTCATCGCGTCACTGTGCGGCGAATCGCGAAGAATAGGCTCCTGATCGGGCCAATCGAAGCAATTGATGGAACTCCGGTTGTCGATATAAAGCCGGTGACAGGACAACTGGATGAACGAACGCCAACCACCTCAACGTCGCGACCAGGCAAGGTGGCGGGCGCGTGGAAGTTGTAAAGGAGGCCTTTCATGCTGTGCGTGAACAGCTACAAACAACACTACATTGACGAATGCCGTTCCAGAATGGAGGCGCAACTCGCTGCCTACAAGGACTTGGTCACCACGGCGCGAGCGAAACCTGGAAGCGGCAAAGCGGTGGACGCTTTTGAGCCGCTCTTCCTCGGCAACCTGGTCGTAGTCATGGATGGCTTCTTCGTTCATCGGGCCAGAGCGCTTGAGAAAAAGGACGGCAATCCTCTGAACGAGGTTCGCATGATATGCAATTCCCTCCTGCAAAACGGGGGTGTGCTGAAGGAGGACAAGACGATCAAATACAGTGCTGAGAAATCGGTCGTTAAGCTGAAACTTGGCGATGAGATCAAACTGACTGAATCGGCTTTCGTAGCCCTCTTCAAAGCGTTCTTTGCAGAAATGGAAGCCAAGTTCGTGTAGCCGAACAAACGGAGTTTCGGATGTGTTGTCGGCAAGTCGGAAACTATGCGGAAACGTGCTTCAGTGAGATCGGGGCGCAAACAGCACTCTGTAACGGTCCATTTCCTACAACGGGACTTCTGGCCTGTTCCCCGGAATTCATATCCATAAATAAGTAGCGCTCACCCCGGTCAAAAAAAGAGTGCCGAGGATGAAATTCTCAGCCACTCTCATGCGTAGTGATATGTGGGAGTGACATATATGGGCGTGACCCTGGAGCAGGAATGGAAGAAAGGCAGCGCTGAGCTACTGATTCTCTCTCTGCTCGAGGACCAGCCTCGCCACGGTTACGACATCGGAAAGCTCATCGAAACGCGTTCGGGGGGCAGCCTACGCTTCCACATCGCTTCACTGTATCCGTTGCTGTACCGGCTCGAACAGCGCGGCTTGATTCATGGTCGCTGGGTCGAAAAGCCCAATCAAAGAAGGCGGCGTTACTACCGTCTGACACCGCAAGGTCTAAAAACTCTGGCGCAGCAGCGTCAAAGCTGGCGGAAATTTGTCGGCGCTGTCAGCCGAATTACGGGGGTTGAACATGCCTGAGTGGAAGCAAGAGATCAGAAAACAATTGGCGGGATTGCATCTTCCGCCCGCCCGCGAAGCGGAAATCATTGACGAACTTTCGGACCATCTCGCGAATTTGTACGAAGAAATACTGGCAGAGGGCGCAACGCCGGAGGAAGCCTATCGCGAGGTTCTCTCCAGCCTCAACCAGAGCGATCTCGTGGCGGAATTGCGTGCGACTGAGCGGACAGCTCCCCGCGATCCCATTCCCGATGGGGCTTTAAAGTCAGGCCACTTCCTCACGGATCTCTGGCAGGACCTCCGTTACGCAGCGCGTATGCTGCGCAAGGCTCCAGGCTTCACGGCGGTTGCCGCACTCACTCTCGCGCTTGGAATTGGCGCAAACACAGCTGTCTTCACCATCATCAACACTCTTCTCTTGAATCCACTTCCCGTGGAGAAATCCTCCGAACTGGTCGCCGTCAATACAACGCAAGCAAAATTGACCACGCAAGCTGGCGAAGTCCAACTCATGTCCTTCCTAAATGTCAAGGATTTCAGAGATAGAACCAATTCCTTCAGCAACCTGGCAGCTCATTCGAATCCCATGGCAATTACCATGACCGATGCGGGAGAGCCGCGCCGGATTTTCGTGGAAGTCGTGACTGCCAATTACTTCGATACGCTCGGCATCCACCCGTTCATGGGACGGTTCTTCCTTTCCAGCGAGGACACCACGCCGGGCGCTGCTCCTGTCGTCGTGCTCGGTTATGCGGCGTGGCAAGGCCGGTTTGGCGGAGCTTCGGACATCCTCGGGCATACCATCAAGCTCAACAACACACCGTTCACCGTGATCGGTATCGGGCCCAAAGGCTTTAAAGGGGTGTACGCGGTTTTTGGTCCGGATGTGTGGGTCCCGTCCATGATGGCGGAACAAATCTTGCCGGCCCAGCAGGGGAATGCCCTGAGCGACCGCATGATTCTTCTCTTCACAGGAATTGGCCGGCTGCAGCCAGGTCTCACGCTGGCTCAGGCTCGGGCCGAATTAAACATCGTCGCTTCCTCTCTCGAAAAGGAGTTCCCCGACACAAATCAGGGCCAAGCCGTGGCGCTCCGTCCCTTGAACGAAGCCGCCTACGGTCCGGAACGGCAGCCGCTGTTGTTCGGAAGCACTTTGCTGATGGGTATCGTGGGGCTTGTGCTGCTCATCGCCTGTTCCAACGTGGCCAATCTGCTTCTCTCACGGGCCGTCGTGCGCCGCCAGGAAATCGCTGTTCGCATGGCGCTCGGCGCCGGGCGCGTCCGCCTGATTCGTCAATTGCTGACCGAAAGCGTTCTGCTTGGGCTTCTTGGCGGCGTTCTCGGATTGCTGTTCGGTTATGCAGGATGTCAGTTTCTCTGGTCTTTCCGTCCCGCGGAATTTGCTCTGAACTTTGCTGAACTCCGGATCAGCCCGAGTGTGTTCGGTTTTGCGTTTGCAGTCTCCATCCTGACCGGCCTGCTATTCGGCATCGTGCCTGCGCTCCGGACATCGCGCACATCTGTCTCCGAAGTGCTCAAGGAAGCATCACGCACCGTGGGCCGGAGTCGCAACCGTATCAGCCTGGCGAACACACTTCTCGCCGGGCAGGTGGCGATTTCCCTCGTTTTGCTGGTCGTGGCCGCAATGGTTCTCGAAAGTATCCAGCGTGAATACACCATCGATCCTGGCTTTGAGACAAACCACTTGGCGCTCTTCATGATGTATCCCGGCCAAGCGGGCTACGATCAGACTCGCACGGAACAGCTATACAAACAGATGCGTGACCGCATCGGCAGCATCCCAGGCATCTCGTCCCTCTCCTGGGCATCGAATCTGCCGCTTTGGGGGCGTAAAGAGACCGGCGTGACAATCGAGGGGCAAGGGCAGCGCAAGAAATCGGAAGCTATCTCGGCGGTCGTAAACACGGTTGATCTTAGGTATTTTTCAACCCTGGGTATCGCGTTTGCTGAGGGCCGCGACTTTACCCAAGACGATCGTGACATTTCGACTCCCATCGCCATCATCAATGACACGATGGCTGCCAAGTATTGGTCGAACCAGGACCCGCTTGGCAAACGGCTGCAGTTGCCCCGCGGCAAGGATTTCCTGCAGATCGTCGGCGTTGTGAAGACCGCCAACTACCAAACGCTTGGCGAGGCTCCCCAGTCGTGCATCTACATCCCGCTGCGGCAGAACTACTCCGATGCCATGATTCTTTATGTCCGAACCGAACGTGATCCATCCGCAACCCTCGCTGCCGTCCAAGGTGAAATTCGCACCCTCGACCCCGGGCTGCCTGTGGAAGACATTCGCACGGGAACCAAGGTCATTGATCAGGCGCTTTGGGGAGCGAAAATCGGCGTCGGCCTGCTCGGAGTATTCGGACTGTTGGCGCTGAGCCTCGCGTCCGTCGGCTTGTACGGCATCATGGCGTACTCCGTGAATCAGCGCCGGCGCGAAATTGGCATACGTATGGCTTTGGGTTCCGGTCAGGCGAGCGTGCTAGGTCTGATTCTTCGTCAGGGAATGATGCGCGTCTTCAGCGGAGTTGCACTCGGTCTGATACTCTCCCTTCTGATTGGGCGCGCCCTGTCTAAGTTCCTGTACGGCGTTGGAGGAAGCGATCCTGCGAGCCTCGCCGGAGCATCGCTTGTTCTCCTGACTGTGGCGTTGGTCGCGTGCTATCTTCCCGCGCGACGTGCGAGCCAAGTGGATCCACTCGTCGCACTCCACGAGAGCTGAGAATTCACCGTACATCAGCATCAAGCAAAATCGCCAAGTTAAGCAACCAGACAGGCCCTTCTCATGGTCCAAGAACGGGGTTCGAGGAGATCTTTGCTAACGTCCTCGAACCGGACTTCTGGCCCGGAATAACTTCCGGTTGGCCCGTCATCCGGTCGGAATCGCAATACACGACCTCCATACCACGCGTCCGGAAGTGTTCCATTCCTTTTCGACTCACAATCTCAACGACACGTGAGCCCTTCGGGGGTCCGACGCATTACGGCCCGATTGCGGCTACATAGCCTTTAATTGTTCGAGTGTTGCCCAGAACCGGTTGCCGTTCGTTTTCTCAATCCAATACTGGGTAACGTGGTTGGCAGGCGAACATCGCGCTCCGGCGATGGCACCTTCTGCCTCGGCACTCTTGACGCGCGCACCGACCTTGAGCGAAAAACAGTCCGGCGGGCTGGAATCGGTGGGAGTGCCCGGCTGCAGCAGCGAGGTCAACAAAAACGTGCCTTCACCCGTGAGTTCGTACACCGGGTCAATTAGTTTGGTGGAAAATGGTCCGACGCCGTACACATGTATGGTTGATTCGACTTTCGACCATCCAAAGTGGGGCATGTTTTTGGGCCCAATAGTAAATGCGCCGAGCTCAACCTGCTTCAGGGCCGAACGTTCGAAACGGCTTCCCATGCCAAACCACCAGGCGCCCTGAACGACGACGATGTGTTCGTCCATCGGGTGCACGTGCGGCATGACGAGATAGCCCGCATCATTGTGAATGCGGATTGCGAAAACTTCCCCAGGCTTTTCCGGATCGCCCCACACTTTCTCGACCCACTGCCCCGCTCTCATCTTGTGCAGGGGCACAACAACTGGAAGATCGTGGTCAGACTCGGACTGGGCATAACTGCCGACGAAGAAAAGCGTGGCAAGCGCCAGCGCAAATATAATTCTTGAAAACATCAACCCTCCCATGCTCGAAACAGCCCCCGAGAGCTACCGAGCCGTACGACTCAATCGAATTTACCACCTTCAGGGCGATGGCAGGCATCTAGAGCGGCGGCGGGCATCCGATTGCGCCCTCGGAAGGGTTCAGCCCGAATCGTCGTCAAACCGGAAGGTGAAGGCTCGCTCGTTAACTTCCGTGTGGCTCGTCATTCTATTAGAACGAACGCCCGATGCCCGTTGGAACCTTTGCGGCCCGTTCAACTCCATTGGATATTCAACTACGGTAGGGATACGGGTGCCCAGGCAGGGGTTGCATCTTCCCATTGGTTATCTGTCAACGGCCGTTGACCGGAGCCATCCGCATTCATCACAAAGAGCTCGCCGTAGGGCTGAGGAATGTCGTCGTAGAGCGGTGCCTCATCTTTAAATCCTAAACGGGCGCTGCTGAAGAGAATATGCTTTACATCTGGAGACCATATCTCGTGCGCATCATTTCCCGGCGCGGCGGTCAGTTTCCTCAAACCGGTCCCGTCGGGCCGGATCGTGTAAATATCATAGTCGTCTTCACTAAAGCGCGTGAAAGCGATGAGATCGCCTTTTGGAGACCAGGCAGGAAAATTGTCAAATCCGGTGGTCAGCTTTGTTGAGGATCCATCGTCCAGATTGATGATTCGGAGACCATGCTCCGACGCGCCCCAAAAGCGAAATACGATCCGCTTACCGTCTGGGGACCAACTCGGAAACCCGCTGTTTCCCGCAGTCTTGGTTAGCTCATGGAGTTCCGAGCCATCCGGGCGCATCGTCATAACGCGGGCCGGCCTGCCGCGAGGGAGAAGGTAGAAACCTCCTCCAAACGCGATCCAGTCATCGTTAGGGGACCATTGCGGCGCCAGGGCCAGACCGCCCTCCTCCCCATGAAAGATGAGTTTCGCATTCGTCCCATCCGCATTCATCACTGACACTGAAAGGAGCGAGCTGGAGCCCGTCCCACGATTACTCACGCTATGAGTCACGGCAAGTTTCTTGCCGTCGTGCGAAAACGCGGGAAAGGGGTCCGAGTAAGCCAGATCAAATTCCGGATCGATACTGAACAAGGGTTGGTTTTGACGCCATGATTCAGAGGACCATTTCTGATATACAACCCTTTTGCCATCAGGTGACCAAGACGGGTTGCGCATCTCTCCGTTCGCCCCTTGATCTCCGGTCGTGAAGGCTAAACCCATCCGTCGGCCTGCCTTCATGACATATCCGATTCTATTCCCGCTAAGAAACTGCGGTGAAACTTTCAGCCCCGGACCTGATGTATGCTCCTGACGAATTCCGTTCGCGAGACCCACCGAGACGATCTGCGAATCGACCAGTTTTCCGAATGCCGCTCGCCGGGCGTAAAACGTATCTTGAATCTCCATCTCATAAAAAACGATTCTCTCTCCGTCCGGGGACCACTTCGGTGAGCCTGCAAATTTGTCCGTCGAAGTTATCCTCCGCACGTCCGTACCGTCAGCCCGCATCAGATAAATGCTGACAGCATGCGATTGTTCGAATCGTTCGCCGTCCCGCCTCACTGGGGTGTTGCGGTCCGATGAGAACGCGATCCATTTCCCGTCGGGTGACCAGGACGGCCGGAAGTTGGCTGGGGAGTGCGTAAGGTTTCGCACCCTCTTTGTCTGCAAGTCGAGCACCCAAATGTCTGCGGAGCCAGCACCGCGTGAGGAAACAAAGGCAAGCTGTTTTCCATCTGGTGAGAGCGCTCCCTGATCGTCATACGCCGGATCATCGGTTAGCCGTTCGAGGCCTGACCCATCCGGGTGCACACGGTAGATGTCGGCCGAGCCGCCGCGCTCAGAGGTAAAGATGATCCACTTCCCGTCAGGGGAGAACGAGGCGTTGTAATCAAAGCCGGAATTGGGCAGCAGCGGACGCTCGTCGGAGCCGTCCGTTTTTGCGATGAACAGCGTAGACTGAGAGGGCCCGATACGGTGAAGAAGAATCCGTTCTCTCGCGCACAGAACAGGGATGGCTACGTACAGCAGGGACGTCGCCAGCAGTACTTTTCTAAGTATGATTAATCTCCTGCCAACAATTGGACTAAGCCTAGCACATGATGTGAATGGCGCGCTATCCCGCACATATTTTCGACGTGCTCAGCGTGAATGTGGGGCGTTGTGAGAAGCAAAGTGACGTCCTGAGCAGTTTGTCGGCAACTCGGACACTATCCAGAAACGGCGTTGTGGGAAGTTCCCTCCGTGCCAACATCTCTGAGACAACAGTAGTACTCTCAATTAATGAGCAGGGCGAGAAAGAAAAAGGAAGAGATGAGCGGGAATTCTCTTGGTGTTCTTTCCTCTGGGGGTTTGGCTGTCGCGGAACGGAGCGAAGGCGAGCGAAGCGAGCCGCAGCGCAGTGGAGCGACAGCCAAAGCGGGCACCGATACAGCCTCTGGCGTACCCTTCGTCGCGAAGGTCTGTACTCGTCTTTACAGCGAAAACAACGGCCATCGGCGCCACTCCATCCGGCCTCTCGCAAATGGGCAAACAATCCCGATAGAGAATCGGGACCGACAACACCTTGGGCCGTTGCGTGATCCAGAAATTACAATTTCAAAAAAAAGGGAAAGACGCCGGGGCGCATTAAGCACCACTGGACGCAGTTCCCTCTTGCCGTTCTTGGTCGCACCGATGTTCGTCAGGCCTCGTAAAAGGGCTGGGCTTCCGCGGAAGATGTCGTCACTTTCTCGTGCAGCTCCGACGTCAGCACGGAAAGGTCGCAATACATCCGCGCATCCAGCCCCGAGCCAACCACCTGCT
>WNFF01001204.1_pt1 | contig 22057 bp, 14 predicted proteins | sample 5400441 | NCBI WGS metagenome assembly WNFF01 (sample SAMN13153345, study PRJNA577476) | soil metagenome | isolation source: 120 cm saprolite under Douglas fir tree site 2 hole 3 replicate 1 | place: USA:California | collected 2015-04-18
GTTGCCGATAGAGCGTGCCATTGCTGCCGTTGGGGATCAGGCGAACCGACTGCAGGCCTCCGCTGGCCGTAGCATGGTCGATCGAAGTGGCAATGCCCGATAGCGCTCCGCCCGTGAATCGGGCGCTGAAAGTCGCGAGGTTCGACTCGAAATTTTCATAAAAGACCACAGCGGGATCGGTGCCGATGCCGCTATCTCGTACATACTTCGCAGCAATTCCGACTTGCGCTGACACGGGTATCGGCAGACACCAGAGCATCAAAACACATATCCCGCACGAGCGACGTGAAAAGTATGCGAACATTCAGAAACTCCCGGTCACTTGAAGGGTTGAGCGGCTGAAAGCGATGTGTGCCGCGTTTTTCAAACAGCACTTCGACACGCCACTGCGGCGCATCAAGTTCAAAAACCCACAAACCGGCAAGCGCCTAGTGTTCCCGACTAACGGGCTGCAGCGCTCACCATCACCGAGCTCTATCGTTGCCGCTGGCAGGTCGAGTTGTTCTTCAAGTGGATCACAGATCCTGAGCCTGATCATGTTCGAGCGCGTCCCACTGGATTAGCTACTTACCGATATTCACTGACTACATCCAGGCCATCTCGGCCAATCAACTGAAATTGGTCGATTTAACGCACGGACACTATTGGACACGAAGGTTGGCCGGTGCGGTGAAGCCCTCGATCTCCGACGCCGCGCCAATGCGCTGCCCCGCATCGGTAGGCCAGGCCGCGTAAAGGAAGTGCGAATAGGACGCGAATCCAGCGCATGCAGTCGAGCCGTTGGTCGCGCGGAACATATCGATCGTCATTGCATCTAGGTTACCCACGGGGTGCAAGCCCGTGGTTAGAGGTGCTATCCAGGTATTGCCGAGGCCACCGATCAAGCTCTGTGAAGTATCGAGGACATGCAATTCGGGTCCGTTGGTAGTGACGTTCTTTATGTACATATCGAACGTCGTTCCAGGCCCGCTCGGCGCGGCATTGTGCGTGACTATCTCGATTCGCCACCAGTTGCCACGAAGTCCACTCAGACCCGGCCCGGCATCGCGATTCCCTGGCCCCGGTCCATTGCAACAATCAACGGTCAGATTCCAACCCAAGCTGGTGTTTATGTCATAAATCGACCATTCACCGCCCTCGAAAGTGAAGATAGGCCCCTGTGGGAAGGTGGGACCGAACTGCGCCAGCTTGTTGGCGTTGCAACTGGAGCCCGTGTTGCTTTGCGAGTTGTATGCAGTAGAGTAATACTTGTAGAAGCGGACGGCTCGCAGAGCCGTCGGAGCGCCAGCCGCTGCCCGATGGCCGAAAAACGCGCCGTTTTCGGTGGCCATGCGCAGCACAAAAGTTACAGATTTGCCAGCAGGAAGCGCAGCTATATCCTCGCCACTCAACCCACGAGTTTGTGTTCATGGGCTCTGAGCAGATGCAGTTCGCCCCCAACGCAGTGCAGCGCGCCTCGTTCGCGGCCTGAGCGTTCACGATCCAGAAGATTCCCAGCCCGATAATGAAAGGGATTAGGTGTCGTCCCGGTGCCGTACGTTTCACCATGCTCGCCTCCTTATGTGCATCTCTGTTTTGTCCATCTCTGCTCTGTGAAGTTGCCAGCGACTTACCCGATACGAATATGACGCACCTGTCATTTCAACCAAACAAATCATGGAACGTTCTAACATTAGGCGCTCCTTACTTGGTTAGGAAGGAACTTGTGCCTAGTTTTCTCTATCTGACGAAGAATGGACATGAGTTTCGGATCAGTAACTCTCGAGGGTTCGTGGGCCAGGAGAGCTAGCCGCCCAGCCCGCCGATTGTACTGCTCGTAAGAGGTACGGAAGTAATGCGCCCACGTTCGAATACCAACCTCTCCAAGCAGCAGGAATCCAATCGTAATAATGGTTGTAGACAGAATCCTTTTCTTAATGCTCGGACAACTTAGGACTTCGCACTCATCTCTTCGCTTCCGCTAGGACTATCGGTCTGTCATCTTCACCGGTCCGCCGAGTGGCGATCATGCGAAGCGCGACCATCAATGACATGGCAATCCACATATGTGAGTAGTACAGCGCCGACAAGAATGCCACAGAAGCCAGATAACCTAGTAAACCAGCCATTAGTCCCCGTCCGTAATTCTGAATCCACTTAAAATCTTCGTTGGAAGCGTTATCCCCCAGCTCCATCGCGCGGCCTACTGCTTTATCGGAAAGACTTTCGACATGCCGATAGTTCCGATAGGTGCGAAGGAGGATGAGACTGAAGACTATGCATCCAGCCAGCCCCATCTCTGCCAGCAGCTGAAAGTAGGTCGAATGAACCTCCGAAGCGAGAAGCCGACCGAACTTTTCCATCTGCTCTTGAGATTGGAATTCAGCCATTCGCCACTTGAAATTATCCCCCCCGACACCGGTCAGTGGATACGACAAGAATTCCTGGGTCGCAATCTGCCAGAACTCCAACCGCAAATCAGCCGTCGCCTCGCTCGTATCCGTGATCGTGCTCATCTCCTTCCAATAGGAAGGGCCTGCGACAATCACGAGAAAACATCCGATCACAACAGCTGCAGAGATCGCGAACCCCTTCTTGGGAGATTTCATCAACGAGTAACCTAACGCGCACAACAATCCGACGAACCCTCCGCGTGATAGCCCCACGACGATGGCTAAGATGTACAGGCAGACCAGGCTTGCAAAGCATATCTTTTTCCATATAGTTTTCTCAGCAATGAAGGAAAAGCCCGCGAGTGGAATAGCTAGATTCATAGCCGCAGCCACATAGTTCTCGTCCTGCCCACCTGCTTCCCTGGCCGGGCCGAATCCTGCGTTAAAAATCGCGTACACAGCGATATAGAGAAAACATCCAAGCAGCGCATTCACAAGATAACGAAGCTTAGGCAGTGTAGTTGTAAAATTGATCAGTGGAATACAAATGCCTATCAGCAACATGAGCATTCCGTAGGTTGTCCAGACTGCAGCGTACGTGTTTTCCGCAATCACAATATCTATGGCCAAGATCGCAACGAATAGGACAAAACCCACGATCTGGGAACAGATCACTTTTTCCGCTTTCATGATCCAGGCAATGACCAGGATCACAGCTATTATCTTTGGGAAATGCCACACGAAAGCTGGCCGCACCAAGTCGAGAAACAGGTACAGCGCAATAAGGTGGAAGACCAAGCCCTTCCCTTGCTGTCCCGTGAGAACAGTCCCCGCAGTGTTCGGACGATGAAGCTCGTTCGCCATTTTTCGTAGAAACCGGCCCGCTCATCACTCTTTCAGACTTGGAAGCAACTCGCCACACTCTGGGAAGGCTGCTACTAATCCCCTCGGCGAGAGACCTGTTGCCGCTGCCATAACACTAGATTGATCAAGGCCCAGAGCTTGTTTTCATGGTTCATACGACCTGAAAGATGTTCGGAAGTGATTCGCCCGACTTCGATCGGATTCAAATAGCCGAGAGCACTGAGAGATTTCTTCGAGAGAAGTTCGCACAGGAGCTGCTTTAAATCTGTGCGCAGCCACAACCCGAGCGGAACCGAGAAGCCGAGTTTTTTGCGATGCAAGATACTGGAAGGGAGCAACTCTCTGAAGGCTTCTTTAAACAACACCTTTTTCGACCATAGGGTGGTCTTATATTCAGCTGGAACCTGCGCCATCAGTTCGATAAGCGGGTGATCGAGAAAGGGCACCCGCACCTCCAGCGAGTGATGCATACTGACGCGATCCGTCAGTGTCAGAAGATCGCCTGGAAGATAGAGCTGCATGTCACAGAGCAACAGGTTATGCAGCAAGCTATCCGCTTGGCCGGAGTGGAAAATCTCAGAGATCAGCTCTTCCGGAGATTCGGACTTATCACTGCCCAAGATATCACGGTCAACCAGGCAATCCCGCTCTGACCGCGAGAAGGCGGTGAGAAACGCCGCGTACCTCTCTGCGGACGGCTTCCCCGCTGAGCCGAGAAACCGCTTCAGTCTGCTCATGCTGGGATGCCCGGAGGCAAGGTCCGGAAGCAGATGAATCCACTTTTCCCCAAGAAACCCTCGCACCGCGACAGGCAGCTTTCTGAAAAGTTCGGCCCACTTCATGCCGAGATAGCGTTCATAGCCTCCTCCGATTTCATCGCCTCCCAACCCCGAGAGTGCCACGGTAACATGCTGCCGCGTAAGCTGATTGATGTAATAGTTGGGGATGGCCGACGAATCGGCAAATGGTTGATCAAAACAGCTCACTAGTTTAGGGAGAAGATCCTGGACATCGGTGGTAACGACAAATTCGTGGTGGTCGGTCTTAAATCTTTCCGCGACGATTCGTGCGAATGCCCGTTCATCCTGGAATGCTCCCTTCCCCTCATGACCGATCGAGTATGTCAGAACCGGCTTCGTTGACTCCTGCGCCATCACACCCACGATGGCGCTCGAATCGATTCCTCCCGACAAGAAGGCGCCCAACGGAACGTCACTGATGAGGTGACTCTTGACGCTGTCTCTAAACTGATGCAGAAAGCGCTCACGCCATTCGTCAAGAGAAACCGATGTCTGCGACTGGTACCGCAAGGTCCAGTACCGCCGGATTGACGTTCGACCTCGTTCATGCACCATCACATGGGCAGGCGGCAGCTCGACAACATCCTGATAGATCGTCTCTGGACCTGGGATGTATAGATACGTGAGAAATCGTTCGATCGCGAGAGGATTTACTTTTGGGTTAAACCAGGGCAGCCCGAACAATGCCTTCAGTTCGGAGGAAAATACCAAACGGCCGCCCATCACGGCATAATACAAAGGCTTGATTCCAACTCTATCCCTTGCCAGAAGTAGCCGCTCAGCCCTTTCATCCCAAAGCGCATAGGCAAACATGCCGCGAAGCTTCGACACCCCTTCCACGCCATACTGCTCATAGAGATGGACGAGCGTTTCCGTATCGCTGTTTGTGTAAAAGCGATGCCCCGCCTTTTCAAGATCCTCCCGCAACTCCAAATGGTTGTAGATCTCCCCGTTGAAGACAACCCAGACGCTCTTATCTTCGTTGTAGACCGGCTGATGGCCGCCAGCCACATCGATGATGGAAAGGCGTCGCATCCCAAGTCCGACGCTGCCACGGACATAGGAGCCGCTATCATCAGGGCCACGGTGGACGATCAAGTCGTTCATGGAGTCGATCCACGATGGATCAACCAAGCGTCCTTGCAGATCGACAACGCCGACAATTCCACACATAGTTAGGACCTTCCCCTACCGACAACTGTTTCGAGAGCCTGGTAAAGCCGTTGCTCATCGACCGCCCAGTTGTATTTGCTCGCTACGGCATCTCTCCCTCGTCGTCCCATTGCGGTCCTGACCGATTCCGGCTCCAATGCGACGATCGCTCGGGCTAGATCCTCTGAGTCTTGTTCCCGAAAAACGATCCCGCATCGCTCTTCCCTTACAATCCGTTCGACGGGCTTGGCGTTAGACACGATTACTGGTTTACCTTTCGACATGTAATCGAACAGTTTGTTTGGAACCGTCGTATTCCAACTTTCCGTCGCATGATGAGGCACAAGACCGATGTCCGATTCATCAATTACCCGAATGGCCGCAGCATAGTCCAGCCATCCGAGGAACCGCACCTGATTCCGCAAATTCAGTTGCTCAACCAATGAGCGAAAGTCTCGTTCATGGCGACCTGAGCCCACTATTAGCAATCTCACGCCAGCAATCTGTGTACGGACGGACGCGATCGCTCGAATCGCTGTTTCAATTCCACGGGGCCACTCCAAGAGACCGAGGTAGACAAGAACAAGAGTCGCGCCGTCACGTGGCACCAGTTTGTCGGTTGAAGGCACGGTCTTGACCAGACGCTCAGTCGTCGGGGTGTTAATAACCAGGGACACTTTTGATTGCGGAACCCCTAGAGCCACTAACCGGTCCCGCGACTCCTCGACGACCACCACTATATGATCACAGAGCTTGAGACTGATGCGTTCCACGAGGCTGACCAGCTTGGGATTGCGAACCCCAAAATCCACGACTGAGAATCCCGCACGACCCCAAAGATCCCGAATCATTGCCGGGTAGTTTTCAGCCATATCCAACACGACGGGAATCCCCGCAAGACGTCCAACTGCAACCGCAGTCAACGCGAGCGGGAGATCGCGAACCAGGATGACATCGGCCTTCGTTCGCCTGACCGTCCGCCAGATGTTGTAGATCCACAAAGGGTTGAAAAACGCGGGAAACCCTATCAAACGATTCAGCGGTCCATACTGCTTAGGAAGACACGGGAGGCGATGAATGTGCAGGTTATTGACACATTCATATCGAGGCCGACGCAGCGAGTTACGGCATACAAGATGCACCCCGTGCTTCTTGATCAACGAGTCACAGATCTTCTCGACTCGCACATCCCATGGATAGTCAGCGTCCCAGACGTGACAGATAATCATGAGCAGCACTTTCCAGCATCACTAAGCGATCGATACATTTCACGCATCTTCGCGGCCGACGACTGGATCGAGAACTGACGGCTTTGGTCAACTGTTTGAGCAAGGCGTTCTCGCCTATCAGGTCGGCAGGCTTCTTGTAGTTCGCAACCACGTGGCCAAGCAGCGATTGGGGAATGGCGTGTACTATTTACTTCGTTTCTTTCTTGTCGCTCATGCCGGCTCCTTGGTGATAATAAGGAGCCTAGCAAATTTCAATCTACACAAAAATCCTTACACTCTCCGATTCGGTATCCTCCTGCAAGGTCTGGATGCGGGCCGAGTAATCGACATGCGCGACAGCAGGGATTCCCAAGTGATCTTGCGACGACGGCATGCTGCGCCCTACTAAATCGTTCCATGCAATGACGTCGAGATCTGCCGGCTTCCTCCAGCGCAACGCCTCGACGATCGCACGTGCCAACTGTAAGTCGGTTACCAGCGGCACACCCAGGTCGACTGCGTGGCGGCGGATCAGGTAACCGTCGGGCCGGCCGAACTGGTCATACTCCCGTGGAATGTTAATTACGAAATCGACCAGGCCACGCTCGATGACGTCGAGCCCGCTTGTCCCGACTCCGGAGCTCTTTTCAACAGCTGTGCACGGAATCCCCAGCTCAACGAGCATTTCGGCCGTGCCCCTCGTCGCATAAATGGGCAACTGCAATTCGTCGACAATAATCCTCGCCTCGTCGGCGAACCAGTACTTGTCCACGACAGGGCCCAGTGACAACAGCACTCCCTTTCTCGGAAAGCGCATTCCGGTAGCGAGCAGTGCGTGCTGCAATGCTTCGTGCAAGTCACGTCCGAGACAGCCCACCTCGCCAGTGCTCATCATTTCTACGCCTAACATCGGATCCGCTCCCGTCACTCTCGAGAACGAAAACATAGGCGCCTTGACACCGACGTAGTCGAGATCCAGGTTCTTGTTGACGATTTCGCGAGTGACCCCGAGCATGCGGCGCATGGCTTCCGCGGCGAAATTCTCGCCGGTGACCTTCGAAGCAAACGGAAAGCTTCGTGAGGCCCGCAGGTTGCACTCGATAACCTTGACCGCGTTGTGCCGGGCGAGAAACTGAACATTGAACGGGCCGGTAATCGACAGCGCGCGCGCCAATGTCATCGCGATGTGCTTGACGCGCCGAATCGTCGCTATGTAGAGCGTTTGAGGCGGCAGCACCAGAGTGGCATCTCCGCTGTGGGTGCCGGCGTCTTCGATGTGTTCGGAGATCGCCCACAATACCAGCTCTCCCTGGTCCGCGACGGCATCAATCTCGACTTCGCGCGCATGAGGTTCGAATTTGGAAACCACCACCGGGTACTCCGGTGACACCACCGAGGCCTGTGCAAAGATGCGACGCAACTCATTCCCTTCGTGCGCGACCGCCATCGCCGCGCCACTGAGAACGTAGCTCGGACGTACCAGTACGGGGAATCCGCCAAGCTGTTCCACAATGCGGTCCGCTTCGGCGGCGTCGGTAACATGCGACCAGCGTGGCTGATCAATCCCCAATTCGTCGAGAAGCGAACTGAACCTACGGCGATCTTCGGCCATGTCAATGCGTTCGGCACTGGTGCCGAGGACTCTTACCCCGGCTCTGGCCAGGTGAATCGCGAGATTGTTCGGGATCTGGCCACCCATGCTTACGACCACGCCGTCTGGACGCTCGTATTCATAGAGCTCTATGACCGTTTCAAGGCTGATCTCATCGAAGTACAAACGGTCACACGTGTCATAGTCGGTGCTGACCGTCTCCGGATTGTAGTTCAGCATGATCGTCTCGTAGCCGAGGGAAGAGGCCGCCTGGGCCGCGTTGACAGCACACCAGTCGAATTCGACGCTGGAACCGATTCGGTATGTGCCGGACCCAAGTATCAAGATCTTCTTGCGCCGCGACGGGGTAACGTCGGAGTGATGGGCATGGTATGTGGCGTACAGGTAGTTGGTATCGGCGGGAAATTCGCCCGCCATGGTATCGATCTGCGAGAAGTGAGGTTCGATGCCGTTTGCCTTGCGCTCGGCGCGAATGCTCTCGTCCGTCGCGCCGACGAGTTTTCCGATGGCCCGGTCCGAGAAGCCGAGACGCTTGACATTGCGCAGCACGTCCGGGGCCAGCGGTAGTGTCGCGTGCGCCAGGCGACCGTACATTTCGACGATCGGTTCGATGCCACGCAGAAACCAGCGGTCGATCCGGGTCAGTTGGTGAATCTCATCGATGCTCATGCCGTCCCGAATCGCCTGCGCAACGGCAAAGATCCGAAACGGGGTGGCATTAAGCAGCTCATCGCGGAGATCATCGAACCGGAATGCGCCTGGATCGAGGCCGCGCACACCGATGTCGAGCATGCGCACCGCCTTCTGGACGACTTCCGGAAACGTGCGGCCGATCGCCATCACCTCGCCCACGCTTTTCATCTCGGTGCCAATCCGGGTTGACGCGCCGTAGAACTTGCCGAGATCCCAGCGCGGAAACTTGCACACCAGATAGTCCAGCGCAGGTTCGAAGAAAGCCGTGGTACGGCGCGTGATGCCATTCGGTATCTCTGTGAGCGCATAGCCCAGCGCAAGCTTGGCGGCAACGTAGGCGAGGGGGTAGCCCGTCGCCTTGCTCGCCAGAGCACTCGATCGGGAAAGCCGGGCATTGACCTCAATGACACGATAATCCACGCCATTGGGGTCGAGTGCGTACTGGATGTTGCATTCGCCGACGATGCCGAGATGGCGAATCGTGCGGATCGCGACGGAGCGCAGCAACTGATACTCGGTGTCGTTGAGTGTTTGGGATGGCGCGACGACGATCGAATCGCCGGTGTGTATGCCCATGGGATCAAAGTTCTCCATGTTGCACACGGTCACGCAATTGTCGCGCGCATCGCGCACGACCTCGTACTCGATTTCTTTCCAGCCCTGAAGGCATTCCTCCACGAGCACCTGGACGACGCCACCGGAGAATGCGCGCCACAGCGCCGGATCGATCTCCGCTTCGAGCTGGACGATGCCGCTTCCTTTCCCGCCCAAGGTGAAGGCGCTGCGCAGCATCACCGGAAGCCCAATCGTACGGATCGCCTCGCGTGCTTCTTCGATCGAGTGACATGCCTGGCTGCGGGCGGTCTTGACACCAATCTCGGCCAGGCGCTCGACGAACAAGCGGCGATCCTCCGTATTGCGGATTGCCTCGATCGGCGTGCCCAGCACCTGGATGCCATGCTTCGCAAGAACACCTCCGTCATGCAATGCAAGTCCGCAGTTCAAGGCAGTCTGGCCGCCGAACGACAGGGCGATGGCATCCACGCCCTCTTTGATGATGATTTTCTCGACGAACTCCGGCGTCACGGCGACGAGATAAATGCGATCGGCAAGTCCCGGGCTGGTCTGGATGGTCGCGATATTCGGGTTCACCAGAACTGTGACTATGCCTTCCTCACGCAGGGCCTTGATTGCCTGGGAGCCGGAATAGTCGAATTCACCCGCTTGTCCGATCTGCAGCGCGCCCGACCCTAGCACCATGACCCGGCGCGGCTTTCTCGGAAGATAAACGCCAAACATGGTCACCTCTGCGCCATGGATCCAACCAGGCGCATGAAGTCGTCGAACAGGAATCCCGTGTCCTGCGGGCCCGGACTTGCTTCCGGATGGAACTGGACGCTGAAGTGGGGAAGGTGCCGCGACCGGATCCCTTCGTTGGTGCCGTCGTTAATGTTCACGAACCAGGATTCCCAACTCTTGGGCAGGGATTGGTCGCTGACCGCATAGCCGTGATTCTGGCTGGTCACATAGCAGCGGCGGGTGAGGAGATCCTGAACCGGCTGATTGACACCGCGGTGCCCGTAGGGGAGCTTGTACGTGTCGGCTCCGGCTGCGAGCGCCAGGATCTGGTTGCCGAGGCATACTCCAAAGATCGGCTTGCGGTAGCTGTCCAGCAGCGAGCGGACGTGCCCGATGAGCGGTGTCAGATCCTTGGGATCACCTGGACCGTTGCCAACCAGAATTCCGTCAGCCTCCTCGGCCAATCTCACCAGATCGGCGTGCCACGGCGCGCGCAGTACGGACGCCCCGCGAGCGAGAAGCGAGCGCACGATGTTGTCCTTGGCACCGGCGTCCACTAGAAGGATCGTATGTTTTCCATCCCCATATCGGACTGGCTCCCGCGGAGCGACGGTCCGAAACACCTCTTCGCGCATGTCCACCGCGCTCGAGCGCTCCCGGGCATCGTCCTCGCTCATGGACGAAGGGTAGAGCCACCCTTGCATGGTGCCGTGCTCGCGCAGCCGTCGGGTGAGCGATCGCGTGTCGACACCGGTCAGACCCGGAATACCTTCGGCCGCAAGCCATTCGTGCAACGAGCGGCTCGCCGCGTGATGGCTGTACCCCTCGACATAATTCTGGACCACGAGGCCCAAGACTTGAATGCGCCTTGATTCGTACGGCCGGTCCAGGTTTTCGGATCCCCGGGGCGGGGGCACCCCATAGTTGCCCACCAGCGGATAAGTGAGGACCAGAATCTGACCGCAGTAAGAGGGGTCCGTGAGGGCTTCCACGTACCCAGACATGGCGGTATTGAAAACAACTTCGCCTCGCACCGGCCTCGCGACCCCGAATCCGCGGCCCTGCATCCCGGTTCCATCATCGAGGCTCAGTCTGGCCGTCGCAGTGTGTACAGTGCCCGAACTTTCCTCGGTGCCTTCCAGCCGATCCAGATCGCTCATATCAGGCTCAACCTCAGCCGGCCGCCGTGTTGTCAGCAACAATCCTGCGAAGTTTCGAACAAACCATGAGGGTTCCGCGGATGCATTGTGTCATGTTCATGCTTACCACATCTCGGTGGCGACGGGGCGCCAAGAAACACGAGAACCTCGCGGCAGGGCAAGTGATATCTGGAGGTCAGTTGAGACGTAACCCCGAGCATCTGTGGAGAGCCCTTTCGAAATAGGCGACAAGGCCCCGTGGACCGGGTTCGCTGCGGGGCTCGCCGTGTGGTCACGGCGCGGCTGCACCTTAGACTCAATCGAGTTCGAAGGCGGTTTCGTAGTTCTGCCTGAGGGCTGAATCCTGGTTTTCCTTTCGCAGATAACAGTTGCCGACGGCAAGAACGTCGAGCTCGTTTCCCATGAAACAGCGGAACGCGTCCTCCGGCGTGCACACGATGGGCTCGCCGCGCACATTGAAGCTCGTATTCACGAGGACCGGACAGCCAGTTTTCCGCTCGAACGCGGAGAGCAACGCGTAATAGCGTGGATTGGTGTCCTCGTGCACGGTCTGGATACGGGCCGAGTAATCAACATGCGTCACGGCCGGGATGTCGGAGCGGGGCACGTTGAGCTTGTCGATTCCAAAGAGCTGCTTTTCCTCCGCCGTCATCTCGCGGCGCCTGGATTTCACCACGTCGGCGACCAGGAGCATGTAGGGGCTATCGGAATCCATCTCGAACCAGTCGTTGACGCGCTCTCGCAGGACCGACGGTGCGAAAGGGCGGAAGGATTCGCGGTACTTGACCTTGAGGTTAAGCGTCTTCTGCATTGTCGGCGAGCGAGGGTCGCCCAATATCGAGCGATTGCCGAGAGCCCGCGGGCCAAACTCCATTCGCCCCTGGAACCAGGCCAGCGCCTTGCCCTGCGCCAGGTCTTCCGCGCAGGAAGCGATCAACGCCGTATCCTCCAGCAGCTCGAATCGCGCGCCGCATTTCTTCAAACGCTCCTCGATCTCCGGCTGAGAGAACGCCGGTCCGAGGTAAGCCCCTTGCATGGCATCGCCGTTCACCCGCCGCTCCTGACCGAGCTGCATGTGATAACCGACCAGGGCGGCGCCCAGAGCGCCGCCCGCATCACCCGCGGCGGGCTGAATGTAGATCTGCTCGAAGCCACCGTCGCGCAGGATTTTGCCGTTCGCCACGCAGTTAAGGGCAACCCCACCTGCCAGGCACAGATTCCTGATTCCGGTCTCCTCGCGTAGCGAGCGCGTGAGCCGCAGCACGATCTCATCGGTCACGGCCTGGATCGAAGCCGCCAAGTCCATGTGGTAATCGGTGAGGAGCTCGTCCTGCCGGCGCGGGTGGCCCCCAAATAGCTCGTGGAACCGCTCCGATGTCATGGTGAGCCCGGTGCAGTAGTTGAAGTAGCTCAGATCGAGACGAAACGAGCCGTCGGCCTTGACGTCGATCAGGTGTTCGAGGATCCGGTCCTTGTATCGCGGCACGCCGTACGGTGCAAGCCCCATGACCTTGTATTCGCCGGAGTTGACCTTGAATCCGGTGTAATAGGTGAAGGCTGAGTACAGGAATCCCAGCGAATGCGGGAAGTGGATCTCCTTGTGCACTTCGAGGTTGTTCCCCTTCCCGATCGCGGCAGACGTCGTCGCCCATTCCCCCACCCCGTCCATGGTAAGCACCACGGCTTCTTCAAATGGAGACGGAAAGAACGCGCTCGCCGCGTGGCTGAGATGGTGTTCGCTGAAGAGCAACTGCTCGTTCCAGCCATCGCGCCCGTCGATTTTCCCCAGTTCGTTCTTCAGCAGGCCTTTCAGGAAGAGCTTTTCCCTCAACCACAGGGGAATCGCCATGCGAAACGACTTGAACCCGCGTGGCGCAAACGTCAGATACGTCTCGACCAACCGCTCAAACTTCAGGAACGGCTTGTCGTAGAACACAACGCGATCCACGCCGCGCAACCCGGTTCCGCGCTCGGTCAGGCAGTAGCGGATCGCGTTGGCGGGAAACCGCGCATCGTGCTTTTTGCGCGAGAAGCGTTCTTCCTGCGCCGCAGCAACGATCTGACCGTCCTCGATCAGTGCCGCAGCGCTGTCATGGTAAAACGCGGAAATCCCGAGAATGCGCAAGCGCCCGCTCTCTCAGAACAGCGTGTATATGAACGGCGCAATGGCCGAGCCTTGCGCCAGCACGATCAGCACACCCAGAAGGGCCATCATTACGAAGATCGGCCACAGCCAGTATTTCTTTCGGGTGCGCATGAACGCCCACAACTCCTTGAGCATTTCCATCGCGATTTCCTAGAATTGGTTGATCATAGAATCAGGTGGAGGCCCGGGCGGCTTGCGCGGTATCCAGTACGAGTTCGCGCCGGAATCGAGCTTCAGGCGCAGCGGGTCCTTCCCGGCGAGCCGCGCCAACACACCGATCGGAGCGACGACGCAATAAAACAGAATGCCCAATGCAACCGGACTCACGACCTTCCCCAGCAGAAGTCCGAGCTTGAACCACAGCCGATTCGGTACGGCAAGGAGCGCTGGCTTCCAGATGGCGATTATGGCGAAAACAACTGCTACACCTAGAGCCCACCACCGCGGCGTTTCGCCATGGAACAAGGGCCAGCCCGCAATCAGCAGAAACGCGCCCGCAAACACCAAGCCAAACGCGCGGTCCGTCGACCCTTCTACCTGCTGTTCCCGGGACAAGTCTTCGTGTGCCATGGAGCACCATCCTGCTTTTCAGTTGAGCGAGCCGTGCCCGCTTCAATGTTTGGGTAACTTATTGAGACTATACAGCATTGTCTGACAGACGATCTACCCGCGCTCAAGATCTTTGGCTGTGCCGGCTGGCGCAGGTCAAACCTGCAATCAGAGCTGCCTAGGGCCGATCGGTGAGCGGGTGCATTGCCGGGTCGATCACCTTGGCTGCTTCCGCAACCTTAATGCGGGAAGCCCGATGGACCTCGGCCTTCACTTATGCCGGCCCGATTTCGTGTCCAAAAAAGCGAGGCCATCTCTCAGCACTCTCCGGTATCACTAAGCGATCGATACATTTCACGCATCTTTGCGGCCGACGACTGGATCGAGAACTGAGTCTCAACTCGTACTCGAGCCGCTCGAATCAGTTCAGCGCGAAGTTCAGACGACCCGGCGACTACTCCAATTGCCCTCGCGAGAGCCTCAGGGTCTTTGGCAGGGACCAAAACAGCCTCTCTACTATCCTCCAGAATCTCCGGAATTCCGCCGACATGGCTGGCCACAATAGGAACCCCAAGAGCCATCGCCTCAAGGAGCACTATCGGCACCCCTTCGTGGAGCGACGACAGCGCAAACACATCAAACACTCTCATTAGGTTGTACACGTCCGTCCGCATCCCCAAAAACTCCACATCACGAGATAATCCATGACTCTCTGCACATTGCCCAAGCACCGCCCTCAATGGACCATCCCCAACAATCACGAGCTTGCTCTCTTGCGGGCCTTGCTGCCGGCGGAATTGCGCGAAGGCCTCAATCAGATACTCAAAACCCTTGATCGGCATGAGGCGGCCCACTGTTCCCACCACAAACGTATCTGGTGCGATCCCCAGTTGTGCCCGCATCGCCGAGCGCTCTAAGGTGGGAACGACACGAGCCAGATCGATACCGTTCCTGATACAGCGGACGTCGGCTGAAGGATACCGCCCTTCTAAGATATTGGTAATTTCTGACGAGACCCCAACAATTCCATCAGCCGTCGCTTTACCCACAGCCACATTGATCCCATTGTAGAGGCTCATCTTGAGACCAGCCCAGCCTGGGAGATTCTCTTCCAGGCCGTGATAGGTCTGAACCGTTAAAGGATTGTGTGATAGTTTTCCTGCAAAGGCACCTAAAATATGCTCCTTGTAACGGTGCGAATGGAGGATATGAGGCCGGATCTCTCTCAGATGATCGGTCACCGCCCAAAGAAGCTGAACGATCCCCAGACGCGATTCGTCGCAGACCGTCACTGGAATTCCGCGGAGAGTGAACTCGTCCGCCAACCGCCCGCTGTTGAGTAATAGTGCCGACAGCTCAAGATCTGGAAACTGCTTGAGAGCCCCTAGTAATGTGACGACTTGCACCTCTGCTCCAGCCCAGAGATCACCAGAGGCGAAATGGCACACGCGCACCCGAGAACGTTGTCTTACGCGGCCATTGCTTGTCATGGGCAATGGTTTGAGGTCAGCAGAGGAAGAGTGGCGAATCAGAAATTCTGGTCCGCGTCGGAGTCTCCTCGCATCAAGTGCCAGGACTCCAGCCGTATGTCTTGGAGCGGCACATTCGTCCGATTGTGATAGGCAAAGTTCAAGTTGCCGGGGATCGCAAGAAAGCCATTGCCTCGCAGCAGCCGCCTCACGGCGGCATGGGATGCCGTGCACAGCACCGCATGCACACTTTCTCTAGCACACATCTTCAGCACACAATCCAATAGAACTTGGAATGCTGCGGGAGCGGCCGGGTCGAAGAGGCAGTCGACAATCGTCCCCACCTTCATATTTCCCATCCGCGGGTCGTTCAAAAACTGCTTTGTCTTCACGACGCAATAGCCCAGCAAGCGATTCTCCTGTCGGCATCCAAGCACACGATAGCGATCCGGATACCCGCCAAATCGCCCCTGAAGATACTTCTGATCTCTCGCAAGACACGCCCCAAACCGTCCACTTACCGCTTGCCAGAGCTTATTGTAGGTGTCGTCGAATCCTTGCTCCTCTCGAACCTCCACCGGCACAGCCCTGGGCCTGGCGACGATGGTCAGGCCCACCCATATCGCCTGACCAACAGCCAGCCCCCATCCTCCCAGCATTCTTATGAACGACTCGACGAATCCAAACGGCACAGCAGCGGCTGTATCGCCCGTATGTAAGGCAAGGGCCTTGATCCCCGACAGTTGAAGATTGTGGCTCACGCCTCGAGCATTCAGGACCCGAAGGTACTGAGGCAAGATTCCCTTATGCACCCACTTCAACCCCGTCAGAATCCGCAAGACGGGAGGTTCTACGTGCAGCGACAGTGCGCAGTCCAGAGATCGGTTGACTTCCTTGATGAGCAGCGGACCTACGAGACCATTCCGGTGCTCGGGGAGCACCATGAACCCCACAATCCAGTGAGCCGCTACGGTCTTCGCGAAAGAAGAGAGTTGCACGGGAATCGTCGTGACATGGCCGACGATATCGTCTCCCTTCACAAATACGAACGTCGGAGGATCCTGGGTAGAGCCTGCTTGCCCTTCCTGGCCTCCGTCGAACCGTGCGGTTGAGGAGGATGCCCGGTTGCGCGAGTTCGGCCAGATCACGCGGCAAAATCGGTCAAATGCCTCATCCATGCTCTGATCATACAGAGAGACCTTGGCAACTTCTCGATTCATGGGCACTCACTTGCGAATACAATTCGGAGCATTAGGGGGCGACTTTGTAGTCCTTCAATATCTTCTTGATGTGTTGCACACTGGTCATTTCCATGGCGTCTGCAATGGCAATCGACACCTTGAATTCTTCCTCCAAACCGTTGATCAACGACAGATGTCCCATAGAATCCCATTCCGCAATGGTTTTCCTTGATGATTGATCCGTCACCTCCGAGGCATCCAAGTTGAATACCCTGGCAACCACTTCTTCAACGCTCAAAACGCCCCTTCGCGTGTTCCGATTGTAATCCACGATGGTTTCTTAATGGGCGTGGCAGCCACGTCCAGCTTCCATTCTTGCCGACCATTCTCATCTTTCAACAATGAAAACCCATGCTGAGCATAAAATTCCTTCACTGGTTGGTTTTTCTTGGTCTGAACGTACTCTCCAATCAGCCTAACGACTCGCTCCCTAACGGCGTCGGAGTAGATCCGCTCGAGAAAGGCGGTCTCAATGCCCAGTCCCATGACGCGGCAGCTCATCAAGAGACTGTCGATGTGCCACTCCTCGCGCTGCTTGCGAATGACGGCAGTCCCGACCAGCCCGTGGTCGCCAAATCGGTCGACTACATGCAAATCGTAGATACGATATTCTTCCGACTCCATAAAGCGAGTGACATCCTCAACCTGATAGCGCTTGGTCGTCAGATTGAATTGATTCGTCTTATTGAACAACTGCACCACACGATTAAGCGCATCACGAGGCGCGAGATCGATCGCGACTTGAATTTCGAGCGATTGCAAGTATTCATCAAGCGAGACAGCCGTGATCTTCGCGGCCTGACGCTTCGCGTTCGCTTGATACTGCGCCACACGCGTCTCGTCTTCTTTGGTCAAGGTCAATAGGTCGAAGTCCGTCATGTCCTCCAGCATTCGCCGATAGAGCGAGGGATCTTTAGGAAGATCGACGGTCAGCACCTCCGGCAGCACCTGTTTGATCAATTCTCGCTCGTTCGGGTTATCGTCGATAAAGACTAACGAGTCCAAACCAATGTTGAGCTCCTGGGCGATCTCCCGAATATTTTCCGCCTTGTTCCTCCAATTGATCCGCATAGCGGCGAACTGCTCTTCCCTGAGCACCATGTGGGGATGAGTACGGATGACCGGCAGCGCATCCTCGGGATTATTCTTGGAACACACCGCAAGCAGAATGCCGCGACGGGTGAGACCCAGAAGAGCCCGTTGAAAATCTACATATTCAATACCTGGAGCAGTCGGCCCCAACGCGACTCCTTCAGCCCCTACTTCCCCGACAATCCCCCCCCACAATGTCCCATCGAGATCGAGAACCACGCATTTTTTCGTGAGCCCTTTCAGCGCCTTGACATAGCGCATGCTGTATCGCGCCAACTCCGGAAGAGACGCTTCGGCAATTCTCATACTGGCCATGTACCACATCTTCGCCTGATGACTGCGCTCTCGCCCGACCCATCCGACCACGGCATCGAGCGGCATCAGGAAAGACCGCTCATGTGTCCGTAATTCCCCCGCAAGTTCGTCGTTTAAGACGGCAAGCCACTTCGAGAAGCTATTGGCAAGTCGGTTCTGGAGAATCCCCTGCCCGTCTCTTCCGAGAGCTGAAAAGCTATGAACTACCGTGAGTGCTCCACAATGCGACTCGATTTCTCGAACAAGTCCAAGGACCTGCCCGACTATGGCACCTCGAGCCCGAGCGAGTTCATTCTCCTTCGTGGGCACAACAGTCTCCGGGCAAATATCTTCAAGTCCAAGCGCGAGGAAGATGACGTCCGGCTTGAACTGATAGAGATCGCTCCTGGAATTCAATATTTGTTGCGTATATTGATTGAACGGCGCCAGGTAAAACTCCGGAATGAGCCCGGCTTTTCTGCTTTCCGCATCGAGATAGGGGATCAACCAATCCAAGACGTATGAACTCAAGAGAGCGATGCGGACTGCGCGCCCTTGGCTGCCCGGAAGTTTCTGCCGCTCCCTATGCACATAGGAGACTGTCGAATACGACAAATCCGTCTCGGCCAACCGGGTAAGCCACCGAGAAGCTTCTTCGGAATGGCCGGCCCTCGCGGCGATTTCATACAACCCTCTCATCGCCGAGACACAGGCTGGATCGATGGCAAGCGCGGTCCTGAAAACCTGCGCAGCCCCCTCGCTATCTCGCTCCTGAGCCAACGCCTTAGCCAACCGGATACAAATCGTGCTATCGCTGATGAGCTTTGTCTGTTGGACAAGATGTAAGAGATGGGCTGCTTCTCTGTACATCTTCCGTTCAAGAAGGGTACGACCCAGCAAATTGCCGAGATCGGTTCCCGACTCGCTGATCTCATCAGGATGGGTTCCCATCACGTCAACGGCCCCCTTCGGATCCATGAGAACCAATCGCTCAAATGCCTGCCGAAGACGAAGACCAGACGGTAGTCCGCTGAGCGCCGCACGCGCCTCAAGCTCATCTGTTAATTTGTTTAACCCAGTGTTATGCAAGTCTCGATCTTCGCTCATGGATTCTGTCCGCCGTTACGATACATGATGGCAAAATGAGCGCGCTCCCAAAAGCCGCATTTGCTCACATTCATGAAGCCGGCCAGAGTTTATTGACGAGATATCGCGTTTCAAGCATCGCTGTCTTCAAGGAACCAAGCGTCCGACCTTTATCCTGCGTTTGGACAAGGTAATCGAGCATTTCAGAAACCGGCACGTACCACCCAGGCTTCTGGCTGAAGGCTTGGAATATACGGTGCACCCGAGGATCTAACACCCCGTCTTTGACAAACCCCTTGCCGAGGTGTGTTGAGATAATGCAGAGTCCTCCCGCCTGTTCAAGGCGATCAACGTTTTCCTGAGTGAGCAATCGAACGAAATCTCCGACATCGGGCGCATCCGTGGTGGAAAACCACAAGTTGACATACGGCGTGCCTGAAAGCCGGTAGGGCATTTCCGGATTGACCTCGAGCATGTTCAGGCACGGAAACGTCCAGTTCCTTACGTAACGGATGTGCTGGCGACAAAGATCGCCCCAAAAATAGTCCGTATCCTTGACATCCCCGAGATAGTAAGAGGCCGTTTCCTTGCGCAACAACCCAACCATGCGGCGCAGCCACGAAGTCTGAAACCGCTTATATCCCCAATAGAGATTGTCCCGGTTGTGCCCATGATTGCAAAAGAGGGTCGGATACGCACCGAACTCTCTCTTGAGAAAATCCAGCGCTTGCACGGTGCGGTCACGCCGACTGGATTCCATGGTCGCTCCATGAAAAGCAATCTCAAACCCGTCGACTCCAAGCTGACGGACAAATTCCAGATAGGGTTTTCGCTGCAACGTGTCCGCCGCGAAAAAGATTCGACTGCCCTCCGGGCAATCGACCGGCCAGACGGTTTTCGTTGTCTGGATTCCATGGGCCTTCAGAGCGTCATAGACAGGTTTGACGTTCTCCAACGTGGAGTCGTCCGTATCGTCGAGAATCGTAAAAGCGAACCGTTTACCCTGCGGAAAGTTCATGATGACTCGGGTTTCCCTCGTTTTTACTCCTTCTCGACGACACTGCAACTGTCGGCACAGTTCTCACGAGAAGTTACCCGCCAGTCGCCTGCTCATAGTAGCTCTGATATCTATCGACCATCGCACGAAAAGAGAACTTCTCGCGCACGCGGCGGCGGCCACGATCTCCCATGCGTACTGCCCGCACCTTGTCCCGAAGGACTTGCACAACTCTATTAGATATGGATTCAGGGGATTCCGCTTCGATCAAGAATCCCGTATCACCGTCGAGAACAAGCTCCGAATTCCCACCAACCTTGGTGGCCACCACAGGCTTCCCCGCCGCCATGGCCTCCAACAGCGCCATGGAGAGCCCCTCGGAGAGGGAGGGCAAGACAAATACATCGAACAGCGACAATAGCGCTGGCACATCACTTCGAAACCCCAGGAATCGCACATGGGCATCGAGGTTCCGTTTGACCACCTCGGCCTTCAAGGCCTGCGCCAGTTCACCTTGCCCTACCAACAACAGTAGCGTCTTGGGGCAGGCCCTCAGAATTTCCGGAAGAGCCTTGATGAGATGAATGTGTCCCTTCACTGGGTAGAGAGAACCGACCGCGCCGATCACATGGTCATATCCATCCAGACGTAGGTCTGTACGAATCGCGCTCAACTGATCCATCGGGGGAAGACCTGCTACATCCACACCATTGTAAACGACGTTGATTCGATGTTCCGCGACACCCGCTCGCCGGACGATAAACTGCTTGAGATCTTCCGAAACCGCTACCATCCGAGACACGCGACTCACATATCGATAGGCCACGCGACGCTTTACCTGTTCGGCAAAGTAATTCTTCCCGTGCACCGTCGCCACGACAGGGACTCCCATAATTTGTCCCATCAGGCTTCCATAGGTATTCGCGGTAAACTCATGGGCGTGGATCACGGCAACGCGCTCTTTCTTGATAAGCGCGGTGAACGCACGCGCCCACTGGAGATCGAGAGCTCCATTGATTCCGATGACCGACGTCGGAATTCCCTGATCCCTACTGGCGTCGTAGAGCCAGCCGGGACGGAACAAACAGACAACCGAGCGGAATCGGCGGGGATCCAGAGAAGAAGCCAGACTCTTCACGATTGTCTCTGCCCCTCCAAGCCCGCTCGTACTGGAGAGATGCAAGACTGTGTTTGGAACCCGCTGCACGATGATTCGTCCCCTTCCCAATCACATCTCAGTGGAAAGCCCCTGACATCGCACTCACGCGTCTGACCATGGGCGAATGAGAACTGTCGAATGCACGTTTCTGCGCAAGCATCTGTTGTGCGATCAGTCGGCCCCAAGGCGCGATAGTCGCGTATACGATGAGAAGGAAGGCCAGGAACGATGTGCTATTGAATGCCACGACGCACGACGTCTCTCCGTGTACATGCGGTGCATCGTCAGTGCATTGCCTCCTAGCGACCGCAACTCACGACCGGGTGCGATGCGTGACCGGCAATCTGAGCAAGGAGCCCATCACAGGAGTCGTCGATGATCGCGTAGCACCGGGAGAAGTCCTCCGGCGTACCCTCATAGGGGTCACGAATGTCCGTCGTCGCTTGTGATGCGAAGTGTCCCAAGAGAAATGTTTTCGAGCGAGCCGCCGATGACATCCCGTACAGATTCACCACGTGCGCGGCTTCCATGACGAGAATAAGGTCTGCCCATGAGACCATGTCCATCGTGATAGGCGTCGTCTGATGATGATCAAGGTCGACATCGTATCCGCGCGATGCAGTCTTCGCCAACGGATGGGCATCATGGCCCTGGGTGGTATCAAGTCCGGCGGAGCGAATATCGAGATGAATGTTTCGGTCCAGTGCTCCCTTTTTGAGCAGCTCGGCGGCAAAAGGACTCCGGCAAATATTCCCTTTGCACAGCACGAGGACACGGGTCACCTGTTGAGGGAATCGTGCCCGAACGATGGCACGGTGAACACCCGTCGTCAGCGCAACATTCCAGCAGATTCGAAGTAACCGG